>OGGG01000022.1_pt1 | contig 177738 bp, 153 predicted proteins | sample 1571201 | NCBI WGS metagenome assembly OGGG01 (sample SAMEA2581946, study PRJEB24529) | metagenome | biome: Human gut stool | place: China | collected 2011 | reverse complement strand
ACCTGAAAAAAGACAAGATGAAAAAGAATGGTTTAGTACCCATTCATGCCCGTATTACAATCAACGGCAAACAAACCCAATTCAATACCAAGTTAGAAGTCCTTGAAACCAACTGGAAATCCGGCAGAGCCATAGGTAAATCAATGGAGATACAAAGGCTTAACTCCATGCTGGACGACATTAAGGCGAATATACGCTCCCACTTTCATAACCAGTTAATGCGTGACAGCTATGTTACTCCCGAAAGCGTGAAAAATGCTCTTTTGGGAAAAGAGGAAGAAGCCAATACCATTATTTCCTTCTTCACGCAACATAACGACCAGTACAAGAAAAAGGTCGCAGCAGGTGAAGCGACCCCCAAAACGTACAGCCGATATGAACTGACAAAGTTACGCCTGATAGAATACATGAAAGATGAATATCGTGTATCAGACTTACCGATACGTCAAATTAATAAGGTATTTATTGAGAACTTCTACCTATATATAATAAAGAACCACGATTGTTCACCCAATACGGCAATGAAGTTTATCCAACGTTTCCGTACAGTGGTAAACTTTGCACAAGCTACCGGATTAATTACTGCTGACCCGTTCGCTCATTACAAACTTAAATTCGAGTATATCGAAAGAGGGTATCTTGACAAGGACGAAATAAGCAGGTTATGCAACAAAGAATTTGCTTCAAAGCGATTGGAACAAGTACGGGATATTTTCATTTTTAGCTGTTATACCGGACTTTCATATGTGGATATATGCGAATTAACCCGCAGCGACATCCGTATGGCATTCGATGATAATTTGTGGATTATAAAGAAGCGTCACAAGACAAAAGTAACATCAAACATCCGTTTACTGGATATTCCGAAAGCTATCCTGAATAAATACGAGGGGAAACTTAAAAACGGTCAGCTATTACCTGTTATCAGCAATCAAAAAATGAATGATTATTTGAAAGAAATTGCTACTGTATGCGGTATTGACAAGAACGTCACATTTCACCTTGCAAGGCACACTTTCGCCACAACCATTACTTTAGCAAATGGTGTACCCATCGAAAGCGTATCTAAGATGTTGGGACACACCGATATTCGCACTACTCAAATCTATGCTAAAGTCATAGATGCGAAATTAAGTAACGATATGGAATTACTGGCACAGAAAATTAATACGAAAAAGGTAACTGCTGCCATATAAAAGATTAAGGACTGGTCACGATTTGTAACCAGTTCTAAAGATAGCTTATCACTTAACAACTTAAAATATTGAATTATGGATTTACAAATCATTCAAAGCAAGATTTATGAAATTAGGGGTTGCAGGGTTATGCTTGATAGCGACCTTGCGGCACTTTACCAAGTGGAAACAAAAGCCTTGAAACAGGCTGTCAAACGTAATATTGAACGTTTCCCAAGTGATTTTATGTTTGAACTGACAAAGGAAGAAGTTGAATGTTTAAGGTCACAAATTGTGACCTTAAAGAATAATCCGGATGAAATGGAAGAAGCGACCAGTTCAAAACGTGGCAAACATACTAAATATTTGCCCTATGTTTTTACGCAAGAGGGAGTAGCCGCTTTATCGGGTGTGTTACGTAGTCCTATTGCCATACAGGTGAATATTTCCATCATGCGGGCATTTGTAGCCTTGCGTCAAATGATAACAGGCTATCAGGAACTCCTAAAGCGTATTGAAGAACTGGAAGAAAGTACGGATGCACAATTCAGCGAAGTTTACCAAGCACTAACCCAATTACTAAGTAAACCTGAACCGAAGCCACGCAAGCCGATAGGATATAGAACCTATGACGAATAGCAGGCTAAGGTATTCAGTTGTCTAAGGGGTGTCACCAGTGATACCCCTTTTTTAGTTCCCTAAAGTAATGTATCTCAATCACAAATTTTAGCAAAGTTACAGCCCGGTGGGGACAAATACCAAATCCGAGCCGTTCCGGTTTTCTAAAAAATCTCCACACCTACGGGTTGTATTTTTTGAAAAGATTTGGTTGAAGTCCCCGCCAAACTGTGGGTGTCCGGCAAAATTTCTTATTGTTTAATTTAAAATTCAAGTGTTATGAAAACAACAGAATTTACCATGCCGGAAATCACTATCTCTTATAAAGACAATGTAAAAGCATCCGAAAGAATAAAAATCCTTTCTTCTGAAACTTCTTATTCCTACCTGAAACCGTTCTATGTGGAATGTATGGAACACCACGAAGAAAGTTATGTAATATTCCTCAATCGGGCAAATAAGGCTTTAGGTGTTTCCTTTATCTCTAAAGGTGGTATGTCTGAAACTGTAATGGACGTGAAAATCATCCTGCAAACTGCCTTAAAAGTCCATGCTTCGGGCATAATCCTCTCACATAACCACCCATCGGGCAACCAACGTCCGAGCGAACCGGACAAGCAAATCACCTCAAAAATAAAAGAAGCCTGCAAGGTCTTGGATTTACACCTGTTAGACCATATCATCCTGACAGAAGAAAGTTATTACAGTTTCACAGACGAGGGGCTTTTATAAGCCCTTTTTTTACTCTCTCATTACCCAATACAAAAAGCCTGATGGCTTTTACTTTTATCCTCTCAAACAAGAGAAAAATTTTCCCTAAAACTGATTGGAACATTGTCAAAGGTATATCCGTGCCTGTTACTGTTCAAATTATTTTTTAGAAATCTCCACACCTACGGGTAGTATTTCATAAATAATAATTTGCCCTGTACCATTCCCGAACCTTTGAAAAGACAATGTTCCCATTCAGTTAAAGGAAAAATTTATGTGGTGGGCGACAAGCGATGTAAACAATTAAAATTCAAAAGTCATGGAAGCAGTAACATTATCAGAAGCAAGAGTTTATGTAGGCACATACGCCCGGTATAACAACGGTTCACTTTTCGGCAAGTGGTTAGACCTGTCCGACTATTCGGATAAGGACGAGTTTTTGGAAGCGTGCCGGAAACTGCACAAGGACGAGCAAGACCCGGAATATATGTTTCAGGATTACGAGAATATCCCGGAAGCCCTGATTTCCGAAAGTTGGCTTTCTGAAAAGTTCTTTGAGCTTCGGGATGCCATCGAGAAACTAAGCGAAACCGAGCAGGAAGCGTTTTTCGTATGGTGCGACCACCACAACAGTGATATAAGCGAAGAAGATGCGGACGACCTTATTTCTTCCTTTGAGGACGAATATCAGGGAGAATATAAAGACGAGGAAGATTACGCCTATGAAATCGTAGAACAATGTTACGACCTGCCGGAGTTCGTAAAGACCTACTTTGATTATTCGGCTTTTGCCCGTGATTTATTTATAACTGATTACTGGATGGATAACGGTTTTGTTTTCCGTTGCACCTGATTACTAACCGGGTGGAGCAATCCACCCGCAACACACCAAGACAATGAAAGTAAATAATAAGATAGCGACTTTTTTACGATGGTTCACACTTGCTTTTATCATCTATCAGGCAGCCACCAGCACCGCCGGAATGTGGATAGCCCTAATCATAGGCTTTTTTATTATCCGGTTCGTTCTCCGGCTGTTTATCTCCGCCGTTTACCTGTTTTGTATGGCGATTATTTTCATTGTGTTGCTCTCATTTTTGATTATCTGATAACTCATTATAAATTATAACGATATGGAAACTTTAAACAAAAACGGGGTAAGCATTACCCAAATACCGGGAGAAGAAAAATATGTGAAATGCTGTTTAGGCGCATTCAGGGGACAGATTTATTTCCAGTATGATTATCGCCATACAGATATGGAACTGTTCAGCACAGTGGCTAAAACGCTTGACGAATGTCGCAAACAGCGGGATGAATGGATAGCGAAAAAAGAAAAGAAACAATAACAATATAAATAAGTACATTTATGAAAACGACAGAAGTAAATAAAAAGATTATCGGCAGACGTTGCAAGTGCATATTTACCGGATTGTTGGTAACGGGTGTTATCGAGGACACCACAGAGGATAAATACACGGTCAGCGTGAAAGTACGCTTTGACACGCCGCACCAGTGGGGTGATGAACTTTATTCTTATGACTGGTCTTTCGGACGGAAAGCAGATGATTTCAGTTCATTGAAGTATTTGGAACTACTACCCGACAAAACAACATTCGATGCAATGATAGTTACTTTCAGCGAACCCATCGACACGCTGAACGACATTTTTGAGGACGTGAAAGCATGGGGTGTCTGTTCCCTGAAAGGGTGGATAGATAGCTATGAAAGCACCCGTTTTACGCCCATAGACGTAGATAAGGCGGTTATAACGAGCGAATATAACATGGAATGTGTCAAAGAGTGGTTGGAACATAACACACCTGTAAAGAACATTATAATCGGTTAATAAAGAACGGCGGCAAATGCCGCCGCTACTTTCTTTCTGTGAGCCGAAGCGGACAAAGAAAGATAGCAAAGAAACCTGTTTCTATTCCCTATAAAAAAGATAACCCGGCGGGAAATACCCGCCGGATTATCTACCATAACATTACGCATAACGTATCATTCCAATTCTTCGCCCCATAGTTCTTTATCGGTTGGAGCGTGTTTCATTTCATACCAGCACCAGCAACCAGCCAGCAGGTAAAAAGCAGCCAAAGCCACAAGGAATTTATCTATCATACGGATAAAATACATGAAACTCAATATCATCCCTCATGGAGCAGAAAGATAACTTTCAGAATGCACACCATTTCTTCATCTTCGGAATCAAATTTCCAAGTCCGCTTTTTTACAACCATTTCCGTATCATAGTCGAAATAATTCAATGCCGGAGAATCATCTTCTTCATCCGCCCACTTGAAAGCCTGATTGGACGGTGTTTTCCTTAATGCTATCCGGTCAGATGGTGAAATGCTTTCTTTATCCACTATCACAATATCACCGACTGCCGGAACTGCATCCGTTTTCCATGTAGTACTTACAAAAAATGAAATACCGTTTATATCCAATTCTATTTTAACCATGTTCTTTTTGTCTTTAATTGTTTTCTTCTTCCTTACTGTTGTCATTGTTAAATGAAAACGTAAGTTGTTCCAATTGCCCGAAGCTATCCTGAAAATACACATCTACCGTCTGTTGGTCGGTTGATGCGGAAGTATAATAAAGCCGGAATGTTTCGCCCGGAAGCGGGTACAGGTCATTCGGCAGTAGAACCGTCCCATCGGACATTTTCAGCGTTCCCGCCCCGTCCGGCTGGAAATAGCGGATGAAATACTTTGTTTCCTCAAACCGCCCGTCCCGGTGAAGCTGACACCTGATTTCGGCAGTTTCACCCACCTTTAATTTCTTCGGTACAGGCATCGTTTCGATACTGAACGGGTAAGACTGCTGTATATCCACATCGTCATTACACGCACCCACAAATAAGATGGCGGCCATTACATAGCAGCCCATCAAAATACGGCTTAAAATCTTTCTCATATACATTATATATAATGGGTTAGTTTATCACATGATTATCTTTAGACCGATACCGAACTGTGTATGGAACTTTCCAACGGAAGAACCGAACAGGCATCTTTCCCTTGCGCTAATCAGGAACACCACCCCGTCGGTAATATAACTTTCCAGTTCCAGCGTCAGCGCACCGCCATAGACAAAACCGTCCTTATCCGTCAGCATCGAGCCATCGGGCAGCAGCTTGTCACCCCAGTTACTTGTTTCGTACCCGGCAAGGGCAGACAATCCGAGCGAAAGGAAAAAGGCTTTCTTCCGGTCTGAAAGGAAGTTCATATAGTAACCGCCCTCACCTGTGAACTGGCTCACGGGTATCTGCAAATCCTTATAGGGGTAATGCTTTTCGAGGTATTCCCCGCCGATAACCCACCTGTTCCCGTTTTTGGTATAGGTGGAAAGAGCCGCCCCGAAGTAATAGGCAAAATCACTTTTACTGTTCCAGTGAACACCGTCCGCCATGCCGCCCGTGACCTGCAAACCTTTCATTCCCGGCAGACATCTTTGTGCGTGTGCCTGGTTAAAAGTCAGGCACAGCGCAAAAAGGAACATCATACAGAATATCCTTTTCATGTTCATTTGATTTTAAGTTCATTAATCACTTTGGCTGCCACTATATCCGAATTTTCCACCCGAATAGTTTGGTGTCTGCCCCCGTTCTTTTCCACCAGTTCAATGACTAATATCTTATCGTCAGGGATAGTGAACTGCGGAACGGTGTACACGGTGCGGACAGTACTTTTACCACCGATAACCAGTATCTCGTTATAGCTCCGCACCGGGTCAATGACCGTTTCCTGAATAGCCGTTCTTTTGGCTACTTTCTTATCCACAATCTTGAATCGGATAAAATCGGTATCAAACGGCACGTTTGAACTGTTCCTTGTTTGTGTATGGAAATAGAACAGCCCGTTATGCGAATAAATGCCTTTTACCAAGAACTGCACCCCGAACCGCTTGCATCCCAAATGCTTTATTTCCCGGTCATTGTTCTTGTAGATGGACTGCATAATCAGCTTTACCAAAAGCGGGCTTTCGTTACCCAGTTCACGGAAATAGATGTTCATCCGGGTATGGCTGAAATCCGTTGTGTCCTCATTCTCCAAGAAATCTTTCATTTCGATGTTCAGCATTTCCGGTTCATGTGCGTATTTTGCATTGAAACTGTAAAAACTGCCATCTTCACAGATAACGGAAAAGTTTGTTTCACCGGGAAAGCCCTCTGTCGTAGCTTTCACCCTGACAACATTTTCCGCCCCGTCCGCTTTTCCGGCAATAATGTAGTTACTGCCTAAATCCACATACTTCACGGCAGACGGGAAAATGATGTGTACCGTTTTGGCGAATGTCACCTGTACGCCGTAAGGTGTCACCATTTGGCGGTAAGGCAGCTTTTTAGTTATGCCCTGATACAAATCGTTACTTTGTGCTTTTACTGAAACCACGCCCAAAACAAGAGCGAATAAAATCATTAACTTTTTCATTTGGATTGAAATTTTTATGGTTGATAAATATATTACTGTTGTTTGGCGTAAAGCATCACCTGATAGTTCGCTTTCAGGTGTACTTTTACCGTTCTGAACTTCTTAGCGAGGTATTGCGAACCGCCCTGCATCAAGCCCCTTGTAATATCCATTGCGACCTGCTGCCCGGCACTTTGCGCAAAGGAAATACTCGTACCCAGTCCCGCACCGATATTCGCCATCGCTTCTTTTGCCGCTTCCTGTTCCAGTGACGAGGGAACGGAAAGCCCCTTCTGCCCGTCACTGTCGTAAACGGCAAGTTCCACCGGAATAATGTTACCCGCATATTCGAGCGAGGACACCAGTATTTCGAGCCGTTCACCCTGAACTTTGGCACTTCCCGATACAAGGCTGTTTTTCGGAACAATGACATTGCCCGCTTGTAACGGTTCTAACAGCCGCAGTTTGACGGTCTGCCCGTCCATAAGTGTTTGGTCGTTATGAACGCACGCCCGGATAGTGTTCTTTCCCATCGAATAGCTACTGCCCGACCGCCGTATTAAACCCGTAATTTCGTGGCTTGCCGTATTCGGCGATAAATTCGCTGTTGCTCATGGGCTGTTGCAATCCTGAAACCGTCCTGTCTGATACTGATTTTACAGGTGTGGCGTTTCCACTTCCCTGAACGGGTGCGGACGGTGTGACCTGTGCGACTTGTTCCGATTGTCCGCCATTCATATACTTTGCCGCCAGTTCGTAGGACTTTTCCATAAAAGCCACCTGTTCATCCATGCTGCCCGCACCGCTTTCTTTCGCATCGAGCCGGGCAGTAAGTTCTTCCACCTGCCGTTTGAGTTCCTCTTTTTCCTTGTCCTCTTTCGGCGTTTCGTAGAAACTGCCTAACTGTCGGTTCATGTCCCGGTAAGCAGCCGCCGAAGACTGGATAGAGGAACGGCTATTGTTCGGCGCACCCGCCCCGAAGTCTATTACATTGGTTTTTGGTTTTTCCGCCGGAGCATCATCTATCAGGGTCAAATCTTCCCCGTTCCCGTTTCCCTCTCCCAGCGAAAAGGCAAAATCCTGTAAGGAGCGCATCTTGTCCGCCTGTTTGTTCTCCATTTGTTCCTGTTCGTAGGCTGTTTTTTTATCGCTGATTATCCCGTCCCCTTTGGGTTGCGGAATATCGGCGTTAAATCCGCCCACGCTTTCCACCTTTGCTTCGTCCTTATCGGACGGTGCAAAAATCAGGTACATAGACCCCAAGAAAACCAGTCCCATAAGCGGGTAAACCAGCATCTTTTTTCGTTGCTGTATCTGCTGTGGGGTCAGTTCCTTTTTTTCCTTTCCCTGTTTTTCAGGTTCTTTTCCCGTTGCCGTTTCCGGTGCGGGAACTTCATTCTTCACTTCTTTTTCTTCCATTGTCTGACTGATTAAAAATGTTCGTACTGTCTTTACTTTGTAGCTGCAACTGCCTGATATGCTCTATCCGTATGGTTTCGCCATCCTCTTTGCCTATCCGGTAAATGGATGATACCGTAAAGTAGATGGATAGCCCGCCGAAGAACAGGAACATAAGCAGTATGACCGCCAACCTTATTTCCGGTGTCATGCGCCCGCACAGGTGGCGGAGCTTTTCATCCGCCCAGTCCTGCATATGGGTAATCGCTTGATTAACCGGAGAGAGTATTTTCCGTATCATGGCTTATCGCTTTATGGTGTTCAAATCCTTATTTTCCGTTATCTCGAAACTTTCCATGATAAAGCCGTGCGGGTTGTTGTCACTTCTAACGGCGTTCAGCAACCGGCAACGGGTGACAAGGCTTCTTTCGGTCACGCTGCTTTCACGGATAATCATTTGGCGGGCATAGGTCGCCACCGCATACGGGTACACATCGAAATTGCATGAAACGCTGTCTATCTGTATGGTCTGGCTGATATTGCCCGAAATGATACGGTTGTAATATCCCTTTTCCGAGAGGTCACGGTAATAATTAAATGCGCTCTTGTCTGCAAGGAACAGCGACCGTTTGATATTGCTTTCGATAGCGTTCTTATCAGGGGACAATGTAAAAAAGAGTTCGTGGAAACGCTTCACGTGTTCCCTTGCTTCGACCGGACGGTTTTGTGTTAGGTCTTGCGATAACGCAAGCATCAACGATTTGCCACCGTCCAGTACATAAATCTTTTGCCGTTGCGTTTCGGCAAACGTATAGGAGTTCCAAACGGCATAACCTGTTATCAGGGTACACATAACGACAAACACGATACCGAAAAGCCGTATCTGTTTGAAACTGGTTTCAATGTTCTTTAAACTTTTAAATTCCATCTTGATTTTTAATTATTGATTACTTTTGATTAGTTTACCGCCAACCCTGCCGCCAGCATTCCCGGTGGCTGCTCCGGCTACCGCACCAACGCCACTACCCGTTTTATTAGCTGCACTGTTTATATTCCGGCTCATGTTACCCATTCCGCCCGCCTGAATAATCCAGTTTGATACGGTGGGGATGGTGAAGTAACCGATGATACCTATTATCATAAAAATTATATATACACTATTACTTCCGTCCGGTATGAAATTGGGGTCTGATAGCTCCTGAATATCCTTTTGCAACATAAGCACCTGTATTCGGGCAAGAATGGAACTGAACAGGTCTGAAACGGGTAGCCACAGGTAAACGGAAATGTACCTTGTTATCCATTGGGTCAGTGTCGCCTGAAAGCCATCGTACACACTGATGGCAAAGGCTATCGGACCCAGTATGGCAAGGACAATCAAGAAAAAGGTTCGGATAGTGTCTATCACAAGGGCTGCCGATTGAAAGAGCAGTTCCAAAAGTTCCCTAAACCAGTCCCGGACGGATTGCTTGATATTGTGGGCTGCCCTATCCATGTACATACCGCCCATTGTGGCAATATCTTTGGCAGACCATCCCAATTCGTCAATCTGTTTATCAAAGGCTTCATCCGAAACAAGGTAAGCCGTTTCCGGATTGCGCACTATCGCTTCATATTCCAGTTTGTCCTTTTGTTCCCGGTAGGCGTTCATATCGAAAGTTTGCGTTTCGAGCATATTGTTACACCCCTTGACTACTGGCGACATCACGCTGTTAATCGTACCCAGTACAAAAGTGGGAAAGAACATAATACAGAAACCAATCACAAAAGGACGGAGCAAAGGGTAAACGTCTATCGGTTCGGCACTGGCGAGCGACTGCCATACTTTGGCAGCCACATAGAACAAAGCCCCCAGTCCCGCTATTCCTTTGGCTACCCCCGCCATGTTCCCGCACAGCGGCATCATATCCGTGTACAGACTTCGTAAAATCTGATGCAGGTTATCAAATTCGATTGCTAATAACATATCTTTGATTTATTAGAGGTTACCAGTAACGTTCATCCGCCGAGCCGTAAAGAGCCATTACCCGGTCGGTGTCCTTTTTCTTTTTCGCACGCAGGTAGGAAACGGAAATATTCTTGCGGGTATAGTAACTCACCAAGTCCCGGTAGTTCCTGATGGCGTTATACGTCCGGTCGATAACGTCCATCCGTTCCTTGTCCGACATGGAAAGCCCGTTGATGTTCACCACGCTTTTCATTTCTTCCAGCACATCGGAACTCTCCTGCAACAGTTGGGTATAGCCGTAGGCAATGGCGGAAAGTTCATCCGGCGTGTAGTTCTCATCCGAAAGCATCTTTTGAAAACTGTTCACGTATATATCGGAAATCTCACCGATAAGCAGGATGGATTTTTGCACCTTTCGGGCATCTTTGACAAGGTTATGCACTGATTTTAAGGCATCGTAGTACTCTTTACCTTGTTGGTAAATCTTTACGGTCTCTTGAAAATTCTTTATCATGTTCTGTGCGGTGGATGAAGTCTGCACGATGTTCTTTGACGCATTGATAATTCCCTGCGCCAAATTGCCGGGGTCACTCACCACCCATTGTGCGTTCACCTTTCCGGCGAATAGGCTGCATACTACGAGCAGCATTATTATTTTCGTTTTCATACACTCACTTTTTTAATGATTGGTTACTCCGTTTGTATTCCCCGCCGGGTGAAAGTAAAATCCGGTCGTTCTCCTTGTCGTAGGTCAGCAGGACGGAAAGCCCCGTTTCGATGAACAGGTTTCCGTCCTGTTCTGAAATCTGATAGGTTTCCGTTTGGATAGTCCCCCGGTAGGTCATTTTGCGGGTCGTTACCCTGTAATGCCCGTTTTCCTCAAAGAGGGTAAACGCCGGACGGTTTTTCACGCTTTCCCAGTCGCCACGCATCGCCCTAAGACGGTCGGCGTTCGTTTCCTTACAGGAGGAAAGCCCCAGTAACAAGGTGCATAACAGCACCGGAAACAAGATTTTTAAATGTTTCATACTGATTGATTTTTGAATTGTTAATTGATTATTTTTCAGGATTGCGCTTGCTTTCGGCAAGCCGTTTGATAGCCAGTTCGAGGTTGCCGCCCAACTTTTCAGACAAGGCGAAAAGTTCCATCTTTTCCGTTTCTTCCGTTGTGAACGTGTAATATTCTTCCAAACTCACTTCTGTGGCATATACGGCGGATTGTGTACCGCCCAAGCCTATCCAAACTTCCTTATATTTCCGGTTGGGATGGTTGGCAAGGTTGATGGAAAGCACCTGTGAACGTTCCTTGTCGGTCAGTCCCAAAAGGTTCTGTATGCTATCGAATTTATTAAGGTACTTCCGTTGGTCGAGCAGTATCTTACAATCAGAATTGTTTATAATACTCTCTTTTACAATGGGTGAGGAAATAATATCTTCGACCTCTTGGGTAACAACAATCGCTTCGCCGAAATACTTTCTAACCGTTTTGTAAAGGTATTTTATGTAATCCGCCATATTCGCCGATGCAATCGCTTTCCACGCTTCTTCTATCAATATTAATTTCCTGATACCCTTTAGTTTACGCATTTTGGAAATAAATACTTCCATGATGATAATCGTAGTAATCGGGAACAGGATTTTGTGGTCTTTGATATTATCCAACTCAAAGACAATGAAGCGTTTATGCAGTAAATCAAGCTCTTTGTCGGAGTTCAACAGGTAATCGTATTCGCCGCCTTTATAGTAAGGCTCTAATACATTCAGGAAGTTATCTATATCAAAATCCTTTTCCCGGACGTTCTTTTCTTGCAGGTGCGCCCGGTAGTCATTCCTCACATATTCATAGAACGTATTAAAGCAGGGAGTAATCGAACTGTCCTTAGTAATCAGTTCGATATAGGAACTTACAGCGTTTGACAAAGCCACTTCTTCCGCCCGTGTGGGTGCTTCATCGTCTCTTTTCCACAGGGTCAGGATAAGCGTTTTGATACTCTCTTTCTTTTCAATATCAAATACCCCATCTTCCACATAGAAAGGATTGAACGCTATCGGATTTTCGGTGGTATAGGTAAAATATATCCCATCTTCCCCGTGCGTTTTTCGGTTAATCATTTCACACAGCCCCAAGTAACTGTTTCCGGTATCGACCAACAGCACGTGTGCATTTTGTTCATAATACTGGCGTACCATGTGATTGGTAAAGAATGACTTGCCGCTACCACTCGGCCCAAGTATGAACTTGTTGCGATTGGTAATAATACCCCGCTTCATGGGTAAATCTGAAATATCAATGTGCAACGGCTTTCCTGTGACCCTATCCACCATCTTGATACCAAAAGGGGAGAGCGAACTTTTGTAGTTCGTTTCTTCGGTGAACAGGCAAAGAGCCTGTTCGATGAATGTATAGAAACTTTCTTCCGCCGGGAAATCCGCCTGATTGCCGGGTATTCCCGCCCAAAACAAGGTCGGCGTGTCAGTGGTGTTATGGCGTGGCTTGCACTCCATAAGTGCGAGCTGTGACCCCACATCATTCTTGATGTGTTTGAGTTCTTCCCGGTCGTCACTCCATGCGATGATATTGCAATGGCATCGCACGGAAATAAGCCCCTGTGAATGGGCTTCGTTCAAATATTCCTCTATCCAAACCTTGTTTATCTGATTGGCACGGCTGTATTTGGAAAGGGAGTGCATATTGCGAGCCATCTTTTCAAACTGTTTCAGGTTCTCCATATGGTCGTCAATGAAGATATACTGGTTATAGATATGGTTGCAGGAGAGCAGCACGCCCACCGGAGAAGTAAACGAAAGCCTGCAATCGCTCCGGTCGGTGGATAGCTTTTCATAACGGGTATCTGTTCCCACCTTGCCCGGCATATCTTCCGCATCCGAAAGGGTATGCAGGCAAAGAATATCATCGCCAATCTTCATTTCGTCAGCACCCAGTGAAATATCTTTCAGTGTGGTGGTATCGGTCTGTGAGAGTGAAAAGTATTTCTCCACGATACCCGCCGTTTCCCTTGTCCCGGTTATCTCGTCCGAGTTCAGGCGGGTAAGGGTGACAAATCCGCAATCGTTCATAATACTTTCAAACTGTCCCACCGCTTCGAGGAACTTTGTAACCGTTTCCCTGTCCTTTATCTCTTTGGGGACAAGGAAACCCCGGCAAAGGGTAGAAAAATTACTCTGCATCCGGCTGCGTTCCTTTGTTGTTTTCGTCAGGAACAGGTAACAGGTGTGATTCAAGAACGGTCTTTCATTGAAATGGCGTTCAAAGGAACGGGAAAGGAAACTCAAATCATCCTTTTGGATGTCAGGCGCATAGTTCTCTTTAATGAACCAGTCCTGTTTGTGTACGATACTGTAATCAGGCAGCACCTTGACTGCCTTGTTCCAAGCGGAATGTATCGCTTCGTATTCGGCTGCCGTGACGGTGAACAGTTCGGGCAGTTCCACCCGGAACGCCACCGTTATGTCCGCATCTTTGGAAACGATGCACCCGTTTTCCACCGTGAACAGTGGAAACTTGTTTTCCAGCGTGGTAGCTTTCAATATATTTCTCATTTCGATGCTTGTTTCTGATTTTTAGTGAATAATCGGGATATGGCTTTGCGGTTGATGATATGGGAAGGGTGGTTTTTGCGTGCGGACAATTTCATTAGCCCGTGTGTCCCGTACTTTTCGTTTAACCGGAATGTGAGCCATACCAGCAGCGTTGCCGAAGTAACGCCGAAGATGATGCACACCCACTGGTTAATGCCTACCATGTACATGATGATGAAAAGTACGAACAGGGCTAACAGCCCGCCCGCAAAAATGAAAAGATATTGACTTTTTAACCCTTTAAACTCAACTGGCTTGCCTATCCCCCTGTTAATCGGATAGTCTGCCATAGTCCGTTTCTTTAGAGGAAGAATGAACGCAGGATGGTGGCAGCCACAATCAGGAAGATACAAGCCCCGAACCAGCTTGCCGCTGTTTTGCTCGTATCAGGGTCACCCGAAGAAAACTTGCCATATACTTTCACGCCGCCAATCAAGCCGACCACCGCACCGATAGCGTAAATTAACTTTGTCGCCGGGTCGAAATAACTGGTTACCATGTTGGTAGCTTCGGTAATACCCGCCATGCCGTTACCCTGTGCAAAAGCGGAGGATGCAGCCAAAAGAACGGCTGCCGAAAAGAGAACTTTCTTTTTCATTATAAATACATTGATTTTTAAATTGCCGGACGGTTGGATAGTCCGCCCGGCGGAGTGATTAATAATTGAATTTTTGTGGTTGCGGGGAATGTTCCCCATGTTCTAAAAGGTTTGTCTTAACCGTACTCTCTTTGTTTCATTATCTTATTATTTAAAGTTTACTATTAAAGAAAATCGTTCATGTCGAAGGCTGCCATTTCATCATTTCCGGCAGCCGGGACGGTGACGGGTACGGGTATCTCATGCTTTTGTAAAAGTTCCGCTACCCGTGACCTGCCCCCGTTAATCTGTTCCACCAGCGAATGAAAGAGGTTTGTTTCCGTCCGGCAGATGGTCTGTACCGCTTGCCGTTCTTCCGCTTCGGGTGCTTGTTTTATCTGAATGACCTGTACCATTTGCCCCAGTTCCCCCAGCGTGATACCCTGTGCCATTTCAGGCTCACCGTCCCCCATGTAACAGGCGATTTCTTCCGCTTCGATTTCATCCGGCGAAACATCCGTTTCTTCCGTTTCAAACTCCATTTCAAACTCGGTTTCAATCGCTTGTAGGGTATCGGTATTTTCATTTTCCACCTGTTTGTTATCAGGCGTTTCTTCCACCGCTTCATCGCTTTGCGGGACAAATATAGAAGCATTATCAACCCCTTTTGAAAGATGTCCTAAGATGTCCCCGTTTGTCCTCATTTGTCTCATCCGGTAACGGCTTGCACCTACAAGACAATCACCGTTTTCGGCTTTCACGGTCGGTTTGTTCTCCGGCTGTTCCGGCTCTCTTTTCCCGCCCGTGAACCATGTTCCCAAGCTATCCCGGTATCGCCATAAGAGGATGGCGTAATACAGGAGCGTTCCGATAATAAACCATTTCAACATATCAGAACGGCTTTTCAAATTTACTTTCGTACAGTTCGTTTATCTCGTCTTGAAACTGGTCGAAATGCCGGAGCAGGATATTTTCTACATAGCTGCTCACGGTCGCTTTGCGCCCGCCGATAACGGTTACTATCTTCATTAACTTTTCGTGGGTGGTACGGCTGACGTATAACGGTTGGCGGTCGGTCAAGTCCACCCGCAGGAAATAGGTTTCCCGGTAATCGCCCGGAGCGTTCTTTTTCCGGCGGGCAGGTTCTTTCACCGCCTTTTCTTCCTTTGGTTCTGCCTTGATTTCCGGTTTATCTGCCGTTTCCACTGTACCAGTTTTATCGTCCGGTTTATCCGGCGTTTCTATTTCCGTTTCTACTGCCGCCGTTGACGTTTCCTGTTTCTTCACGGGCAAGCCCTGTGAAATAATCTCTTTCATAAAATCCTCGTCTATCTGCGGTTTCCCGCCGCTTTGCTTTGCCATGTCGTTACAGTTTTATAAGGTATGCGATTTCGGTTATCAGTTCTTCCATATTACTGCCCTTTACCAGCCGTTTGTCCGCCGGGAACAGCGTAGAACGGAACACGGTTTTACGCTGTGCGTCCAGTTCCTTTTTGAACCTTTTAGTGTCGGGGATAAATACTTTCATAAGGGGTAGTTCTAGTTCCCCGATAGTCTGCTCATACAGGGTGTACAGGTCTGTTTTCTCTCTGCCATCTACCATGTTCCAAAACAGGTGCAACCCTTTCAGGCGGCACGCTTCATTCTTTACCAGCAGTTTATGGATAGCCACCGCAAAGGAAAGGCTGCTTTCCAATACCACCCGGTCGGCGGCTATGGGGGTAAAAATATAATCCACTCCTGAAAGGGAATTGATAACGCCCTCACTGTTCACCGTTCCGGGCAGGTCGAAAAAGACCACATCATAATCCGACCCGGCAGACGCAAGAAATTCATCCGCCGTTTTTATCGCTTCGTCCGGTGAACTGCACAGCACCGGGTACGCTTTCTTTCCCAGTGTCTTGAACTGGTGAAAGGCAAGCTGTTTGTAATACTCATCCCCGTTCACCTGTTCGGCATCCCGTTTGCGCATGGCGGAAATGGAATGTTGCGGGTAATCGCAATCCACGACTGCCACGTTATACCCTTTGAGGTAATACAGGTAACTTGCCACCAAGACGGTGAACGTTGTTTTGCCGACCCCGCCCTTTTGGGTGGAGAAAGCCACATACAAGGTTTCTTTCTTCATTGTAATAATTCTTTTTTGTGATACATCTTTATTTCATTCCATCCGTCAATCTGTACGGATGGTTTTCTTTCGTTCCATGTTGAAAGCTCGAAAGAGAGCATGACTTCTTTTTCACTTTCCTTGTTTCTTGCTATCTTTCTGCAAAGACAGCCTGTTTGCTTTCTTGCTTCTTTGTTTTCATTCATTCGACAAAGACAGTTTGTTTTCTTTGCAGACTGTTTCCTTTCAATCATTCCATCCGGTTTGCTTTCCTGCTTTCTTGCAAGAAAGCAATCTTGTTTTCAAGTTTTCAAATCTGCTTTCTTTCCGTCCGCATTTCGCTGTATATTTCCATCCGTCCATATTGCTTTCTTTCTGAAATCCGGGACAAATAAACGTAGAAAAACAGTCCGTTTTGAGAAGTGTCCTCAAATGTCCCCGTTTGTCCTCATTTGTCCTATAACCCGCTATTTCACAGCATTTTTAATACCCGTTACTTTGCAATCGAAAGGTATCGGTCAGGCTAACCAAGCCCCCGCTGCCGGGAGCGTTCCAATATCCGCTAACCCCAATCCGTCCGTAGGCGGATTTTTATTTGCACTGGCAAATAGCAAGGTGTGTTCTGCGCTGCTTGAAATTCTTTCAGCAGCTTTGAACGCCTTGCCCGGACGAAGCCGAGATAGGGTCACTCCGAAGTCGTAACCCTTAAAAAAATGTAGCATGAAACAGAAAAATGAAAATGCGCCCCGTCCGGGTGGCGCAGGACGCAAGCCCAAAGCAGACCCGGCAGTGTTCAGGTACTCTATCAGCTTCAATGCGATAGACCACGCCCGCTTTTTGGCGTTGTTCGACCAGTCCGGTATGCGCACCAAAGCGCATTTTATCACCGCCCGCATTTTCGGCGAACCGTTCAAAGTGATTAAAATCGACAAGGCGGCAGTCGAATATTATACCCGGCTGACCGCTTTATATTCCCAGTACAGGGGTATCGCCGTGAATTATAATCAGGTGGTAAAGGCTCTCAATACCAATTTTTCAGAGAAGAAAGCTCTCGCATTTCTCTATAAACTGGAAAAGGCAACGATGGAACTTGCCGACCTAAACCGCCAAATTATTGAACTGACCCGTGAGTTTGAAACAAGATGGTTGCAAAGATAAGCGTAGGCAGTTCCCTGTTCGGTGCGCTTTCTTACAACCAAAACAAGGTGGATGAAGAGCAGGGAAAGGTACTTTTAAGCAACCGTATGTTTGAAAGTGAGGACGGGAATTTCAGCATCCGGCGATGTATGGAATGTTTCGATATGCACCTGCCCGCAGACTTGAAAACGGAAAAACCGATAATCCATATCTCCCTGAACCCGCACCCGGACGATGTGCTTTCCGACAGCCAGCTTGCGGATATTGCCAAAGAGTATATGGATAAGCTGGGGTACGGCAATCAGCCGTATATGGTTTACAAGCACGAAGATATAGCAAGGCATCATATACATATCGTTTCCATCCGGGTGGATGATACGGGCAAAAAGATAAATGACAAGTTCGAGCATATCCGCAGCAAGCAAATCACCCGTGAACTGGAACAGAAGTACGGGCTGCATCCGGCAGAGAAAAAACAGGCAGCCGAACGTCCCGAACTTAAAAAGGTGGACTACCGAGCAGGGGACGTAAAGCACCAGTTATCCAATACGGTGAAAGCCCTAGTCGGCAGTTACCGCTTTCAAAGTTTTACGGAGTACAAAGCCCTGCTATCTATATATAATGTACAGGTGGAAGAAGTGAAAGGGGAAGTAAAGGGCAAACCTTATAACGGCATTGTCTATTCGGCTACCAATGACAAAGGAGAGAAACAGGGAAACCCGTTCAAATCCTCTTCTTTTGGTAAGTCGGTAGGTTACGAAGCCATCCAACGACACATCAAGAAATCCGCAAAGGACATTCAGGACAAGAACCTGAAAGAGCGCACCCGCCGGACGGTTGGCGCAGTGATGAAATCCACCCATAACCGTAAGGAACTGGAACAAGAACTGAAAAAGAAAGGTATAGACGTTCTTTTCCGGCAGAACGATACTGACAGGATATACGGTGTAACATTCATCGACCACGAAAGCTGTACCGTCCTGAACGGGTCACGGTTGGGAAAGGACTTTTCCGCCAATGTGTTCAACGACCTGTTTACTGGCTCCCGCACTCTTACTACGGGAAACAGCAAAGCGGAAATGCAGGAACATACGCAAGGGAATAACCCGACCGGGCATCTTTCAGAGGGGACGGGTAAAACCGTTGCCGGACTGTTCAGCCTGTTATCCGGCGGGAATGATACACCGCCCGATAACAGCCAAGTTCCGCCATCCAAGAAGAAAAAGAAGAAGAAACAAAAACGTATTTAGTAATCCTAAAAATTCAATTATGCAGAACGAAGATGATTTAAGAGGACTGGCAAAAGTCATGGACTTTATGCGGGCAATCAGTATTTTATTTGTAGTGATAAACATTTACTGGTTTTGTTACCAGTCGTTCCGGGAGTGGGGTATCAATATCGGAGTAATCGATAAAATCCTGCTGAACTTCCAGCGTACCGCCGGGCTGTTCTCCAATATCCTGTACACCAAACTTTTTTCGGTGGTATTCCTTGCACTTTCTTGTTTGGGTACAAAGGGAGTGAAAGAGGAAAAAATCACATGGAACAAAATTTATGTGTTCCTGACAATCGGTTTTATCCTGTTTTTCCTGAATTGGTGGCTGTTGGTTCTGCCGCTGCCACTGGCGGCAAACACGGCATTGTATATCTTTACCATGACAGCCGGGTATCTTTCTCTGTTGGCTGCCGGAGTATGGATTTCCCGCCTGTTGAAAAATAACCTGATGGACGATGTGTTTAATACGGAGAATGAAAGTTTCGCACAGGAAACACGCCTGATAGAAAACGAATATTCCATCAATCTACCTACCCGTTTCTACTATAAAAAGAAGTGGAACGATGGCTGGATAAACGTTGTAAACCCGTTCAGGGCAAGCATGGTTTTAGGCACACCCGGTTCGGGAAAATCGTATGCGATAGTCAATAATTACATCAAACAGCAAATCGAAAAAGGCTTTGCTGTTTATATTTATGACTATAAATTTCCTGACCTTTCGGAGATAGCTTACAATCACTTAATCAGCCATTTAGACGGGTATAAGGTGAAGCCTAAATTCTATATGATTAACTTTGATGACCCACGTAAAAGTCACCGATGCAACCCGATAAATCCGGCGTTTATGACGGACATATCGGACGCATACGAAGCCAGTTATACCATCATGTTAAATTTGAATCGCTCTTGGATAACCAAACAGGGAGATTTCTTTGTGGAAAGCCCGATTATCCTGCTGGCTTCTATCATTTGGTTTTTGAAAATATATCAGGGTGGTAAGTATTGTACATTCCCGCACGCTATCGAGTTCCTGAACAAGAAATATGCTGATACATTCACTATTTTAACGAGTTATCCCGAACTGGAAAACTACCTTTCACCATTTATGGACGCATGGGAATCGAATGCGCAAGACCAGTTACAGGGGCAGCTTGCAAGTGCTAAAATCCCGCTTTCCCGTATGATAAGCCCGGCTTTATATTGGGTAATGACAGGTGATGATTTTTCATTGGATATAAACAACCCGGAAGAACCTAAGATATTGGTAGTAGGCAATAATCCCGACCGTCAAAATATCTATTCCTGTGCTTTGGGATTGTATAATTCCCGTATCGTGAAGCTGATAAACAAGAAGCACCAACTCAAAAGTTCCGTAATCATAGATGAATTACCGACCATCTATTTTCGGGGACTGGATAACCTGATAGCAACGGCAAGAAGCAACAAGGTAGCGGTCTGTTTGGGCTTTCAGGATTTCAGCCAGTTGCGCCGGGATTACGGGGACAAAGAAAGCAAAGTTATCGAAAATACGGTGGGTAATATCTTTTCCGGTCAGGTGGTTTCGGAAACGGCTAAAACGCTTTCAGACCGTTTCGGAAAGGTACTTCAAAAAAGGCAAAGCATGACTATCAACCGGAACGACAAATCAACCTCTATCAGTACGCAGATGGATAGTTTGATACCACCCAGTAAAATATCCAATCTCACGCAAGGTATGTTCGTGGGTGCAGTCAGCGATAACTTCGATGAACGAATAGAGCAGAAAATATTCCATTGCGAAATTGTGGTGGATAACGAGAAAGTGAAGCGGGAAACCGCCAGTTACAAGAAGCTGCCCCAAATTATAGATTTCCGGGACGAGGACGGGAACGATAGGATGCAGGAAGAAATACAGGCTAACTACAACCGTATCAAGCAGGAGGTCAAGCAGATTGTTGAAGATGAAATAGAACGGATTAAAAATGATCCCCAATTACTATATCTGCTAAAAAATGAAGAATAAAAATTTAGTGGGGAGTGTGAGTCCCCACTAACTAGATACAACCCTATATTATATACTATTCTTTCTATTTAATCTTCTAGATGAAAGTTTTGCCCAAATATCGTGAGCTAACTTTACGTCATTAGATGATAATCCGTAATTCAATTCTAGTATTTGCTTATTTGTTACATCTAATATACTTGAAATATTAGCTTTAGTTCTTAACATTTCATCGATTGTTAAAAACAGATTTGAATTGTTTTTTTGAAATGGTAAAAATATATTCTCTGCTTCATTTGGCATTAGTTCTAAAACTCCGCCACCATGACTACGACCAAATATTTCGGTAGAAGCCAAAGATAATGAGTTGTAATAGCTTGAAATAAAAGATTTTATATCCAAATCAGGTTTTATAGTTACTCGATGCATTGTATCTGTTGTATAAGCTTGATTTTCATTCAAAATAAGCCTCGGATATAGATTATTTCTTCTCATAAAGAGAGCATCAGAAACTCTCAAAGATGGAACAATTTGCCATTCATCCCTTATTCTACATTTATAGCCTTTGTCTACCCCCTCTTTTACTCCCCATTTTAGATACTCTTTTGCACCATCATTCAACTCTTTATAAGATGGAAACACCAAAAGAAATGCTTTCGCATCAAGTTTTATATTATTTTCCCAATCGTCTTTAGTAAAAACAGCACCTGCAACTTGAATACTTCTCCCTACTAATGGCTTGGCATACTCCTCAAGGTTGTATTTTTTTACAACAGATAAAGGAACAGTAAAGAACTCATTTGAACCAGTAGTTATGCCAACCTCAATATTAGCATACTTATTCATTCTAGGAATGATATTACTTTCCTGCAATTCTTCAAGAAAATCAATTTCCTTCTGCTCTAAAAAATAGAAAGTCCACTTACTAGACTTATGATTTATTTTCTTTTGAGGACTACGCAATTTTTCAATTTCAATGCAATCTAATCCATCTGCATCTAAGACTTCTATATGTTCTATTGAGTGTACATTTGATTTGTTTTTTTCACACAAAAGCAAAACGACTTCTTGTTGAATATTTGGAAATACTAGTTTCTGAAAAGATATGATATTTATTTTGTTATAAAATACCGATAAGAAATTTCTCAATTGCTTTGCAAAAGAAACTTGTAAGATTTCAGCAGGTAGTACAAAGCCAATCTTACCTGTTTCTTTTAGCAATAAAGAAGAGCCTACAACAAAAGACACCCACGCATTTGTTAGTTTAGAATATGACAGACCCGCTTTTCCAAAAATAGAAGCAGCATAAACCTGTTGATCTTTGTTAAAATATTGATACCTAATATATGGAGGATTTCCTATAACTAAATCGAATTTCTTTTCAGTGCTTATACAGTATTCGTGAAAGTCTGTATTTAAGATTTCAGATTTTGCTAGATTAGTATTTCGAGCTTTTTGTGCTTCCTCTTCATCTAACTCAATGCCAAGAAAAGAATTATATTCATATTTGCCTTCTTGTATTTCTCGTAGGAAAACGCCATCTCCACAGCTTGGTTCTAAAATATCAATGTCCTTTCGCCCATTGAACGCCCATTTTAGAATAAATGAGGCTATTTTATTAGGGGTGTAGAAACCACCCCTTAATTTGTCATTGCTTACATTATCTGCTAATTGCATCTTATCATCTTTAATATTGTGACACAAAGTTACAATAGTAAGTGAGAGCAAGAAAATATTTATTCGATTATTAACGTAAACTCGGTATTATTCTCTGGTTCTGAATACAATTTTGCGATATGATCAAGAAGAGATTCTTTTGCTATATAAGATTTAGCTACTCCCCAACTGATACTTGTCATTGAGTTTTTTTGCTTATATGCTGGAGAGGTGTTATCAGAATTGTGTGTTAAAGAGAGTTTAAAGACGCCGTGATCTTCACCTAAAGTAACAATTCTAAAAGAAGCCGTAGCTCTTTCTAAATGTTTTGTGCGTGGTGTTGTATCATGTTTCCAGTTAAGGTTTTTAAATACCACATCTCTAAAATAGTGTCTTTGGTCTATATTGGCAGTATCTCCTTTACTAAAGAACATAGATCCAGTAACATTTGTATTATCACCATTAGGAATATTAAGATCCCGCCTAGACAACTTTTTGCTAGTCCAAACCAAATTAAGCTCTTTTAAATCAATAGAATCATCAATATCCATATTGGTATCTTTAATTATTTCATTGAGAAGTACTTCCTTTGTCTTTTTCAGTTTTTTAAACTCACGAGGTAGTTTAGTAACCTCTCTACTAGGAATCTCGAATGTCTCTCCACTTTCTTTTGCCTTCTCTTTTGTTTTATTATATTTTTGAGTCCATCTGTTTTTTTCAGGTATAATACCCTTATCAACAAATGCTTGTATTATTTCAGAACTAATTTTGAAGAGGTTGCTATCTGTAAAATCGAATAGAGTTTTATAATGCAATTTCAGGTCATTAAGTAAAACAAGCCCTTCACTGTCTGAGTTGTCAAACTCTAACAGAATAGAACTCTCAATATTAGAAAAAAGTCCATTTGTTGTCAGATTTGAAGAGCCAATAATTAAACGTGTTTCTATTTCACCTTCAAACAAATAGATTTTAGGATGAAATATTGGACTCTCTTTCTGATAGAAAATATAACTATTAACGTTAAGTTTTAAAATTTCCTCTAAAGCTTCTTTGGGAGTTCCTTCTTGATCAATTCCAACAATCAAGTTTACACTTTCAAGTTTACTATTGAGTATATAATCTGCTAAAATTGCTACAGCAGAACTACTTGCGAATGCAGATATGCCTGTAAATGATGTGTATTTCCCTGATGTTAAGGAATTTATCAAATATTGACCAACTGGAAGATGTGTATCCTTATTGTATCCTTGTCCTAGAAATTGTATTTTCATGATTATATGGCTTTATTATTATTAAGTATGAAATATTAGAAATCAATACCTTTAAAAACATCTTCTAATCTAACTTCTAATGCATAGCATAATTTTATGATTGTTCTAATTGTCATATTGGTATTACCTGATTCTAATCGGCTGACATATTGATAATCCCAGTTGCATTTTTCAGCTAAGTTATCTTGCGTCATCTGCTTGGAGATTCGCAAATCTTTTATACGAGAGCCTATTTGCTCTAAAACATTCTGTTCGTCCATTACTTTACTGTTTTTCGTTTAGTAAAGATTGCTTTTTTTTTCCACACCACTCTAAACTTATAAGTTTAGAGTGGTGTGGAAAAAGTTTTAATAATAGATGTATGAATATGATTTGTTTAAATAAACTACTAAAAGATAAAGTTGAAGTGACTAATGAAGCCAAACGAAGACTAATGAGGACACCCGTTCCCAAATCCTTAAATATACTCTATTTCATCCCTACTTTTACTTCCGAAATGATTTATTACTCATTAAAATTCAAAAGTTATGGATGTAAACACAGCCAACCAATCTACCACTGACGAACAGATGATGGATATTCTTCTTGTACTGGATAAGGAGAAAAAGACAATCAGCGCAGTGAAAGGCGTGGATGAAAACGGGGAACTCCAAACCGTACCGCCGGAGAACAATAGCGAACTTCTGAAATTTGACCGTCACGGCGATTTCTTTTCCAACTTCTTTTCCAACATGATGAACCAGTTGAAGAACCCAACCCGTTTCAACTTCTTTAAAATCCCCAAGATTGAACTTCCCAAGATTGCACCGATAATCAGGGACAACTTCGACCATCCGACCGCCAAGAATGAAGCGGAGATAGAACGTTACCGGGTGAAACCTGAAACCGTAAAGCAGGAAGCCAAGAAAGAGCAGCAGGAAACCCAAACCCAACAGGAACCAGCCAAAGAAACGGGAGCAATGGCGCAAGCACCGCAGCAACCCGACAAAAGAAAGTATGTGATTGACCCGGATAAAGTGGATTGGGAAGCCCTGAAGAACTTCGGTCTATCCAAAGAGCAGCTTGAAAAGGCAAAGGCTTTAGAACCCATGTTAAGGGGCTACAAGTCGCCCGGAGCGTTCACCATTGCCGGAAACTACAACTCTGCCATTATGAAACTGGACGCACGTTTATCTTTCCGGCACGATAAGGACGGGAATGTAGTTTTGGCTATACACGGCATCCGACAAAAGCCGGAATTTGAACGTCCGTTCTTCGGACATGAATTTTCCAAAGAGGACAAAGCCAATCTTCTTGAAACGGGAAACATGGGACGGATAGTAAACCTGAAAAACTATATCACGGGAGAAATGATACCCTCTTTCGTCAGCGTGGATAAGGTAACAAACGAACTGGTTTCCATGCGTGCAAGCAGCGTCCAAATCCCCGATGAAATAAAGGGTGTCAAACTGAACAAGGAACAGCAGCAAGCCTTACGGGAAGGAAAAGGGGTATTCCTTGAAAATATGATTTCCAACCGTAAAAATCCCTTTTCAGCTACCGTTCAAGTCAATGCCGACAAGAAAAGTCTGGAATTTATCTATTCCAATGCCAAACAATCACAGGAGCAACGACATAAACAGGAACAGCCGAACAGCCTTGTTACCAGTGACGGTGTAACCATCCCCAAGAGCATTTCAGGAATAGAATTATCCCGCCAGCAACAGCAGGATTTAGTTAATGACAAAACCATCTTTGTTGCCGGGCTGAAAGATAAGCGAGGGGTAGAATACGATGCTTATATTCAGGTGAACCATGATAAGAAGAAGTTAGGCTTTTACAGTGACAATCCCAGCTTTGACCGTTCCGCCGTGAAAGAGATTACCCCGGCAAGCAAGAACCGCACACAGGTAGCGGTCAATTCGGAGGGCAAGACCTACGAAGTCACCAAGAAAGTGAAAGAACCCTTGAAAAAGGGTCAGGACAAGCCCACTGAAAAGCAGAAAACCAAGCAGGACAAAAAGGAGAAGCAGGAACAAACGGACAAACCCAAACAAAGCAGGGGACGCAAAAGATGATAGCGGTATTAATCTTTATCCCGGTTGTCGGTTTCGCCCTGTTTACCCTTGTCTGTTTCAAAACTGACTGGGAAGCCATAGACGAGCAGAACCGACAATATTATATAGGTGGCTATCACATCTACTATGACCGGAAAATCCTAAGACAAAAAGAAGTGGAACAATTAAAATCAAAATTAGAATGATTGCAGTAATCGGAGAAAAACCAAGTGTGGCAAGGGATATTGCCCGCATTTTAGGAGCGAGTGAAAAACAGGATGGCTATCTTTCAGGTAACGGGTATCTCGTTACCTGGGCGTTCGGCCATCTTGTAGGTTTGGCAATGCCGGAAGCATACGGCATACAGAGTTTCCGCCGGGAAAGTCTGCCTATTATCCCGGATAGTTTTCAACTTACACCCCGGCAAGTGAAAGCGGAAAAAGGGTACAAGGCAGACCCCGGCGCATTGAAGCAACTAAAGGTAATAAAAGACGTATTCGACCAGTCGGATAAGATAATTGTGGCTACCGATGCAGGGAGAGAGGGAGAGCTTATATTTAGGTACATCTACCAGTATATCGGATGCAACAAGCCTTTTGTCCGCTTATGGATAAGCAGCCTTACCGACAAGTCAATCCGTGAGGGACTGCAAAACCTGAAAGCCGGTAGCCTGTATGATAGCCTTTTCCTTTCGGCACAGGCACGCAGCGAAGCGGATTATTTGATAGGCATAAACGGTACACAGGCTTTAAGTGTGGCAGCCGGACAAGGAATATACTCTTTGGGACGGGTACAGTCGCCCACGTTGGCAATGATATGTACCCGCTTTTTGGAGAACAAGAACTTTATTCCGCAAAAGTATTGGCAACTAAAATTACAGTCGGCAAAGGATGATATAACTTTTACGGCACTATCCGCAGACAAATACGATGCACAGCAGACCGCCATCGACACGTTGCAAAGGATAAAGGAAGCGGAAACAGTACGGGTGAAATCCGTAGAACGTAAGGAAGTGAACCAAGAACCGTCCTTGCTCTATGACTTGACTTCACTTCAAAAAGAAGCGAATACGAAACTGAATTTCTCTGCAGACAAGACATTATCCATCGCACAAAAATTATACGAGGGTAAACTTATCAGCTATCCCCGAACCGGAAGCCGTTACATATCACAGGACGTGTTCGAGGAAATCCCGGAACGTCTTGTTAATTTGGAACAGTACGCCCGCTTTGCCGGATATGCAGCTGGGATGAAAGGCAAAGCCTTAAATTCCCGTTCCGTGAATGATGGCAAGGTAACAGACCACCACGCCCTGATAGTAACGGAAAACCTGCCCGGCAAGATGGAAGCTGACGAACAGGCAATCTATGAACTGATAGCCGGACGGATGTTGGAAGCCTTTTCTGAAAAATGCGTCAAAGACGTTACCAATGTAACGCTGGAATGTGCAGGGTCACTTTTCACGGTCAAAGGGTCTGTAACCAAATCTGCCGGATGGCGTGCCGTATTCGGTGAAAAAGAGGACGGGGAAGATAACGCCACTTTGCCTGTGATGCAGGACGGTAACAGTCTGTCGCTTTCCGGTATTGAACTGTTGGAGAAGCAGACCAAGCCCAAGCCGTTACACACGGAAAGCAGCCTGCTTTCTTCGATGGAAACGGCGGGTAAGGAACTGGAAAACGCAGAACTGAAAGCAAGCATGAAAGATACGGGTATCGGCACGCCCGCAACACGGGCAGCCATTATCGAAACGCTGTTTTCCCGCCAGTACATCATCCGGGAGAAAAAGAACCTTGTCCCGACCGAGAAAGGGCTTGCCGTTTATAACATTATCCGGGACAAGAAAATAGCGGACGTGGAAATGACGGGTATGTGGGAAAATACGCTTGCCAAAATAGAAAGCGGGGAAATGACCCCCGACACATTCCGCAAAGGTATCGAGGTGTACGCAAGACAAATCACGGCTGAACTTTTGGATGTTCAGCTTTCGTTCGCTTCGGGTGGTAATTGTGTCTGCCCGAAATGCAAGACCGGACGTATTCTGTTTTATCCGAAAGTCGCCAAGTGTTCCAATGTGGATTGTTCCGTTACCATCTTTCGCAACAAGAGCGAAAAGCAGCTAACGGACAAACAGATTACCGAACTGGTGACTACCGGGAAAACCGGGCTAATCAAAGGGTTCAAAAGTAAAAACGGCAAAGTCTTTGACGCTTCACTTGCTTTTGACGGGCAGTTTAATGTTACTTTCGTATTTCCTGAAAAGAAAGGAAAGCCCCAAAAATAAGATGGAAATCGTTATATTTGCCACGGAAAGTTTCATTATAGATAAATTTATAATTGAAATTTTTGTGGTTGAAGCACCCGGAGGGATACCGGGTGCTTTTTTAATCACTCTCCTTTATATCGGTAGGTCAGGCAAACGACTTGATTATCCAGTATCTTGTTTTGGGTCAGTTCCCACTTCGACCCGAATGTTTTTCCTATGAACCTGATACCGTCCCCCAGCATGACTGGAACAATATACAGGGTTATTTCATCCAGCAGGGACGCTTCGATCAGCGAGGTTATGAACTTGCCGCCACCGATAACCTGAATATCGGTTTCCGAACTTGATTTAAGTTCATTGACCGCACGTAACGGCATATCGGTAAGAAAGGTTACATTCTTCTTTTCCGTCACATTGGTATCGTAGTGGGACACTACAAAAGTCTTTTTACTTTTGTACGGCCATCCGCCCCAATGTTCAAAAATATAGGTATAGGTATTTACTCCGGCAAGAAGTACACCGGATTGTTCATAGGCTGCCGAAATCTCTTTCCTTACGTTTTCAGGCATCCAATCCAATTCATTATCCTTTGTGGCTATGAAGCCATCAAGAGATACGGCAATACAAGTTTTTAAATGTTTCATAATTGGGTATTTAACAGTTACTATTAATAAACTGTTCGCCAGTACATCAAAAAAGAAGCGTGGCAATTGCACTGCTTCAAAGTAGAGGTACTGGCATACCTAAATGTGGAAACAGGCAAAGCCACGCTATGACAAAACATAGCATGAACCTTGCGCTGAAAATCCCCACATTTTGAAAAGTGCCAGTTTTCTACTTTGGGACGTTCGGCGAACGTTATGTTATATATAAAGACGAAGTCACAGGTTACTGTTCAATCGCCGTTATCTTCTTATGTAACTTTTGCAAAGTTAGCCAAATCCCTGAAAACTCCGGCATACATTAATAAGAAAATCCTGCCTTATCTCACGACAAAACAGGATTGAAAGCCATTAGAAAAGAAAAAATTAATCGGTTTTCTCCCGTATTAACTTGTGTACGTCCGTAGCACGGTAATAACACCTGCCATCCAACATAAGGAAAGGGAGTATTCCCTTTTTCCGGTAACGGGTCAGCGTTCGGGGGGCTACTTTCAGAAGCAGGCACAAGTCCTGATTATCCAGCAGTTCTTCCCCGTCCAAACAATTACGTCCCTTAATCACTCGGTCTATTTTCTTGTCTTGCATATCGAACCTATCCATGATACGTTCCATCCATGCGGTAAAATCGTCTTTATCTATATACATAAGGCTGTCTGATTAAATTAAACCAATCATAAAATAACTTTGGTTGGACGGGTCTTTGATGATAATGTCCCGTTCTCGCATAAAGCGGATATAACTTTTTGCGGTGCGTTCTTTCACATCCAAAATCTGCTGTATCTGTTCGCACAAGTCTATATAGGTGATATGTTCCTGTCTGCCAAAGACATCACGGGCAACACCCACCAATTCTTTTTCCTTGCGTTTCTCTTTTTCCTCACGGGTCTTTTCACCCCTGTAAAGGTGCATCCCGGCTGCCTTGTCCCACGAAAAGAGCATCAAAGGAACATCCAGCGGGCTGCCGTCCCTCACTTTCAGGGCTTTCACCACTGACAGAGCCGGGTCTTCGTCTTTCTCTATCGAGAGAATGGCAGCCGCTTTGCGTTGTAGTTCAGAGCCTAAATGCCCCCGGAGCTTCAACCCGTTAGGCACGAAATGCAGTACGCAGATGATACAGGTTTTATATATCCCTGCCAGTCGGTACAGTTCATCTATGATTGCTACGCTTTCCGCTTCATCGTTGGCACATCGCACGAGGTCTGCAATACCATCTATCACCACCAACTGAATACCGCTATACTGATAATAATACCTATCCATGCTTTGAACAATGGCGTGCAGACGCTCTTTGCGTGACATGCCCGTAAGACAGAAAGCCTTAAATTCATCCGGCTTGTCAGTTTGCTTCGCCCTTTTTATCAGATTGGTTACATTCTTGAACAGTTGTACTTCCGATTGTTCCGTATCATAAAGCAGTACGGCTTTATGTTTCGTATTTTCACTTACATTGATACCCAGCGTATCAATCTGCACGTTTGCCGGACGGATTGACCCCGCCACGAGTGCAGCCACATAGTTACTTTTTCCTGTTCCTTCTCCGCCAGTGATACAGCATAAGTTTCCCTGTGTTCCGAGCGGGACATCGCCCGCAGAAATTATTTCCTGTGCTTTTGCTGGGGGATTATTGAAATCAATCTCACATGATTTAAGCATAGTCATTGTTTCATTATAGATTGTATCTAAGAAGTCGATAAATAGTTTGATAAAACTTTCCCGGCTGTTGCCAGCCCGAAAATAATCGGAAATATCCTTTTCCGTTTTTGTTCCCTGCAAAGGCAATAACAACCGTTTCACCCCATATTCACAGAGTTGTTTCTCATGCTTTTTTGCGCTTTCTAATCCGGTCGCATCCATATCATAAAGCAATATGATATGTTTGAACCGGAATGTAAGTTTATAGATGATGTTCGGCGGGACGGTAACCGTTTCACTGTTGAAACAAATCGCATGGAATCCCTTTGCAGCCAGTGAAAGGACATCTTTTTCCCCACCTGTTATAAACAGGGTATCGCCTTTGCTGGGTAGTTGTTCCAGTCCGAAACAATAATTCTCGCCGATGTTACCGCCATACAGGAAACGTGTTCTTGAAAACGGTCTGTACAGTTTGATGAAGCGTTTGCTCTTATATCCATAAATGGGTTCTTCCTTAGTGGAAGTATAGGAAAACGGATTACCCTCTGCATTTTCACTTTGGAACTGAACAACCGAACAGACTTTATACTGTTCCAGTATTGCAGGAGTAATGCCATACTGTTGCCAGTATTCCAGTTCGGAAGCGGTAAACTTCCTCTCTTTAAATGTGTAGGGTCTGTCGGAACGTTCCGTCGGAACAGACACGGCTTTATCCGGTTCTTTGAATGTTCGGGGAACGGGTATCGGATTACCCTCTGAAATCCCCAGCGACAAATCCCGGTCGATAATCTGCAATATTTCGATGAAGTCACCCGAATTATTGCAATCCAGCCCTTTGAGCCTGCCTACAAAAAAGAAACAGTCGCCGGAATAACTGTCATTTCCGAAGTCTTTCATCTTATAGATACCACTTCGGCGGTCGAAATAGATGTTACAGGACGCTTTGCTGTCCTCATACAAGGGATTGAAAAAGTTACGACCTACCCGCCATGTACCGGAAATGTAGTGCTTGAACACGTTCAGACCGTTATTTGTCCTCTCTAAGATTTCGTCTTTCCTTAACATATAGCTTGTGGTTGGTTATCAGGTTACGCATACATTCGTCATTGCTCTTTATCAAACGGCTTTCCAGCAACCGTTTGATTTCTCCGATTTTATAGAAATTGCGTCCCCTGATGGTGGAGTAGGCTATTTCTCCTTTAGAACGAAGCCGTTGCAAGGTGCGGTCACTTATTTTCAGAAAAGTACATACTTCGTAACTATCCACCCAAATATCATCTTCATTCTCCTTACAATCGTCCTGACGGGAAAATACATAGTTGGCAATCACATTGATTTTTGCCATCAATTCCTTAAAGGCTTTTGTTTCTACTGTTATTACATCCATAATTATACTATAATTGTTTGGATGCAAAGGTGCAGGCTTTCAAAAATTTAACTTGCCAAGTTCAAACCAAGTTGGTAGATTTATTTTTTGAGGTAGAATATAGGATAATAGGGATAAAAACAGTGTTTTGGATAGAAGTATATCTTTAAAAATAGGGGATAAAAAAACAACCAAGTTGGTATAAACTTGGTTGTTTTTTAGTTTGGATATTTATTAGATGTTATCGTCTTCGTTCATCTTGCGAAGTAATTTTTGTATAAGGCTATTCAGAAATGGTGTTCTATCTCTTTTCCTTTCACGCATAGCAAGATAAGTTCTATAATAATCGCCTAAATCAATTTTAAAGGATGCTTCGATATAAGTCATTATCTCTTTAATGTCTGCATTGCCATTATTCAAAACACCCGCTGCATATATTGAATAGCCTAATTCGATAGCCGCTACTTTGGGAGCAGTCCATCGAAAAGGATTATCCGGTAGTGAAGCCCGGCTATATTCTATTACTTCTTGCTTTTCGATATTCTGCAATCGCTGTTGGAGATAAATTTCCAACATATCATAAGCTAACATTTTAGCGACCCTATGGTCACAACAAGTTGAAAACAGAGGGTCTTTATCAAACATACCACAATTATGGCATAGTTTGTAATTCTCATGTCCTCTAAGGAAGTAATATTTATCTAAATGTGTAGCTTTAGAGCGATAATATTGGTAGAAGTCAAGATTAGCATTACAAAATTCAGTTATAGCTGTTTGCTTTTTCTTATAATACTCCTTAAGAACCTCTTTGCTACCATTCGGTTTTCTTAATTCAAGTAAATATATATCATTAAAATATATTAGTTTACTTAATATGAATGGCTTAGTGTTTTTGAAAAATGATATTTCTTCATTCGTATCCTGAAAAGTGTATTGATGGATAAACTCTCTTAGTCCTTCAAATAAAGGTCTGATGAAATTAATCATATATAGAGCCTTATCTGAAGATACATCACTATCTATACAGGATGTTTCCATCTCTATATTGATTTTAGATATTATTTCATCTGATATTTGTTTCATGCTTCTATTAAAAACTCAATCTGCTAATATGAATTATTTTTATTGTAAAGTCTCTTTTTGATATGGTTTAAAAGAGAACGGATGATAACATAGTGGAAGAATTTTATAAAGAAGAAATAAACTCTACCAAGAATATTATTATATTTTACAATGGTCGTAATTCTTAAAACCTGTCGGTTACCATGAAAATTTCCACACCACAATGAAACATAAAAGCTTAAATGTTTATCCTGTCTTCCGAAAATCTCCTCATTAGGACTTTTTTCGCATATCATATCTGCAAATCTGATATTTGTTGCTAAACCCCAAGGTTTTACTACCACATTTCTTAAGCACATAAGCCACTCCATCCATTTGGGAAGTTGATTAAATGCGAGATTGTGAAACTCTTTGGGGGTTATCGCTTGATTACAGGTTATTTCCTGTGAAAAAGTGTCTGTATAATCAGCAGGATAGTAATTATTTATCAGTCTATTGTTATGTGCGATAGATTCTTTCATATTTATTATCAAGTTAATCCGATTGCCATTAAACTACATATGATTAGAAATACAAACCAATGACATAGCCGCAGATATATTGTTTTAGGTTCTCGCATATATAGCAAGGTTAATAACCATAAGAAGCAATATCCACCATATAAAATGGTGATGAACAGAGCAAGGTAGTAGTTGTAGGGGATAATGCATGTACCCATCAGAATGGTAAATACCATTGATAGGAATAAATCAATACTAATCATTTGAAACCCTAAACGTCCAAGTAACCACACTTCATATAATCGCTTTGATGTTTGATTGTTCCTTTGCGGATTAAGAACTGCGTATGTTCTGTTTCCTGCAATAATGTGAACAATAAATGTCAGGATTAAAATCGTTCCTGCTGCAATAAAATATCCGTTCATATCTCCCTGAATTTATTAAGAACAATATCTTGCAACTCCTTAAACTGCTCTGGTAGCAGAGCCGAACAAACTTGTTGCATCCCAATCAGCATGGAATATTGTATTACCGCCATGTCCATTGCTTGTTTAGTATTTAATCCACTTGCTTCGTTCAATTTAGCTGCATACTCCAAACGGATAGTATCAGCTTGTAAAACATAATTCCGTACAATAGGATTGGAATACCCCCATGCCCGTATGACACTTTCGTTTCGGATTGAAGCATATGCCGCCATATCAGCTAATTTCTGTAATTGTTGTTTGGCATCTTGTAATTTATCCACTTCACGAATAAACTCAAAGGTGTTTAGCTCTAACCAATATTTCATTAACGAATCAATATAGCCATCAATGTTTTTGAAATGATGATAAAATGCACCTTTGGTAATTTGCAATAATCCGCACAGGTTGTCTATCGTGATTCTTGTAAATCCTTCTTTCTCCAAAACATCAAGACCAACTATAAACCATTGTTTTTTATCTACTTTCTTCATAATCTAAACCATACCATTTGGTATGGTTTGCAAATATAGCTACTTTTATTGAATAGGCAATAGTTTTTCTTACTTTCCCAAAATCACTTTCCATCTTTTTTGTCTATGCTTGTAAAAAAGAGAAGTCCACCATGCTACCAAATTCGTAAGACAACCTGCATATAAGTCAATTTCATCTGTATAGTTTACTTTTTCATCTTTAGAAGACTGAATTTTAATCAGATGATTCCATATTGGGACAAGTGTGTTATATTCCCTTGACTGTATTTCATAAGTCTGTTCGTTCATACTTTCAATCATGATAGTATGTTTTCCCATAGGTAATGCGCAATGAAAGTAAAGGTTAAAATCATAGCTTTTACCTATAATCCACTTTATTGGCATATCTCCTTTATGCGGTGTAAATCTTGCCATTGGCTTGCATATCTCCACCAAAGTGGACACGTTTTGTATACGCTGCCATACTTCATTAATATTACAGTCGAAAGTTGTTGTAATTACCACTCTTTTACCTATTCTCACTTTACCCTTACGGTCAGTCAATTGGATTGTGTTCATTCTTCTATTATTTTATCGTATTGTAAAGCCAATTTGTGAACGAAATATAGATTGAGTATTGTCACCATTGTTCCAGATACAAAGCACACCATGACCATACTTATATAAAATCCGCCTAAAACTCTAATCAATCCCCAAACAAGATAAGGTAGAGATAAAAGCGATGTAATAATTGCAGGTATGTATTTTCTAATAATCCCCGATTGAATGATATGGAGAAAAACATGAAATGTAAATGCTGTGAACGCAGCAATCCATACACTATACCATTGTAAGGTCAAAGCTAAAACAGTTATGATACTGACAAGAACAAATTCTTCCAGCACAGCTACGGTAAACGCCGAAACAGACAATTGTCCTAAGTGAGTAACTTGTTTTGTGAGTTTTGGGTACTTACTGGTAAGCCATAAGCCATTTTTAGAGACCCAACGTTTTAAGCATATAATCTCCTCAAATTCATGAATCATAAAAACAAGAGGAAATAGACTTATAATTAGTTCTAATTCATTCATAATCTATATATTTTAAATTGCAAAGTTACTTCACTTTATATTTTGAGAATTGAAATTTAAGCCGTAATTTTGTCCAATCACGCCAATATTTATATTATGTATTTGACAGCAGGAACGTTTAATATTATATTACGACAAGTAAGTCTGCTTGGACTGAATGAAGCAGACGTTCTATGTGCATTAAATATTGATAGTTCGTTGTTAGATAAAACGACGAATAAAATTGATGCTGACATTATCGGTCAATCTATTGAATATATAGCAAGCCAAAAGCCTAATATCAGAATAGGGTTGAGAATGGGATTTAATTTCCCTGTGTCTATAATGGGGATAATACTCAATGTATATCAGAATTGCTATACATTAAAAGATGTATTTGACAGGTCATCACTATATGCTCCAGCAGTCAATACAATATGCTTGTTTAGTAGTTATTCAGATGAACGGTACTTTTATCATTCGATGAAAGTCGCAGACAAATTTGTAGAAAACTATCCTATCGCAACAAGACATATTTATGAATCCCAATACGGAATCATACTTCAACTTATCTATGCTTTAACAGGGAAACATATTACACCTATATCAGCTTATTCTCCATATGAACAGGAGAAAACACCCGATTTACTCGAATACTTTATACAGTGCCCGATACAATTCAGTAAACCATTTAGGATGGTTTTTGATAAAAAGGTGCTGGATACTCGAATTATCAATGCCAATCCTGAAATGTTACTTATCGCTGAACGCTTGATTTCTCAATTACTTAACAAGGAACAAAGGCAATCCGTTTCGTCCGTTGTTCATAATTATATTCTTCAAACCATTCCGGGAATAAATCTATGTCTGAAAAGTGTTGCACGGGATTTGAACATGAGTGAACGTACTCTTCAACGAAAGCTGCTTGCAGAGAATACATCATATCAAGCAATTCTTGACGGGATAAGAAAAGAGTTAGCTAACAAATATCTTAAAGAGCATATATCATTGGTTGAAATTGCTTTTTTGTTAGGTTTTGAATCTCAAAGTGCTTTTAATAAGTTTTTTAGAAAGCATTTTGGACAAAAGCCTACGATATATAAGGATAGACTATAATTTTAGGTGCAAGGTGCAAGGATATATATGTATATATAGCTTGCACCTTGCACCTAAGTTGAAATATTAATAATCAAACACTTGCATAATTCAAAACGAATGCGTACTTTTGAACCCAAGATAAATGGAGACAGACATCTGCCAAAAGCAGACAGAAAAGCATAAAAAAGTCAGTGTCCAAATCGTACCCCCTCAAAAGGGTAAGGATAGATAAAATATTGATATTTAGGACTGTGAGCCGGATGGGTTAAAGACCCAAGCGGATCACTAGAAGGTCAGGGAGTTACATCAAAGTAATTCTCTGACTTTATGTTTATTACGCTAGTTTACCTGCTCCATGTAAACATGTAGATGTTAATTGGGGGGCAGTAGAAATGAAGTGTGGATAGGGATTTTCCCCGTCCATACCTTTCTTTAGATTTATACACACATACAGAGTTGTGTGAAAGGAGCCGACAAGAGCTTTTCAATAAGTTTAATCTTTCCGTTACCATGAAATCCAAGGGACAGAGATTCTTAAAAAAGTAACAACCCCACCGGCGGAATAAAATGAATGCATATCACATTCCATTCTTATAGCCTAAGTCTTTTCTTTCTCCAGATTAAACCTTTTTATACGGATACCTTCTATCTCCATAAGCTTATGGAGATAACTCCAAAGACTTGCGGAGATAAAACAAAAAGGAAAAAAGACCTTAACCATACGGCAGGAAAGGTTTAGGGATACGAATAAGATCTTTTTAGGGCGAGTCTGATTCCAAAGTCTCTTACACATTCCTTACGGATAAAAAGTCCCATTAAAATTCAACTCCTCCCTAATTGTTTCCGTCAAATGGTTTCGTGGTTGCCTCTCCCTTTTGGGATATGCCTTTGCGGCTGATAACGCATTTGAGTGTTTTGTAAAATATCATCATGTCTGTCATGAAGCAAACATGGTCTACGTACCAGATATCCAGTTCGAATTTCTTTTTCCAGCTGATTGCGTTTCTTCCATTTACTTGTGCCCATCCAGTGATGCCGGGGCGCACTTCATGTCTTCTTGCTTGCTCTTCATTGTATAGAGGCAGGTATTGTACCAATAATGGACGGGGGCCGATCAGAGCCATGTCTCCTTTCAATACGTTGAAAAGTTGAGGCAGTTCGTCAACGGAGGTGGCACGGACTATTTTCCCTATGGGGGTCATTCGTAAGCTGTCGGGTAAAAAGTTTCCGCGACAGTCTTTCCGGTCATTCATGGTTTTAAACTTGATGATCCTGAATATTTTTCCGTTCTTTCCCGGACGTTCCTGAAGGAAAAAAATGCCGCTACCCCTGTTGGCTATGGCAAGTAACAAGATGGTTGACAATAGGACAGGAGAGGTCAATAATATCAGAAAGGCGGCTATAAGACAGTCCAGCGGATATTTGAAATAACGGGTATATCTGCTCTTCTTCATGGTTGTGGATTATTTTTTATAATCCGGCACGGTGAACCACAGGCTGTCACTCCGTCAGGTATGTCTTTGCACACTACTGATCCTGATCCGATAATGGTCCATTTGCCTATTTTAACTCCGGGGTTGATCACTGCTCCGGCACCTATCCATGAGCCTTCCCCCACTTCCACATTGCCACATAATGTGGCGTGTGGCGAGACATGTACATAGTCTTCCAATATACATTCATGATCAATAGCGGCGCCAGTGTTGACAATGCAATGTTTACCTGTTTGGCAGCAACTTTGCAATATACTTCCTTGCATGACAACACTGCCTTCTCCTATTTTTGCATAGGGGGAGACAATGGCATGGATAGAGATGACCGTACCGAATACAGCGTTTTTTTTATACAATTGTTCCGCTATATTTTTTCGGATGCTGTTGTTTCCGATACTGATAAGTATCGGGAACATTCGTTTTGGATCGTAGGAAAGAACATGATATTCCATCCATTCCTGTATGTGGGGATTATCATCTATGATGCCCGTCAGTTCAGTGCTGTTTTCTTTCAGTATATCCATGATCACTTTGGCGTGTCCGCCGGCTCCGTATAAATACATATTGTCAGTCTTTATTTTGTTAGATTTGAAATCTGTTCTTGATAGACCTTTCGTAAGGCTTCCCATAGCGTCCGGCGGTCGTATTTTTGAACAATCTGTGGGCGGGCAGCCGAGGCCAATTGTTCTACGAGCCGTGGAGAAGAGAGAAATCCGCACATGGTGCGATATAGGTATTCGCTGTCATGAGGAGGAATAATGATACCGTTCTTTCCGTTTTCAATGATTTCGTTACATCCGTTGATGTTCGTTACGATGCAAGGTAATCCCATCGCTCCGGCTTGTAATATTACATTGGGGAATCCTTCCCGGTAACTGGGGAATACGAAGGCATCCGCAGCGGCTAAAAAAGGGCGGATATCCTCTTGCCATCCCATAAATTTTATGGCGGGATGTTTGTGTATATGTTCTGCTGTTTCAGGAGTTACCGGATCCAGTTCCGCTTCAAAGTCTCCCACTAGGCAAAGACGACAGTTTGTAAATTCCTGTTGCAGGCGGACAAAAGCTGAAACCAGTTCGTTGATACCTTTATCCCGCACCAATCGTCCGACGAAGCAAAAAGTGAAACAGGGGTTCCGGCGATAGATTTCCGCTTGTCTCATTACCTCCGGTGTCCGGTCAAAATAAGCAAGGTCAATTCCGTTGATGTTACCGTTTCCGATAAGATGCAATGCCCGGCTGGTGATATGGAAACGTTCCAGATCTCTCCTCACACCTTTCCCTTCCGGATTGAGGTAGGTCGCACAGGCACAAGTGAGTTTGTCTGTAGCAATTAATAACTGCTGTTTCCAACCTGTAGTTGAAGGGAATACTAGTCCTGTGAAAGTGTGGATCCGGATGGGAACCCTGCATATTCGGGCGGCCATCATGGCCAACAGCCCCGCCTTGGGTGTCAGCGAGTGGACTATCTGCGGTTTTTCTTTGCGGAACAGGATGATGAGCCTGATCAGTGCAATCAAGTCTTTCAAAGGGGCAATGTGGCGCTCCATCGGGATAGCGCAAGTTCTGACGCCTTCTCTTTCCGCTACTTTGTGTAATTCCTCTCCGGACGAAGAGACAGCTAATACTTCATAAGTCTCTGCCAACATCTTCAACTGTCCTTGCAGCAGGAGATGGAGCGAAAGGGGAACGGTGGATATGCGTATTACTTTGGGTTTCATACAGATGGTTTGTGTCGTAAACGATAATAAAGATACCCCACCCATTCGTGCGTTAGTTCTGGCCAGGAAGCCAAGACGTGCCAAGATGGCAGGAAATTCGTTTTTTCCCCCTTTATTTCGGGAAACGTATCGGTGATATATGTGTCCGGATTCAGCCCCGCTGCATGAAAGGTCCATAGCGACCTGCGCATGTGGGTCGCGGAGGTAATCAGCAGGGTCGATTCCGTTTTCATACTGTTACCGATCAGCTCTAACGTGAACGTTGCGTTTTCCCACGTGTTGTTTGCGCGGGTTTCCAAGATGACATCTTCCAACGGCATGCCCAAATCTGCCAGATATTGTTTCATGTCCGCGGCATTTCCTTGCAAACCTTTTCCGTCTTTGCTTTCGATGATCGAACCGTCTGAAGCTAACACCAGTTTCCGGATGCGTCCATGCTTGTACAGCCGGATGCCTTCTAATAACCGGTCGGCAATCTCGCTAAATTCGGGTCGGCTTCGTTTCCAGTCCCAATAGCTGTAGCCGCCCAGCACGATGCCGTATGTATATTGTTTCCTTTCAGGTAGGGGGCGGTCATATTCCTTGTACCATTGTTCGGCAATCCATTGATAGAGTGCACCGTTGGAGAATAAGAGAAAAAGCAAGGCTGACAAAGTGAGACAGAGCCTTTTCCATCGTTTAGATTTTAGGACCACCCCTAAGAGAAGAAAAATAACGATATAGGTTGTTGGATTGATAGCAAGTGAAATAAACATGAGATTTTTTATATGTGTATAAGAATGAATGAAATTATTTTTTTAAGTAATCTAATTGGAATTTCTTTTTTAACTTGTTTCTTACATAGATCATATCGCATGTTGGAATCGTAGGCGGCAATTGCTTTTATAAAAGGATCTTCTAAAAATGCAGGATGATTTTGTACTTGCATGATATCCTTGTATATAGGGTCCTTTAACTCTTCCGAGATTCTGTTTTTTATTTCTTTAGGAGACCTGACTTTAAAAGCTATCATTTGGCAAATATCTGATTTTAGCACATTTTTCAGTTCTATTCGGATATAATCAGAAGCCTTATGATATTGATATTTGTCAATTAAAGCCTTTTTTATGTAATAAAGTTTTTTCAAATCAGGCAACAAACAGGTGTTATATCGAGTTGTCATACCACCGAATCGATAGTTATATCCACATTCTTTGAGTATGTAAATTTTAGATAAATATGGAAATAATTGGAGATTAAAGGCAAGGTCTTCCCCTGTAGTGATACCTGTTGGCTGTATATTGGCTGCATTTAATGAAGATTTTCGATAGAGTTTTCCCCACATATTAACGGATAAAATGTTGATTCCAAAAAAAGAAATATAGTATTTGTTAAATAGTTTTGGTTGTTGTATTAGTCCGTTAACAGGACTGAGTCCCGTTTTTTTACCACCCCATAGCGATCCATGACTCGTTGCATTCCCATTTCCACATAGTCTACTCCAGTTTTTTCTGCCGTTTCGTATATTGTTGTAAGTATTTTTTTTATTCACCAGCCAGTCATCCGAATATATTGTGCTATGTATTGTTCGGTGTTGCAAATTGGGATGATAATTGAAATCATGGTTATATGAATGTATTAATTTATTTCCAAATATTAAAATAAAACGTAAACGCATAGAACGTTAACAGCGCGTAGCCCAACATCTTTTCATGGTTCACCCAAAAACGTTCCTTCATGAACGGATAAATCAATACCACCGGCATGATGAACCACGAAATCTGGGCGAAACGGTTGGAATAGGCGGCACGGATCACCAGCACCCAGAAAGCATTGGTGACAAGGAACGTATTATATATCCAATGGTAATACTCGTCCTTGAAGTTGCGGCGGAAGATGAAATAGTACCCCACCGCTACCCCCATGGCACTATATAACAGAAAGTCCCAGCGGAAAGTCATACTCATCTGAACGATCTCGCCCACCATGTTGTCACCTGTCAGATAGCCGGAAAAGCGGTCGTCTCCCCCCATCAGATTTGTTGCCGCCAAATATGCCTGGATACGTCCGCCTATGGCATACGATACGCCTACACATGCCATCCATCCTGCCAGATACCAATAGCTATTCTTGATGAACCAGGTCAGTGTGCCTGCTCCAACCATCAGATAGATGGATTTGTGGATTCCGGCTGCCAACACGCATAACCCGATCATTACGGGTGGACGGTTGACATACGTCATTGCCAAGATGAACAAGGAGGCTCCCATGCCATTCCGGATACCGTTTACTCCGTAACTCCAGAAAGTAAACATGCTGAGTATGACTAAGAAAGGAATATAGTAATACCCTTTGAAGATACGTTGCATAGCCAGCCACAATGAACCGATATAAACAGTGGCACATAGCAGGAAAAAAGTATGGATGTCGCTGTATCTGGCAAACCATTGCATAAGGTTGTAAAACAACCATTCGCCTTCCCATTGCCAGGAAAAGGGATCGCGTGAGTTGGCTGCAGTATAAAATCCTTTGGCGTAGTTTACCGTGTCTCCGAAATAAACGCTGACAGGACGTAGCCCCATATACAAGATCAGGATTAGTGTAAATAATACGCCCCACATGGCGTTGAGCGACACGGTCTCTTTTTTCAATACGCTTCCTGTGTGGCACTGCCATACGGCTGTCAGTACCATGCACAATACGGTGACATCGAAATAATGGGCATATTCACTTACGGGGATAAAGTCTATCATATTTATGGATGTTTTTTCGTTATGTTATTTTTTTCGTGCTTTTGTCTCGCACAGTTTCATGAATCCGCTGTACAGGGGCGGAATGTAATAGAAACTGAGGAGTGAAAGTTTTATATGAAAGGGGATATGTCTGTTTTTCAGGAACTCGTTGGCTGTTTGCTTTTTTAGTCTTTTCGCTGTAAGGTGTGCCAGATGCCGGTAAGGCGTGTTTGACGCATGATACCTCACGTTGATTATCATCTTGAAAAGCTTTTCCAAACAACATCCCCGGTAAACTGTATTTTCTTTTGGAATGTTTTGCAAGCAGAGATAGTAGGAATCGGCACGGTCTATGTAACGGGGATTTACCTTTTGATGTGTGATACTCGTAGGTCGTTGTACCCAGTAGTACATGGGGATATCTATTATGACAGCTTGACAAGATTTTTGATAGATCCGGCAGTTGAACTCAGTATCTTCTGTACCGGTCTCTTGGAAAAACTCATTATCCAACAACTCCCGTTTATAAAGTTTGTTCCATACTACTTGCGCTTGAACTTCTTTTATTCCTTGCTGTGGGTGGATATGGTTGAATAAACTTTTTATCATTATTTCTTGTGTAAGAATGCTTTTTGTGTAAGCGGAAGGAATTGAATAAGATTTGTCATTGTCATATACCTGTTTTCCTAAAATCATGGAAAAGCTATAATTACCTTCCTGTAATGCTTCCAACAGCACTTCATACATTTGCGGATGGATATAATCATCACCGTCAATGAAAGAGATGTATTTTCCTTTGGCAGCTTTCATCCCGCTATTTCTAGCCGGAGACAATCCTGCGTTTTTCTGATGAATCACTTCAATGCGGGTGTCTTTCCGGGTATATTCATCGCAAATTTCTCCGGAATGGTCGGTGGAACCGTCATTCACTAATATGATTTGCAAGGTTGTATAAGTTGATGCCAATATGCTTTCGATGCATGGGCGGAGATAGGCTTCTACATTAAAAATAGGAACGATGACGCTTATTAAATCCGTTTCTATATCTTTTTTCATTTTCTTTTTTCGTTGATAAGCTGATTAAATAATTCCATCCACATAGGGATGATATTTTTTATATCATACTGTTCTGCTTTCAAACGGGCGGCTTTTCCCATTTCCTTACGAAGTTCTTTATCCTCTATCAACCGGCAGATTCTGTCAGCCAATACCTTCTCGTTATTAACGGGTACGAGAAATCCATCATGCCCGTCGGCTATGATGTCCTGCGGTCCGCAGGGGCAAGCGTATGAGACGACAGGAACTCCACAAGACATGGCTTCGATGATAACCAATGGGAGACCTTCAAAAAGCGAAGTTAATGTGAAAATTGACGCTTCATATAATGGGGAAAATATATCATAAGTATATCCTTTTAAGAAAATATTGTTTGTCAATTGATTGTTTCTTATTTGTTCTTCCAATTCAGTTCTTAATTCTCCTTCACCCCATATTTCTAAAGTCCAGTCAGCATGCCTTTCTATTACATACTTCCATGCGGAAATTAACGAGCTGAAATTTTTAGGAAATGCCAATCTTCCTACAGCAATTACTTTTTTATTTATTAATGAAGCTTTTTTCGAACCAAATGAAATAATAGGATTAGGAATGACACACACATCCACTTCTGTATTTTTTCCCCAATGGACAACTTTATCTTCTTTTGTAAGTACCACCGTCCGGTCATATTTTTTAAGGTGTATGCGATAATCAATGAAGTCTCCCAAAATGGCAAGGAGTTTGTCGAATACACTTTGGGCATGTAATGACCTGTAATTTTTATTGCTATGTATCTCTCTGATAAAAACCGGATGGGAGCTGACCGACAGGTAAGGTAAAAAGTTTTTCTCACTTGTTCCGGTAGATATGACAATATCCGGCTGTATTTGGTTCAGTATCTCTTTCAACCGTTTTTTATGTTGTTTCCTTTTATAGATAATACCTTTCAATATATAAAAACGGGATTTCCAGTCATCTTCAAAATAATTTATGTCACAATTTACCAAATGTACCTTAGTGGAAAGGGGGAATACTGGTTTGTCTTTATTGTCGGTCACAATAATCCAAACCTCATTCTTTAGAGCTAATTTATTTGCTTTGGCTATTGTGACTCTTTGAATCCCTCCTGCATAGCAAATACTATCTGTACAATATGCTATTTTCATCGTTCTATAATAAATTTTATAAGTTTCAATAGGCACAAGACTCCTGTGGTAGACCGGAATCGTGCCATTTCAAAAAATAGCCTCCAGTGTATCGGAAAATAGTTCATCGGTAACTGCCGGATACTTGTCCTATATTCATGTGAACTCAAAATTGCGGACAATGCACCGTGTTGTTTCATGAAGCTGACCGGTGAAAAGGTGATGTTCAATCCTTGTCCTATCAGGCTTAATGCCCGGCGATATGTTAAAGCCTTTTCAAGGTCTTCCCGGTGTAAGGGAGTTATCCATTCTTCTATTAACCGGAATAACAGGTTCCACTGTTCAGTCAGATGGGGTTTATACAGTTTGGTTAGCGAGGTGATGTTGTTTTTTCGATAATGGTAGAACAAGTCAGGCAGATAGATGGCTTTTTTTACCCAAGTGAAATAATACACATTGAAGAGTAAGTCCTCTGTACCGATTTGTCTGACAGGAACAAACCGAAGGCCATGTTCTTTGATGAGTGATGTCTTATATAGTTTTCCCCAAGCTGTAGACAAACTGTCTATCTTTCCGGGCAAACGCAATTCTTGATCGTTAGGAGCTATAAGTCGCGCATAGAGCCAGTGGATTGAAGATCCTTGATAAACCATCTTTTTGTCGCTGAACAGATATTGAGGAAAGGACTGGTTGGCAAATTCACGAATGTAAGAGAAAAGACAGACATCCGTTTGTTTGTCGGTGTGTGAAAGAAGTGTTTTGCAGCAGTCTGTTCCTATCCAGTCATCGCTGTCCACAAACATCACCCATTCTCCACGGGCACTCTCCAGACCTTTGTTACGAGCGCCTGATAGTCCTAGGTTCTCCTGATGGATAACAAGGATCCGGCTGTCCCTTTCCGCGTATGCTTTCAGAATATCCGGTGAATTATCCGTCGATCCGTCATTTACACAAATAATCTCAATGTCCCGATAAGTCTGGTTCACTAACGAATCCAGACATTGGGGCAGGTAAGGGGCTGTATTATAAACCGGTACAATGATACTGATCATGATAATTTTCGTGCTTTATACCGTATATATCCATACCAGGTTATTCCCGGAAGCAAAGCGGATAGGGTCAGCCATTTGCGTGGTGACTCCGATAGAAAATGGGGATTTCGTGCCAACAAACTGTCTGCCACATAGTGCATCGCTTCGATGAAACGTCGTTGTGAGGTAGGAGCCAGTTGCATGGAACTTTTGCGGATAAAAGCAAAGCCTCGCGGGTTACGTATGTATTGGCGGTACATGTTCAAGCTTGAACCGTCGGGGCGGTATTCTACGTTTACCAACACTTCGTTCAAGGCCAGTAAAGGGTAATCCTGATCTATCAATTGGTATTTATAACCGAGTGATACATATTTCTCTCCTTCAAAAATGGGATATTCGGGATATTGTTTGATGACATCCGTGCGATACACCAGTTTTTTGTCTCCCCGCCCGCCTTGTGCATAGAATCCGCCTAAAGTAGTCCGCCTGCATTCATAAGGAAAAGGCGTACCGATTAAATTTCCTTGGAAATCAGCATCCAGTCCGATGATTCCTGCTACTTCTTTTGAACCGTGTGCGTTCCAGAATGTGATAATCTTCTCCACTGCATCATCGGGCATATAATCATCCGAGTCGACGCAAGTGTTCAACTCTGTGTCGATCAACCGATAAGCCGTATTGTGTGCAGCATGCATTCCTTGGTTCTCCTGATAATGGTAGCGGATGTCTATTTTCCTCTCTGCTATCCATTTTTCCACCCATTCAAGGGTATCGTCGGTCGAACCGTCATCCACAATCAGCCAGATGAAATCTTTGCAGGTCTGCCGTGACAGGGCTTCGTAACCTAAATGCAGAGTATAGGCACGGTTATATGTCGGCGTGAAGATGGTCAGCGTCTTCTTATCTGTTTCTATCTTGTTTTGTTCCATTGTCCTAAATAATAATTCTGAAGCCATTCGGCGTTTTTCACAATGTCGTAACCGGCATCGGCTATTTGTTGGTAATAACCAGTGCGTCGGCTTGCCATACAGCGCACTCTCTCTATTTCGCATGCCCATTGTCGAGGAGCTGTTTCCAATGAGAGGAAGGAGACTTGGTCGGTCAAAGCCGCTTCGCGGGGAATGCGATCGGACACAACGCAGGGCAGGCCGGCACATTGCGCCTCAACCATAGAAACGGAAAGGCCTTCCATAAAAGAGGGGAACAAAAACAGATCCATCGCTTGCAACAGGCGGTTTACATCCGGACGTCCCCCCAACAAATGTACTTGGTCTGTCAAACGGAACTGTTGTACCTTTTTTTGAATGGCTTTTTGCAATTCCCCCGTACCAACCAGCAGCAGGTGTGCTGTGGGATTAAACTCCTGCACATATTTATGAAACACCTCCAAGAGGAACTCATGGTTCTTCTGTCGGTTGAAACGTCCGACGTGTCCCACGACCGTAACATCTTTGGACAAGTGAAGTTCTTGACGAACCTCCAGTCGCACCGCTTCATCAAACCTGTATAGGAACGTGTCGATGGCATTGCGTTGCAAAATCGCTTTTTTCCCCAACTCGTTTCCAAACAACCATCGGGCGGCTTCTTTCCCACAGGTAAACCCTTGGGTCAGGTAAGGGCGCATGGTATGCTTGAAATAGGTGCGGAAAAGCCATTTAGTATCGAATAAAGCGTGTGCGTTGTGTGCGTGCGCAATAATTACGGGTACTCTTCGCCCTGCTGCTTCCCGGTAAACGAAATATCCCGATTCCGAACAATGCCCATGGATAATCCGATACTCCGGATGTTGGTCGAAAAAGTCGGAAATTTGTTTTCTGTATGTATTGAAGGTGAACGGATGGAGGGGGATCATACGGTAGATCTTGCCACCCATTGCCTCTATTTCATCATCGTATGCGCCCCGTTCCTGCCGGTGTACCATGAAATCAAACTGAACCCGGTTGCGGTCTATGTGACGGTAGTAGTTCATGACCATCGTTTCGGCACCTCCCCGGTTCATGATGGTGAAAAGCATCAATATTCTGATAGGTTCTTCCATTGTGACATTTATTTCATTCGATTTCCTGTCAGCCGATGCATCCATTGGCTGAGCTTGTTTATCCATCGGCTTCGTTTGATCCATGTCTGGCTATACCAATGGATGGAATATGTATTTTCGGTGCGGTGTAACTGCCCGTCGATGTAATCATACGGACAGAAATAATCCGTAGGATAGAGAGTGATGTCTCCGAGCTGCTGAAAACTGCCGTCCTTTCTGAATCCGTAAACCTTTTCCAGTTTGCGGGTCAGCTCTTCTACGTTGGTGGTCTGGTCCGGTTTCCCATCCGGGGTGATGAAACAGCGATGATCGTATGACTTTAATAATTCAATGAAGAAAGAGTGGGAGGGTTCTGCTCCTATCAGGTTCGTTCCTACCCATTGAGTTCCTTCGAATCCTAAAAAGGCCTTATTCGTCAGTAACCTATCCAAGGGACGTACCAATTCTACATCCGTGTCCATATAGACACCTCCTTCGTGTACCAATGCCCACAAACGTGCCACATCGCTCACAAAAGCCCATTTCTTGGTAGCGTATGCCTCTTCGCAATAGCGGTTCAGACGGATGTCGAAGTTATTTTCGTTCCACTCCTTTATTTCGTAACCGGGACAATGTTTCTGCCAGTTCGCTATCATGCGGAGTACTTCAGCAGGCTTTTCCTTATCTCCAAACCAACAATAGTGTATTGTTCTCGGGATCATGTGTTTCCTCTTTTTATCCTTCTATTGCTGAATAAATTTTACCGACTTCTTTTTCGTTCCCATAATGGCGGATTCGTAGTTGTGCCTTGATGGCTTCTTGTTGTCGTTTGTCGGCAATGAACTGTGCCAATCCTTCAGCCGCTCCTTCCACATTGTTTGGGATGATAATGCCGTCCACCCCTTCTTCCAGTTGGCTTGAGGAGGTAGGAAAACGGGTAATGACCACCGGTTTTCCCAATATCTGCGCTTCACGCACCGTTACTGCTTTGCCTTCGTAACGCGAAGGCTGTACATAAATGTCACATGCCTTGATGTAAGGGTAGGGATTCATTTGCTTGCCAGCCAAAACGAAATGTTTTTCCATCCCCGTTTCCGCAATCGCTTTCCGTATCAACGGTTTATCTCCGCCATACCCTACGACATACCAACAAACGTCAATGCCCTGTTGCACCAATTGACGGCAGATGTACACTGCCCGGTCGATGGCTTTAGGATAAGAGAACCGTCCTACGGTACAGAGCAGAACAGGATGTTTTGTTTGTCCTTCTCGTCCTTCGAATGCTTGTAGGAAAGAAGTGTCGAAGGGCAGTTCCGCCTGTTCACGTATAAAAGTTTCGGACAGGATATTTTCCATCAGTATCAACTTGCATTCTAATGAAGGGAATTTTGAAAGAAAACCTTTGGAAACCGATTCAGAAATGGAGATGATGCGGCCGAAAGCTCCCCATACCGGCAATTCCCGGCGGGTATTGATGTCAATAAAGGAATAGTCGGTATGAATCCATGCCCATTTTTGCTGTGCCTTTACTTTGTCGCGCACAATGTTGTGCGGTGTAAGGAAACTGATGGCCAGGTCATACGTCCGGCCTTCGTTGATGGAGGGCAGGAATGGAGTAGTACAGTCTGCTACATATTGAAATATGGCCTGACTTTCTTTTGCCTTCCTCCGTTTCCTGTAACACCAGTCCAAAAGGTGTGCTGCGATGCGCCCGGCAGCAATGTCCCAATACCCTTCGCGGATAATTTTCCGGATAGGGCGGGTGAGGGTGGTGTACTTTTTTACTTCGGGCAGAAGATTCACTTCCTTGGGTATGAGGTTCATAAATTCCCCGCTATGCCGGTAGACAAACAGATCCACTTGGCAACGCGAATAGTCTAGGGCATTGAGCAAGCCGATCAGCGAGCGTTCTGCCCCGCCTATCTCCAGGTATTGGATGGCGATGAAAATACGGGGAGGCGTTGTGCTATGTTTGATTGGCTGTCTATTTTGATGTGATGACTGATTTTTCATCTTTCTCTATTAATAATGTAGAGTGTGCATTGATCACCTCTGGATGGTTTCGGCGGATATATCCCCCTATACTGTTGTATGTCAATCCCAGCCGGGTGGCAATGTCTTTCAGTGTTTCGGTGGTCGTCCCATACAGGCGGATCGCTTCAGCATATTTTTCTTTGCTTTGTCTGGACATCCGTTTCCCCTCAGAGGTCTGTACCATACCCTGTCGGTTTGCCAACTCCGGTTCATGTTTGTGCAGGTACTCTCTGAATGTCTCGGGATGGAGCCCGAACTCTTTGGCGGCGTGGGCTATCGGGCGGGGGTGTTTTCTCAGGCTCCCGATGGCTTTCTCGTATTTGGCGGCTACGGTTTTCATCCGCTTTTTCGATTTCCGCAAATCAAGACCCCCTTCTGCCTTGCCGGAAAGTCCTGCCCGTTCCCTCACTAAGTCGATATGCCATTTGTGCAGATAAGAACGAAGTCCTTCCGCCGTGACGTGTGTTCTTTCTGCGATTTCTTTTAGCGTGAGAGCCGTGTCCTTATAAAGAGACAAGGCTTTCGCATATTTATCTTCTGTACGGAGAGAGGGTTTGTAGGTCCTTCCGTTGCCGGATAGTTCGCCTCTCTTCTTCTCTGGTCTGGCCTGTGCTTCCGAACGTTTCTTTCTCTTTTGTTCCAGTATATTTTTGTGATAGAACCTCAGATGCTGTTTAAAACCGCTTGGTGAGACATGACATGCCCCGGCTATTTCGGGGATCGTCATGTCTGTCTTTTTATAAAGTTCCACTGCTTCGGCGTATTGTTTGGTGCAAGCCGGGGTCGCCCCACGATGGGTGTTGTCATTTATGCCCAACCAGTGGCGTACTTTCTCGCGCCAAGGAATGACTTCCGGTTCATGGATGCGCATGAAGTTGGCCAGTCCCGTTCCCTCCACTCCATATTTGCGGGCTATCTGCGACACATTCAATTCGATATCCTCCAGAGACAAGCATGCATCTATAGCCTTTTTATATCTGGCATGCGACATCACATTGGGCTTTCCCTCGGACATGATCTTGACGGCATGGGGATTTTCTCCTTCCAAAGGTATGCGATGGCGGTGTAATACCAATTCGCGCCAGTAGCGGCGCAAGTAACTGCCGAGTCCTCCCGCTGAGACGTGACATTCCATAGCTATCGTTTTCAGTGGCATGTCTGTCTCCGCATAAAGGGCAACTGCCTTGTCGTATTTCTGATGAAGCGCGTGGCGCCGCAGCAGAGCGGATCGCTGTCTCGGAGTCAATCCTATAGGATCCGGAAACGGATTTTCTTTTTCCAGTTGTCCCATTGGATTCGCTTGTTCATTGCTTTGCTGGGGATTCCTCACCGGCTCCTTTGTGGGATAATCTCTGTCTTTCATCTCTTGGTGGAATTGAATAGCCATACCTTTTCCCTCATTAGTATAAGAGCTTTAGTGGAAAAGACAATAAAAATGCTCTGCTAAAAAGGAACATATCTTCGTAGGGCAAGTAATATATCTTACTTGGCCGAGTAAGATACTTAACTTGGTCCACGAACATATCTTACTTTGGTTCACGTAGGAAACATGAATTTTCCTCCTCGACTATCATCGCTCCGAACCTTCGTGAAGGTACTTGTTCCTGTATGTATAGGAGCATAATGTCCCTAATACCATAAAGACTACAGAAGGCTTGTGTAAGCTGTTTAATATATAGTGGGCCTCAATAATTTGACATTTATTATACTCTTTTTTCTGGTGTAAATATCTTGTTGTATTCATAACAAACCAATCGTGTAAATTTGAACTTCATGGCCAGATAGAATAAGTATTCTTTCCATGAAGGATAAATGTTGCGAAAACCTATAATACGGAAGGAATCTCGTATCATAGTCATTGATAAAATTTGTTGAATGCCCTGCTTCTTGTCCGGTTGATTAGAATTATTATATAGATTGTTGAAAAGCATCGGCAAATAACGCAGGATGATTTTTTCAGACAAGTCAGTTGTTATGGGGATGTAATGTTCAATATTGTATTTTCTGATAAGTCTTTTCTTTTCATCAACCAATTTTTGTAGATTGTTTGTTAAATAGGGCTTATAACGCAGCCTCATCAAACTACCTGCATTATTGATACGATATTGATATAATGCCTTTGGAATCATTATGATTGAAGACGCCTGTAGGACGCATTCATAATTAAAAACTGTATCTTCTCCGACATGCAGGTTTTTAATAAACCTTATTTTTTTATTGATAAGAAAATTACGTTTGAATACAAACCTCCAAGTATAACATAAATCGTTATTCATTTCTATTCTTGGATTCTTTTGAATAAAGTCCATAGGTTGCATGGCATGGTATGGTTTGAAATTCGGTATGTGTATCTGATGAGTGGGGAATGTAGAATAACCACATAAAGCCAAATCGGTTTTTTTATCCTCAATAGCATGAATTAATTCGGCATATAGATTATTTTCCACTTTATCATCTGGATCGAAAAAAGCAATATATTTTCCTTTAGCATATTTTATGCCGATGTTTCGAGTGGCACTTGGACCTTTGTTTTCTGATTGACGAATAAATTGTATTCTGTTGTCCTTTGCCTGGTATTCTTTCAGAATGTCGGGCGATGAGTCAGATGAACAATCGTCAACACAAATCACTTCTATGTCTTGAACTTCTTGCCTAAGTATGGAATCCAATCCTTCTCGTAGATAAGTTGCAACATTATATACAGGTACGATGATACTTAAAACCGGCATATAATTTCTTTTTTATATTTTTCATCATGGATGTCGCCCACTCCTACACCTGCATCGGCTTCATTGACATATTTGCTTGGAATGGGCACTTTGTGGCTCGCTCCCATTCTGTACCACTCGTATTCGATGTCGATATGACCGATGTCAATGGCTTGGTATCCTTTTTGGGCAAGGTTGTAAGCCATGACTGTGGCAGTAGGGCCTAAAGCCAGAAGAATGAGATATTCATTAGGAGAATATTTCTGAACTATTTTCATAATGGCATCATAGTGATCAAAGGCGTTTGTATTGGGTGCTAATATCCGTCGAATAGATTTGACATTGTCAAACAAATCATTACCGACACCTAATCGACTTTTTTCGCCTTCAATGAGCAGAATGTCTTTGTCTGCCCAGATTTGTTGTATGAGTTTAAAATAAAAGGCACACTGTGTTTTGTCGGCAAACATCATGTAACAACGGCTGATGAAAGCATTATGAAATATTCTTTTACGATTGATATACTTGTACCACGATTTCCTGTAAAATGCCAAATGAAGTTTCCAGTGGTTGCGTGCTTCTATATTGTAGAGGCTTAAGTCTGTAAATATATCCGGCAGGCATACGATGTGATTGGAAATAGGTACCGACAGTACCTCTTGCATTTTTTGTTGTAGTAACGGTTGTTGGGTTTGGAAAGCGAGTGCCTTTCCATTAGCTATCTTTATTTCGCCATCTCCTAAACGGCTGACCGAACAATGCGATTGGATGATGTATCGGATGGTTTCTTCAATGGATACAACGTGAGGAGCTATTACAACTTTTCGATATGGAATATCCATAAAGAGATAGAGTGAATTTCGAACTGTCAAGTAACAGTCGAATAAACAATTCCAAATGTCAACCAATAGTTTTTTCATATATATCTAATGTTTTAGATAAATACAGTCCCATTCCTTGTGCAAAAGGCATTCGATCAAATATTTGTGAATAAGAACCAATGCCTTTGGTATCTCCCTGTGCAAAATCTATCGTGCCATCTCGACGGGTAGCCTTCATAAGTGCTTTTTCAATTTTTATTGCGGCATTCAAGTAACGTTCATCACCAGACACTCGGTACGCATGAACGAACAACAATCCAAACAAGGCGCTGCCCGAAGATTCAAATCGTTCGTTAGGATTGAATACCAAACAACTGAATCCTCCATCTGCTTTCTGAAAAGGCAGCAGATGGTTACTCAAGTTTAGTATTCGTTTCTTGTTTCCAGGTAAATCGGCAGTTTCGATAAGTCCTAAGACATACCATCCCCATCCGCGTGCCCAATCAAATACTCCCAAGGGCTTATGTGAGGCTAAGTCGTATGCATGTGGGGGAAATACTTCTTCCCATAAGCAATGATCGTATTCTTCAATTTGTCGGATGGCTAAATCACTGAAATCGCATTGGTGTAAAAAGGGACAAACCAATCCGATGGTATCGACAAAGCGAATGTGAGGTAATGTTTTCCGATAAGGTATAGTCTGTTCAGTTTGTTGATAAGATATAAAGTGTTCTTTAATCTCTTTTTCTGTTTCCATATAAAGTGCATCTTTCTTTTTTAAGACATACGCCAATAGCGATTGGTCTATCTGCCAATTTTCTTTTATGAATAGCGAGGGGTGGCGTTTGACATACTCTTGGGCGTCCTGTTCGGGCAAGGATAAAAGGAGTCCGGCATCCTGCCAGCTTTGTATGGTGGTGGAACGATAGTTCCCTTTTAGCATATCCCAAAGGACTAACCGATCTTGATCCGTAATCTGTACGGTAGGGCTTTTGTATAGCCATTGGCGTGCCTTTTTTTCAACAGCTTGCTGCCATGCTTTGCGGTCTGTCCATCTACCAATGTGGATGCGACTTTGCCATTTGTATAGTTCAATAGTCCAATCAACGGAAAAGAATATAAGGGCTATTGTCCCTATTAAGGTGAGTATGTAAACCATTAGAATCATAATGTTTGAAGCAATTGTCCGGCTTGGAATGTCTTGGATAAGTATCCCGGCATGAATGTACGGTAGTGTTTTCTAATCTCGTCCTCGTGTGTTTGCAACCATTGAAATGCTTTGAGCAGGTCGTTTCCCTGTTGCAGAGACTGCACGGGCAAGACATAATGCTCTTCGTTACCAAACAGGTCGCGGGCTATGCCACGTGCCTTTACCGAATAACCCATCACCAAAGTAGGTATTTGAGTGGAGTAGGCTGCAATGGAAGCGTGTGTGCGTGAGGCTACCAAAAAACGGCAACGGGAGATGAAACCTTTTAGTTCCTCGGCGTTATGATCTTCGATAAGAACGACACGACCGGTCCCTTTGAATTCGTTGTAGAGGAATTGCAATGGGATCCGATCGTCGTTATAGTTCCATACTACATGAGGAATCAATGCAATTTGCATATCCGTGGTGGCAATAATATAACGAATTAATTGTCGATAGTTCAGAAGTGTCATCCCTTTCGCCTTTTCGTGTTTTATAATCATAGGACTGACGTTAATGCCTACCGTATTACCTTCTGCAAAACCCTCGGGTAAAGTAAGGTCTGTACGGTTAAGCTGAAAAGCCGGATCAGGAAAGAGAGAGAGTTGTTGTATCCCTTTTTCTTTCATGGCTTCATACGTGATGCTTTCACGGGCAAAGATATGGGTGTAGGAACGTAAATCATTCAGTATATCGCCTTTTAGAACTTCCGGCTCAACGGAACATCCCCACAAGATAGTCTTTATCCCTTGTTTTCGAAGCTGTTTGTTGACCAAATAAATGAAAACAGGCACTCCGTAGCAATAATTGTCCCCACCGATAGACAAAGCATAACTATCTGAGTTGGCTTCTTGAAAAATAGAGCGAAAACTGGTACGGTCGAACGCTTCTTTGTCTCCGAAGCGATAACGTATAAAGGCTTTCCAGTACGCCAAACTGAGATGAGACATTGGTGCTTGTGCTGCCCGAAGAGTACAGATGGCGTCCAGACCGTATCTTTTGTCTTCATCCGGGTTGCTGGAAAATAGAGTAGCTGTCGGTATCATTTTTAGTGTCGAACGTACAATAGCTTCACATCCGTGGTTGCCACTACCTCCGTGAGGATATAATAAAAGTTTCATCTTTTGGCAATGATTGAAAAATAAATATAGAATATAGGATATAACCGATACAGAATGGACTGCTTGATCCAATTGCTGCACGAAAAGCATTGTGTAAAATCTTTCAATTTTTTTATTTCCGGTATCGCAAGAATAGTTCGTAGATAAGAGATTTTTTTATTTTGCAGACGTGGATAGAGAAAAATTCCATCGTATAGAATACCCCACAGTCGTTTGTACAGATAAGTCTGAGCCGTTGATGACCATAAATGATGTCTTTGATAAAAAGACTGTAATATCTTCCATTGTTGATAGTCTGTATCAAATTGTTTGGGACGAAACTTACTAGATAAGGTTCCGCTACCTAATATGCGATAATGATAATGACTTTCGTTTATGCACGCAATGGTGTGTGCATATTCCAAATATTGGTAGTTGAATAAAAGGTCTTCACCGTATGAAACTTGTGGGTCAAACAAAATTTGATGATGCTGTATGATGTTGTTTTTGTATAGTTTCACAATTGGTCCGTACAATAAGTTCTGTTCATTCAGCATTACAAAATAGTTTGTATGATTGCAGCCTAACTCGAAATTTAGTGACTGTTGAGGTATATAATCTATGCAATTCCCGTCTTTGAATTCCTGAGTCAATCCACATATTATCAAATCAGTTTCTTTCTCTTTCAAATTGTTTATCATTGCCGAAAGATAATCAACATCTACCCAGTCATCGCTATCAATAAAACAGATATATTCTCCCTTTGCTTGTTCCAATCCTTTGTTTCGAGCGGATGATACTCCTCCATTGGGTTGATGGACAATTATAATCCGGTTATCTTTTTCTGCCCATTGGTCACATATTTCACTACTACCATCCGTAGAACCATCATCCACTAAGATACATTCAAAATCTGTATAGCTTTGTTGGATAACCGATTGAATACAATTGTCTAAGTAGAGTTTTACGTTATATACAGGTATTATGATAGAAATCATCGTACGAATCCGATAGAATGAGTTTTTTGTTCTTTTTACTACAATTTCTCGTAGACTTTTTGTTCTAAATTCTTTAGAGCAAATTGTCTACCTTTTTCTTGAGATTTTTGTTTGTAATGCATTAAGCAGGTATTACTTGACAATAGGGTTTTAAGTCCTTCGTATAGCGATGTGCCATTGTTGTCAACGATAAGTCCAAACTCACCATTTTCTCCTAATAATTCTTGCATACCAGCACAGCGAGTTGTAATAATGGGCAAGCCTAAAATTAATGCTTCTGTGATTACTGTACTATATCCTTCTGCCCGCGATGAACAGACAAATAAATCGGCTTTTGCCAAGTAAGGATAGGGGTTGGTGTGAAATCCGCTTAGTCGGACACATGTTTCTAAATGGTGTTGCTTGATGTACTGTTCCAATTTTTCCCTGTCGGTTCCTTCTCCCAAAATATTTAGTGAGAAACGAAAACCTTCGTCTTTTAATCTTTTGATGATAGGAAGCAATCGGTCGTAACCTTTTTGTGGTACTAATCTTCCCATAGTGACCATTATCAATCCTTGTTCTAACCAGCAAATTGGATTGATAGATTTGTCTGCTAGTAGTTTTATTTTGTTTTCATCAATAGGATTGTAAGTGACTGTGCTGTTGGGATGGGAAAACAATAGGTCGAAACTTGTTTTTACATCCAAAGAGACAGAAGTAACCTCGTCGAATTGTTGATAGGACTCTTGTTCTTCTTGACAGCTTCTGTATGCTATAGTTGTCCAATGATTGTTTTTTAAATCAGTATGTACCCAAGCGATCTTTTTAGATCGCTTGTTGTTAGATCCAGAAACGATTCGGGTGGCATATCCTTCAATAAAGGCTACTTCGGTGTCGTAATTCCCTTTGACAAAAAGAGCGTAAAACAATTTGGCAGAAAAGTGATGATAGATTAGGTGTTTGAATTTATTAATGATCTTTTTAGTTATTCGTCTCCAGCAATTGTCTTGGTCGCTAATTGGATGGAAGATGTAGTTGTAATGAATTTGCTCGGGATACTCTTTTGTTACATCATCTTTGGTCAGACTATATAATGTAATGTTGAACAATGTATAATCAATATGAGTTAATAGCGTCAGCAGAATTTGTTCAGCTCCTCCACCATAAAGTCCGTTAGTAAAGAAAAGGACCTTTTTTTTCATCGAGTTAATAATGTTTCAATTGGTTTCATCAATACTTCCAAAGTAAATTCCTTCCCTCGTTTGATTACCTTCTCTTTGTAATGTGACAATTGCTCTGGATGGTCGAGTAGTTGTTTAATACCTTCAAACAAGGTCGCTTCCGAATTCTCTGTAATGATGCCATACTTTTCTCCTTGCAGAAGTTCATTCATACCGGAGCAATCAGTGGTCACAACCGGAAGCCCCAAAATAAGTGCTTCAGTTACCGCTGTACTATACCCTTCGCTGATTGAAGAACAGACAAACAAGTCGGATTGTGTCATAAAGGCGTATGGATTTGTTTGGAATCCCCATAGAGTAACACAATCTTCCAACTGTTTTTTGCAGATATAATGTTGAAGCATTTCACGTTCTTCACCATCTCCCAATATCCATAGTTCGAAAGCGTATCCGGATTGCTTCAAACGTAAAGCGATGTGGAGCAACCGGCTGTATGCTTTAACTTTGGTCAGTCTGCCAATGCTGATTAATCGTATTTTGCTTTTGGAAGGCAAAGGTTCGTATTGCTTTCCTTTTTTTATAATGTCTTCGTGATCTATAGGGTTATAAATGATTTTTACTAAACTTTTTACTAAAGGGAAAGCTTTTATAAAGGCTTTTTGGACAGTAACAGAAACTGTGACAATTTGGTGATATCGGCTATATGTCTGTTCTTCATTCTGTTTATTCTTAAATATAACATTAGTCCAATGATGTTTTTCAAAATCAGTGTGTACCCAAGCGATCTTTTTGGCCTGTTTATTAGTAGAATGTGCCAATAGTTTAGTTGCAAATCCTTCCACAAAAGCGATCTCCACGTCTGCATGATGTGGAACAAACCATTTGTAAACCAATCGTAACGGAAGCCACGAATAGATTAATTTGTATTTGAGTTGATAAATCAGTTTCCTTATTCCTTTTATTTGTTCTGGATTGGGCAATATAGAAGTATAGTGAACGTATGGCTTTACATCGTTTACATATTTCCCGCAATCTACGATGCAACATAGTGTGACATCAAATTTGTTCGAGTCGAGATGTTGCAACAAGGTGGTCAATACCTTTTCTGCCCCACCGCCAGATAGGGATTCGATGAGGAAAAGAAGATTATTTAATTTGCTTTGCATAAGAATTTAATATGAACTTGTAAAGACATAATAATTTCTTTTTCCAATTCCAAATGTTGACTGGAATACAATTTAATATTTGGATAGATTGATGAATATTTAATGCTGCTGAAAAATAAGTATACAAATCAAAATCAAGTCTTTGTTGTATTATTTGCTCATCTTGTTGTTTCATGGGGAATTCATCAATAATCCATTGATAATACTTTAAAGCAGCTTTGGATTTTTCTACATTCCAACATGAGCTTGAAGAAATGTTATTTTCACTTTTTCTATAAACTATTAGGCTTTCTTCTGTTGATGCAATTCCATTGTTGTTGCAGAAAAGTAAGATGGAAGCATCATCAGCATAATAACCTGCCGGATAAATTTGATACCCTCCTAATTGTTGAATATGTTGTGTCCTATAAAAAAATTCCGATATTGTATGTTTTCTTTTTCCAATAATAGTATTTGAAAGGAAATCAGCAAATGTTTCATATTTAGGAAACAAGGGAGATTTTCCTATGTTTGTATTGGTTTTACTGTCAATAAGGAGCGTTCTTGTTTTAAAGACATTGCATTGTGGATGGCTTTTAACTAAACCAAGCATCGTTGCAATGAAATTCGGTAGCATAATGTCATCATCGCATAGTAGTACAAAAAAATCACCATTAGCATAGGAAAGACATTTGTTCCAATTTAGGACAATGGAGGTTTTCCCTAAATTGTCCTCATTTTTATAGTATCTGATACGTTTGTCGTTATATGTAGAAATAATTTCCTCTATGTTCTCAGGAGATTTGTCATTGACTATGATCAGTTCGAACTTTGTGTAAGTTTGATTTAAAACAGAGTCAATGGCTTCTTTTAAATATGTAGCTTTGTATGCAGGTATTCCAATCGATACGAGATCTTTTGTCATTTTTTATAATTTGAAATAAGTGTGAGAAATTTGTATCTTCAATATGGTTTCCTTTTTAATCTTTCCTTAATTATGAATTCATATGTCCAATCTCCCAAAAGTATAGATGGTTGAAGTTTATTCCATTTATTATAAAAACTCAGCGACATGAAAAATACTATATTGTGAATTAGGATATTGTGACTTTTTTATCTTTCTATTAGTTGAAAAACGATTAATAAATGAACGTTCATAACTGAAAGAATGATTTTTTGTCGTATCTTTAATTCTTTAATTAGTTGTATAGTGTTATCTTGAGATCGATCATCGCAAATAATTATTTCATCTATAGGTAATGTTTGATTTAGAATAAATTCTAATTGTTTTTTTATATATTTTTCATCATTAATAGGTGCAAAGTGCGACAGATAATTTCATGCTGATTTAATATGTTTTAATTTCTTTCAACCAATTTTCTCTGATAAGAGAAGACTTAATGGGAATATCTTCTGCAAATACATTACCGAAGCAATCTTCCCCTTGAAGTACATTGAATGTCAATTGCGACTTTTTTGTTGTGTAGCACTTTACATTTCTTTCCGCCACATCAAAAACAATTTTATATTCTCCATTGGATAGGGTGTAAGGAGGAATCTCGAAAGTAAAGTGGTAACTTCCCGGTTCTAGCGATGTCTTTTTGTTCTCATCATTGTAGTCGGCTCGTGCCAGTGGGTATTGGAAGATGCTATATAGATTAAATCCAATAACCAAAGAAGGAATATGTTTCTTTACGCATATTTCAAATTCTATTTTAATAGTAGAAGAATTGTAGAATATGTTTCCATCGCTGGATGAAACAGAGGCTTTTTTCAAATAGAGTATTTGTTTGTTTCCGTCAGTTCCTTCAAATGAGTTTTGAATGATTTCATCACTTTGATAAGTACGGATGGTATCGGATATGCTTCCCATATATTTAACCTTCCCATTTTCCAATAATACTCCACGTGAACATAGCCGTTGCATACTACCCATATTATGACTCACAAACAACACCGTCCTCCCTTCGCCTTTCGACACGTCCTGCATCTTGCCGATAGCTTTCTTCTGGAATTCGGCATCACCTACGGCAAGTACCTCATCTACTACCAGTATTTCCGGTTCCAGAAAAGCGGCTACGGCAAAGCCCAGACGGACGGTCATGCCGCTGGAATAGCGTTTTACGGGGGTATCTACATAGCGTTCCACACCGGCAAAGTCGACTATCTCGTCCAACTTGTGGGAGATTTCGTGGCGAGTCATGCCCATGATGGAGCCGTTCATGTAGATGTTCTCACGGCCGGTCAGTTCCGGATGGAAACCGGTACCGACTTCCAAGAGAGAGGCAATGCGGCCACGGGCACGGATGGCTCCGGTGGTAGGGGAGGTGACACGCGACAGAAGTTTCAACAAGGTGGACTTCCCGGCACCGTTTTTTCCGATAATGCCTACTACATCGCCTTGATGCACATCGAAGGTGATGTCTTTCAACGCCCAGACATATTCCGACGCGCCTTTCTTGCTGCGGTCGTTGGTTTCGCCTATCTTCAGATAGGGGTCTTCCTGGCGGAGAATGGTCGTTTTCCACCAGCGGTTGAGGTCGTGGCTCAGTGTGCCGGTGCCGACCAGACCGAGTTTGTAGAGTTTGCCCACATGGTCAAACCGGATTGCTATATCGTTCATTCTTATTCTCTTTTTTTAATTCTGCTGCTTACACTGTATCCATAAAATTGCGTTCCACCCGGCTGAAGATGACTACTGAGCAGAACAGGGTGGAGAGCATAAACAAAGTGCTATATGCCAATCCGCCCCAATCAAGTGAACCACACCCCATGCAGCTGTATTTAAAGGTCTCGAATATGGGGGTCAACGGGTTGAGCGCGATGATGTCACGGTATTTTTCCGGAGCTGCGTTTAGCGGATAAATGACCGGAGTGGCATACATGAACAGTTGCAGGCCGAAGGTGACCAACTGGGTGAGGTCACGGTATTTGGTGGTCAGCGCCGATACGATCAACCCCCACGACATGGCATGGAATGCAATCAGAAATGTCAGGAACGGAAACAACAGCAGGGCGGCATTGACATGCAGTGAAGCTCCTTTCACATAAAAATAGAGATACATGGCAATGAACAACAACAATTGTATTCCGAACTTGATCAGGTTGGAGGTGATGCCGGACAACGGCACGACCAGACGGGGGAAGTAGACTTTGCCGAACACGCCCGCATTGGCCGTGAACACATTGGAGGATACGTTGAACGCGGAACTGAAATAATTCCACAGCATGATACCTGCCATGTAGAATAAAGGCTGTGGTACTCCGTCCGTCGAGATACCTGCCAGGCCACCGAATATGAACATATACATCACGGTAGTGAAGATCGGTTGGATGAGGAACCAGAGAGGACCCAGAATAGTTTGTTTGTACACGGTGACAATGTCGCGTTTCACGTACATATAGTATAGGTCACGGTACCGCCATATACCTTTCAGATCTATATCCAGCCATTTTTTCTTTGGCTTTATTTCTATTGTCCAGTTTTCTTTAGTCATTTTTTGAAATCTTGTTTTTTAGGAGCGTTTGTCCAGATAGAGCACACAGTGCTGCTGTTTGTGGTCGCTCCAGGGATTGGAAACCAGTTGGTAACAATTCACTTGGAATGCAGGTGAACAGAGCGTATAATCTATTCGTAAAAAATCGCCCCAGCGTTGGTAGCTGCCTTTCCATGTCCGGCCGGCCTGGAGGAAGCAATCCTGCAGTGACCGGCTGATTTTCCGGTAAACATACGAAGCCGGTATATCGTTGAAATCACCGCACACGATGACCGGGTAAGGACTCTCGGCAATGGCGTTTGCCAAGAGATCGGCTTGCCGGTTACGCCGGATGGCGTGGTGGCGCATCGTCTGGAGTCTGTCTTTCATTGAGGATGATTCATTCATGCCGGTAGTTTGCAGATGGACATTGAATAACCGGAAAGTTTGCCCTATCATCCGGATATCCGCTTGAAGCATCTTATTGTAGCTGTCCGGGAAGTAGTACTCTTGAACGTTTCCGACAGGCCAGCGGCTGAAGACGGCCAGATTAAGAATTTCATCCTCCCGCGAGTTGATGATGCAATAGGGGTAATCGGGAAAAGCAGCCTGGATGGTGTCCCATGCCAGAAGATTGGTATGGGGACGTTCCTGCAGACAGACGATGCCGGGCTGCAGGATACGAATGCTATGGGCGGCTTTCGCCAGGGTGTCTTTGTTCAGTCTGAACCCTTCGGCATTCCAGCAAACCAGTTTTAGCTGATTGGAATCTGGCACTTCTTCTCTATGTAGGAAATGAAGCGGAAAGTAACCGGATAGAATAGGTGAACTACCTAATAGCAAAAGCAAGTAAAGCATCCACCAACGATTATGTTTCCAAAGCAGAATCGCGAAAATAATCCCATCGGCTATACATATAGGAATCGCCGATAGACTGATGAAGATAAGATTTCCGGCCCACTCGGGAGTGAAGCAGGGGAGAAATATCAACAGCAGTGTCAGACCGCACAGGATACCTCCCGACAGACAGTTAAATACGCGCATTGTTGGCAATCAGACCTTCTAAAGCTTCGAGTTGTCTTCGGGTCAACCTCAATTGGTCAAGCATGGGCCGGTAACGCTCCAAATGGTGCAGGTCCGTACCCACAAAATCGTACATTTTTTGTTTTAACAGCTTTTCGCTGACCACTTTGGGGTGCGGGCCATAGTAACCGCTCAGTGACATCAGATTGAGTTGAAAGCTGTAACCTTTCTCTTTCAGCAGAAGGTAATCTTTTTCTTCCATGTACAGGTAACGCTCCGGGTGGGCGATGACCGGTTGATAACCGGCATTCCATATTTTCATCAGGATATCCGGCAAACCGGGAGGAGGGTACATGTAGGATGTCTCGACCAGCAGGTGGCTGCTGCCTAAAGGCAGCACTTCTCCATCCAGCTTGTTTGTAAAAGTGGCATCCATCATATATTCGGAAGACAGCCGTAGATCCAACGGGCCGGAATAGGCCGCCTTCAACACGTCGAGCTGTTGTCGCAGCTTCTTGTTCGGTGTGGGATAATCCTCCATGATATGGGGGGTGAGCCACACTTTCCGCAACCCTATGGATTCCATATAGCGCAGCAGGGACAGACTGGCATTTATGTCGGGCGAACCGTCGTCCACTCCCGGAAGAACATGGGAATGGACATCGGTCATACCCTTCATTAAACCAGAATTAATCAAATTGTATTTGGACTTGAATATACCAAACATCCTACTTCTTTTTTGGGGGGATTTTAGGATTTCTTTCTGAACAGCCGTTTCCAGCATGATTCGGAACCATCCACATAACCATAGCCGTAGCCGTAACCATATCCATAGCCTCCGTATCCGCCTGTCTTTACTATGGCCCCGTTAAGTACCAACGACATGTTGTTCAGTTGTCCGCTGCGATAAATTTTTTCCACTTCCGGTAACATGCGGCGGTCCAGTTTGCCAACCCGTACCACGAAGATGGTCAGGTCGGCTATGCGGTTGGTGATGGCGGCATCGGCCACCACTCCTACAGGCACATTGTCGACAAAGATATAGTCATAACGGTTGCGCAGTTCGGTTATCAGTACTTCCAGTTGTTCGCTGAGCAATAGCTCTGACGGGTTGGGGGCGATGGGACCGGCCGGAATGAAATCCAGATTTTCACAGATCTCGTTGTGCTTGATGATTTCATCCGTTGTGGCCTTGCCTGCCAGAAAAGAGGTCATTCCTTTTTCCTTTGTGTGGAGGCGGGTATGTGAAGTCAAAGTCCCTTTACGGATATCCATGTCAATCAGGATGACCTTCTTGTCGGTTTGCGCGAAGCTGGCTGCCAGATTGCTGGATACGTATGTCTTGCCGGCACCCGGTCCGAACGAGCTGAAAGTGACGACTTGCATGTTCTTTGACTTGACACGCATAAAATCCATGTTGGTGCGTATTATGCGGAAGGCTTCCGATACAATGTCACGCCCTTGGGCACGGACAGCGATGCCATGTGCCGTTTCTTTATTCTCTGTTTTCCCTTTGGATGAATCCTTGGGTATTTCGCCCAGGAAAGGAACGGTTACAGCATCCTCGATGTCCTTGCGGTTGCGTATACGGGTATCGAAGAACAGGAACAATAGCAGGACAATTGCCGGCAGGGCGATTCCTTTCATGACACCTGCCATGATCATGCTGCGTCCGTTGGGAGAAATCGGAGCATCCCCTCCTCCAGCAGGATCGAGCACACGGGCGTCAGTCTCGGTGGTGGCCTGGCTCAGCGCATTTTCTTCGCGTTTGTTCAGCAGATAGAGGTAAAGTTCCTCTTTGATGCGTTGCTGACGTTCGATAGAAAGCATTTGCTGCTGTTGTCTAGGTATGTTGGTTACCCGCCACTGGGCTTCTCCGGCCCTGCTTCGTGCCTCGTTCAGTTTCACGTCGATGCTGACAATCATATTGTCGATGGCCCGGATGATATTCTGCCGCATGGCAATCAGATTCTTGTTCAGTTCCTGGACGATGGGATTCTTGTCGCTGCTTCCTTCTATCAGTTTGTCCCGTTTCAACTTGTTGGCATTATAGGCCGTTATCTGGGTTTCAATGTTGATGTCGGCTATGCCGGTGTTTGAAGGGATAAGCTCGGTTTCTTTGGACGGGTCCACCAGGTAGCTCTTGATGTAGCGTGCCATGCGTGCCTGTAATTCCAGTTCCTGAGTGGTCGAGCTGTACTGCCGTTTGTCTGACATGGACATGGAAGCGGCTGAACCGATATCGATGATGTCATTGTTCTGTTTGTAGGACTGAAGTTCGTTTTCCACGCCTCCCAGTTCTTTTTCGATGATGACCAGACGCTCGTTGATGAAGCTGGAGGTATTGATGGCTATCTGGTTCTTGTCTTTGATAGTCTCTTCATTATACACTGTAATCAGCATATTGAGCACATCTTCGGCACGGGCGGTGGAGTAATCACGGAGTGACAGGTAGAGGATGGAGGCGTCATTCTCAGCTTGGCTGATGTTCAGGTTGCTTCTGAATAGGCTGGCCATTGTGTCCGTACTCTGCCGGCGTATCGTAATCGGTGTGTTGAACCACTTGTCTGTATAATATAAGGTGGGTGAGACCACTATTTTTCCTACGGGCGACTGGATAGTGTCACCCAGATTGGCCGTCAGCGTTATACTTGTGGCGTCTGTCGAGAAATCGGATAACCGGACTTGCTTCCTGTTCAGGATTCTGACTGTCAGGCTGAAATCAAGATGATCCTCTTCTTCCGGGAATGAAACCTTGACAGGGGCTTGCGTATAAAGTTCCTCCTCACGCAAGTCATCCATGATGAGGTAGCATACATTGGCGTGAAGACGGTTCACCACATCGCGCATGAGTTTGTGTGACTGGAATTGCAGGATCTCATTGGATACATTGGTATATGAATAGGTGTTAAAACGGTCCAGCCCGCGACCGATGTTGTTTGAATAGGCGTCCTTTATCATGACGGTGGCTGACCGTGAATAGATAAAGGGAAGTTTGGCATATTGATACCATGCATATCCGCCGAACAGACTGACCGACAATACAAACCAGTACCATTTGGACAACAGGTACATGATGATGTCAACGGGGTTGATATTGAATCCTCCCCCGCTTAAGGTCTTATCTCCCGACATATCTTTTTGTTCACTCATTCTTATCATGTCGTTTCTTTTTTATTTAGTAGTTAACAACACCAGTGAGGTGATTGTGGTGATGAAGGACAGGATCATACTCCACGTGCTCAGTTTTCTCTGGGCCTGTTCGGTGGCCTTCATGTTGGTGGGTTCTACGTAAACGATGTCATTCTGTTGCAGGTAATAGTAAGGCGATGTGAAGATGTCTTTACTGCGGATGTCGTGGAACAGGATTCGTCGCTTGTTCCCATATTCGCGGATGACGGCGATACGGTCCAGACGGGATCGGGGGGTCAGGTCTCCGGCCATGGCAAGAGCCTCCAGAAGAGTGATGCGGTCGCCTTTCACTTCAAAGGTTCCTACATGTCCAACTTCTCCCAGCACGGAAAATTTGAAGTTAAGGAAATTGACGGTGACCATAGGATCTTTCAGCAATTCTTCGTTGATCAGTCGTTTCTTGATCAGTTCGGTTAATTGTCGGCGGGTCAGTCCTTCCACATGCAGTTGTCCCAGCACAGGAAAGTCTATATTCCCGTTGATATCCACTAAATAACCTTTTTCTTTTTCATCACTTAATACCCCCACTTCATTGTTGGAAATGCTTCCGTCTGCTTCTACAGAATAGCTTCTGCTTCCGGACATATTGAAAGGCAGGGACAGTTCTGGGTTTTTGCTGTTCACAATAATACTCAATCTGTCATCCCTATGGATGATGGCTTCATATTTTTGAACCATAGGATATTCCTGTAGTTCATCCATATCTTGTAAATAGACAAAATCTTTGCGTGAAGCGCACGAACTAAAAATGATTATTGCCAACAGACAGGCCAGTTTGATTGTTTTATCCATTGTTTTATAATTAATTGTTTTTTATTCCTTTATATGAATCACTTGGTCACATCGTTCCATCAGTCGTGAATCGTGTGTCACAAATATTAATGTGTTATTCTTTCCCCATTGCAACAAATTGTCTATGAGGTGTGTGGTGGTCTCGGTGTCAAGTGCCGATGATGCTTCATCAAACAGCCAGATCCGCCCGGGACGCAACAGTGCGCGGGCTATTGCAATCCGTTGGGCTTGTCCTTCAGACAAGCCATATCCATGTTCCCCTATCTTGGTATCTAGTCCTTCCGGCAGACTGAACACAAATTCAGCGCAGGCCAGCCGGATGACTTTATGCAGAGCCTCTTCGTCTGCTCCCGGACTACCCAGCCATAAATTCTCCCGGATGGTACCGCTCAGCAACGTATTTCCTTGGGGCACATAGACGAAGTTGATGCGTAAATCGGGGGTCACACTGAGTGTCCGTCCGTCATCAGTTGTCAAATCGATGCGTCCCTTTTCCGGATAAACCAAAGCCAGTATCAGCCGGATAATGGTCGTTTTTCCTGTTCCGGTAGGTCCGGCTATGGCGGTGGAACTTCCCGGATGAAAGGCAGCTGTAAACCGGTCGAGTACCGGCTGTCCCTCTTCATAGCCAAAAGACACTTTCCGAAAGTTCAGTGTCAGTGGTTGGTCTATGTAGACCGGGTGTTCGTCCGGTTCTACATCTTCAAAGAGGGCCATTAACCGTTCCACGGAGGTCCATCCCCGTATCAGACTGGGAGGGATGGATATTAACCCTAAAAAAGGTCCCTGTACCTGTCCGACCAGTTGAAGAAAGGCTGTCATTGTTCCGAATGTTATCTCGTGGTTATGCAGTTGGAAAATACCCCAAAGGAATGCACATAAGTACCCTCCTCCAAATGTAAATCCCATGACCCCTTGCGTAAAAGTGGAAAATTTGATTTGTTCCATTCCCAATTTGAACAACTTCTCTTGTGTTTCATGTAATTTCTGTTTCCGGTAGTTGGTGGCTCCGAGCGAGCGGACTAGAATCCGTTTGGACAGATTTTCTTGCATGACGGTACCCATCTCGCTGTTCATCTTTTTTTGGGCACAGCTCAGTTCCCGGACCTTTCTGAAATAAATCTTTGACAATAAAACAAGAGGGGTGACTCCCAGTATGAACCAAGCTAAACGCGCGTCAAGAATCCACAAGTAGATAAAAGAGCTTGCCAATTGCAAGCCGGTAACCAGCAGGTTGGGTAGAATGCCCATTCCCATTCCCAACACTTCGGAAGCGTCACTGCTGATACGGGTCAGCAGGTCGCCTGTGTGCCATTTCCCTGCTCCTTTCCATGAACACATCATTAGGGCGTCGGACAGCGAATTTTGCATGCGGATACTGATGCGCATGTTGATCTTGCCAAAAATCCAGGGAGATACAAGTTTTATCCCCATACCCAGCAGGAAGGATAAGGCTACTATTGTGGCTACCAGGTAAATATTCCCTTCCTGTGTTCCGGTAGCTACATCGATGATCCATTTGGACATGGCCACATTGACCAATGACATGACCACTCCGAAAATACCCGAAAAGATAGAGAAGGTGATGAGCCAATGGTATCCTTCTGTTACCTGCATAACCCATTTGAAAGCTTTCCATCCTAACTGACATGTATTGCTCAGATTCTCCCGTGTGAGCTTCTGCAAAAATTTTTTCAGCAATTCTTTCATTTCTTTTTTATCATTTCCTTGAAACGTAAGAGGGCTAATCCGGCCAGCCACCAGAAAGTTTCGTCGAAAGCATAACCTAACGATAAGTGCATTTTGTGAAAGATCCGCTTCAACGTGTATCGTTTGTTCGCCCATTTCCCGGTGGGACGTTCACCGTAACGTTCGTCTCCATGTCCAAAATTGCCACTTTCCCAAATCTCTTGCATTAACTTGTCCGGACAGAGACTGGTACTGAATGGTAAAAGGTCGGCCGGCACGCCAAGATATTTTATCAATAGGGCATAAAGTAACCGGTTCCACCGGTGAATGTGCCATTTGCGACAGATACACTCTAATTCGTTTTTGTTTGTAACAGAATGTAATGCGTTAAAAGCCATGGCTATATCACACAATTGTCGTAGTCCGATCCCTTCATTGATAAGATGCTTCAATATGTGGGTGGAAAGTAATAGATGATTCGCTTCGCTCGGAAGTTTGCCTTGGCTGTTGGTAAAGACCCCCGCTTCCCATTGGCGGATTTCTTTTTGGAGGAAAGGGTTGTGCAACTCTATCAGCCTGCTGTGATGTTCAATCAGAACTCTGTTTATCAGACAGGAAGCCTCACCATTGGTTCCTCTTTTTACCGGTAATCCTAATTTTTCCATCCGTTGGTTGGCTTGTTCGGTTTGTGTCTTGTTTCCGAACCACAGGTCGATGTCTCCGGCTATGCGATGTTCCGGATGAGGGTAGAAGTCAGCTGTCCCTATCCCTTTTAGCAGCAGGAAAGGGATAGAAGGTGATTGTACATAAATCTGTTGGAGGGCTTTAATCGTTTCCCGGTGTTGCCGGTTCACCCGTTCCAAGGTGTCAACTTCCACCATCCAGCCAAGCAATACCTTCCGGGGAGGTACGGCTTCAGTCGGCAACAGGCGGATGCCATCGTAAATAATGCCTTGTACGGTTTGTTTTCTTGCCATGCTGTGAATTTCATTCCATTCCTTTTCATCTAGAGGAAAAAGGGCGGAACAGTCTTCCTGCCGGTCCCACAGTCCTTGCCTTAGCAAAAGCATGAAAGCCTTTTGTAATGGGGCTGAGATCATCTTTTTGTCTTATTCTATGGCTAACCCAGTTTCTAACCATTGTCGGCACAGCTCGTTGGCATCGTTTCGGGCTGTATCTTTATTTACTTCATATTCATTGCACAGCAGTGCTCCGGCTTCATCTACCGTGAATTCCTTGTTTTCCAATTGTTTCCATAGCCAGGCGGCTGTTTCATTCAAGGAATAGACCTGTGCCATATCCATGGTTTCAGAAAACGGATTGACAATCATATATTCTCCACCTACTTGGCGAAGAATTAAATTAGAATTGAGTCTCATTGTCTTTATATTATTGCATTATCCTATTTATAGTTAAAATTACATCGACCTTCACAGGCAGATGTAATGGGGAATAAAATGTAAGTTCATTCTATTATCCGCTGATAACATAGGGTCTTGAACTTACCTGATCTAACATTTTTTACAGATCCGGCGCTTCTCGCGAAGAAAACGAATCTCTCTTCTAACATTTCTTATTGTATTGTTTGTCATATCTGAATTGAACAGATTACTGTTTACCAGTTTATACCTGTGGGACGGATCATGCCGGCTTGCAGCAGTTGCATGATAAATCCTGCGGCATCTTGCGATGCGGTGTCTTTATCCACTTCGTATTCCTCCAGAATCAACAGTACTAGATGGTTGAAGCTTTCTGCTTCTTCGATATGCTCCCAGATAAATTCTCCGGTTTCGGTCAGGGTGACCATTCCGTTGAACTCTCGGGCGGTCTGTCCGGAAGGAACCAGTACGATTTCTCCGGCTATGTTTCGTTTGATAAATTCTTTGGTTCTTTTCATCTTTTGAAAAAACGATATGTTTTAATGATGGTCCTGCGTAAAGGAATTATGTTCGGCCATATGTGGGCGAAGAATTTCCACTGGAAATCTTCTGGAACTATCCATTTCCCTTTTCGCTTCACCTTGATAATGATGGCGAAAATCTGTTCTCTTTGAATTGGACCTTCGATGACAGTCTGGGCGTCACCGATAAGATAATATTCTTCATTTTTAACATTATAAATACGGTGCATGACATATTCACCGTTGCTTCGCTGATAGAACACCATATCTCCTTTCCGAAGTTCACCGGAGGGGCTTTTCAGGTAGATGTGGTCTCTTGCGTGGATCAGGAATGGAGCCATGCTGCTGCCCGAGATGATCATGCTCACCTGCTTTCCTTCCTCAATGAGGGTACGCAGCATGGATATATATTCTTTCGTATCGACAGTCTTCATAATGGGGCGTATTTCACATTATCGGATAATTTCCAGTTTGGTCAGATACCTGTGCAGGGTGAAGGCTGCTTCCGGATTCATGTTGCACGCATAGGTGCTGATGCTTGTCTGTCTGGTCAAAACCTGCAGATCGTCGAGTGCTTTGCCGGTGAGCTTTGGATTCCACCAGTTGATTGTAACCTGCGAGCAGAGAGCTTTGAAATGCTTCATGGCTGTCTGGGGACGGATGGTGTTATCAGATGCCTGTTCGATGAATACAATGGCCTCCAACGGGCGGCGTTCATTGTGACAGATACCGCTGGAACCGCATACAGGCCATCCCGTTATCTCGTAGTCGCCGTTTGGAAGTGGACAGAGCAGGGCACGGTCGCCATTGAGTACCTGGGTGCCGGGAATATGCCGGCACCACAGGTTGGCATGCGTCGATTTGCCAATGCCGCTAGGACCACTGAATAAGATGGCTTGCCCACGATAATCCAGAAAAGTACAATGTAGTATGTAACATCCCTGGACAGATAAAGGACGTTCCAGGCACAGGCAGGAAATGAACAGGGTATCTGTTTGCAGTTCTCTTTTCAGACCTTCGATGAAATAGATGTTGGCATCTCTTTCGTTTCTTTCCTGATAGAGAGCATAGCAGGCATTCAGGTTTCCTACAGCCAGCAGGCGTGTTTCTTGTTCTTCCTTCCGGAAAACTACGATGTCGTTGCGTTGGAATGTGATCTGCCAGTCGTTGGACGGCAAAGGCAGACGGTTGACAAAATAGAATGTATAGTACCGGTCCGCTTCTTTGGTAGCGGGTTTATGGTCGAGAAACAAACGGCTGTTAACAGGAATCTCCTGTTCTGTCACTCCTGACAATTCAATCGTTAGCGGGCCGATATTCAGTCTCACAATCTTCAGTTTTTAATGTATTACGGGGGGATAATTCGTAATGATCCGTTCTTTGGCTTTCGCCATCTGGCAAAGATAGTCCATGCTTCCGGTGATTGTTTTTTCACAGTGTGCGGCGGCATAGCATACGTTGCATACGGGACGAAGGTGGCAACCCTCGCATTCGGTATGGGATACCAGTTCCTTGGCTTCTTCTAAAAGTTGTTGCCATGCAGTTGTCATCGGAATCTTTTTCAGGTCAACGGCCGGTTGATCCAGCATCACACAGGGGGTGAGGATGCCTTGCCAGTTGATCCAGCATGAACTCTTGGCAGCTCTGCACTCCAAAGAGCAGGCTCGTGTTCCTTCCACATGGGCAAGCGTATATTTCAAGTCGTGCATGTATCGTGCCATGTCATTCCCTTTTTTGTACTCCATATATTGCATCTCGATGCGGGCCGCCTCGTCGGCATCCAGTCTTTCAGTTAGAATGTTACGCAGACTTCCGCATTCGGGGCGTGAGAGAGGAAACATGTATGAGTTTACTTCTGCCGGAATGTCCAGATGCTGGGCCAGACGGATGATCTCGTCGTAATCTTTTTCATTCTTTCGTACGATACTTACGTTCAGTTTCACATCAATGTCTGCCTTTTTCAACCGTTTCAGGGCTTCCATGCACAGGGTGTATCCTTGCGGATTGTGGCACAAGCGTCCGTAAGTTTCTCTGCTGTCTCCATACAGGGTGACGTTTATCCGCCGCGGCTTGTGGGTCTGCAAGATGCGTACCATTTCGTTGTCGATGAGTGTGCCGTTCGTATTGAGAGTCAGGATGAATCCCATTTCGCGCAGCCGGGTGTACAGCTCCTTGAAGTGTGGATAGAGCATCGGTTCACCTCCGGTGAGAAGGATGAAGAGTGTACCCATGTCTTGAAGTTGTTCTGCCCAGTCGAGCCATTGTTGCAAAGGCGATAAACCTCCGTGCCGTTCCACCACGCTGCGTTCGGTGCGTATGAAGCACATGTCGCAGTTGAGCGTACAGGTGGGAGTCAGCTCGAAGTTGGTAGTGATCGGGACACGGCTCTGATTGGCTTTGTCCACCAATGCCCGTTCCAAAAGGTTGGCATCGTGAAGATGATCCATAACTTGGAATGTATATGTATTTATGAGAAAAGTCTTTATAGACTTCCTTTCATTTGTTTCTTTTTACTTTTTGCAATGCGGCAAAGGTAGCCGATGCCGCCGCATTGCCCTTTTTCATTGCGGGCATTGGCATAGCAGACATCACAGATAGAGCGTAAGGTACAACCTGCGCATTCTTTATGGAACGGAAGTTGTTCGCATTTGGTTACTATTTGTTTCCAGGCATCGCTTACGGTTGTGGAAAGTAGCGAAACGGCTGGTGTTTCCATATCGACGCACGGAGTCATGACGCCCTGCCAGTTGATCCATGCGGAACTTTTACCTGCCCGGCAGGCAAGTCCGATGCCTTCAGCAGGTACGGGAGATTCTCCACGTTCCAATTGCTGGAGGACATGAGTGGCGTATGATGTGTATTCCTTGCCATATTTATGTTCCAGTGCCTCAACCTCGGCATGTGCCACTTCATCCGGTACGGGGCGGCACGTATCAAGGGGTAGCGTGGTGGCGCATCCCGGCCGTGAATAGACTGAAATGTAACTGTTGGTCAGCATAGGTAAGTCCCATTCGTCAGCTAGTTCCAGCATTTGCCGGTGTTCTTTTATATTTTGTCGTGTCAAGGTGAGGTTCAGTTTGGTATCTATGCCATATTCTTTTAATCGTTTCAGTCCTTCCAGGCAACGGTCGAAACCGTTTGTCGCGTGGCACAGATTGAGATAAGTTCCGTTGGTCACACCATATAACGAGACATTCACCCTCCGGGGTTTCAAACGTTGAAACAGACGTACTGTTTCGTCATCTATCAAAGTCGCGTTTGTATTGATGGTGAGGATGAATCCTTTTTCTTTCAGCCGGATATATAATTCTTTGAAATCAGGATAGAGTAGGGGCTCGCCTCCTGTCAGTAAGATGAAGAGCGTTCCTATTTCCTGTAGCTGGTCGGCAATGTGCAGCCATTCCTCTATGCTCCGTAATCCTCCTCTTTTCTCGGCTTGTGACTTCTCCATGCGGATATAGCACATATCACAACGGAAATTGCACGTCGGTGTCAATTCAATAGTGGCATTGATCGGAGTACGGTTTGCCGTCGCTTTGTTCACCAATGCCCGTTCCACAGGGTTTATGTCTTGCAGGGATTCCACTAGGATAATGATTTTTTTTCAAAGAAAAGTTTTTGAGTCTAGTGTATTGGATTTCATTTACTTCCGTGGTCGTATATGTTACCGAAATTTGTCTCGATGGAAAATATATAGATTATCTTCCCTTTTTGAAGCCCAACAAAAGTTAATACTTAATTTAGAGCATATCCTTTTTATAAGGCACCAGAATTGGCATCTCACAAAAAGATATTATCAAATTCGATTGATTTTTAACTATTGGCATACAACCAAGTCTATATTTTACGATGATAGACCCAAAGATAGGGAAAGTAGAATCTTTCAAGGTCTTCATTGCTTTGCATAATTCGTAAATTTTGATTCGCAGCGAAGATAGATATTTTAGAACCCTAATTTGAGAGGTTTACAGTATAGACTTTACTTTTAAGGTCCAAGTCTATACTGTTATTTGATGCGAATTTCATAAATAGGGGAATGTCTTAAGAGTGGTTAGGACGACCTGGTATTTCTTCAACAGCAGATTTGATTTCACCCCAACCTTGATGATTGTATTCTCCAGTGTTATTTACTGTATCATAGCTAGTCCACTTGATGCCTCTAATCTCGTCACCTACTTTTGCGTCACTTAAATCGAATCCATTCCAATCAATATTGAGAATAGGTATACCCCATTTTTCTATAGTCCCTTCGTGCCCTGTAGCATGGATACCATTAATATCTACATAGGTTGTAGCGCATGGTTTTCCATGATTGTTTGTATTGTTTTCTCCATAATGACAATGAAATAGTGCTTTAAAGTTATAGCATGCAGCTACATATTCGTTCGGAATGAACTCTTCGCTAATAAGCATCGGTTTTTGATAATCTTTCTTCATACTATTTTTTTCTTTTTTGATTCCTGTTTCGGAGGAAAGGAAATCAGAAAAGGTTTGAAGCGAAATAGTGATTGGGTCCCGGAGAAACTCCGGTGTGAAAGAATTTTGAAATAATTGATATATTGCGATTTACCATCTACAATATGATCCTTTCATTTTCCTTTTCATTACACTAATTCTTTGCAGCTCAAACGATATTCTGACTTAGTTCCTCCAGTAGTCTGATCATATATTATTTAATCTCTATTTCTATTAATGAGAATCAATAAATTTATCTAAGCGTTAGGAATCAAGATTGAAATAAATGAATAAGATTGCGATTTACTGTTTTATTTACCGATTAGGATTTAGCAGTTTCCCAAGAATTTATGTCAAGGTTCTTGGTGGCGTGACCCTCCCAGCCCTTTTGTCCTCTCCAAACAATGACTAATTCACTTTTCTCAAATTTCTGATTATGGTTGTAATCAACATATCCCCAATAAAAACCAGATTGGGCTTCGGCTTCATGAAATGCACTACATGGATGATAGTTTCCTAGCCAAATACCTCGATTTCCTGTAGTGGGTTGTGAACCAGAAGCAGGCTTATCTCTAAAATAATACAACGTTCCTCTTGGTGCATCACAAGTAAACTTATAAACAGTTCCACTATCTCCACAAGCAGCCACATGCGTTTGCGGCACGAAAGCCTCGCTTTTCAGCTCCGGCTTTGTATAAACTTTCTTTGTCATCTTTTTTTTCTTGTTTTGCCAGACTTCTTATTCTGTAAGAGGGCAAAAGTTTGAAAAGGGAAAAACATGACCGAGTTCTGCAAGAACTTGGCTATATGAAAGTTTCATAGTAAAGAGAAAATTGTAAGATGTTAGGAATTTGGAGATGGAACGTGAACAAGCCGAAAGCGACATGTCACATCCGGATATTTATCTCCGTAAATCGGTAAAGACTGTAAATCACAGTCGTTTCATCCTTTTTATTCTTGATTCTTATTGATTGAGTTCTTGCAGAACTCTGTCTGTTATTAAATAAATTATCTATCTCATACTCCGTATCGCATCCGCTACACGCATCACATCCTCGCACGTCATCATTGATCCCGAAGGCAGACAGAGTCCACAGTTGAACAGGGCTTCCGATACTCCGTTGACGTAGGTGGGGGAGGATGAGAATACGGGTTGCAGGTGTAACGGTTTCCAAAGCGGACGGGTCTCGATGTCGGCTTTTGCCAAGTGCTGCATCAGCTGCAAGGCGCTGAAACTGGTTTCGTTACTGTCCACTTTAATTGTAGTCAGCCAATAATTGGGTAGAAATATGGTAGATTTCTTGGGTTCTACCACAGTGATACCCGGAAGTCCTGCCAGCAGCTCGGTGTATAGCCGATGGATGGCACGGCGGTGTGCGATATGGTTGTCCACTACACGCATCTGCCCGCGTCCGATACCAGCCGACACATTGCTGAGCCGGTAATTGTATCCGATCTGTTCGTGCTGGTACCAGGGGAACGGTTCACGTGCCTGGGTAGCATAGAACTTCACTCTCTGGGCTTCCTCTTCCGTATGGCATAATAAGGCTCCGCCACCGCTGGTGGTGATCATCTTGTTGCCGTTAAAAGAGAAAATCCCATATTGACCGAAGGTCCCGCAATAGCGTCCGTCGTAAACGGCCCCCATTGCTTCGGCAGCGTCTTCCACCACGGGGATGCCGTAGCGGGAGGCAATGTCACAGATTTCGTTCATGCGGGCAGGCGTGCCGTAAAGGTGTACTGGAAGAATGGCTTTGGGCTTGAGGCCGGTCTGTTTCATACGGTCGCAGATGGCCTGTTCAAGCAGTATAGGATCCATATTCCAAGTATCAGGCTCACTGTCCACGAAAATGGGGGTAGCACCCTGATAACAAATGGGGTTGGCTGACGCAGCAAAGGTGAAACTTTGGCAGATCACTTCGTCTCCTTTGCTTACGCCCAGCATGATCAATGCCAAGTGGATGGCTGCCGTACCTGATGATAATGCCACGGCGTGTACCTCCCGGTCGCAATGCGTTGAAAGCCACTGTGACAAGTCATGCTCGAAGCCATCTACATTCGGCCCTAAGGGAACTACCCAATTGGTTTCGAAAGCCTCACGGACGAACTCTTGTTCGGATCCGCCCATGTGTGCCAATGACAACCAAATCTTACTCATTTTCAGTTATGAACAAAAAATTATTTGTTGCGTGCTTCGGTGATGAACACTACAACACGGTTCCACTCGTTCTTCAGCTGGTATGGTTGCAGGCTATCACCTTTGTAATCCACCCGGATGCGGCTTGGATCCACACCGAACTCTTTCACCATCATGTTGCAGACAGCTTCGGCACGGCGCTGGCTCAATTTCAAATTGTAGGCCGGATTACCAGTCTGTACGTCGGCATAACCTGTTATGATCAGGTTGACTTCCGGATGGTCTTCCAAATACTTGGCAGCTTCTGCCACATTCTTTTTCTGGATATCGGTAATATTGTACTTGTCGATAATGAATGATACGGTCATACCCAACATTTCGTTCTTCACTACCTCTTTCTTCACTTCTGTGACGACTGGTGCCGGTACCGGCTTGTTACGCTCTTCATTGATCTTGCGGTTCAATTCGTCAACCCATGCCTGGTCGTTCACCTCTGTGTAGCGGAAGCGGCGATCGCCGTACTGGTCCTTGAAATGATAGGTGAGACCTAACATGACGTTGGCGTATGAATCCCATTTGCGGTCGTAACGCGTACCGTTGAAAGCATCGTCCGTTGCGTTGAAGGTCGCTTCCAGATTGATGTCAAGCGCATTGCTCAACATATAATTGAACTGGAGGCCTGCGCGTAGAGAGAAAAACGTTTTGTTGTCAGTGCTGATTTGGTAGGGGGCAAACTCCTCACTGGGGGATTTGTCCCACTCTTTGACTTTATCATCGAATCCGAAACTGGAGTTGAATCCCATACCCAAGATACCTACTACATTGAAACGGATATCTTCGTCATATTGGGCGAAAATATTGTGCAGGTTGAACAATCCGTCCAAATAACCGTTGAACATATTGAAACCGTAGTTCCCTTTGCCATACACCTCGGGAAAGGCTTCAATCACTTCGCTGTTGGCGCGTGACATTTGTTTCAAATAAGCGAGTTGCACACGTGCTCCGATGGCGGGTGAGAAGTATTTACCGACCGAGAGGGCTATGCTTGGTCTGGTCATGGCGCCGAAAGATCCGAAGCGGCTGTTCTCGGACAGCGAATGATTGGCGCCGGCCTGAATTCCGATGAACCAGTTGTCACCGGCCTTGTAATGCTTTAGCGCCCGTACAGTGTCGGTCTTTAATTTCCAAGTTGCATCGTCTTCTATTGTTTGTGCCCATAAAGATACAGAACAAAAGAAGACCACAAATAATATAGCTATTTTTTTCATGCCAAATTATACTTTTAAAATGGGTCGTTTATTCATTGATGTACACTATGACGCAGCTCTTTTGTGGATCGAGCGATGCAATGACAGCAGGGTTTTTCTCTATAAAAATACGTCCGGCCGGAATGTCGTATGTGTTGGCTAGCACATTGCGGATGGATTGTGCCCGTGCCATGAACAATTCGGTGTCTCTTACTTCTTTGGTTGAAGTGATATAGAGGTCGCCATCGGCTAGCTTCTTTATATTTTCTGCTGCTGTGTAAACGTTTACTTCCTGTAGTTTGTTGATTGCGGCGGAAGCATTGTCAAACGAGATAAACGAACGGATATGATTGCTTTCCACCACTTCTGTCTCAATCTTTGTGACAGGAGGAGCTGCCGCTTTGTTGGCTTCACGCAGGCGGTTGATTTCGGCGTTTGCTTCGTCATATTTCGACATGTCGCGGCGGGCGTAGGTGAATTGCCGTGAGCCGTTATGATTTTTGAAACGGTAGCTGACACCTGCCAATATGTTGACATGGCCATCCCAGCGGTCGTTTGAACCTTCGCCTTCCCAACCGTCGAATGAGTCGTCAAGCAAACTGTTCGTGATTTCAAGATTAAAGTCCCACGCTTTACCGAGGCGGAATTTCGCCATCAGACCCAGGCGGATGGACAGCAGGTCTTGCGATTCGGTATTGTATATTCCGTCGTTCCAGGTACGCTTGCTGAAGTTGGCGGTGTGTTCGTAACCGGCTCCCAAGATACCGATCAGGTTGAAGGTCCGGTCTTCTTCATACCCGCAAAAGAGGTTGGTGAAGTTGAACAATCCGTCTAGACCTACCCCCATGGCGTCCCAATAGTAGGGCTTGTCGTTGCTTGCTCGTCCGGCATTGCTTCCATAGAAACCTTGGAGGCGGATACCTCCGGCAGGAGCGATCCACTTGCCTATGGACAACGCACCGGCGGGACGGAACTGGTCGAAGAATCCAGAACTGGAAGTATGGGTCCCCCAGGAATAAAAGGCGCCGGCCTGCAATCCGACAAACCAGTTGTCTCTGAATTTAGACTTGTTTAAGAGCCGTTTGTCCCCGCTTGCAGGGTCTGTCCAGTAAGAGATCTCCTTTGTATCCTGTTTGACAGGAACATCTTGAGCCGCTTCTTGTGCAAATCCCGTAGCCAAGGTTAGAAATGGCATCATAAACGCAATGAAATGTTTTTTCATTTTGCGATTCATTTTAGTTAAACATTATATTGGATTTCATTTTTTTGGATATATATGTTTTTTCATCCAGCGCCTCATATACGGAGTTCATACTTTTGAACTCCGGTACAATTTGCTTCAACTGATATACGGTCTCTTTTTTATTGTCCGTCTGGGCAACCTCAACCAATTGTTGCAGGGCGGGCTTTATTTTATCGTAATCTTGTTTTAAACTGATACCTTTGAATATTTTCGGATTAAGGGTAGGAGTAGAGTTCTCTTCATTATAGAGTAATTCCTCATATAGTTTCTCGCCCGGTCGCAGACCGGTATAGACGATTTCAATGTCTTTGTCCGGTTGTAAACCTGCCAGTTTTATCATCCGGCATGCCATGTCGGTTATTTTTACGGGTTTACCCATGTCGAAAATAAAGATATCGTTTCCTTGTCCCATAAAAGCGGCCTCTAGAACCAGTCGGCAAGCTTCGGGAATAGTCATGAAATAACGGATGATGTCCGGATGCGTGACTGTTACAGGCCCCCCTTCCATAATCTGTTGGCGGAAAAGGGGGATTACACTGCCGTTGCTGCCCAGCACATTGCCGAAACGGGTGGTTATAAAAGAGGTTTTACCAATTATATTTCCTTCTTGGATAGCACTCCCGAGGCTTTGTACGTACATCTCTGCCAGTCGTTTGGTAGCACCCATCACACTGCTGGGATTTACAGCTTTGTCTGTGGAGATCATGATGAATTTCTTTACGCCATATTTCAATGCCGTATCTGCCATGATGCTTGTACCCAGGACATTGGTACGTACCGCCTCGCATGGATATTTTTCCATCATGGGTACATGTTTGTATGCGGCTGCATGAAAGATGATGTCGGGGTGGTAGAGTCTTGTCTGCGACTCCACACGGTCACGGTTGCGTACATCACCTATGATAGGCAGGATGGAGCGGTCTGGAAATCTTTTCTTCAACTCCATATCTACTTCGTAAGTGGCGGTTTCCGAAAAATCAAACAAGATGAGCTGCTTCAGGTTGAAACAACATAATTGTCGGCACAATTCGCTCCCGATACTTCCTGCCGCTCCGGTCACCATGATAACACTTCCGGACAATTCATTGCGGATATTATCCAAGTCGATGTTTATTTCTTCCCGGCTTAAAAGATCTTCTATCTGTATATTGCGTAATTGTATTTTACTCCATTGTGTTTGTTCTGTCAAAAATGGTGCAATGCGCAGGCAGATGTGGTTCTCCAGACCGTATTGCACTATTTCTTCATCGTTACGGAGATCTGTGTGGCTTAGAAATAATATACAATTGACTTTTAAGGTGCTGAATAATTTTCGCAGACTATTTTCTTCGTCAATTAAATATATCTGATATCCCACAAGCCGGTATTTCTTGTTTTCGGGTTTTCGGGTGATAAATCCGAAAACATTATAAGGATTGTTTTCACTTCGTAGATAATTAGCCAGACTGATTCCCCTTTCGGAGATACCATATATTAAAGTTGCTTGTCTAGGTTTTTTTAAAAGCTGTAATAAATGATAGTAGAAATTGACGGTTAATATCCGTGTACACATGAGCAGGAAAACGGAACTGATAAAATCTGTTATAATGATGGAATAAATGAACAATCCGATGTAATCCAGTGTTATATATGCAAACAAAACAAATGTGAGAGCTTTCAGCAGCATGGCATAAATGATACGTGTCAGTTCTACTAAGGTGGAATAACGTATAATTCCCTCGTAGGTCTTACAAATTCCAGTCCATACGATACTGGAAATGACCGCTATCAGTAGAATATAACGCTGCTGGTTGAAATGGATGCTGATATTAATCAAATAGTGGAAAAATAAAAAGATAGAAAATGAGGATATGACAGATAAAAAAACATCGATACACCATATTATATAGGGATGTATATAATCTGTCTGCAAAAATTTATTGCGTATTTTATTCTTTAATAGGGAAAGCATAGGTCGTTAAGGTATTTTTTTCAAGAAGGCTTGCGGAATATAAGAGGTGGCTACAGCACATACACCATGGACTGTTATAATAAGCCGGTGGTTCTTTTTAATGCGACAGATATACCCTTCTGCACCTTTGAATGTTCCGTCAATGACTTTTACGTGGTCTCCTTGATAAAATTTAGGATTATCTGTGTCAAAATATTCTAGACCTTTTTCGCCTGACGAGGTAACGAGCATGAAGATGTTCATCTCTCTCTCGGGAATGGCTAAAGGAATTTTTTTAAAATCTATTTGCCGAGTATAGAGAATTACTTTATCGGTCAAGATCTTCTGTATCTCTTTTGCTATGTAAGTTTCCGAATGGAAAAAAAGCAATGAATTGATAACTGGTTTTCGTACGTTTTTTTTTGTTCCATCTTGTTTTAAAACCTTTACGGTTTCGCAGGGAATATAACATTTTATCTTTTTCTTCAAAAGAAGTTCTTCAATGGCAAAAACCTTATTATAGAATACTTTTAATGCAAACCAGTGTTTTTTCGAATTATTGTTTGATGTCATTTTTATCTTTAATACTTTAAAAATGGAAGGACATTCCTTCCATTCCTGCATGTTATATAACACACAGTAATCAGAGTTAAACTAACTTTTTTCTATAATTTGAAAACTTTAGCACGCAGCATTTTTCCTGATCCAAGAAAAATAAACTGTAACTCCAAATTCATACTGTCTCTAAGTAAGAGATGGTATAATATTATAATGTGAATATAATCAGCATGATAGGATATACCTACCAAGCTGATTTTTCAAACTTTTGTAACTTGTCTTTAGCCCTTCGTTTTTTATTTTTAACAACTTATTTTTTATTTTTATTTTGTAATGTTATTGTATTTAACAATTTTTCTATCATAGTATCGTAAAGTATTAAATATTAGACACAAGCATAATTATTATATATAGATAGAGAAAAAAAATGTTATCTATTTTGTTAATCAATAAAAAACAAGTATCTTTGCATCGAATTTATACCGTCTCTTACTTAGAACTACTGTTTTATCGAATCGATAATAGCTTTATTTACTTCATCTATAATTGAATTGTCTATCTTTGTCAAATAAATCAGTGTGGTTTTTTCCGAACTATGTCCCATGCCTGCACTGATGATTGACAAAGGTACATTTTTATTGCGTGCGGTTGTAGCCCAGGTATGTCTTGGAGTATAAGAGGATAAATTAATATTCGGTTCTAAAAGTTTGGAAAGACGTTTCAGTTGGCGATTATAGTAATTGAGCGCTATTTCATATTGTGAGTAGGCTTTATTCTCATCTTCTGTATTTAATATCGGGAACAAATATGGTGAGTCTTTTTTTTCATACTGGTTGATTATATTTTGTAGTCTGGTTTCAATCCTTATAGTTAATTCTTGACCAGTTTTATGTCTGACGTAGGTAATATATCCATTCTGTATATTCGATTTTTTTAAGTAGACGATATCGACAAAAGCCATTCCACGAGCATAAAAACTGAAAATGAACAAATCTCGTGCAAATTGCAGAGCCTTGGACTTTTTTAGGTCTATGGAGAGAAGCTGAGAGATCACCGTTTCTGTAACAGCACGTTTTCGGGTTCTATCCACTCCTGTATAGACGTTTTTGAATGGAAAAGTTTGTTCTATGATTTTTTGGGTTACAGCTTTGTTATATACAGAACGGAATATGCGCATGTAGAATGAAATGGTGTTTCGTACAACACCCCGTTGAATTAAAAAGGTGTTGTAACTTTCCACAAATTGTTCAGTTACAATATTGAACGTTGAATCTGTATTTTTCATAAATGCCTTCAGGCTTTTTAAGGTTTTGCTGTAATTACGAGCGGTTCCTCGTCGATTGTCATTTTTCAGCTTTTGAATTTGTTGGGTGAAAAAATCAGTAATACTGTAATCGGCGGTTGTTTGATAGAATTTTTCAATTATTTCATTAACTGTATAGTTTGCACATTCAGCATCTATTTTGTAGATGATTTTTTTTAGCCGGTCTAAATCCCTGTCTATTTTACACTGAAGTAAGTATGAGGTTGAGTCTGTGAAAATGATTTGTGCTTTATTGCTATCCCAATCTTGTGGATGAAGATGTATCTTCGTAGTGATTTGTTTAACCTGACGAAGATGTGTCAGTTGATAATAGATAGTTCCGGCCTTACCTGGAACAGTTGACGGACGTAATTTTACTTTTACAGTTGCCATAATTCTTAACAATTTTATTTATGCAATTCATTTAATTAAATAATAATAGTTGAATATACTATTTTGCCCTATTTCCTGTTGCTAAGATTGATAATCATCTCTCTTGCTTCAGTAGATCATGTCTTTCTAGGAGTCGGACTGGTATAATCTGAGAAATAGGGTATACTTGCCTTCTTTTTATTTAATTTTTACCGTATTGTAATTTGTCTTGAAGAAGGACTTGAAATATTGAACCATTTCGATCCTTGTATGTTCATCTGATGCAGTATAATTAGGAATAAGTCATATTACGCAAAAGGATATGGTATAGTCTGCAAGCGTAAACGGTATAACTCCTGGAAATTACGGTATTAGTTTTCCAAATCTATGCTGTTAGTTTGAAAAAACGTTGAGGACTGTCGGGGAAAATTTTTTCTTTTTTGGGTTAGGAGCACGGTTGAATTTTAAAAAAAGAATTATATTTGTACTACTCATTACCGAAACTATGGCAAAGAATAATTTACTAAGTGAGCAACTTGCTTATATTGGTGTCAGTTGTACTCCTACGCATCTGCATTTGTGCAGTTATAATGCTGAAAGTATTTGTATGCAGGATGGGAAAGATATAGATAGTTTAATCCCTTATTTGAATAAGAATGCTATAAACTGGATACAAATTCATGGTTTTCAGAATACGGAGGTCATACAGCATGTCTGTCAGAATTTTAATGTCGACTTTTTGACGATACAAGATATTTTGAACTCCAACCATCAGACTAAGATAGAACAGCATGATACATATAATGTAGTGATTTTGAAGTTACTTTTTTCTAATGATGATGGCTATGTGCCACAACAAATAGCCATTGTGCAAGGTGGAAATTATCTGTTGACCTTTATGGAGAAGGAAACAGACTTTCTGAATGATATAAATACGGCATTGGAAAAGAATGTGTTGAAAATACGTAACCGGCAGTCTGATTTCCTGCTCAGTGTTATTCTAAACAGTGTGATGGCCAGCTTTATATCCATCATTTCGGAATTGGAAGATGGATTAGAGGATTTAGAAGAGCAATTGCTTTCACCGGAACAGACTGATATGCCTGGTATTGAAAATATACAGCAATACCGCCGTAATTTTCGTGTAATAAAGAAATGTATTTTACCATTAAAGGAGGAAATCAGCAAGTTGTTGCATACTACTGATAATGATCTGTTGCACAAAGCAAGCCGTCCTTTCTTTAATGATGTCAATGATCATTTGCAGTTTGTATTGCAAACTTTAGATGGTTGCCGTGACATGATTTCAGCTTTGGTAGATATTTACCTTTCCAATAATGACCGGCGGATGAACAGCATCATGAAACAGTTGACTGTTGTTTCTACTATATTTATTCCGTTGACTTTTCTAGCAGGAATCTGGGGAATGAACTTCCAATGGATGCCTGAACTGGGGTGGCGGTATGGCTATGTATTTGCATGGACATTGATGTTAATACTAGTAGCAGTTATCTACTTCTATTTTAAGCGTAAAAAATGGTATTGATGGGAGAGGATGGATGGGATTTACTTAAATGTGAATCCCATATTCATGTTTTACTTCATTCATTACAAAGGTGCTTTCCAGTGAGCCCAAACTGTCAATCGTACCCAAGACATTGAGGATAAATTCCTGATAATACTTCATATTAGGGGAGTGTATTTTAAGCAAATAGTCATAACTGCCTGATATGTTGTAGCACTCTGTTACTTCAGGGATATCCTGAATTATTCGTGTAAATTCCGCAGCAATGTCCCGATTCAGTCTTCTTAGTTTGACACTGCAAAATACCACGAAGCCTTGGTTTAGTTTCTCAGCGTCCAATACGGCGATATATTTTTTTATATATCCTCCATTTTCCAATCGTTTGAGGCGTTCGAACACCGGAGTGGAGGAAAGGCTTACCCGTGCAGCCAGTTCTTTGGTGGTCAGTCGGGCATTTTCTTGCAAGGTACGTAGTATCTGCAAATCTACTTTGTCAAGTTTCTCTAAAGTACTCATAGAATAATATTCTTTCAAGAGGTTGATATTATTTTCATATCTGTCAATACAAATATATTGCATTTATCTTAGATTCCGGAGAATTTTTCGGGAAATGTAGTACAGAGTTATATTCTTTTTTTGCCAGAGAATGCAAGAAAAAGGCAGAATGATTTTATCTCTCAAAAATACTTTTTATCTTTGCAGCCGCTATGACAAAGTATATATATCTTTTTTATATCTTGTTAGGTGTATGTCTGTTGGCGGGCTTTGGTTCCGCATTTGGTAGCGGACAGGAGCACGATGTAGTTCGTACAGTTGATTTGGAAAACAGTGCGGTGGCGTTGTGCAACATATCTGAAAGCAATAACGGGCAGGAAAAAAAAGAGATAAATAATGAAAGCTACCATTTTTATAAAGTCGGTATCGGCGGTGCAGCTACTTCTTTTTCTTTTCGCACCTTGTGCTCCTCCAAAATTCTGCGAACTCATTCCTCTGCTTCCGTCATAGCCAAGTTGGCTAGATTCTTGAAAGTACTTCTTCCTGAAGAAAAACAAATTTCTTTTTCACCTATTCTTTATTTTACCCAATATTCCAGTGAATACTATATTTATCAGTTGAGGCGTATTCTTATTTAGCTTATTTTTCTTTTCGGCAAGGCCTATTTTTTTATGCCTTATATTTCTTTTGTTTTTATATTTTCATAATGGGGACTGGGGTGGATGCTTGTTCCTTTTATGAATGGTGTTATATGTTAATGTATTAATAACTAATGTATAATGGAATTTTTATTGGACTTTATACTTCACATTGACCAATATATGATAGATATTGTTCAAGAATATCATACTTGGGCTTATGTCATACTGTTTATAATCATTTTTTGCGAAACGGGATTGGTTGTCACTCCATTCCTCCCCGGAGATTCTTTGCTTTTTGTCGCGGGAGCTATTTCGGCTTTGCCCGATATGCCTTTGGAGGTTAATATTCTCGCTTTGGTTTTATTTATTTCGGCTGTGCTGGGCGATTCCTGTAATTATATGATAGGACACTTTTTTGGACGTAAACTTTTCAATAATCCCGATTCCCGTATATTTAGGCAAAGTCATTTGGAAAAGACACATGAATTTTATAAAAAATACGGAGGAAAGACAATCATTATTGCCCGTTTTGTACCTATAGTCCGTACATTTGCTCCTTTTGTTGCGGGTATGGGTAAAATGCATTATTATTATTTTATGGTGTATAATCTGATAGGGGGAACTTTGTGGGTCGGTATTTTCTGTTATGCCGGTTATTTTTTCGGCGATCTTCCATTTGTACAGAAGAATCTGAAATTGCTGATTGTGGCTATTATTGTCGTTTCTATATTGCCTGCCGTCATAGAAGTAGGCAGGAATAAGTGGAAAACTCGCAATTACTAAAATCAAACATATCAAAAACAATTTATTCAAATTACATTTATGAAAAATTCTTTTTTTAGTCGATTCACACCTCAGGAACCTAAGTTTTTCCCTATGTTGAAACGTTTGTCTGAAATCCTGACCTCATCATCGGATTTATTGGTAGAAAGCATGCAGCATGATAAGCCGGAAGAGAGAGCGAACTATTATAAACGCATCAAAGATATGGAACGTGAAGGTGACAAGCAGACTCATTTAATTTTTGACGAATTGGGAAAAACTTTCATAACCCCTTTTGATCGTGAGGATATTCACGATTTGGCATCGACTATGGATGATGTAATAGACGGGATTAACAGTTGCGCCAAACGCATAACGATCTATAATCCCCATCCTATTGCTAATAGTGGAAAAGAGTTGAGTTTGTTGATACAGCAAGCGGCTGTTTATATAAGTAAGGCAATGGATGAATTGGAAATTTTCCGTAAAAAGCCTACTGAATTAAGAGCATGTTGTACAAAATTGCATGATATTGAGAATCAAGCGGATGATGTATATGAACTCTTTGTTAAGAAACTATTTGAGGAAGAAAAGGATTGCATAGAACTGATTAAGATCAAGGAGATAATGCATGAATTGGAGAAAACGACCGATGCGGCAGAACGGGTAGGGAAAATCTTGAGAAACCTGATTGTGAAATACGCATAAAAGCAGAAAGTACAACATGGAATTATTAGTGATTATTATTACGTTGGCTTTGATTTTTGACTATATTAACGGATTTCATGATGCAGCCAATTCAATAGCCACCATTGTGTCAACCAAGGTTCTTACTCCGTTCCAAGCGGTGATATGGGCGGCATTTTTTAATTTTGTTGCGTTCTTTATTGCTAAATGTATAATCGGAGGGTTCGGAATAGCCAATACTGTATCCAAGACAGTAGTGGAACAGTATATTTCCTTGCCGATTATTCTTTCAGGGGTTATTGCAGCTATTGTATGGAATCTGTTTACATGGTGGAAGGGGATTCCTTCTTCTTCTTCGCATACGCTGATTGGAGGTTTTGCTGGTGCTGCTATTATGGCTCATGGTTTTGATGCCATTCAGCTCAATATTATATTGAAGATTGCTGCTTTTATCTTTTTGGCACCATTTATAGGGATGGTTGTTGCCTTTGGATTCACGTTGCTTGTCCTCCACATTTGTCGTCGTGCACATCCGCATACGGCTGAGATGTGGTTTAAGAAATTGCAGCTTGTTTCTTCGGCTTTGTTCAGTATTGGTCATGGGTTGAATGATTCCCAGAAGGTAATGGGTATTATTGCTGCTGCCATGATCGCCGCTCATTCGGAAGGGTTAGGAATGGGGATAAATAGTATCAATGATTTGCCGGATTGGGTGGCATTTTCTTGTTTTACTGCCATTTCTTTAGGAACGATGTCAGGTGGATGGAAGATTGTGAAAACCATGGGAACTAAGATTACCAAAGTAACTCCTTTGGAGGGGGTTATTGCGGAAACTGCTGGAGCATTTACATTGTATCTGACAGAATATCTGAAAATACCTGTAAGTACGACCCACACCATTACAGGAGCTATTATCGGGGTGGGCGCTACTAAGCGTCTTTCAGCCGTCCGGTGGGGAATAACAAGAAGCCTGATGACGGCTTGGGTGTTGACTATTCCTGTCAGTGGAATATTGGCCGCTGCCATTTACGGAGTGGTTGGTCTCTTTTTAGGATGACCGGATTGTAGGCTGTTCTAGAAAATAAAGATCTGCCGTGACCGAGGTGACTGGGAAGCTACCTCGGTTTTGTATATGTACCTATTTGTAGGTAAAAAGTGGATGAAACAGATAATAAATATAAAATGTTATTGTGATTTTGTTATTTGTTTCTATTTTTGCAGTGGACTTACTGAACACAAAAATGAGAGAAAACGCAAAAGGCAGGATTTTTATAGCATGGCTGTTGTTTATGACGCTTATGCCATTTTTCATGGTGAAGACTTTTCACTACCATGAAGAAGATGCTGTTTGCCATTCTGATAGTGGAAATTCTCATGACTCCTCTCATCAGTGTCCCGTGTGTAACTTCACACTTTCACCTTTTACGCAAGTTGAAACATTACAACTTCATATTGTTCTTCCGGTTTTTGATTATCAGCCGGAAATAACGGTGGATAAGGTTTGCCAGGTTAAATCTTATCCTTATTATCTACGTGCGCCTCCCGTTTGCTGATTTACATAGTATCTTTTATTTATTCACAACATCAAATGATTGTAATTTATGCGTATCAGATATGTTTCGGGTACGCTGGGAATGTTTTTTGCCTTGTATTCAAATGCACAGGTAGTTTCTGATACGATTAAAAGTGTAGATTTATCCGAAGTGGTGGTGACGGGATCTTACCGACATGCTCAGGAGAAAAAGACTACCCTGACACTTGAGTTGTTTCAGAAAGATTATTTGAACCGGCATTTTACCGGTAATTTGGTACAGACTTTGAAAAATGTTCCCGGTGTACACTCGATGGATATCGGTGCGGGGTTCTCCAAACCTATGATTCGTGGTTTGGGATTCAACCGTATTGCCGTATCCGAAAATGGAATAAAACAAGAGGGGCAACAATGGGGAGCCGATCATGGGCTGGAAATTGATGCTTTTAATGTAGACGAGGTACGGATTCTGAAAGGTCCGTCTTCACTGTTCTACGGTAGTGATGCGATGGGAGGTGTCATCGAAATCCTTCCTTTGCTGCCACAAAAAGAGAACCGGTTTTTTGGTGAGGCTGCCTTATTGGGAAAATCAGTGAACGGCACTGTGGGCGGTTCACTGATGCTAGGTATTGAGAAGAATGCATGGCTGGTCAGAGTACGTTTCTCAGAACAGCACTATGGAGATTATCATGTACCGGCAGATACCATTGTATATCTTACCCAGTTGGTGCCTGTTTACGGTCATAAGCTGAAAAACACCGCTGGGTTCGAGCGCAATGTTTCTGCCATGGGAGATTATAGAAAGAAGTTTTATCAGATGAATATTGCTGTGAGCAATGTTTATCAGAAGATGGGCTTCTTTCCTGGTGCTCATGGCATTCCTGATATTTCCCGTTTGGAGGATGATGGGAACAGCCGTAATATTGACTTGCCTTATAGCAAAGTGAACCATCTTAAAGTAGCCACGCATCAACAGTATCTTTGGAATGGGGTACAACTTTCAGGTGATTTCGGCTATCAGTTCAATCATCGGGAGGAATGGAGTGCTTTCCATACCCACTATGACACTCAGGTGATGCCTGCAAAGGATCCGGATAGGGAACTGGTGTTCAAACTGCATACATTCAGCTCCTCTCTGAAGCTGCGGTTGTTCAATTCCTCTTCCTGGGAGCATATGGCAGGGTGGAATATGCAGATACAGAAAAATGCGATTGGCGGATATTCTTTTCTGCTACCGGAATACAAGCGTTTTATTACCGGAGCTTTTTGGCTGACGACTTTCCGACTGGATAATCAGTTGTCTGTAACTGGTGGGATACGTTATGATCGGGGAAGGATTGATATAACAGCATTCGAAGATCCTTATTTGGTGGAGTATCTACACAGACAAGGATATGAAGAAGAGGTAATACAGGCATATCGTTGGCGAAGTTATCCGGTGGACAGGGCTTATGGTAATTACTCCTGTTCGGCGGGAGTAGTGTGGACACCCGCTGCCGGTCATCTTCTGAAGATGAATGTGGGACGTAGCTTCCGTTTGCCGGGGGGCAATGAATTAGCATCCAACGGAGTACATCACGGAACTTTCCGTCATGAAAAAGGAGATGCCACTCTTTCTTCGGAACAAGGATGGCAGATTGATGCTTCCTATACCTTGGCTTATAAAAAAATGGAACTGGTTGTTTCATCTTTTGCCGGTTGGTTTGATAATTATATTTATTTGCGTCCTACGGGAGAATGGTCTGTATTGCCCCATGCCGGACAGATTTATCAATATAGTGGCGCACGTGCTTTGTTCATGGGTGGTGAGATAAATTTCAATATGGATTTTCTACGTCATTTTAATTATCGTTTGGTTGGTGAGTATGTCTATACTTATAATCGTGACGAACATACGGCTTTAAGTTTTTCACCTCCTGTATCCATGCGGAACATTCTAACATGGAATAAAAAGGATTTTCAGTTGTATGCTGAATTTCAAAGTATAGCTTCACAGAACCGTATAGCGAGAAATGAAGACCGCACATCCGGAGCTTGTTTGATTCATCTGGGTGGGAGTATTCATATACCTATGGCCAAGGCGGATATTGAAATATCTTTGGGTATTCGTAATTTGTCGGATGTGAAATATTACAATCATTTGAGTTTTTATAGGAAAGTGGAAATCCCTGAACCGGGAAGAAACTTTCAGATTTCGATTAAAGTACCATTTAAACAATTATTAAAATGAAAACAAAATTTTATTTTCTTGTAATCAGCCTATTGGCTATATGCTCTGTTTGTCTGCCTGCGTGTGATAATGATGAAAAAGGGGATGTAACAAAGCCCGTGATCGATTTGATAGAACCCGAAGAGGGAGCGGTGTTGAAAATTGGTAATGAGAAAGGGGTACATTTTGAAATGAATTTGTCAGATGATGTGATGTTGAAATCGTATAAAATCAATATTCATAATAATTTTGACCACCACGGACATGATTCCCGGGCAGCCGGACAGAAAAACATAGCTTTTACTTTTGACAAGGTATATGATGTTTCCGGTTTGAAGAATACAAAAGTACATCATCATGATATTGTTATTCCGGCTGATGCTGCTCCCGGAGATTATCATCTGATGGTATGGTGTACCGATGTGGCGGGCAATCAGACAGAAATGGCTCGTAATATTGTCTTGAGTGCGGACGGAGGTACTGAAACGGAACATGATCATGACCATGAGTGATCTTTTGTATCAATCGTATTGTGTGTATTAATTGTCTGATGGCGGTCGATGTGAATCGGCCGTCACTTTATTTTGTTGGATGTCGCCAAAGAATAATTTTCTTCCAGGAGGTAATAATCCGTTTGTAAATAGAATATTTGTTCTGTAAATAGTGATGATTGTAGCTCTATTTTCTTTATTTTTAGTATATCTTGTTTGATATAACTACCTTTAATACCTTTGCAACAGGTAAAAACAGAAATATATAACTCTAAAAAGATAAAGATTATGGCTACAAAAAAATTACATTTCGAAACATTACAACTTCACGTAGGACAGGAACAACCAGACTCGGCTACGGATGCTCGTGCAGTTCCTATTTATCAGACTACATCTTATGTATTTCATAACTCGGCACATGCAGCCGCACGTTTTGGTTTACAAGATCCGGGTAATATTTATGGGCGTCTGACTAATTCCACTCAAGCTGTTTTTGAACAGCGTGTGGCTGCATTGGAAGGAGGAGTGGCAGGACTTGCCGTAGCTTCCGGGGCTGCTGCCATTACTTATGCGTTTCAGAACATTACTCGTGCAGGTGATCATGTTGTAGCTGCAAAGACTATTTACGGAGGTACTTATAACCTGCTGGCTCATACGTTGCCGACTTATGGTGTGACTGCTACATTTGTGGACCCTAGTGATCTTTCTAATTTTGAGAAAGCTATTCAAGAGAATACAAAGGCGGTGTTTATCGAGACTTTAGGGAATCCTAATTCGAATATTATAGATATAGAGGCTGTGGCGGAAATAGCACATCGCCATCACATACCTTTGATTATTGATAACACTTTTGGTACTCCTTATCTAATTCGTCCCATTGAGCATGGAGCGGATATTGTGGTACATTCCGCTACAAAATTTATTGGTGGTCATGGAACTTCACTGGGTGGCGTGATTGTTGATTCAGGTAAATTTGACTGGGTGGCATCAGGTAAATTTCCTCAACTGACAGAACCAGATCCTTGCTATCATGGGGTGCGTTTTGTAGAGGCGGCAGGTCCGGCCGCTTATGCTGTCCGTATTCGTGCTATTTTATTGCGTGATACTGGCGCGACTATCAGTCCGTTTAATGCTTTTATTCTGTTGCAGGGATTGGAGACACTTTCATTGCGTGTGGAACGTCATGTAGAGAATGCGTTGAAAGTGGTGGAGCATTTGAAAAATCATCCGAAGATCAAGAAAGTAAATCATCCTTCCTTGCCGGAACATCCTGACCATGCTCTGTATCAGCGTTATTTCCCCAATGGAGCCAGTTCTATTTTCACTATCGAGGTGAAAGGTGGTCAGGAAGAAGCACATCGTTTTATCGATAGTCTGGAAATTTTTTCTTTGTTGGCCAATGTCGCTGATGTGAAGTCATTGGTTATCCATCCTGCCAGTACCACTCACTCTCAGTTGAATGCGGAAGAATTGGCGGAACAGGGTATTTATCCGGGGACAGTGCGTTTATCAATAGGTACGGAACATATAGATGATTTGCTGGCCGATTTGGATCAGGCATTAGCTGGAATTTAATAAGATATACTAATAGAATAAGGAATATTACTACAATATAAAATCAATATATGGATAAGAAGTGTATGCCGGAGGTTTGTGTAAAGATACATTATACATGCTTCTGGCATTACTTTATTTTTACTAATAAAAAAGGATAGATCATTAATCCAAATAGGATTCTTTTTTGTTATTAAAAAAAGAATCTTTGCGGAAGTGGGGTTTCAAAGGCTTAATTTAAGAGTTTATGGATACCGTTTCTTTAACTTAAATACAATGGTTATGAATCTAGTCCTTGCTATTATTCCGGTATTGCTATTAATTATCCTGATGGCGTTTTTTAAAATGTCCGGTGACAAAAGTAGTGTGATTTCCCTTGTCGTTACTATGCTGATTGCTTTTTTCGGCTTTCATTTTCCGGTAGACGATTTGCTGTTTTCTTTTCTGTACGGTGCATTGAAAGCTGTTTCTCCTATTCTGATTATTATTTTGATGGCGATATTCAGCTATAATGTTTTATTGAAGACTGAAAAAATGGAGATTATCAAGCAACAGTTTTCTTCTATTTCTACCGATAAAAGTATTCAGGTATTGCTGTTGACATGGGGATTTGGTGGCTTGCTTGAAGCTATGGCAGGATTTGGTACGGCAGTGGCTATACCGGCGGCGATTCTTATCAGCCTCGGATTCAAACCGGTATTTTCGGCAACAGTCAGTTTGATTGCCAATAGTGTGGCTACTGCTTTTGGGGCTATTGGTACACCGGTCTTGGTATTGGCGAAAGAAACGAATCTGGATGTATTGGTGCTAAGCGCCAATGTCGTGTTGCAGCTTTCGGTACTGATGTTTCTCATTCCTTTCGTATTGCTGTTCCTGACCAATTCGAAATTAAAATCCTTACCTAAAAATATTTTCCTGTCTTTGTTGGTCGGTGGTGTCTCATTAGGCAGCCAGTATATTGCCGCCCGCTATATGGGGGCGGAGTCTCCGGCTATTATTGGAAGTATTTTATCTATCATTGTTATTGTGGCCTATGGCAAACTGACTGCTTCTAAAGAGGAAAAAGCAAGGAAAAGCACATTGAAAGGGCTCGAGGTACTGAACGCGTGGAGTATCTATCTTCTTATCTTGTTCTTGATTATTCTGACTAGTCCGTTGTTTCCCGGTTTGCGTACAACACTTGAAAATAATTGGGTGACCCGTATCAGTCTTCCGATTAATGATTCAACTATGAATTATACGGTTTCTTGGCTGACCCATGCGGGAGTTTTACTTTTTGTGGGCACGTTTGTCGGTGGGCTGATACAAGGAGCCAAGATATGGGAGCTGTTTGCTGTACTCTGGAATACGGTAAAGCAGTTAAAGAAAACTTTTATCACGGTAATTTGTCTGGTAAGTTTGTCCACTATCATGGATACGGCAGGTATGATTTCAGTTATAGCCACTGCTTTGGCGGTTGCTACAGGAAGCCTTTATCCGTTGTTTGCCCCTGTTATTGGTTGCCTGGGTACCTTTATTACGGGCAGTGATACTTCTTCAAATATTTTGTTCGGCAAATTACAGGCTAATGTGGCCGGGCATATTCAAGTAAGTCCCGACTGGTTGTCGGCAGCCAATACGGTGGGGGCGACAGGTGGAAAAATAATTTCTCCGCAAAGCATCGCTATTGCCACTTCTGCCGGAAACCAACAGGGAAAAGAAGGGGAAATCCTAAAATCCGCCATTCCATATGCACTGGCGTATGTGGTAATAACCGGAGTGATTGTTTATATTTTCAGCTAATCTTTTCCGGTACATAGGGTGCGCCGGACGATAGCTTATAGTACCAATTCCTTGAACAACTGTTGTAAGGTAGCATCCAGGTTCATGGAAAATCCGGGATGAGGCCGTGAAGTCTGTATACAGGCACTACGTACAGCGGTCAGCCAACGGAACCGGTCCGGAATTTCCATTTGTGCTATGCTTCCTCCCTCTTTCTTTCCTTGGCATACCTTATCAAATACCTGTAGTGCATTCTTTAGGCATTCCATATCTACTTCCGTAGAAAATACTCGCAACTTCTGTTCATTCAGTACATAGATTGCATTCAGGTATCTGGCTTGTTTGGAGAACAAGACTATTCCTATATTAAGAAACTCCTCACGCTCTACTTTGGGGACAAAGCGGATTACTGCATATTCATATAAGTGCTTTTCTGGCATTTTGTGCTTCTTTTACAAATAGTTCGGAATGGTGAACCCTTTCTTTTAAAAAATGAAAATATACCTCTCTCAGATCTTGTATTGTTTCTCCTTCTTCTGCCCAAGTAAGCCAGTCATCGGGTATGGCATCTGTTATTTCCTGTAGTTTTTCTTCGGTCAGTATTTGTTTGAACCGGTTATCCGCTTCTTCCAACTGGCTGGCATAAGGCAGAAGTACATGGTCTTTTATTCTTAGAAAAGGATTGACAGCCTGTTTCTGCCAGTTTTCCCATGAATGATGAAAGTAAAGTGCTGCGCCGTGATCTATCAGCCACAGTTCTTTATGCCACATCAGCATATTGGTATTCTTGATGGTACGGTCTACGTTGGTGAGCAGAGCGTCCAGCCATACTACTTGTGAAGCGGTTTGTACGTCTACCTGATGTACGATGGGGTCAAAAGTCAGTGCGCCCGACAAGAAATGAAGTCCTAGATTCAGCCCACGGCTCCATTGCAACAAGTCTTGTATCTCTTCATCTGCTTCTGTCCGGCCAAATGCTTCGTCCAGTTGCAGAAAGACGATTTCGGGTACGCGGAAATGGAGGGCACGGGCTATTTCTCCACCTATCAGTTCAGCGATAAGCGCCTTGGTTCCGTGGCCTGCTCCCCTAAATTTGACGACATATTTAAAATCATCATCCGCTTCGGCCAATGCGGGCAAGGAACCTCCCTCACGCAGGGGCATAATGTAGCGAGTGACATTAACTGTACGTAAATCCATTTAAACCTCCTTGATTATAGGGAATAAAGATACGATGTTTTTGGGTATTAGGAATAAAAATAGTCCGTAAATTGGGAATTATAGCACTAATTTAGCATTTAAGACACTTCCAAATCTGCTGAAATATGCTGCAACCAGGGATAAACTGTTGAAAAATCGTAAAAAAAGAGATAGATAGGAGATTTATTGCCAAAAAAGAATTTAATTTGAACAGTTTTATAATTTATAAAAAAAAAGAACATGAACGAATTAATTGCTAAAATCAAAGAATTGAACGAAGCTTTTATGTCTGATGCTGCATTGCAGATTGAAAAAGGTAACAAAGCTGCAGGAACACGTGCGCGTAAAGCATCATTGGAATTGGAAAAACTGATGAAAGAATTTAGAAAAGCATCTTTGGAAGCTTCTAAGTAATCTTTTATTCGTCTTTTAAAGATTTTTATAAGCCATCCTTCGGGGTGGCTTTCTTATTTTCTACTAAGTTTTGCTTTTATTTCGGGGGATAATTGATATTTTTGTATTTTTATTGGTGGGTGGTTAACCTAAAGGAGAAGGGATGTTTATGAAGAATATGTGTCTATTGCCTGTATGGGCGGTTTTATTGATTATAGCAGGGACTTTCTTTTCTTGTGAAAAGAAGAAGGATATGGCTATATACCGTCAGGCGGATTCTTTGAACTTGCTTTCTTATCATATGCGCTATAAGAATTTGGACACAGCGTGTAAAGCAGCGCATGACGCCTACAAACTGGCGGATGGATTCCCCTCCCTGCGTGCCGGGGCATTGAATAATCAGGGTTTCTGCGCCTTTATCCACATGGACTTTGAAAAAGCCGAAGATCTTTTTCTTCGCGTATATGAGGAGTCAAACAATGAATTGGAATGTCTGATAGCAGATATCGGTATGATGAAAATTTGTCAGCGTACCGCCATGAACAAGGAGTTCTATGATTATCGTAACAGTGCGTTACGGCGTATGAAACGTATCAGCGATGACCGTTCTGCTATAACTGATCCCGGAGAGCTGGAACGGCTTAATTATGCCCGTTCTGAGTTTTCCATTGCTTCTGCCATTTATTACTATTATTTGCAGCAGGAACAGCAGTCCTTGGAGGCGATTAATGAAATAAAAGTAGACGAGGCGCTGGAAAGTGATACTGCCCAATTGCTCTATTATTATTATATGAAAGGGTCTGGCGGTATGTATGAAGCGGATACACCGCAGGATGTGGTATTGGGTGAGTTTAACTATCTGATAGAATGTCTGGGTATCAGCAGGGAACACGGGTATATCTATTTCGAGGCGAATGCATCTCAGGCAATGGCAGAATTGCTGAAAGAGAGGAAAAATTTCGATTTAATTATGGAAAGGCGTCCCAATGTGATGCGTGCCATCAATAGCGAGGACTTGCCGTGGGAGGAACTGACCATGCGTTTTGCCTGGCAGGCTTTGGATTTGTTCAAAAAATATGGAGATTTGTATCAGATTTCGGGTACATACCGCACTTTGGCGTCGTGCAGCAACGAGCAAGGCAGGTATGAAGACGCGCTGCATTACTTGTCGGAAGCGCTGGGGTACGTCAACCGGCATCACGAAAAATATTACCATTGTACGGATACCATGGACAGGCTTCGTCCGTATGTTCCCATGGCTACCACTTCCATTGAACTGGAATGGATTAATGACGATGGTATAAAAAGTGTCCCCGAATGGATCGCCCGTTTCCGTGAACAATTGAGTGTAACATATGCGGCGTTAGGAATGAAACCCCAGTCGGATTATAATCGTAATATTTATCTGGATATTTTGGACTACACCCGCCAGGACAAAGAATTGGAGAGTCGTTATAATGCGTTGGAGAAGGAATCGGAAGCCTTGAACGGACTTCTGGTGGTAGTGGTGATTGGTATCGCTGTCCTTATCATTCTATTTTGGATATTGAATAAAAGATGGCGTGTGCGGAATGCTCTTTACATTGATAAGTTGAAACGTACTTTGGAAATATGCCGTAAGATAACGGCTTCCGTACCCATTGATGCGGGGGAGATAGAGGATGTGACAAAAGCGGTAGTTGCCTCGGTGAAAGAGGATATTCTTCCGTTGGTGGGAGCCACGGACTTCCGTATTGTGGCTGAAAATGGAGAGGGAAGAGAGGTGCCGGGACAAGGGATTTGTACAAGTTTTATCTTGAATATTCCAAGCAGGGAACAACCTTTGGGCGAGGTGCATCTGTATTCGGAGCACAAAATGAAGAAAGATGATAAAGCACTGATGAGGGTCATTACACCTTACATTTCGTGGACACTGGAGAATGGACTGGCTTTTATTTCGTTGGGCGATGAACGGAAACGGCTGGAAAAGGAGCAATATGTCCATGAACAGCATTTGGCGGAGAATAAACGGCAGAATCTGGTGAAGAAAGCCTGTTTGTTTATTGTCACAGGCATTATGCCTTATATAGACCGCATCATGAATGAAGTGCATAAACTAACCGTACACAACTATATTCAGAACGAAGAAATAAAAGAAAGCAAATACCGTTATATCGACGAACTGATTACCCGTATTAATGAGTATAATGATATTCTGGCCTTATGGATTAAGATGAGGCAGGGGACACTGAGCTTGAATATAGAGAATTTTGAGTTGAATTCCCTTTTCGATGTACTGGTGAAAGGGCGTAAGACTTTCGAGATGAAACAACAGACCCTGACCATAGAGCCGACTGCCGCCATTGTGAAAGCGGATAAGGCTCTGACGCTTTTCATGATAAATACGTTGACAGAAAATGCCCGTAAATATACGCAGCCGGGAGGAAATGTTTCTGTTTATGCGCAGGAAACAGAATCTTACGTGGAGATTTCGGTGAAAGATGACGGTCCGGGGCTTTCACAGGAAGATGTGGAGCGTATTCTGAGTGAGAAAGTTTATGATTCAGGTAAAATCGGATTGCAGACCAGCGAAAATGTCAGCGAATTGCAGAAGAATAAAGGTCATGGTTTCGGTTTGATGAATTGCAAAGGCATTATTGATAAATATAAGAAGACCAATGAAATATTCCGGGTCTGCCTGTTCCGGATAGAAAGTGAATTGGGGAAAGGCAGCCGTTTCTATTTTCGTCTGCCCAAAGGAGTGCGCAAAACGTTGATGTTGGTACTGGTCGCTTTTCTTTCTGTCCTGACAGGATGTAATGAGGGGAGAGAGAAAGACGGGAAAGCGGAACAACTCACTCTTAATGATTCCATTCAGCGATATGATAAATTATTGGCTGTTGCGAATGAATATGCATACGATGTTTACAATTGTAACATTGATGGACTATACCAACAGGCATTGTGTTATGCGGACAGTGCTCTACATTGTTTGAATAAGCATTATATTATGTATTCTGGCAGCAAAAGGCCTTTGTTGGAATTGGAAGGAGAGGGGGCTGCAGCGGATTTAGATTGGTTCAACCGGCATTTTGATACCGATTACTATGCCTTGCTGGATGTTCGCAACGAGGCAGCAGTCGCTTTTTTGGCTTTAGGTAATCTGGAGGCTTATCGTTATAACAATAATGCTTATACGGCGCTGTACAAACAAATCAGTGAGGACACCTCATTGGAGCAATATTGCCGTCAGATGCAGCTTTCTGCCAATAATAAGACGGTGGCTATCATTCTTTGTGTGGTTATTCTGTTGGTATTGCTGGTGGGTTATTATATTCTGTATTTCCGCCACCGTTTGATTTATCGTTATAACTTGGAACAGGTGTTGGAAATCAACAAGCAGGTGTTTTCGGCCTCTTTGCTTGACGGAAGAACCGACCGGGATATTGCTGCAAGTCTGGTCAATGATATGTTTGAGACGGTGAATGAGTTGCTGCCCATTGATGTGTTGGGCGTAGCGGTTTATAGTGAAGACAACCATAGCTTGAATTATGCTTTTTCACCGGTGGAGGATGAGAACGAAGAAATGCGTGAGATGATGGCCCGTAGCTTTGACGCGAAGACATCTTATTGGCGTGAGAAAGATAGGTTAAAGTGTTTGCCCTTGTGGGTGGAAGCAGGTAACGAGAATCGTTGCACGGGTGTGCTGGCATTGAAAATCGCTTTGCCTGTGGAGCGTGAGGACGACCGCTTGATGTTGGAGCTTGTGGCCGGATATGTAGCCATCATTGTATATAATGCAGTGGTACTGATGGCACAGAAATATCGGGATATAGAAAGTGCGCAGGATGATGCGCGCCGAGCTATACGGGAGGAAAACCAGTTGCATGTGCAAAATTTGGTATTGGACAATTGCTTGTCAACCATTAAGCATGAGACAATCTATTATCCTAACCGGATAAAACAGATTATCGACAGGTTGAACACCCGTCAGGCAGGAGAAAACGAAGCTGTGCAAGTAGAGACGATTGGTGAGTTGATCAGTTATTATAAGGATATATTTACTTTGCTGAGTTCATGCGCCGCACGTCAGTTGGAAGAAATTACTTTCCGCAGAGGTGTTGTGAAAGCCGGCGAGCTGGCCGATTATGCGGCACGGTATATAAAACGTGCTGGAAAACGTATGCCGCATCGGGTAGAACTGAGGACGGAGGTGGAACATGTTTCTGTACTGGGAGATGTCATTCAGCTGAAGTTTATGTTGGAGAATCTGATAGATGAAGCGCTATCATACGAGGTGGATGGCCTTTTGGAATTGTGTATTTATAAGGATAAGGATTTTGTGCGGTTTGATTTCCGCGATACGCGTCGCGAAAAGTCGCAGGAAGAGTTGAACTTGTTGTTCTACCCACATCTGTCTCGTATGAAGCAGGGGCAGGAAGGAGTTCTGACCGGTACGGAATACCTTATTTGTAAGCAGGTGATTCGTGACCATGATGAATTTGCCGGAAGACGCGGTTGCCGTATCAATGCGCAGCCTGTCGCTGAGGGAGGGTTCACCGTATGGTTCACCCTGCCTGCCCGTTGAATGTAGAATGTAAAAAAACAATGCATATTATGGAGAATAATAGATTTAAAGTCATCATTGTAGAGGATGTCAAACTGGAATTAAAAGGAACGGAAGAGATATTCAGACACGAAATTCCAAATGCGGAAGTCATCGGAACGGCCATGACTGAGAATGAGTTTTGGGAATTGCTGAAAGTGCAGTTGCCCGATATGGTTTTATTGGACTTGGGCTTGGGGGGATCGACTACCATCGGTGTGGAAATCTGTTCTTCTTTACGGAAGAACTATCCGGATATGAAGGTGCTGATTTTCACTGGTGAGGTGTTGAACGAAAAGTTATGGGTGGATGCGCTGAATGCGGGTGCGGATGGTATAATCCTGAAGACGGGAGAGTTGCTGACTGCCACAGATGTACAGGCGGTGATGGATGGTAAGAGACTGGTTTTCAATTATCCCATTCTGGAGAAAATAGTGGCACGTTTCAAGCAGTCGGTGGCTCAGGAGCAGCGTAGGCAGGAAGCTGTCATCGATTATGATATTGATGAATATGATGAGCGTTTGCTTCGCCATCTGGCCTTGGGGTATACCAAAGAAATGATTACTAATCTGAAAGGGATGCCTTTCGGGGTCAAGTCCATAGAGAAACGTCAGAATGAATTAATAAACCGTTTGTTCACATTGGATGAAAGAAATGGTGTCAATGCCTGTCGCTTGGTGACCCGTGCTTTCGAGTTGCGGATTCTTGATATTGATAATTTGGAACCGGATGAAGAGTAAATATTATTTCCCTCATACCGCTACTGTATTTTTTCTGCTGACAGTAGCTGTAGCCTTGTTCTCATGGATAGGAAGTATTTATGGGCTGGGGAAGGTGCAAAGCCTGCTCAGCCCCGAAGGAATCCGGTGGGAATTGAGGCAAGCTATGGGGAATTTTGTCCAGACACCGGCATTGGGCATAGTAATGATGCTTTTTTTAGGGTTCGGCATTACGGTTCATTCCGGGGTATGGGGCACGTTGGGGAGAATAGTGAAAAGAGGAAAGCCCATTTCCCGTAAGGAAAAGCGTGCGTTGATATTGGCAGGTTGTATGCTGCTTGTTTATATCATAATGATTATTGGCACCACTTTTGCCCCATGGACTATGTTGCGTAGCGTGACGGGATCTCTCACGAATTCTCCGTTTCAAAAAGGGATTTATTATCTCATTTCGTTTGGTGTGGGATTATCGGGTATGGCTTTCGGCTATGCATCGGGACGTTTTCGGGATGATAAGGATATAATAAGAGGGATGTCCTGTCTCTTTTCTCGTTTTGCCGATTACTTTGTGGTGCTTTTTTTTATAGTTCAGTTCTTTTCCTCATTGATGTATACGAATTTGGTGGAATGGGTTGGAATAGATTCATATATAGTGTCTTACGTTTTTCATATTTGTTGCTATTTACCTTTCGCTTGGATGTTGAATAGAAAAAAATAGGTTGTTAATGCAAAAAAAGTTACGGATTCTTTTGGTAATTTCAATAAAAACCGTACCTTTGCACTCGCAATTAAGGATGGTTCCGTAGCTCAGCTGGATAGAGCAACGCCCTTCTAAGGCGTGGGTCTTGCGTTCGAATCGCAACGGAATCACATAAAGAAACTGTATCTCTTTCGGGGGTACAGCTTTTTTTTATGGAAATATTTAAAAAGGATTCATCTAAAAGCGGGGCTATGGAAAAGATCTTGTCCATATCTCTAAACCTTTCCCATTGGATAGTTAAGGGTTTTCTTCCTGCTTGTTCTATCTCCGCAAGCCTTTGGAGATAACTCCAAGGGCTATGGAGATAGAATAATCCGTATAAAAAGGTTTAACCTGGAAAGAGAAAAGGCTTATGCAACAGGGACGGATGCAATACATTGTTGTTTAATTCCGCTGGCGGGTTGTTACTTTTTCTCAGTTTCTTCTTCCTTTGGGCTTCACGGCAGCGGAAAGATTGAACCGGTTAAAAAGTCATGTTAACCCTTTTTGCATGCAGAAGATGTATATACTGAATCTAAAGAAAGGTATGAACCGGAAAATAAGAAGTAGTTCCCGTTAAATTTCTACTATCCCTTAAAAACGGAACTTTCTTCTTTTCTGAACAAAAAATCCCACTCATTCGTCATATTTTCCTCTTTTACATCAGAATATATTTGTACTTTTGGTCCGGATGCCCCAAGGAAAGAACATTTTCTTTGTCAGGCTTGTCTGAAAATCATAAATAAAACAACTACCGACTATGACAACACAAAAGTACAAAAGCCTATTGGTGATAATATGGGCACTATGGGCTTTTCATCCTTGTTTGGCTATTGACGATGTGCTCCGTACAGCCAAACGTGATGCTATTTTAGCACAAATTACAGGAGCCGTTCGTCCGAAAAAGCAGATTTCACTTATTTCGTTTGGTGCGAAAGGAGATGGGAAAAAAGATTGTAAACCTGCATTTGATAAAGCGATGAAGCGTGCTGCCCATATGGGAGGAGCACATATTGTGGTTCCCGCAGGGGAATATCTTTTGAATGGTCCTATTCATTTTGTAAGTAATGTATGTTTGGAACTTCAGGAAGGGGCGACCTTGAAATTTTCATCTGAACCGGCTTTTTATCTCCCTCTGGTGAAAACCAGTTGGGAAGGAACTTTCCTTCAGAATTACAGTCCTTTTATTTATGGATATCAGTTGGAAAATGTTTCCATCATCGGCAAAGGAGTGATAGATGGAAATGCGGGGACTACTTTTGCCACTTGGAAAAGTAAGCAGAAGATAGGGCAGCAGCTTAGTCGTGAAATGAATCATAAAGAAGTGCCGGTAGCCGAACGGAACTTCGGTGAGGGGTATTGGTTGCGTCCGCATCTGGTGCAATTCTTTGATTGTAAGAATATTACAATTGAGGATGTGTTTATTACGAATGCGCCTTTCTGGTGTATTCATTTACTGAAATCGGAGAATATTATCTGCCGTGGCATACGTTATGATGCAAAATTGGTCAACAATGATGGCATCGACCCTGAGTACACCCGTAATTTGCTGATTGAAAATATTGAATTTAATAATGGAGATGACAATGTGGCCATTAAATGCGGACGGGATAATGACGGATGGAAAACCAGTTGTCCTTCGGAAAATATTATTATTCGTAACTGTAAGTTCAAAGGGCTTCATGGTGTGGTGTTGGGCAGTGAGATGTCATCGGGAATACAGCATGTTTTCGTAGAGAATTGCACTTACGGAGGCTATTGTAAACGAGGTATTTTTATCAAGACGAATCCGGACCGCGGAGGTTTTATTCGTGATATTTATGTGAATAATTGTGAGTTTGGTGAAGTGGAGGATCTTTTTTATGTAACTTCCATGTATGCAGGCGAGGGGATGGATAACCATCATTTTACTGAGGTGCATGATATTTATGTAAAGGATTTGAAATGCAAAAAGGTGAATGTAGCTGCATTGGTGCTTCAAGGTACAGAGGCAAAGCCTATTTATAATGTGACTTTTGATAACGTGGATGTGGATAAAGCAGGGATAGGTCTTAGTTTTTCGAATACGAAGACAATTGGGGTTTCTAATTGTAATTTGGGAGGTTATGTTGGGGTGCCGTCTACAGCCAGTGCGAAAGATGGTATATTCAATAAATAGATTTGTTTGACTTCTTGGTTCACTTCGCCGATTCCTTGAGAAAGTCTTGTTACGCTGGAATGACAGAGTAAAAGGAAAGCAGGAAACTGTTTTCGGACAGACTGGGGAGGATTTTTCATCCCTCAGCTAAACAAATGTTTTTATAGATGGTTCTATAAGTAAAAAAGACGATAATTATGAATACAAATGAATTTGCCCGAATTTTATTGACTTGGATTAAGAGTTTTCTATCATGGATAGGCATCCCGCGCGATAGGTTGAATGAACTGGATGAGATTATTTTCTTGATCCTGATTGTAGTTATTGCTTTTGCTGTAGGAGCTGTATTTCATTATTTATCTGTGCGTTTCACACGGAAGGTGTTGAAATATAAAAATATCAGTTTTTTAAGTTCGCTGATAGAATACAATGCTTTGCGGAAAATGTCTGCGGTCATTCCGCCGCTTATTATATCCGCTTTGTTGCCGTTTGCGTTCGATTATCGTTCTACTTGGTTTACTGCCAGTGAAAAAATCACTTGGATTTATTTCTTTATCGCTTTGTTGTTTTCGGTCAATGCCGTGTTAAATTCGGTGGGTAATGTGCTGATGAACAAGGAGCAGTTACAGAATCGTCCGATGAAAGGTTTCATACAAATCTTTCAAGTGATTTTTTCGTGTATTGCCATCATTGTCATCATTTCTATATTGATTAATAAGTCGCCTCTCAATCTGATTACCGGACTGGGTGCTTTTGCTGCCGTGCTGATGTTGATTTTCAAAGATACCATCCTTGGCTTTGTGGCGGGGGTGCTGCTTTCCGAGAATGATATGGTGCATATCGGCGATTGGATTGAGATGCCTCAGAATAATGTGAATGGGGTGGTGATGGATATCACTCTGAATATTGTGAAGGTTCAGAATTTCGATAATACTATTGTCACTATACCTCCTTATTCATTAGTTTCCGGTTCATTTATCAATTGGCGTGGGATGACTGAATCGGGCGGACGGCGTATTATGCGCGAGTATGCGTTGAAACTGGATTACATACAACCCTGTACTCCTGAATTTTTGGAGAAAATGAAGAAATTTGATGCTGATTTGGCCGACTTTATCACAGAAAAGCAGAAACAGGCGGCCGAAGGAAAGGTAGCGAATACTGACAATCCGGCCGGATTGGTAAATGGAACCATTGATACGAATGTAGGGCTGCTTCGTGCTTATATGACTCTCTATCTGAAGCGCCATCCTTTTATCAGTAAGGACCTGTTGCTGATGGTACGCACGTTGGCTCCTACGGAGAATGGTCTGCCTGTACAAATTTATTGTTTCTCGGCCAATAAGAACTGGCCTAGTTATGAATCTATCCAGGCGGAAATCATGGAGCATTTTGTTTCTGTTCTTCCCGAGTTTGGATTGTATCCGTTCCAGAATCCTACTGCCAGAGATTATGTAATCAGTGGTTTGATAGAGTCTGGCAAGGACCTTTCTACTGTAGACGGAATTCCTTGGCATTCGGTCTTGCCAAAGGAAGAAAAGGTATAGTTAGGGATTTAAACATTTATTAATGACTTGCGGTTGAACAATTCTTGTTGCCGCCGTGTTATATAAATGTGTTTTTCATAGTATTAGATTAAAGGTTGAAGATTGCAATCGGCTTGAGAGAAGTAGTTGCATCTGAAGTAGAAGCGTCTACTATAAAAAATATAGAAAGGTTGTTCCTTACGGGACAGCCTTTTTGTTTTGTTAAAAGAAACCATTCGCATTAACTTGAAATGTTAAAGGGTTTGTTGCTTTTATTAAACAATACTATAATTTCTCCTTAACGCTTCCTTAAATTTGCAGATAGCAGGAAAGTGCGTATATTTGTATGTGTGTTTTTCATAGTATTAGATTTAAGGTTAACAAAAGGTTGGAGCAAGGCGTTGCTCCTTTTTTTATGGAATAACGTGAGGCTTACATCTGCTGTCCGGTTCCGATACCCAATACAGAACCACAGAGAAGAATCCGTGCAATGTATTCCTCTCCGTGACTGTGTAACTTAATTCTGCTCTTTAATGCAAGGAGAAGGCTGAATTAAATAATCTCGATGCCTTGCTTCCGGCATAACTCCAATCCCACATCCTTTAACTTGAATTTCTGTATCTTTCCGCTGCCCGTCATAGGGAACTCATCAACAAAGAAGATATATTTAGGAATTTTGTAACGGGCTATCTTGCCATCGCAAAAGTCACGTACATCGAATTCGTTCATTTCCACCCCTTCGTGCAAGATGATGAATGCGCCTACCGCTTCTCCGTATTTCTTGGAGGGGATACCGGCTACCTGTACATCTTTTATTCCTTCCATCTGATACAGGAACTCTTCTATTTCCCGTGGATAGATATTCTCTCCGCCACGGATAATCATGTCTTTTATTCTTCCTGTGATACGATAATTACCTTCTTCGTCTTTCACTCCCAAATCCCCTGAGTGGAGAAAGCCGTTCCGGTCTATCACTTCGGCGGTTGCTTCGGGGTTTTTGTAATACCCCTTCATGGTGTTATACCCTTTGTTGCACATCTCGCCTTGTACGCCTATGGGACATTCTTCGCCTGTTTCCGGATCGATCACTTTTACTTCCGTAAACTCGAAATCACGGCCCACTGTGTTGCAGCGTACATCAAACGAATCGTCGATGCGGGAGGCTGTCATGCCGGGAGAAGCTTCTGTAAGCCCGTATACACTGGTGACCTTCATAAACATTTTCTCTTCTACACGTTTCATCAGTTCTACCGGACAGAGTGAGCCTGCCATAATGCCGGTACGCAGACTGGACATATCGAACATATCAAACATGGGATGGTTCAGCTCGGCAATGAACATGGTAGGAACCCCGTATAAGGCCGTGCAGCGTTCCTTGTGGACGGAGGCAAGTACCAGCAGTGGGTCAAAGCGTTCCACCATTACCTGCGTACACCCGTGTGTAAGGCAGTTCATGGTGGCTAACACCACTCCGAAGCAATGGAACAGGGGTACGCAGACACATAGTTTGTCATCGGAAGTGAATTTCATGTGCTCGCCCGTCAGGAAACCGTTATTGCTGATGTTGTAATGGGTGAGCATGACTCCTTTGGGGAAACCGGTCGTGCCCGAAGTGTACTGCATGTTCACTGTGTCATGGCAGTCCACCTTCGCTTTCGCTTCCAGCAGCTCGTCATCGTCTATGTTGCATCCCAGAAGCAGAATCTCGGCGGTGTTGTACATACCCCGGTATTTCTCGGGGCCGATGTAAATCACGTTCTTCATGCAGGGGAAGCGTTTGCTCTTCAGATATCCGCGCTGGCTGGTCTTTAGTTCGGGCAGCATGGCGTAGACCATATTTACATAGTCGTCATTGCCACGGTCTCCGTTTACGATACACAGCGTGTGCATGTCCGAGTTCTGGCAGAGGTATTCCAGTTCTGCCTGTTTGTAGTTGGTATTTACTGTTACGGCCACGGCACCGATTTTGGCGCAAGCGTACAGAAAGGTCAGCCAGTCGGGCACATTACCCGCCCAGATTCCTACATGGGTTCCCCGCTTCACGCCGATGGCTAGCAGTCCTTTGGCCATGTGGTCTACACGTTCGTTAAATTGTTTCCAGGTGAAGCGCAGATTACGGTCGGAATATACGATATATTCTTTATTGGGGGTGGTGAGGGCCCAATGTTCAAGCCAGTCACCAAGGGTTCTTGTGCTTAATTCCATCATAAATCAAATAGGGGTATAGATAACGGCCAATATTTTGGCGGCTTGTCCTTGATATCCGTGTACGTGGTGCGGAACAATAGAATCATAATAAATACTGTCTCCGGCTTTGATCAGATGGCATTTTTTACCGTGGCATACTTCGATGGTGCCTTCCATGACATAGATAAACTCTTCGCCTTCATGCGAGGAGAGCGAGAAGTGGGTTTCCTCTGTCGGTTCTACGTCCACGATGAATGGTTCCATATGCCTGTCCGCTTTTGATTTTGACAGTGAGTGGTAGCGCATATGTGTACGCAGGTCCATTGCATTGTTCGAGAAACTGATGGTATCCTCACTCTCTTGTTTCCGGCAGATTACTGCTCCTTGTTCTTCCTGGTCGTCCAGAAAAGTGCCCAGACGTACCCCTAACGCACGGGCTATTTTGATGAGGGGAGCCAATGAAGGAAGATCTACATTATTCTCTATTCGTTCTATTTGTTCTTCGGCAAGGCCTGAGCGTACGGCCAGTTCGGCTACACTGATTTCTTTTGTTTCACGTAGTGATTTTATTTTTTCACCAACAATCTTTGTGCTGTCCATGGTTTGTTTTTAATAAGTTTGCAAAGTATAAAGTGCAAATATATAATAAAAAAGAATTGGACAGTCTATTTTTGTTCTGAATATGTAAAAAAGGTAAGTTAGTGACGAATTGCCGGTCATTTATCATTAATAGTCGGTAAGTTTCGAATATTTGTGTTTTTTGTTCTATCTTTGTTCTCGAAACTTAATTAAAGACTAAAACTTATGTTCTCAGGGATTGTAGAAGAATATGCGGAGGTGGTGCGTATTGTAAAGGAGCAGGAAAATCTGCACCTCACCTTGAAATGTTCGTTTGTGGACGAACTGAAAATAGACCAGAGTATCTCTCATAACGGCGTGTGCCTGACTGTTGTCAGTTTGCAGGGTGGCACGTACACGGTTACCGCCATGAAAGAAACGATAGAGCGTTCCAACATCGGCTTGTTGAAAGTGGGAGATAAAGTGAATGTGGAACGCAGCATGATGATGAACGGGCGGCTGGACGGTCATATTGTGCAAGGGCATGTGGATCAGACTGCCGAATGTATGGATATAAAGGATGCTGAAGGGAGCTGGTATTTTACTTTCAGATATGCGTTTGACAAGGAAATGGCGAAGCGCGGTTACATCACGGTGGACAAAGGCTCGGTTACGGTGAACGGTGTGAGTCTGACCGTTTGTAACCCTACGGAGGATACTTTCCAGGTTGCCATTATTCCTTATACTTACGAACATACCAATTTCCATACTTTTAAAGTGGGAAGCATTGTGAATATAGAGTTTGATATCATCGGCAAATATTTAAGCCGCATGATGCAGTTCTCCTGATTCTTTCACCGCAGGTTGCACAGATGATTGTTAAAGATGAAAAAAAGGTTCTTTGTGGAAATCCGGAATTATCCGCATCGGCTTTTGAACAAAAAAAGAATCTGTGCAATCTGTGGTAAAACAAATATCAGAATTATAAATCTTTTAGCAATATCTTACTGGTGCTTTTATAATATTCTTCGCGGGCATTGGTCAATGCCTCCCAAGGACCGCTATATCGTTCCCGGTCTATTTTGAAGGCTTCTGTTCCGGCTATGTCCAGTCTGTTCAGCAGCATAGCCACGTTCATCCGGTTGATATCTACTGACGGCAAATAGCCTATGCTTTCATCGTCACCGTCCATAGAAGTTTCGTAAACCATGTGCATGTCCTGTAGTTCGTATAGGATTTTCTTAGTGAGTCTTATCGGGATTTTATGTTCGTCGCTGAGTGTCTCGGCGGTATAAGGAGTCTCTTCCGTTTCAAATCGTTTGCATATCAGAGACATGATGAGGATGCACAGAAAGTCGTGATAACGGCGGCTGATATTTGCCGTCTCTTTGCTGAAGCTGTAGTTGCGAAGATTCTGTGCCACATAGCAAAGCTCTGCGCCATACAGGCAGATTCCCCATGAAATTTGCGCCCATAACAAGAACATTGGAATAGCGGCGAAACTACCATAGATTGCATTGTATCTTGATACCCATATCTGACTGCCGATATACAAGTATTGAAAAGCCTGAAAGGCAGTGCCTGCGATGATACCCGGAATGATGGCATATTTCAGTTTCACTTTAGTATTGGGCATAAAGACGAACAGCCCCGTGAACATGGCCCAAGTCAGGATGAAAGGAACCAGGCGTACCAGAAATTTCATCAGGGGTGCCAGTAATACGAAGTCCTCCATGTTTTTCACCATGGTGGACATAAAGATGGTAAGACCACTGGAAAGTACGATAAGTAGGGGTAACAAGAGCAGGATGGAGAAATAATCCGTCATTTTGCGATACAGCGTACGGGGTTTCTTCACTTGCCATATATAATTGAAGGTACGTTCTATGTTATAGGTTAGGCTCAAAATGGTCCAGAACAACATTACCAGACCCACTCCGATAAAAACCCCGCTTTTGGCGTGCACCAGATAAGAGTCAATCAGGCCGAGAATGGTTTCGGCAGCCGCACTCTGTCCTTCAAGACCGCTACGGAACTGGGTTTCCAGCAGGTTGGAGAAACCAAATCCACGTGCGATGGCGAATAGAATGGCCAGAATGGGAATGATAGAAAGCAGGGTGCTGTATGTCAGTGCGGATGCTTTATTCAAAATACGTCCCTGAGTGAACTCACGAATAGAAAGAGTGGCGATTTTTATTGCATTATAGAGTATTCCTCGGGATTTGCTAACCTCGTCTTCTGTCACTCGCCATATATCATCTTTGAGAAACGATTGCAGACCTTTCAGTTTTTCCTTGTTCATGGTACTCATAAGCTCTTTATTAGGATATATGAAAAAAAGCAGCCGGCCTGTAAGCCGGGTTCTGTTCCTCGCCTTGCGGCGAAGTGCCTGCCATTTATCTACGCCTGTTGTCACCAACAGGCTCTAGCGGTCTACCCTCCGACGTGGGGCGAGCAACCCTCATAATGTCGGTTTACATGACCTTACAACTCCTAAGACGTACAGCCCGTCATGTCACCATGCGGCTGGTGGGCTCTTACCCCACCTTCTCACCCTTACCCCGTTTCCCGTAGGAATTGTGGCGGTTGTTTTCTTCTACGTTACTCCACCTTCGCAGATGGCTTTCTGTTAGGAAGTAGGATGCTCTGCGTTGCCCGGACTTTCCTCTTTCGCCTTGCGGCGTCAGCGGCAGACCGGCCGGCTGCTTTTAAGTTTACAAAGATAGCGATTTTAGGTTAAACGTAGGATAATAAAGCGGAAAAAAGTAAGAAAATAAATGAAAAAACAAAGAAAGAGCGGAACAGCCCATTACTTTTTCTTGGTATATATAATAAAGAGGAGAAAATCAGTGATGCTTGGTTCGGCACTCCTGCTTATTGTATAGAAACAACGGTAAAAACAGGAAGAATATTTAAAATAAATGAACTGTGCCGGAAAGAGAAGTGGGTGCTGTTTTCACTTTCCCTCTCCGGACACGGAATTTAGCGGTAGAATCCCAATTCGTTTCTCAATGAACGCACTTCCTGTTGCAAAAGTTCTATACGTTCCAGCATGTGGTGGATGGCGTCGATTCCTGCAATATTGATGGACAAGTCATAATATAAATGCGTGTAACGCTCCAGCTCCGCTAGTTGGGATGCGGGGAGGTAGCGTTCCTCGTCAATCACCCGGACTTCGATCAGTCCGTCTTCTTCCAGTTCCGTAATGAACGACGGGTCCACATGGCAACGGTCGCAAAAATCGTTGATAATAATTAAATCGCTCTGCATAATCCTTCTCTTTTTTTAATTGCTACTATCTTTTAATTGGCGGAACAACTCTTTCTGATGTTCGGTAAGGTTGCTAGGAATGGTGACATTATAAGTTACTATCAGATCGCCAAATTTGCCTTCTTCCTTGTAAACAGGAAAGCCTTTGCCTTTCAAACGGACTTTGGTTCCGTTCTGGGTTTCAGGTTTTACTTTCAGTTTTACCTTGCCGTTCAGTGTGTCCACGGTTTCTTCACCACCCAGTACGGCGGTGTAGAGGCTAAGCGGAGCATTGATATATAAATCATTCCCCAGACGTTTGAATACAGGATCGTCTGGAATGACAAAGGTGATGTACAGATCGCCTGCAGGACCACCGTTTACTCCCGGTGCACCATGACCACGCAATTTGATAGTCTGTCCGTTGGCTATACCTGCCGGAACAGTGATACGTATGTTCTTTCCGTTTACATTAAGCACTTGTTTGTGTGTTTCGGCGGCTTCACGCAATGAAAGTTGTAATTCAGCATTATAGTCCTGTCCACGGAATCCGGCACTTCGTCTGCCGTTTGCACCGCCACGATGTCCGAACAGTTCTTCAAAGAAATCAGAGAAGCCACCTGTGCTGCCACCGAAATGTGCACCGCTGAATTCTTCTCCTCCATTGCCGGAATACCAGTAACTGCCGTTACCGTCCGTACCGAATCCGCTTCCGGCTCCGCCAAATCCTCCGAATCCACCGGCTCCTCCATATTGTTGCTTTTGTTTTTCAAATTCGTCGGCATGTTTCCAGTGTTCACCGTATTCGTCGTATTTCTTACGTTTTTCCGGGTCACTCAGTACTTCGTTGGCTTCATTTATCTCCTGAAACTTATCTTTGGCCCCAGGGTCATTCGGATTCAGGTCAGGATGGTATTTGCGGGCCAGCTTACGGAAAGCCTTCTTGATATCATCTTGGGTGGCGCTTTTGTCCACTCCCAATACTTTGTAATAGTCTATGTAAGCCATATTATATATTTGTTAAATTTCATCTGCTTTAAGGGAAACAAAATACATGCCAATTGGTTGTGTTCTGTTTTTATTTTATTATCTTTGCAGCGAATTTTTAGAAATTATTCTAAAGGAAATGAGGGGATTGGCAATCATATTCAGGTTTTTTATGCTATTAGTCCTGCTGCTTCCTGTGGTTGCTCTGTGTCCTGTGAAGGCGGAAACAACCCCGGAAGGGCCTATCCTTATTGTCACTTCTTATAACCCCGAAACTCGTAGTATTTCTGACAACCTGTCTGCTTTTATGGATGAATACCGACAGCGTGGCGGCAAGTATACTCCGATCATAGAGAGTATGAACTGCAAGAATTTGTCCGAGGCTTATCTGTGGAAATCGCGTATGGCCTCCATCCTTGGTAAGTATAAAGGGAAAAACCGTCCGTCACTGGTTATATTGCTGGGGCAGGAGGCATGGTCGGCTTATATTTCACAAGACACGGAGATAGCTAAAAAGACTCCGTCCATCTGTGGTATGGTCAGTGTCAACGGACTGGTATTGCCTGATGATAGTATCGACACACGGGTATGGGAACCTGAAAGTAAGAATATTTATACGGATTTCGGCGATTATAATATTGTTGCCGGTTATGTATATGAATATGATGTCGATAAAAACATAGAGTTGATGCGTCGCTTTTATCCTGATATGCGCCGTGTGGCATTTATATCGGATAATACCTATGGCGGGCTGTCTATGCAAGCCTTGGTTAAAAAGGAGATGGAGAAGTACCCTGATTTAGAGACGATTTGGCTGGACGGTCGTACGGAAACCTTTATGGAAGTGAGTGAAAGGATGCGCAGATTGCCTCAAAATACGTGTGTATTGTTGGGAACATGGCGTGTGGACTGTACGGAGAGTTATGTTATTGGTAATACGACTTATATGCTGCGTGATGCGAATCCTACCCTGCCTGTGTTTACTATCGCATCTGTGGGATTGGGACATTGGGCATTGGGAGGATATACTCCCGAATACCATGCGGTAGGAAAGAATATAGGCGCGGTTACTTATGATTTTTTGGATAAAGGAGATAGAGAAGGGGTGGACTTGGTGACTATTCCCGGAAACTATACTTTTGATATAAAGCGTTTGCATGAATTCAAATTGGATTCATTGAATCTTCCTCAGGGAGCGGTGTTGGTGAACAAGACTCCTTCGCTTTATGAGCAGTATAAATATTGGGTCATAGGGGTTGTTTCGGCGTTCATGTTCCTGATAGTCTGTTTCTTGATAGCCATATATTATATTATCCGTATCAACCACTTGAAACATCATCTGGAAGTGTCTGGCGAGGAGTTGTTGGTAGCCAAGGAGAAAGCGGAAGAATCCAACAGGCTGAAGACAGCTTTTCTGGCCAATATGAGCCACGAGATACGCACTCCGTTGAATGCTATTGTGGGATTTTCCAGCGTGTTGGTCAGTGATGATTCCTCTCCTGCCGAGAAGGCGCAGTATTGTGATATCATTCAGAAGAATTCCGATTTGTTGTTGCACCTCATAAATGATATTCTGGACATCTCGCGCATGGAATCCGGAAAAATAAAATTCGTATGGGAGGAATGTGATGTAGTAGAGTTGTGTCAGACGGCTTTGTCTACAGCGGAGTATGGACGCAAGACCAGCGCTTTGTTTCTGTTCGAAACTCCTGTAGCTTCGCTGGTTATCAAGACGGATGCCCAGCGCCTGAAGCAAGTATTGATTAATTTGTTGTCCAATGCCGCTAAATTTACCCCGTCCGGTTCTATTAAATTGGCGATTGCCATAGACAAACAGCATCAACAGTTGGAATTGTCTGTGTCGGATACCGGTTGCGGTATTCCGTCCGATAAGAGCGACAGGGTTTTTGAACGTTTCGAGAAATTGAATGAATATTCCCAAGGTACAGGGCTGGGATTGGCCATCAGCAGGCTGATAGTCGAGAATTTGGGAGGTAAGATATGGGTGGACAAGGATTATACCGAAGGCGCCCGGTTTGTATTCACGCATCCTTTAACTAAAAAAGAAAAAGAATAGAGATATGAAATATAGAATATGTATCAGCGCCCTGCTGTTGTGGGCGGGTATGCAGGTGTCTGCATCCAATAATCAGAAAGAAGTGGTTATCAAGATTATAGAAACCAGTGATGTGCACGGGAATTTCTTTCCGTATAACTTTATCGAACGGAAAGAATGGAGTGGAAGTCTTGCCCGTGTTCATTCCTTTGTGAAAGAGCAGCGTGAGAAATATGGGGATAATTGCCTGTTGATGGATAATGGGGATATCCTGCAAGGTCAGCCTACAGCTTACTATTATAATTTTATGGATACCGTGTCTACCCATGTGGCGGCGGATATGATGAATTATATGGGATGTGTGGTAGGCAATATGGGTAATCATGACGTAGAGACCGGGCATGCGGTGTACGACCGTTGGATAAAACAGTGCGATTTTCCGGTACTGGGGGCTAACATTATAGACAATGCCACCGGAAAACCTTATCTGAAACCCTACGAGGTGTTGGAGCGTGACGGAGTGAGGATAGCGGTTCTGGGTATGATTACTCCGGCCATTCCTTCATGGTTGCCGGAGAAGTTATGGAGTGGCCTGCATTTTGAGGAAATGGAGCCCTGCGCACGTAAGTGGGTGAAGATTATAAAGGAAAAAGAGAACCCCGATGTCATTGTGGGATTGTTTCATGCCGGAAAGTCGGGCAACGTGTTGGGACAGGTGGTGGAAGATGCCTCTATGGATGTTGCCAAACGGGTCCCGGGCTTTGATGTGGTGCTGATGGGGCACGACCATACAAGGGAATGTGTAAAGGTGCAGAATGTGGCAGGAGACAGTGTGTTGGTCATTGATCCGGCAAACAATGCCAATGTGGTTTCGGATGTGACCCTGACCGTAACAAAGAAAGACGGGAAAGTGGTGGCGAAGTCGGTGGAGGGCAGATTGGCGGATATGAACAAGTATCCTGTCAGCCAGGAGTTTATGGATAAATTCGCTCCTCAATATAAGGCTGTAAATGACTTCGTATCCCGTAAAATCGGTACTATTTCACGTACCATCACAGCGAAGGATGCTTATTTCGGTTCTTCTCCTTTCATAGACCTGATTCATCAGTTGCAATTGGAAATTTCGGGTGCTGAAGTGTCCTTCTGTGCTCCGTTGTCCTTCCGGGCAGAGATTAAAGAAGGAGACATCTATGTGAGTGATATGTTTAATTTGTACAAGTACGAGAACATGCTGTATGTGATGGAACTCTCGGGCAAGGAAATTAAAGATTTCCTGGAAATGGCATACGCCATCTGGACTAATCAGATGAAGAGTCCCGAGGACCACCTGATGCTTTTCAAGGAGCCGGTAGAGGAGGGAAAGCGTGCTAATTTCAAGAATTTCAGCTTTAACTTTGATTCTGCCGCAGGTATTAATTATACGGTGGACGTGACCAAGCCGGCAGGAGAGAAAATCACGATTCAAAGCATGTCGGACGGGACTCCCTTCAGTATGGATAAGGTTTATAAAGTGGCTTTGAATTCTTACCGTGGGAACGGTGGCGGAGATTTATTGACCCTTGGAGCAGGAATTTCCAAGGAAGATTTGGCAAAACGTATTATTTTTGCAACCGATAAGGATTTGCGTTATTATCTGATGCAATATATTGAGCAGGAAAAAGTGCTGCATCCTCATGCCATGCACCAGTGGAAGTTTATTCCGGAGGAATGGACTGTGCCTGCCGCAAAAAAAGACTATCAATTGCTGTTTGGCGAGGAAAAGAAATAATAGTTGAGCAAGAGAAGGTACATAATAGCCCCGTTATTACTGCTGACGCTGTTTTTAACGTATCAGGTAAGCATCACCTTGTTTACCCACGTTCATATTGTGAACGGGGTGATGATTGTGCACTCTCATCCTTCGTCCGGCAAACACCATACGCATACCACAGGACAGGTTATTTCTATTGCTCATCTGAGCACTATTCATACTTTGGAGGCCGAGGTTCAGGCCGAGATGACTGTATTCCGTCCTTTGTTGTATGTTTTGGAATATAAGATAAATACTTTCCGCGCGAAAGCGCTTTGCGCGCAATGTATCCATTTGCGCGCTCCTCCTTTTCATTGCTGAAACAAAGGTATATCTGTTGATGGAATACATTCGGGCAATCCCTTTAACAGATGGGAATGTGTTTTTGCCATAGGGCTACACACATTCTTTATTGAATAAACCGAAACATTTTAGTAATAGAAAAAAAATAGATGAAACAATATATTCTGTTACTCGTGCTCATGGTGATGGGTGCGGGTATCAATGCGTATGCAGAAGATGTAAATCCTGTGAAGGAAGGCAATGTGATTTCAGGTCATGTAGTGGAAAAAGGCACGGAGAACAGCCTTCCGTATGCTGCCATATTGATTGTGGAAACCGGGCAGGGTACGGTGAGTAACGAGGACGGTGAGTTCCGTTTCAAGAAGGTTCCGGCAGGAAAGTACACATTGAGGGTTCAGCTACTGGGCTATGAGACACAGGAAAAGAAAGTGACCGTCAGTAACGACTTCACGGTAGATGTTCATTTTTTGATGAGTGATGAAAGTATTATGACGGACGAGGTGGTTGTATCGGCCAATCGCAATGAGACAAGTCGCAAGGTGGCTCCGGTGGTAGTCAATGTGATGAATGCCAAGCTGTTCGAATCGGTGAACTCTACCGATTTGGCTAAATCCTTGAATTACCAGTCGGGGCTGCGTGTGGAGAACAACTGCCAGAACTGCGGCTTCCCTCAAGTACGTATCAATGGGCTGGAAGGACCTTATTCGCAAATTCTTATCAATAGCCGTCCGGTAGTCAGTGCTCTGTCCGGTGTATATGGCTTGGAGCAGATTCCGGTGAATATGATAGAGCGTGTAGAGGTTGTCCGCGGAGGAGGGTCGGCCTTGTTTGGTGCTAATGCAGTGGGCGGAACCATCAATATCATCACGAAAGACCCCATCAACAATTCATTTCAAGTTTCTTCAACAATGTCCAATATGAACGGCAAGGTGTGGGAACAGTATATGGGAGCCAACGCCTCTTTGGTGTCAAAAGACAATACATATGGCATCGCTTTGTATCAGTCTTATCGGAACCGTAATCCGTATGATGCGGACGGGGACGGTTTCTCGGAGTTGGGAAAGCTGAACATGAATACGTTCGGGCTGCGTACCTATTACCGTCCTACGCAGTTCAGCCGTATCAGTCTGGAATATCATACCACGAATGAGTTCCGTCGCGGAGGGAATAAATTTGATTTGCAGCCGCACGAAACGGATATCACCGAACAGACCAAGCATGTCATCAATAGTGGCGGATTGAGTTATGATCTGTTTTGGAAAGAATACAAGCATAAGCTTTCTTTCTATTCTTCCATCCAGCATACCGACCGTAACAGTTATTATGGTGCGCAACAGGATGCGAATGCATACGGAAAGACGAAAGACCTGACTTGGGTGGCAGGTGGCATGTATGTGGGTAATTTTGAGAAAGTTTTATTCTCTCCTGCTACTTTTACCGCCGGGTTGGAGTATCAGAACAACTCCCTGCACGATGTTATGACCGGTTATCACCGTGATATGAAACAGGATGTGCGTATTGCCAGCGCTTTTGTGCAGAACGAATGGAAAATGAATCAGTTTGTATTCCTGGCCGGGTTCCGTCTGGATGACCATAACCTGATTGACAATCCTATCTTCAGCCCCCGTCTGAACCTGCTCTACAAACCGAGTGACAAACTACAGGCACGTATTACCTGGTCTACCGGTTTCCGTGCGCCGCAGGCATACGATGAGGATTTGCATGTTACCGCAGTAGGAGGTGAGGGCGTGCTTATCAAGTTGGCGGAAGGGCTGAAACCGGAGCATTCCAACAGCATCAGCGGCTCCATTGACTGGACGGCGAATATCGGTCATTTCCAGACCAATTTGTTATTGGAAGGGTTCTATACCGGATTGGATGACGTGTTTGTTCTGGAGGATATGGGCCATGACGAGAACGGTAACAAGGTGAAGGAGCGTCGCAACGGTAACGGGGCACGTGTGTATGGCGTGAATCTGGACGGAAAGATTGCACATGGACGTGATGCGGCTTTACAGGTGGGCTTCACGGTGCAGCGCAGCGAATATACCGAGCTGGAGGCATGGAGTGAGAATCCTGAGGTAGCGCCGGTGAAGCGGATGCCCCGTACTCCTGACTATTACGGTTATTTCACATTGACATCTGCTCCGTTCAAGAATTTCGACTGCTCCTTGTCCGGTGTGTACACAGGCCGGATGCATGTGCCGCATTTCGCACCGACAGAGTTGCCCGAGGAATATATAGGACAATATATCGCTAAAGATGAAATGGTGCATACTCCTGATTTCTTTGATTTGAATGTGAAACTGAATTACACATTTGTATTGAATGACCATATCAAATTGCAGTTAAACGGTGGAGTACAGAATATTTTTAATGCTTTCCAAAAGGATTTGGACAAAGGTGGTTATCGTGACTCGGGTTATTTCTATGGGCCTACACAGCCTAGAACGTATTTTGTGGGGATCAAGATTACGAATTGAATAATCTGCTGATTTGTCAATGTGCTAATATGTCAATGGGGTACGCTTTGTTCCGCATGGCACATTAGCACATTGTCACATTGACAAATTAACAGATTGATTTATTACCAACTACTGACAAGTGACTATACTTTTCTGTAATCCGGAATCCCGGATCGGGATAATTATATAAGGGGAAGCGGTGTTCTGTTTCTCCTTCCATATATTTCCACAGACTGGCATATTCTTCTTTCTTCTCGCCCATTTCCTGCAATTGCAGCATATATTGCCAGATAGACTTGTTTTCCTTGATGTATATTTTTTCCATCTGATGAATAATCGGACTATGCTGGCGGGTTGGGTCATGGTCAAATTCCAGTATCCGTTTTCCCTCTTTTGTCATACCGATAGTTACGAAAGTCATGCTCTTGCCTATACCCGGCAGGTTCAGTACGCTGCGGTCTGTTGCTACGAAAGGAATCTGATGGAAGGTGCAGAAACGCTGTACGGCTGCCGCACGGTCTTTACTGTTTCTCAACAGGTTCAAAAACTCCTTTTCTTGCTCTGCGGAAAGTTTTCCCCATCTTTTTTCCTCTTCTTTCTCCTGTAAGGAACGGCTGTTCGGTGTGAATACCGCATAGTTCTCTTCAAAACCTTTTACCGAGAAAGTGTAGTAACACAATACACCCAATCCGTTCAATACTTTGCGCAGCTTGGCGGTATGTCCGCGACGGGAAGCCGCCACATTATATACTAGCTGGTTGGTGATAGTCCACCCGGCTGCCAGTATCTTGCGGATAGCTTCACGCGCTTCGGGTGTTACTTCCAGTGGAGTCTGGAAATGCGTTTGAATCAGAAATTGTCTGACCCCTACGGCAGATGCCTTTTCTTTGAACTCACGTAAGATATCCAATAGTTCGTCATTGATTCGCATGGGCAGATATACCGGGAGCCGGCTGCCCAGGCGTACTCGTTGCAGTTCCGCATATTTCTCTCCTTCGGCGCGTTGCAGGTTTGCGTTTCGTTTGCGGACAGCCATTTTGTAGACGGCTTCCAATATATTGCGCAAGGTCTTGTTCTGGCTCATCAATGCATCGCCTCCCGTAATCAGGATATCCCTGAGCTGAGTGTCGTTCTCGAAATATTCCATCAGTTTTCTCAACCTCTTGTCCCAGCTCTCTTTCGGTTTCAATTCCTCGAAGTTGAAGTTCAGACGTTCACTTTGGAAGTCGTACATGCGCTGGCAGGATGCACACAGGCCGCCGCATGCACGTCCCATCGAGTCGGGGATAAGAATGGCCACATCGGGATAACGGCGGTGAATGTTGTGTCCGTCCGGCAGCAGCCATCCTGCAGCGTTAGGCTTTCCGTCCTCCACAGCATCTTCTTTTTCCCATGCGTGGATGTTACCGTATGTTTCCACCAGTTGGGGAGAGTACAGAATATAGCTTCGTATGGCTGTATCATCATATCCTTTCCCCGTAGGATTCAACAAAGACAGATAGTAAGGGGTGATAAAGACAGGCATTCCTTTCTTGCGTGCTTTGTGATAAAGCTGCAAGGTCTCTTCGGATAGGGAGTTGCCTAGCATTCGGTTCAGTTCGGTAGGGCTTTTTATGGCCATTGCCAGATGAAAACGGGCTTCGTTCCACCATTGGCAGACCAGCTGGCGTTTGTCCTCTTCCGTGCTTCCTTCGGGAAAAAGATAGCGACTGGAGGGCGCGTGTCTGTTTTCTATTTTCTGGATAAGAAGGGAGATAATACGCTCTTTGTTTTGTCGGCGGATAGCCCGGACATCCTCATTCAGTCCGCTGGGCCAGCGTTTCATCCATTGTTGCACTTGTTTTTCATCAGGTAGTTCCTCCTCTTCGTGATAAAGCCGGTCAAACTGGTGATACAGGTCAATCCATAAATCAACGGAAATCTCTTCATTGATGATACTATTCGTTAAAAACTTCCAAAGCAGTGAGATGGTTTCTATTTTAATCTCCTGTTCTGTAGAGGCTTCGTAAATGGTTTTTCCATCGTTATCTATCAGTCTTTTAATTTGCCTTGCGGCAGCAGGATTGTAAATAGGACCGGATAATAGATAATCGTTCAGCTTGTTTTTGAAAGCTGTTTCATCCTGGCTTTCTGAAGCCAATGAAGTGAGTTGGGTTAATCGGGTTTCGAATAGTGTTTTAATGCCATGGGTGGATAACATCTTATTCTTTTGTTTCATAAGCAAACGGTTGTTAAAAAAGTGAATACTATAAATAACATATTTCTCGTAGAAAAGTTATCAAACTGTTAACTTCATGCTGCTAAGATAGTAAAAAAGCTTCTTTTATGCAAATTCCTTAACAAAAAGACGTTTTTTATAAATAGCATTATTTTATAGAGTACATTTGCTTTGTGCTTTCGTCTTTTTTTAAAGCCCGGAGCTTTTATCGGGAAACGAAGAAATTCGTAATTTTGTAGAGCTTTGCTTGTTTGCAGGCCAATCAAGCTGAAGAGAAACCTCATTTTAATAGATGGAAAAACAACATAGAAGTAAATAAATGGAACTGAAACAACTTTTTACCTTTGCAGCAGCCTGTTCGCTGGCACTTTCGGTGTCGGCTCAAGATAGAGTACACTATACAGGCACAGAGCTGTCTAACCCTACCTATCATGACGGACAATTATCACCTGTGGTAGGAGTACACAATATTCAGGTGATGCGTGCCAACCGGGAACATCCTGCACCCGATAACGGCAATGGATGGACATACAATCATCAGTCCATGTTGGCTTATTGGAACGGACAATTCTATATGCATTATCTTTCCGATCCATCAGACGAGCATATTCCTCCCTCACAGACTTTCCTGATGACTTCAAAAGATGGATACCACTGGACAAATCCGGTGACTCTTTTCCCTATCTACCGGGTTCCCGATGGCTATACCAAGCCCGGACGCACAGACAAGGCGAAAGATCTGGATGCCATCATGCATCAGCGTGTAGGCTTCTATGTATCAAAAAGCGGTAGATTGATAGCTATGGGAAACTATGGCGTAGCTCTGGACAAGAAAGATGACCCGAATGACGGGAACGGAATAGGCCGTGTGGTTCGCGAGATTAAGAAAGACGGTTCGTTCGGTCCCATTTATTTCATTTACTATAACCATGCGTTTAATGAAAAGAATACATCCTATCCTTATTTTAAACGCAGCAAAGACAAGGAATTCGTAAAAGCCTGTCAGGAGATTCTGGACAATCCTCGTTACCGTATGCAGTGGGTGGAGGAAGCTGACCGTAATGACCCGTTGATTCCTTTACACAAAGAATACAAAGCGTATTGTGACTATACTTTGCCCGACGGTCGTTTGGTAAGCTTGTGGAAACATGCCCTGACTTCCATCAGCGAGGATGGTGGGAATACGTGGGCGCAACCGGTGGAACGTGCGAAAGGGTTTGTTAACAGTAATGCGAAGATTTGGGGGCAGCGTTTGAGTGACGGTACATACGCCACGGTGTATAATCCTTCCGAGTTCCGTTGGCCGCTGGCTATCTCGCTCAGTAAGGACGGGCTGGAATATACGACCTTGAATTTGGTGCATGGCGAAATTACACCGATGCGTTACGGAGGTAATTATAAATCATTCGGGCCTCAGTATGTACGGGGTATTCAGGAAGGTAACGGAACTCCTCCCGATGGTGATTTGTGGGTGACTTACAGTGTGAACAAGGAGGACATGTGGGTTTCTCATATCCCTGTGCCCGTCCGCGCACATGCCAGTGCACATGCTGACGATAATTTTGCCAACTATAAAGATTTGAATGAACTGACCGACTGGAATTTGTATTCTTTGCAGTGGGCTCCCGTATCATTGGATGGAAAATGGTTGGTGCTGCAAGATAAGGATTTGTTCGATTATGCCCGTGTGGAGCGTAAGATACCTGCTACAAAAGAGCTTAAAGTTTCTTTCGAACTGATGGCGGAGCAGAACGATAAGGGCCTTTTGCAAATAGAATTCCTAGATGAAAACGGTATTGCCTGTTCCCGTCTGGAATTGACTTCCGACGGACTTTTCCGTACCAAAGGAGGTGCGCGGTTTGGTAATTTGTTGAAGTATGAACCGGGCAAGACGTATAAGGTAGAAGTGGAACTCTCTGTTGCTAACCGTATGGTAACCGTTTACGTGGATGGAAAGAAAGCAGGACAACGTATGTTCTTTGCTCCCGTTCCGGCCATTGAAAGAGTGATGTTCCGCACCGGAGCGCAACGGACTTATCCTACGGTGGATACCCCGGCAGACTGGTATGGCATTCTGCCGAATGCAGGTGAGCAAGAACCTTTGTGCACCTATCGTATAGCCAATTTCAAGACGACTTCTGCCGATAAGGATGCCGGTGCGGCTTTCTTGAAATATAAGGATTTCAAGCCCTACGTGGATTATTTCAACAGCATGGAGGATGAGAATATAGCCCAGGCTGTTCCCAATGTCCGCGCATCTCAATGGATGGAAGAAAACATACCTCTTTTCGAGTGCTCTCAAAAGAACTTTGAGGAAATGTATTATTATCGTTGGTGGACGCTGCGCAAACACATCAAGGAAACTCCGGTGGGCTATGGTATGACCGAATTCTTGGTAAACCGTTCGTATGCCGATAAATACAATCTGATAGCTTGTGCCATCGGTCATCATATTTATGAGAGCCGCTGGTTGCGTAATCCGGAATACTTGAATCAGATTATCCATACTTGGTATCGGGGTAACGAAGGAGGCCCGATGGCCAAAATGACCAAGTTCAGCTCGTGGAATGCGGATGCGGTACTGGGACGTTACATGGTCGATGGAAACAAGGAATTCTTGTTGGATATGGTAAAGGATTTGGAAGCGGAATATGCCCGTTGGGAAAAGACAAACCGCCTGTCCAATGGACTTTACTGGCAGGGAGATGTGCAGGATGGCATGGAGGAATCTATCAGTGGAGGTCGTCGTAAACAATATGCCCGTCCTACTATCAACAGTTATATGTATGGCAACGCCAAAGCGCTCTCTCTTATCGGCATCATGACAGGAGATGAGGGCATGGCCATGAAATATGGATTGAAAGCCGACTCCATTAAAACGTTGGTACAGGATAAGTTGTGGAACACAGACCATCATTTCTTTGAAACGATGCGTGGAGATGCGTCCGCCGAAGTACGCGAGGCTATCGGCTATATCCCTTGGTATTTCAATTTGCCGGATGCTTCTTCCCAATACGATGTGGCATGGAAGGAAGTGATGGACGAGAAAGGTTTTTCCGCACCTTACGGACTTACCACTGCCGAGCGCCGTCATCCTGAGTTCCGTACGCATGGCGTAGGTAAGTGTGAATGGGATGGGGCTATCTGGCCGTTTGCATCTGCACAGACTTTGACCGCAATGGCCAATTTCATGAATAATTATCCTCAGACTGTATTGACAGACAGCGTGTATTTCCATCAAATGGAACGCTATGTGGAGTCGCAACATCATCGTGGGCGTCCCTACATCGGCGAGTATCTGGATGAGGTAACCGGTTATTGGTTGAAAGGGGATCAGGAACGCAGCCGTTATTACAATCATTCTACTTTTAATGATTTGATGATTACCGGTTTGATAGGACTCCGTCCGCGCATGGATAACACAGTGGAGGTGAATCCGTTGATTCCCGAAGGAAAATGGGATTATTTCTGTTTGGATAATGTGTTGTATCATGGCCGTAACCTTACTATTTTGTGGGATAAAGACGGCAGCCGTTACCAGCGTGGAAAAGGTCTGCATATCTATGTGGATGGAAAGGAAGTAGGACATGCCGATACATTGACCCGTGTTCTTTGTGAGAATGTGCTATAATTTTGAATAAAGGGGATGTCTTAAGATAATAAATAGACTGTTGAAAGAAAAATGAATTACAGAAAATTCTTAATAGCCGCTTTGTTAGTTATGTCTTTCTCCGTGCAGGCGAAAGACATAACTATTACCCGCCTGACGTGTGAGATGCGCGAAGGAAGAGTGACTATCTCTGATGCCCCTCGTTTGGGATGGCAGATGAGTTCGCCGGAAAATGGCACGCGGCAGACTGCTTATGAGATAGAGGTTCGGGATGTATGGGCAGGAAAAGTAGTCTGGAACAGCGGCAAAGTAAAATCCGCTCGAAGCCAGTTGGTTTCCTGTGCGGATGCGGCCTTGGAGAAGGACAGGCATTATACTTGGCGTGTCCGTGTCTGGGATGAGGCTGATACGCCTTCGGCATGGAGTGCGCCTTCTGATTTCAGTATCCTGACTTCCGAAGCAGCTTTCGCCGGCAGTGAATGGATTGGGGCCATTACCCGTAAGGATGCCCGCATACCCGAAGGCCGGAAATATCATGGCAGTGAACTGAAAAAGCCTGAGGCAAAGGCCGCCTGGGCTGCTGTGGATACTTTGGCAAAGAAAAGTATTTATCTGCGTCGCGAGTTCCATGTGGCAAAGAAAGTGAAAGACGCCACAGCGTATGTATGTGGCTTGGGCTTTTATGAATTTTCGCTGAATGGAGAAAAAGTGGGAGACAGCGAATTTGCCCCCCTTTGGAGCGACTATGACAAAAGTGTCTATTATAATACTTATGATGTCACCTCGCAAGTGAAGAAAGGCGGTAACGCTATCGGAGTCCTGCTGGGAAATGGATTTTACAATGTGCAAGGCGGCCGCTATCGTAAACTGCAAATCAGTTTCGGCGCTCCCACGCTTCGTTTCCGGATGGTGGTGAACTATGAAGACGGAACCAGTGAAACGATTGTTTCCGGAAAGGACTGGAAGTACGATTTCAGTCCCGTACTGTTCAATTGCATCTATGGCGGAGAAGATTATGACGCCCGCCGTGAGCAGAAAGGCTGGAACATGTTCGGTTTTAAAGAGCAGGATTGGCGTCCTGTCGTGATTCAGGAAGCCCCCAAAGGGGTGCTTCGTCCGCAGATAGCGCAACCGGTGAAGATTATGGAGCGTTATGATATCCGGGAAGTGACCAAGCTCACCGCTGAACAGATAACAGCTGCCTGCAAGTCAACCAAACGGACAGTAGATCCGTCTGCCTTTGTGCTGGATATGGGACAGAACCTGGCCGGTTTCCCCGAAATTACCGTCCGTGGAAAGAAAGGGCAGAAAATAACTCTGCTTGTATCCGAATCCCTGACGGACGAAGGAGCTTGCAATCAGCGTCAGACCGGCAGACAACATTATTATGAATATATCCTGAAAGGGGAAGGAGTGGAAACTTGGCATCCTCGTTTTTCTTATTATGGTTTCCGGTATATTCAGGTGGAAGGCGCTGTGCTGAAAGGGCAAAAAAACACCTTGCATCTTCCGGTGATTCAGAAGATACAATCGTGCTTTGTTTATAATTCGGCTCCTAAGGTATCCACATTCCAATGTTCCAATCGTATATTCAATGAGGCCCATCGGCTGATAGAGAAGGCGGTGCGAAGCAATATGCAGTCCGTGTTTACCGATTGTCCTCATCGCGAGAAACTGGGTTGGTTGGAACAAGATCATTTGTGTGGTCCCGGTTTGCTTTACAATTATGATTTGACAGGCTTTGTTCCTCAGACTCTTCAGAACATAGCCGATGCACAGCATGCCAATGGCGCGGTTCCTACCACTGCTCCGGAATATGTGGTGTTCGAGGGTCCCGGTATGGATGCTTTTGCCGAATCTCCCGAATGGGGATGTACCTTTGTGGTATTGCCTTTCATGTATTATGAGACGTATGGGGATGATTCATTGATTAGAAAATACTATAACGGAATGCGTCGTTACATTGATTATATGACTACCCGTGCCAATGATGGAATCGTTTCTTTCGGACTGGGTGATTGGTATGATTATGGAGATTTCCGGGCCGGATTTTCTCGTAATACGCCTGTTCCTTTAGTGGCTACCGCCCATTATTATATGGTTGTTCGCTATTTGGTGGAGGCGGCACGTATGCTGGATAATAGGTATGATGTAGCATATTACACTCATTTGGGTGAAGAAATTAATAAAGCATTCCATCGGGAGTTTTATCATAAGGATACTCGTCAGTATGGTACGGGAAGTCAGTGCAGTAATGCCCTGCCGTTGTTTCTCGGAATGGTTCCTGCCGAAGATAAACAGGCGGTACTTGATAACTTGGTAGCGGATATAAAACGTCATGGTAACCGGCTGACTACTGGTGATGTGGGAAATCGTTATTTGTTCCAGACACTAGCCCGTAACGGACTGAATGAGCTGATGTACACCATGCATAACCATGAAGAGGCCCCGGGGTATGGTTTCCAACTGAAATTTGGAGCTACCACGCTGACCGAGCAATGGGATCCGCGACAAGGTTCTTCGTGGAATCACTTTATGATGGGACAGATTGATGAATGGTTCTTCAACTCGCTGGCGGGTATCCGCACCGTTGAGGGAAAACCGGGAATGAAGGAAATAGAAATACGTCCCCGTCCGGTAGGCGATTTGACATACGTCCGGGCTTCGACTGAAACTCTCTATGGAAAGGTTGCAGTAGACTGGACACGCGAGAATGGAGTCTTTGCATTGAAAGTAACGATACCTGTAGGGTGTACGGCACGCGTATTCCTTCCCAATGAGAAAGAGCCGAAGATAGTGGAAAGCGGAACTTATTCTTTTAAGAAATAAACGCAGCTTTCATAGGAAAAGCCCCCTGGGGGTGTTTGGTAAAACTAAAATCAATTAATGAACGATATGAATAAACGTACCTTTTTAAGTCTGTTGTTATGTGTTTGCAGTTTGTCTTTTCTGCATGCCGAGCGTGTGGATATGCAGCAAGCCGGTGCCGATATACAAGGCCGGAAATTAAACACGGCATTGATTAATTCTACCATCGACCGCTTGAATGCCAATGGTGGCGGAACACTCTTTTTCCCCGCAGGAACTTATCTCACCGGTTCCATCCACATGAAAAGTAATATTACATTAGAATTGGAAGCAGGAGCCACCTTGAAATTCTCGGAGAACTTTGACGACTTCCTCCCTTATGTGGAAGTGCGTCACGAGGGAATCATGATGAAAAGTTTCCAACCGTTGATTTACGCCGTGGATGCAGAAAATATTACCATCAAGGGAGAAGGAACTCTGGATGGACAGGGTAAGGCATGGTGGACTGAATTTTTCCGTGTACTGGTAGACCTTAGAGATAACGGCAAGAGAAACATCAACAAGTACCAGCCCATGTTCGAGAAGGAAAACGACCTGAAAGCCCTTTACGCTGAAACCAATGAAGACTGGCATGGCACACTGGACCGTCGCTTTTTCCGTCCTCCTTTCATACATCCCATCCGTTGTAAGAATGTACGGGTAGAGGGCGTGAAGATTATCAACTCTCCCTTCTGGACTGTAAATCCTGAATTTTGTGACAATGTGACCATTAAAGGCATTACCATCCACAATGTGCCTTCCCCCAACACGGATGGCATCAACCCCGAGTCTTGTAAGAATGTACACATCAGTGACTGCCACATTTCGGTAGGCGATGACTGCATCACCATCAAATCCGGACGTGACTTGCAAGCGCGTAAACTGGGTGTTCCTTGCGAGAATATCACCATTACCAATTGCACCATGTTGAGCGGACACGGTGGTGTGGTTATCGGCAGCGAGATGAGTGGGGGAGTGAAGAAAGTGACCATCAGCAATTGTGTCTTTGATGGTACAGACCGAGGGATTCGTCTGAAATCCACTCGTGGCCGCGGAGGCATTGTGGAGGATATCCGTGTAAGCAATATTGTGATGAGTAATATCAAGAAAGAAGCTATTGTTCTCAATCTGAAATATAGCAAGATGCCTGCCGAACCGAAGAGTGACCGCACTCCGGAATTTCGTAACATCTATGTTTCGGGTGTGACGGTCCGTGATGTGAATACCCCCATTATGGTGGTGGGCCTGCCCGAAGCGCCTATTACCGGTATTGTGATGCGTGATGTGTATATTCAGAATGCCAAGCAACGTTGTGTCTTTGAAGATTGTAAGGACTTGGTGCTGGATGATGTGTATGTGGATGGTAAAGAAATAAAATAGACTGCCCGATGAAAAAACAGATGCTTTTGTGCATGGCGGCACTCTCTTTTTCCGCTGTGTCTGCACAAACTTATGAAACTCGGTTCGCACGTCCGTTATCCGATGTGTTGAATGACGTTGCCGCCCGTTTCCAGGTCCGCTTGAAGTATGATATTGATACGGTGGGGCGTATCCTTCCGTATGCCGATTTCCGTATCCGTCCCTATTCATTGGAAGAAACCTTGACCAATGTGCTTTCTCCTTTCGATTATAAATTCGTGAAGCAAAGTGATACCGTGTACAAGTTGAAACCATACGAGTATGCACGCCGCACGGATGTTGATGGAGAAAAAATGTTGTCATATCTTAGTGGCTTGTATACTGATAAAGATCAGTGGGAACAGCGCAGGGAGATACTTCGAAAGGAAGTGCGCCAACGTCTGGGATTGGATGATATGCTGAAAGGAACAGTGAAGGATGCAAAGCCTATTCTCTCGAAAGTACGGAAATTCGATGGATATACCGTGCAGAATTTTGCATTGGAGACCTTGCCGGGGCTTTATGTTTGCGGTTCGGTTTATGCACCGCGTTCCAAAGGTAAACATGCACTTATTATTTGCCCCAATGGCCATTTTGGACAGGGACGTTACCGGAAGGACCAACAGCAACGTATGGCTACATTGGCGCGTATGGGGGCTATTTGTGTGGATTATGACTTGTATGGTTGGGGAGAATCCGCCTTGCAGGTGGGTGCGGAAGCGCACCATACCAGTGATGCGCACACCATTCAGGCTATGAACGGATTGCTGATACTGGATGATATGCTGGCAAACCGTAAAGATATAGATCCTGCACGCATCGGCGTGAACGGTGGTTCCGGCGGAGGAACGCAGACGGTGTTGCTTACCGTTTTGGACGACCGTTTTACAGCTGCTGCCCCTGTGGTCAGTCTGGCTTCTCACTTTGATGGCGGTTGCCCGTGTGAAAGTGGCAAGCCCATCCAGCTGGCAGGTGGAGGAACTTGCAATGCGGAACTGGCCGCCCTGTTTGCTCCGCGTCCCATGCTGGTGGTTTCCGACGGAGGAGACTGGACAGCCACGGTTCCTCGTTTGGAATATCCTTACTTGCAACGCATCTACGGTTTTTATGGTGCGACGGACAAGGTGAGCAATGTACATTTGCCGCAAGAACGTCATGATTTCGGTCCGAACAAGCGGAATGCGGTTTATGATTTCTTTATAGACGTGTTCGGCCTTGACCGGAGAATGCTGGATGAAAGTAAAGTAACCATTGAATCGGAAAACGCATTGAAGAGCTTTGGTGAGAAAGGTGAGAAACTGCCAGCCGGAGCCTTAAGATATAAAGAATGATTTTGTCGTTTATTTATTAGGTTAAGAGTTAGTGTAGAATCTCCCTCTTGCATAGCCTGTGAAGGTGAGCAAGGGGGAGTTTTTTTAGGTATGGGGGTTAATACTTTTTGTCGGGTATATCAGGTCTTGTCATACGGACTGTTAAGTCTTTTTGTGCGGACTGTTACTATAGTCTTCGGCAGTGGACCGTACAGTCTGCTACAGTGGACTGTACGGTCTGCCGTAGTGAAACATACGGACTACTGTCGTAGTCTGTAAAAGGTAACCGTAAGAAATGCTTTAATGGTACTGAAAAAAAGACTTAATGGAGCTGAAGCGATGAATTAACTCTGCATTTATGTTATAATCATCTTTAATTCTCCATCCTTGTGGCGCTTTCGGTCGTTTTCTTGTTTATAGTTGCGGATTCAAACCGGTTTCTACATCGGATTTCAGCCGGATATAATGGAAAAAGCGAAGGTTATAATAAGATAATGCGTTTCTGTAATATGGCAGCAATCTGTTGTCTCAGTTGTGGGGCGCTGATGGGCTTGGCCATATAGCCGTCGAAGCCATTTTCCATAACCCGTTGTTCATCACTGGCATAGGCGAAAGCGGTAACGGCGATGATAGGCACATCCAAGGATAGTTTTCGTATTTCCCGGGTGGCCTCATAGCCATCCATCACCGGCATATTGATATCCATCAGAATTATCTGAGGATTATGGAGCTTATACAAATTGACCGCCTCTTTTCCATCCCAAGCATGAACCAGGTTATATTCTCGTTTCAAGATAGATTGGAACAGCCGGTAATTACTCTCATTGTCTTCGGCAACTAGAATGGTCAGCTTGTCTTTCTGCACGGAGATGGGCTGATGTTTGTCTTCCTTTTTGTTATCCGCATCAGCGGGCTGGTAGGGAATGGTGAACCAGAAAGTGGATCCTTTTCCTTCTTCAGATTCTACGCCGATGCGTCCTCCCATGTGCTCTACAATCGTCTGGCAAATGGATAATCCCAGTCCTGTACCCTGTACAAAAGAGTTCAGTTTGACGAAACGTCCGAATATGGAGTTCACTTTGTCGGCTGGAATGCCGCAACCGGTATCTTTAACATAGAAATAAAGTTCTCTGCCGCATAGTTCGTAGCCGAAGGTGATGCTTCCTTGTGAGGTAAACTTGCTGGCGTTGTTCAGCAAATTATTCAAAACTTGCATCAGGCGGTTCTTTTCTGTCTTTATGGGGCAAGAGGGGAGTCCTTTGTGTGCAATCAGTTGAATGCCGCTGGTTTCCGTCCGGTAACGGACCACGCTTTCTATTTCGGAAAGGATATCATTCAGTTCCACGTTGGAATAACTGAAATCCAGTGTGCCGGCCTCTATTTTTGATAAGTCCAGTATGTCGCTGATTAATTGCAGCAGTAACGTATTGTTACTTTCAATGATATTGATATATTCCTGCTTTTCCTGTTCCTCTTCTGCAGTAGCAAGGATGTTTGAGAAACCGATGATAGCATTTAGCGGAGTGCGTATTTCGTGGCTCATATTGGCAAGGAAAGCGGACTTCAGCCGGTTGGATTCTTCCGCGCGGTCCTTGGCTGAAAGCAGTTCGTTTTCCATTGTTTTCCGTTCGTTGATAATCAGTGAGGAACCGACTAAAGTCAGCGGCTTTCCGTTTTTGTCTCTTGTTTCTACGGCTGCTTGTGCTTCTACCCAGTCTATTTTCCAATGTTTTCCATCATTGGCCAGTACACGGTACTCTTCTTTCACTTTCTCTATTTTTCCGTCTGCCAGGTCGCGGTAGGCCTGTATCACGCGTGGACGGTCTTCTTTGATAATTTTGGCGAAATATTGTTTGTCCGATACGCTCAACTGATCTTCGCTGATGCTGCCCGGCATGGCTGCCATGGCAATGGGGCGGTTAAGGTCGCACAAGATGGTATGGTCTTTCAAGTTCCATTTCCAAGGTACAATGTTGGCTACTTCCAGTGCCATGGAAAGTTTATGGTTCGTGGCGCTTAGCATTTGCTGTGCATTGTGCAACTCGGTGCTGTCCATGCAGAACACATCGACCATATCCGGTTCAGTGGAGCAATTCAGGACAACATCATAGAAGGTGTTGACGGTTTTAAAATAATATGGGAATGTGATCGATTTCTTTTCTTTCAAGGTGATACTCATGAAATGGGTGAATTCCGGTAAAGATTCGGGAAAGATTTCGGAGGCCCTTTTCCCTATTATATCGGATTTTTTAAAAAAACATCGTTCGAAATAACGGTTGACATCCTGATAAATGCTGTCTATAATATTTCCTTCTTTATCCCATATTACTTGTTCCTTCATGTAAAGAATCGGCATATTATCCACCAGGTTGATATATTGTGCGTTTGTTTCTATTTCATTTTGTTGGGCTCGTCTCAGGACTTTCAGCATCTGAATGCGTTTTTGTTGTGTTACAGCCATCAGTGCGAAGGCCATGAGCACAATCAGGATAAACCATTTGTATTTGTTCAGAAAGTGGACAGGCTTGTCATAGAAAATGGTGTCATCGGGGCATCGCTTGGGGTCGAGCCCTTTATTTATGAGTCTGGTATAGTTGAAGGTGGGGTGTGCTTCCTGAGGCTCATAGAAAGGAATGTCACTGGCTCTTTTTCCACCGAGGATGTCGTCAATTGTTTTCAATAATTGCTTGGTGAAGGCTTGTTCATTGTACATGTATCCTCCTACCATACCTCCGTCGTCCATACCTGCATAGCGGATGGTGAAAAGAGGGGCGGAGATGCTGGAAATGCTTCTGTAAGCGTTTATCAGAAAGCTGTCCGAGGTGAAGGATTCGGTGAACCAAGTGGATACCAGAATGCCTGTAGTCTTGTCTGCCTTACGTACAGCATTATATAACTGGTGCAGAGTATTGGTGCGTGAAGAGATGTATTTATATTCCAGTTGCGGATATTTTGTTTGGATCAATTCCCGCAGTCGTTGGTCATATTCGGGATTTGGATAAATCCCGTCTCCCAAAAAGATGAGTCTTTTCATGCCGGGAATCATTTGCAGCATCAGTTCCACACTTTCTTCCAGATAGATAGGGGTATGCATGTAGGTGAAATTGTATTCTTGGGCCAGTTCGCTCATGTGTGTCTTTTCTTTGGGAGTGACTGTATCTCTCTGCCTGTAGAATATTTCAGGATACACATAGGGGTCTGCCCCGCAGACAATAGTAGGTACGGTACCCCATAAAGCTTGTATCTCTTCTCTGAAAATCAGACTCATGCTTCCTACAAATACCAATAGACGGGGAGGGGTGGAGCCATATCTTGAGGAAAGTGTTTCTGAAAACTTTTCTATTTTAGCAGAATCGCCTACCATGAATAAATTCAGATGTTCTATGTAGGCGTCTATATTTTTGGTTCCGGCTAGTTTATGGACAATGGGGGTGGTAATGCTGTTGCTCCATGGAGAAGATTCGTTATAGCTGTTTAAAATCAGCACATATTCTTCGTTCCCGGTACGATCCTGTGCATTGGCGGCTTCACAGGTGAATGAGAAGATGGTACATATATAGGTATATATCAGCAGCCATTGAATATAGCCTATACGGATTCTCCTACGATTTTTATCCATTATTGTTTTCTACTCTTCTTTAAATATATCGCTCTGATGCTTGTGATGAAACAAATGTACTATTAAATCAGGGAGTGGACGAAGAAAAATAAATGTTTAACAAATATTAAAAGAAACGCACTGAAGTGGGGAACTTCCTGTATGTCCAGGTGTGAACATTTTAAACGGGAACTTTGGCCAACTTATATGGCAATGATTTAAAATGCCGGTGAAAGGCAGGAAAAGAGGGAGGATGAGAAATATCTTTTGCGTTATCTCTTTTATATCTGAAGAAATAGCTTTATATTTATCCCCTCATCTTATTTTAAGGTAGTTATGGAATATCACTTAAGTACTAAATTGAATGGAAATATAGCAATGACTTCCTGTTTCCATGAAAACTCCTTTTTGCAACGTGACGGGAGTCTTTATAAATTTATATGGGTGCGGCATGGAACGCTGGATGTGGAAGTGGATCATGTGGTGATGCATCTGGAAAAAGAGGAAATGATTTCGCTCACTCCTTTGCATCATGTGCAGATAAGGGGAGTGGACGGTGAATACCTCACTTTTCTATTCAATAGTAACTTTTATTGTATTTACGGGCATGACAGCGAGGTGTCTTGTAACGGATTCCTGTTTAACGGTTCTTCCCGTGTCATGCGTTTGAAGCTTTCGCCTTCCCAGTCGGCCCGTCTTGACAGTATTGTCGATATTTTCAGAGGGGAGTGTGAAATACAAGACAACTTGCAGGAAGAAATGTTGCGTATTATTCTGAAACGTTTCATTATCACTTGTACCCGCATAGCCCGTGAAATGTTTGATGTAGACCCGGGGCGTGAGAACACGTTTGATGTGATTCGTCAGTTTTATGTGCTGGTTGACAGTCATTTTAAGGAGAAGAAGCAAGTGCAGGATTATGCTGATATGTTGTGTCGTTCTCCCAAGACCATTTCCAATCTCTTTTCCCTTTACAGGCTTTCTTCTCCTTTGCGTGTCATTCATGAATGCGTGGATGCGGAAGCCAAGCGCCTGTTGCTTTATACGGGCAAGAGTGCGAAGGAAATCAGTGAGATTCTGGGATTTGAGGATTTGGCTACATTTAGCCGGTTCTTTAAGAAAATGAACAAGGAGAGCCTTTCGGAATACCGGAAAAGAGAGAAACGGGAATAATTGCCAACCTATATGGGGGAATTGCCATTTACTGGAGAGGGAAAACTGCCGACCTTTGCACCAGGAAGTTAAATCTTTTAATAATGAAAGCAATGATGACAAAATTAAAATCTCTGTTTGTTGCGTTTTTAACAATAGCAGCATCTGCCCAAAAACTGGGTATCAATCTTATCCGTGTGGCAATCCTTGTAATTTTTGTATGGATTGGCGGTCTGAAATTCTGGAATTATGAAGCCGAAGGAATTGTGCCTTTTGTGGCGAACAGTCCCTTTATGAGTTTCTTTTATACCAAGGACGCTCCTGAATATAAAGAATATAAGCTGAAAGAAGGCGAATTCGATGAAGCGAAGCACCAGTGGCATGAAGAGAACAATACTTATGGGTTTTCTCATGGATTGGGTATTTTGATTATGGGAATCGGTATCTTGACGTTTTTAGGTATCTTCTCTCCGAAAATCGGTTTGGTAGGGGCCGGACTGGCTATTGTCATGACACTGGGCACTTTGTCTTTCCTTGTGACAACGCCTGAGGTGTGGGTCCCCGATTTGGGAAGTGGCGAACAGGGGTTCCCTCTGCTGACGGGCGCCGGCCGTCTGGTCATTAAAGATACTGCTATTTTGGCAGGAGCTGTTGTTGTTCTTTCGGATAGTGCGAGAAGGGTATTGAACCAGTTGAAAAAGTAAAGTTAGAAAGACCGGTCACGGACATGCCCTTTTATAGGGGTGTATATGGATGTATTCCAGCGGGAGGCAAGTATTTCCTGCAAGACATAACTATCTATGAGGCAAGTTGTATCCTGTGTCATCTTGCTGTCTGTCAGCTATTGATAATGAATGCAAATTTGGCAGATTCTGCGGTTAACCCCTGTTAAGTGCTTATCTATCTGTGTTAAAAGAGGAAAAAAATCTCTGACAAACGGTACAACCGTACAATATTTGTCATTACATTAGCGTCAGAAATGTTAAACCAAACTTGAAATTAACAAATTAATAGATATTAAGTTATGAAACAAGCAACTAAAATGGTACTAGGCGCAGCAGCAATTGTAGCAGTCAGCGCAGGTGTAGCAGGAGTAACGACTTATTCTATGTTGAAACCCGAGCCAAACAAAAGCGTGGCCTTTAATGATGTGTTCCAACAAAATCCGAATACAAGACTTGCCGCGCTGGACGCCACCCAAATGCAACCGGTGGATTTGACTCAGGCAGCGGAAAATTCAGTGCATGCAGTAGTTCATATAAAGTCAACTCAAGAATCAAAAACTCAGACAGTTACCGTTCGTGATCCGTTCTATGATTTCTTTGGTGATATTTTTGGGAATGGCAGAGGCGGCGGTCAGCAGCGTCAGGTGCAGACTCCTGAAAGAGTGGGATTTGGTTCCGGAGTGATCATCTCGAAAGATGGATATATTGTAACGAATAACCATGTAATTGATAATGCTGATGTGATCAGTGTCAAACTGAATGACGGACGTGAATATAAAGGACGTGTAATCGGCACAGATCCCAGCACGGATTTAGCGTTGGTTAAAATTGAAGCGGATGAACTTCCCACTATTCCCGTAGGCGATTCGGAGGCTTTGAAAGTGGGCGAGTGGGTATTGGCTGTAGGTAATCCGTTTAATATGACATCTACAGTAACCGCCGGTATTGTGAGTGCCAAGGCACGTTCTTTGGGCGTATATAATCAAGGTGTGGAATCATTCATCCAGACGGATGCAGCTATTAACCAAGGTAACAGTGGTGGGGCATTGGTCAATGCAAAAGGAGAGTTGGTAGGTATCAACTCGGTGCTTTATTCACCGACAGGAGCTTATTCCGGATACGGTTTTGCCATCCCTACCAGTATTATGAAAAAGGTAATAGCCGATTTGAAAGAATACGGAACCGTTCAGCGTGCGGTATTGGGTATCAAGGGTACTCCGATTAATGATGACCAGCAGATGATGCCGGAAGAAATCAAGAAGAAAGTGAAGGAACTGGGTGCTACCGATGGTGTGCTGATAGCTGAGGTGATTGATGGAGGTTCTGCGGCCGGTAACTTGGAAGTGGACGATGTCATTATCGGTATTGACGGAAAACGTGTGAAGAACTTTGCAGAGTTGCAGGAAGGGTTGGCTAAACACCGTCCGGGTGACAAAGTAACCGTCAAGGTGTTGCGTGACAAGAAAGAAAAGGATATCGAGATGACTTTGAAAAATGCACAGGGAACAACGAAAGTGGTGAAGAGTGCGGGCATGGATATCTTGGGCGCAGCGTTCCGTGAAGTTCCTCAGGAATTGAAGAGACAATTGAACTTGGGATATGGTGTGGAAGTCACAGGTGTGACAGACGGTAAAATGAAAGCTGCCGGTATCCGTAAAGGCTTCATCATCCTGAAGGCAAATGGACAACCTGTCAAATCAGTAAATGATTTGGAAGATGTGCTGAAAGCTGCTACCCAGTCACCGGATCAGGTATTGTTCTTGAGCGGTATGTTCCCGTCAGGTAAACGTGCGAACTATGCAGTAGATTTGATACAGGAATAAGGATATTTTTAAGGTAGAAAGTTTCAATAGGTAAAGTTTAGAGGATGCACGGTAAGGGACACTTCCGTGCATCCTGATTTTATAGTCAAACAGGATTGATATGCTGGAAAGAAGCATTGTAAACGGAATTTCGGGGATGATGGGAACACAAGTTTGATTTTTAGTATGTTTTTATCCGATAGTAGAGTCGTGTAACTATTAATTTGCGTCATAGGTGTTTGCGTTCCCGTCCGGCCGGAAAACGGAGGACATAAATCAATTCTGTTTCACGATAAGATAAGAGCTGTTGACAGGATCCATCCTTACGCTATATCATGGAATAATCTCTATTAAGTAAGCTGATAAGATCAATAAAGAGAAAGATATAACCCTATTTTCGCAAAATATTTAGGAAAAGAAGGACAAAGATAGTCTTTTTTGATTTATTAGCTAATATTTTTCAAACAAAAATGGATGTATTCCATTTAATGTTGTAAATTTGCATCCCAAATTTGTTTTATAGAGAATGAGACAATTAAAGATTACCAAAAGTATCACTAACCGAGAGAGCGCATCTCTGGATAAGTATTTACAGGAAATAGGCCGTGAAGACCTGATTACTGTAGAGGAAGAGGTAGAGCTCGCTCAGCGTATCCGTAAAGGCGACCGGGTAGCATTGGAAAAACTGACACGTGCCAACTTGCGTTTCGTCGTGTCTGTAGCCAAGCAGTATCAAAATCAGGGGTTAAGTCTTCCTGACTTGATTAATGAAGGCAACCTGGGATTGATTAAAGCAGCTGAAAAGTTCGATGAGACCCGAGGCTTCAAGTTTATCAGTTACGCCGTATGGTGGATTCGTCAGTCTATTCTCCAGGCATTGGCAGAACAGTCACGTATTGTCCGTTTGCCGTTGAATCAGGTAGGCTCGTTGAACAAGATCAGCAAAGCCTTCTCTAAATTCGAACAGGAAAACGAGCGTCGTCCTTCTCCGGAAGAACTGGCCGATGAACTGGAAATACCTGTAGACAAAATCTCGGACACGTTGAAGGTTTCAGGACGCCACATTTCTGTAGACGCTCCTTTTGTGGAAGGAGAAGACAACAGTTTGTTGGATGTGCTTGTGAACGACGACTCGCCTATGGCAGACCGTTCCTTGGTTAATGAGTCACTTGCGAGGGAAATTGATAGAGCACTCTCTACGCTGACCGAAAGGGAGAAGGATATTATCCAGATGTTTTTCGGTATTAATACGCAGGAAATGACGTTGGAAGAAATCGGCGATAAATTCGGCCTCACTCGTGAGCGCGTACGCCAGATTAAAGAGAAAGCCATTAGAAGATTGAGACAAAATTCGCGTAGCAAGCTGCTTAAGTCTTATTTAGGGTAAGAAAGATTCGGTTTCCGAAAAGAAAACAAAGCACAAGATGGAAGGTTACTCCCGTCTTGTGCTTTTGTTCATAATATACCAATAATGCCCATTGGCTGCGCTATGTGCCACATGGTAATGGGCACATCAGCAAATTATTATAGTTAATTAATCTATTACTTTTTCGTATTTGTCCGTAAATAACTATTTTTGTCCTCTAATAAAATTATAAAATTAGAATTATGAAATCCATAAAGATTCTGTGCTCTTTATTATTGGTACTGATGGTATGCTCGGCATTCTCATTGAAAGGAAGTAAAGGTAAATCCGTTTATATAGTAGGTGTATCCGCATCGTTTACAGATTCATTGGTTTATTTCACGGAAATCCAATTGCTGGACAGTGTAAGGCTGGATAAGAATAAGATGTTGCCGGAACGCTCACAATACAGTTATCAGCTGAAAAATTATTTGGAAAACGAGGAAGGGCTGACGAACCGCACTTGCTTTGTTTATTTCTCGAACAGCAGAAAGAAACTGCAGAAGACCATCAATAAGATGAAGATCAAGTATCAAAAAGGAAAGACCTTGCTGATTCGCGAAGTGAACCCCAATGCATTCAAGTTCAAGAAACCGGAAGAATGATCCTTTTCTTATGAAAAAGATTCTATTTATATTTTTAACAGCCTGCTTTTTCTTCTCTTGCGAGAAGGAAACAATCGTGATTCCTCAGCAACATGCCGGAAGAACGGTCCTGGCTTTCTTTTGGGCGGATAACAGCTTGAATTCCAATTTGCGTAATAATATTCGGACGATGATGCAGGGGCTTCAGGCTATGAAGGATTCGGCTGCTTTGTTGGTATATTGGGATGGTGAGGCTTCGGATATCAGTTGGCCGGAGCCTTGTATCGTTGAATATGTGACTAATGGTCAAGGGGGGATCAACAGTATGTCCAAAGAAGCGGTCAATGCGATGATCGCGGATCAGGACATGTCGGTTCACGACTTGATAAGTATTGGCAATATCAGAAAAAAATATTCCCCTCAGACATCGACGGAGAAAACCGTCATGCAGACAGTGATAGGTGATATGATGAGTGTTTATCCGTCGGAAAGTTATGGAATAATCTTTGGTTCTCACGGTTCAGGATGGTTGCCCACTATTACCGGCACCCGTTCTATAGGTCAAGATGGCGGCCGGTATTCCAGTGACACAGCGTTGATACCGGAATTGGCGGAAGTGCTGCGTACGGTAAATCCTCAAAAGTTTGATTTTGTCTTGTTTGATGCGTGTATGATGGGGTGTGCCGAAGTGTATTATGAGCTGAAGGATGCTGCCAAATATTGCATCGCTTCTGTACTTGATATACCGGCAGCCGGATTTCCTTATGCAAGTGTGATGCCTTATTTGTATGAAAATGCGATCAAGGAGTATTTGAAGCCAATCTGTAAAGATTATATAGATTATTATAACTATAATGGTTGGGGAACCATTTCGGCAGTGGATTGCAATCAGATGGAAGGTTTGGCGGAAGCGGTCAGAAGTGTGATTTTGTCCAATCAGGATAGCCTGAAGAACGTGGATATAGCTGATTTGCAGCAATATGGCAAAGGCAGCAGCAACTTCAAAGGATATGCCTATGATATGTTACAGTTTATTGAAAAATTGTGTGGAGGAATGGCTCCAGACGATTTTACGCAACAATTAAAGAAGACGGTCATTTATACAGATTATACTCATGATCCCACCTCATCCTTGTACAGAATAGATGGGGATAACTACAGTGGAATGGGTATGTATATCCCTAATTCATTCACCACTCCCAAATATTTGCTTTGGAACAATTATTTCAAGTCTTCCATAGCGTGGTATCATGCATCCGGATGGGCTGAAACGGAATCTATTTGGGGGAATTGAAGGAGAATGCAGCCAGTTGCTTTTTACTTGATCCCGAATAATAGATATAGCGGATGGAAGTACCGAATTTCCGGTATTCTTCCATTTCCACCGAGTTGTCTACTGCATTCTGCAGGGCTTGTTTAAAGGCGGCATAATGGGTGTTCATATAAGTGGCGTTGTCCAGTTCTCCTGCAACACTGTAGAAATAGCTCACACTATTATCTTTCTCATTATAACGGGTGCTGTCCAGTGTAATCGTTTCGTTCATACGTGTGGGGCAGGACCGGTTGGTCTTTTCGGCTGTCTGTTTGAATTTACGGACTTGTGAACGGTGGTTATTATTACATCCTGCCAAAGTAAGGATGCCTAGGGCCGCTATTATAACTGTTTCTCTTTTCATTATAAATCGGTATTTTGAAGCGAAAGTAAACTATAAGTTTGAACAAAGCAAATGGATTTTTGTTTTTTATTAGTAAGTTTGTGCAAACAAAAAAAGTAAAACATGTCTCGCATTATAGATGAATTAAAACGTACGGACCACAAGCGTTATCTGGGTGGTCTTGATTTCTTTAAATATATTGGTCCCGGATTACTGGTTACTGTAGGTTTTATTGATCCGGGAAACTGGGCCTCGAATTTTGCAGCCGGTTCCGAATTTGGTTACGCGTTGTTGTGGGTGGTGACCCTGTCTACCATTATGTTGATTGTGTTGCAGCACAATGTGGCCCACCTGGGCATTGTGACGGGATTGTGCCTGAGTGAAGCAGCCACGCAGTATTGTCCCAAGTGGATATCCCGTCCCATTTTGGGCAGCGCGGTACTGGCCTCCATATCCACTTCGCTGGCGGAGATATTGGGAGGAGCCATTGCCTTGCAGATGCTTTTAGGAATTCCCATAGCCTGGGGATCTGTTCTTACTACGATGTTTGTCGTCATTATGCTTTTTTCCAATTCATATAAAAAGATAGAAAGAGCCATCATTGCTTTTGTATCCGTAATCGGCCTTTCGTTTCTGTATGAGTTGTTTTTGGTAGATATTGACTGGCCTGTGGCGGTCCGTTCCTGGGTGGTTCCCGACATACCCCAAGGCAGTATGCTGATTATCATGAGTGTGCTTGGGGCAGTGGTTATGCCGCATAATCTTTTCTTGCATTCAGAGGTGATACAGAGCCACGAGTACAACAAGCAGGACGAGAGTTCCATTCGTAAAGTATTGAAATATGAGTTCTATGATACTTTGTTCTCCATGATTGTGGGATGGGCTATCAATAGTGCCATGATCTTACTGGCAGCCGCTACTTTCTTCCGTACCCGGACTCCGGTGGAAGAGTTGCAGCAGGCGAAGTCGTTGCTTGACCCATTGCTGGGTAGCCATGCCGGAATCATTTTTGCCCTGGCATTGCTGATGGCGGGGATTTCCTCCACCATAACCAGTGGAATGGCGGCAGGTTCTATCTTTGCGGGTATTTTCGGTGAGTCTTATCATATCAAGGATATTCACTCCAAGGTAGGTATTTTGATTTCTTTGGGGATAGCATTGGTTCTTATTTTCTTTATTGAGAATCCCTTTTACGGACTTATCATCTCTCAGATGATTCTGAGTATCCAGCTACCTTTCACGGTGTTCCTGCAAGTAGGACTGACCTCTTCCAAACGGGTGATGGGCAAATATGCCAACTCCCGGTGGAGTTCATTCGTGCTTTATACCATTGCGGTGATTGTCTCCGCATTGAATATCATGCTGTTGCTCAGTTGAATAATGTGCGAATTTGCCCATGTGCCAATTGCCATGCGGGACCATAGCGCAGCACGTGGGCACATGGGCAAATTTTTTATTTCGTTTTGCTTTCCGAGATAATCAGCAGTTTGTCACCGGCATGCAGTTGCAGAGAGCCATTGGGGATCATGAATTCGTTCCCCCTTTTTACCAGCATCACCAGCATACCTTTAGGCAGATTCATATCCATCAGCCTGTCTCCCTTTGCCAGCATTTCCTCCGTCAGTACGATATCGCGGAGGTCTGTATTGATTTCCTCCGGTATCTCTACTCCGAAATCATTTCCTGTTTTTTCCAGTGGTGTATCCAGATGGAGTAATTTGGCCATCCATGAAATGGTCGTTCCCTGAACCACTAAAGACAATATGGTAATGAAAAATACGATATTGAAAATCTGGGTAGATCCCGGCACATCAGCCACTACCGGATAAGTGGCGAATATGATAGGTACTGCTCCGCGTAATCCCACCCAGGAAATAAACAGCCGTGAGCTGATGTTCATCTTTTTAAAGGGAAGAAGACAGAGCAGGACACTGAGCGGGCGGGCGAGTACAATCATGAAAATGCCGATCAAGGTTGCCGGTATGGCGATGGACAACATTTCATGGGGATTCACCAGCAATCCCAGGCTCAGGAACATGATAATTTGGAAGAGCCAGGTCATGCCGTTCATAAAAGTAGCGATCTCCTTACGGTTTACAATGCGTGCGTTACCCACCATCATTCCTGCTATATAGACAGCCAGATAGCCGTTTCCTTTACACAGGTCGGTCATGGTGAATGTGAAGAAAATAAAGCTCAGCAGCAAGATAGGATAGAGCGACTGGTTCTTCAAGTCAATCTTGTTGATGATTACTACCGCCAGTTTTCCCAGCAGGAATCCTGAGGCGCCACCCACAGCAAACTGAATCAGGAATGAAATCAGAATATCGTCTGCCCCCATGCCTGCCGATGTGATGAATTGTATCAGGACGATAGTAAGCATATACGCCATAGGGTCATTACTTCCGCTTTCCAGTTCCAGCATTGGGCGGAGGTTATGTTTCAGGTTCATGCTTTGCGAGCGCAGGATATTGAACACGGAAGCAGAGTCCGTAGAGGACATGGTAGCCGCCAGCAACATGGCCGTCATCAGGGACATGGTAATGCTGACATTCGAGAACCCGGAAATCCAATAAATAAAGAATCCGGTGAAAATAGTAGTAAGCAACACGCCGAAGGTGGAAAGCAGTATGCCTTGTGGCAATACAGGCTTGATATCCGAATATTTGGTATCCATACCCCCTGAGAACAGAATGATGCTAAGGGCCATCATGCCGATGAACTGTGCCTCGCCCGCATCATGGAATTGGAGTCCCAGGCCGTCGCTTCCGAACAGCATGCCGACCAATAAAAAAACAAGTAACGTAGGGATTCCGAACCGGTAGCCGGTCTTGCTCACTACAATACTTACGAACAATAGGATAGAACCTATCAAGAGAATGTTTTCTGCATTAAATATCATACTTCTGTGATCTTGTTTAATTTTTTAATATGATGTGCCAGCATCAGGCAGGCTGTGATAAATGCTAAAAGATCAGATACAGGCATACTGAGCCAAATGCCGTTCAGTCCCCACCAATGAGGCAGCAACAGCAGGCAGGGCAATAAATACAACAGTTGGCGGGACAAGGAGAGGAAGATAGAAATTTTCGCTTTCCCGATAGATTGGAAGAAACTGGAAATCACAATTTGTATTCCCACGAAAGGAAACATCAGGACTCCGATTTGCAACCCAGTGCGTGCCAATGCTGTAAGTTCTTTATCGTCTGTAAACATATTAACAACCAAATTAGGGAAAAGTTCGCTGAAAACAAATCCCAGCGAAGTGATGCACCCCCCTGCAATCATGCAATATTTCAACGTCTGCTTCACCCGGCCGAATTTGTGTGCCCCATGATTATAGCCCACAATCGGTTGCATCCCCATAGTCAGTCCCATGATAACCATTACAAACAACATCAGCAGACGGTTTAATATGCCGTATGCTCCGATAGCCAGATCGCCCCCGTAGAGCAGCAGGCTCTTGTTGAATATAATGACAATGGCCGAAGCGCAGACATTCATCAGGAACGGCGACATGCCGATACTGAAAATATTCTCTACGATCCGTTTCCTTAATTTGAATATCCCTTTCTTGAAACGGATATAACTTTTTTCCTGCATGAAATGACTCAGCACCCATATCATGCCGGCAAACTGTGAAAGGATGGTTGCCGTGGCTGCTCCGCGGATTCCCCAGCCGAGCCAGAATATAAAGACAGGAGCCAAAATGATGTTGCACCCCACTGTCAGCATGGAGGACAGCATCGCTTTTCGGGGATAACCGGTGGCACGCATGATATTGTTCAGCCCGATCATTACATAGGTGACAGGACTTCCTATTAATATAATCTGCATAAAGTCGCGGGCGTATGGCAACGTGTCATGGCTTGCCCCGAAGAAGAACAGAATCTGGTCTAGAAACAGCAAGGTGATGCCTCCGTAGAAAATAGAATTTATCACACAGAGCACCGTTACGTTTCCCAGCACCTTCTCGGCGCCGTCCGTATCCTTCTGTCCCAGACGGATGGACGATATGGTAGCCCCACCCACTCCGACCAATGTGCAGAATGCCACCAGCAGGTTCATCAGCGGAAAGGAGATAGCCAGTCCCGAGATAGCCATGGCCCCCACACCGTGCCCGATAAATACGCTATCAATAATATTATACAGTGACGTCAGTGTCATTCCGATGATAGCAGGGATAGAGTACTCTAAAAGCAGCTTTCCTACCTTTTCTGTACCCAGTATGTGCGGGTTGTTTTCTTTCATTCGCGTTTTTATTATTTTTAAGCTTTGCAAAGTTAGGAATATGGAGGATTATTCAGACCTTTGCGGCGTTAAATCAAACTAAAAGTAATATGAATTCAACAAAAAGCATTGCAGCTTTATTCGATTTTGACGGGGTGGTGGTAGATACGGAACCTCAGTATAGTATATTCTGGAATGAACAAGGACGGAAATACCATCCTGAGATACCCGAGTTCGGCCGGATGATAAAAGGGCAGACATTGACACAAATTTATAACAAATATTTCGCTGGAATGGAAGACGTTCAGCGTGAAATTACAGAAGATTTGAACAAATTTGAAGAAAATATGTTATTTAATTATATCCCGGGCGTAGAGGGCTTTATGAAGGAGCTGAGAGCCAACGGGGTAAAGATAGCGATAGTCACAAGCTCAAATGAAATGAAGATGAACAACGCATATAAAGCACATCCGGAACTGAAACAAAGTGTGGACCGTATCCTCACAGCCGAAATGTTCACTCGTTCCAAACCAGACCCCGAATGTTTCTTATTAGGAGCCACTGTCTTTGATACCGTGCCCGAGAACTGTGTGGTTTTCGAGGATTCATTTCACGGGCTTGAGGCAGGAAATCGGGCAGGAATGACCGTGATAGGATTGGCTACTACCAACCCTGAAGAGCAGATACGCGATAAGGCAAAGGCTGTTATTCAGGACTTTAATGGATTTAGTTTCGAAAAAATGAAGGATATAATGAGGTAATGTCAACTAAAACATCTACCTTTGCAGCCGTTTTTTATAAATTAAAGTAAATATGGCAGGATATATTTCAGGCGATACACGCAAAGTAACGACACACCGTTTGGTGGAAATGAAGCAGAGAGGCGAGAAGATTTCTATGCTTACTTCGTATGATTACACGACAGCGCAGATTGTAGACGGCGCAGGCATCGACGTCATACTGGTAGGAGACTCCGCTTCGAATGTCATGGCGGGGAATGTGACCACACTTCCCATCACCCTTGACCAGATGATTTATCACGGGAAATCCGTGGTTCGTGGAGTGAAACGCGCGCTCGTTGTGGTCGATTTGCCTTTCGGTACTTACCAGACTTCCGAGTACGAAGCGGTGACCAATGCGATCAAAGTGATGAAGATCACACATGCCGATGCATTGAAGCTGGAAGGTGGCGTAGAAATCATTGATGCGGTAAAGAAAATCATCGCTGCGGGTATTCCCATCATGGGACATTTGGGACTGATGCCGCAGTCTATCAATAAATACGGAACTTATACTGTACGTGCCAAGGACGAGGAAGAGGCCGAAAAGCTGCTGAGTGACGCGCATCTGCTGGAAGAGGCGGGATGTTTTGCGTTGGTGCTCGAAAAAATCCCCGCATCATTGGCGGAACGTGTGGCCAAGGAACTGACTATCCCCGTTATCGGCATCGGAGCCGGAGGCGCTGTGGACGGACAGGTGCTGGTTGTATCCGACATGCTGGGTATGACCAACGGTTTCAGTCCCCGTTTCCTCCGTCGTTATGCCGATTTGCATACTGTTATGACAGGAGCCATACAGCAATACGTGGATGATGTGAAAAAAGGTGATTTCCCTAACGAAGACGAACAATATTAACAAAGTTTCTGCTGATATGTATGATGACTTCTTCTTTCCGTATGAGAAAGCAAAACTGTGGACCGGGAATATGGTGCTGCTATCCCTTTCGAACTTTTTGCTTTATGCCTCGCTATACATGATGCTTCCCGCACTGCCTTTATGGATGGTGCGGCACTGGTATTGCAGCTATGCGGAAGCAGGAGCGGCTGTGGCTGTTTTCGGACTGGCCATGTTTCTTCCGGGAGCGTTCAACAGCTATCTTATCGATACGTTCAAGCGTAAAAGTGTTTGTCTGGTCGCGATGCTTCTGTTCGTGGCGTCCAGCCTGCTGTATCCATACGTTGCGACTGTAGGGTTCATAGCCTTGGTCCGGGCTGTCCAGGGGGGGCTGTTCAGTGTCATTACCATGACTACGGGTAGCACGCTGGTGATTGACGTCACCGCCTCACGCCGCCGCACGGATGCGAATATCGCCTTTTCGTGGGTGGGGCGTTTTGGAATGGTGGCAGGTCTTGCGTTGGGAATTTACATTTATCCTTACTGGAATTTTCACCATGTTGTTTATACCTGTGTCGCTTTGGGCACACTGGCTTTGCTTCTGATTCTGGCGGTGGATGTCCCTTTCCGTGCTCCGCTGCGCACCTCATGGTTCTCGTTGGACCGTTTTCTGTTGCCTCGTACTCTGTGGCCGGCACTGAATATGATGATGCTTTCCGCTGTTTTCGGCATTTTGATAGCGCACATTTACAATGAGTTGTTTTACATTTGCATCCTGATCGGTTTTATCATCTCCCTGTTGCTTTTGCGTTATGTGCTTTCCTATGCTTCCGGCCGTTCGGAGGTGGAGCTGGGGCAGGCCGCGATGATAGGCGGACTGTTGTTGCTTGCTTTTTCCAACAGCTTGATGAACAGTTATATAGCCGGTGTATTGCTGGGCACGGGGATCGGTACTACCGTGTCACGGTTTTTTATAAAGATGATTAGTCTGCCGATGCATTGCGAACGGGGTACGGGAAACAATACTTATCAGCTGATGTGGGAAGTAGGTATGCTGAGTGGTTTTCTGTTTGAGAATATGTGGACCGAAAGTCATCCTGATACTATTTATTGGATATGTATCGGTATCTGTGTCACTCTTTTGCTGATGTATGAGTTCTTTACACATCCGTGGTATTACAGAAAAATGGAGGAAAAACAGTAGGATGATGATTTCAAATGTTGGTTTATCCAGCTGTCGGAGTAAAAATATAGCAACTTAAATAAATTAATAATATAAAGAATATGGCAGACGACAAAAAGATTATCTTTTCGATGGTAGGCGTAAGCAAAGCCTTCCAGGCGAACAAACAGGTATTGAAAGACATCTACCTATCCTTTTTTTACGGTGCTAAGATCGGTATCATCGGTCTGAACGGTTCAGGTAAGTCAACGCTGATGAAAATCATCGCCGGACTGGAGAAAAGTTATCAGGGAGAAGTGGTGTTCTCGCCGGGCTACTCTGTAGGCTATCTGGCACAGGAACCGCATCTGGATAATGAAAAGACAGTGAAAGAGGTAGTGATGGAAGGTGTGCAGAGCATTGTGGACACTTTGGCGGAATACGAAGAAATAAACAACAAGTTCGGGCTTCCCGAATACTATGAGGACCCAGAGAAGATGGATGCACTCTTTGCCCGTCAGGCTGAGTTGCAGGACATCATTGACGCTACGGACGCATGGAATCTGGACAGCAAACTGGAACGCGCCATGGATGCGTTGCGCTGTCCGCCCGAAGACCAGCCGGTGAAGAACCTCTCGGGAGGTGAGCGCCGCCGTGTGGCCTTGTGCCGCCTGCTGTTGCAGAAGCCGGATATCCTGTTGCTGGACGAGCCTACCAACCACTTGGACGCGGAAAGTATCGACTGGCTGGAACAGCATTTGCAGCAATATGAAGGTACGGTGATTGCCGTAACCCACGACCGTTACTTCCTGGACCACGTAGCCGGATGGATTCTGGAACTGGACCGTGGCGAAGGAATCCCCTGGAAGGGAAATTACTCCAGCTGGCTGGAACAGAAGACCAAACGTATGGAGATGGAAGAGAAAGTGGCAAGCAAACGCCGCAAGACCTTGGAACGCGAGCTGGACTGGGTGCGCATGGCTCCCAAAGCCCGTCAGGCGAAAGGAAAGGCCCGTCTGAACTCTTATGACAAGTTGCTGAACGAGGATGTGAAGGAAAAGGAAGAGAAACTGGAAATCTTTATTCCGAACGGTCCCCGTCTGGGCAACAAGGTGATCGAGGCCAAAGGAGTGGCGAAAGCTTACGGTGACAAGCTGTTGTTCGATAACCTGAATTTCATGCTGCCCCCTAACGGCATTGTCGGCGTAATCGGTCCTAACGGCGCCGGTAAGACTACTTTGTTCCGCTTGATTATGGGACTGGAAACCGTAGATAAAGGTACTTTCGAGGTAGGAGAGACCGTGAAACTGGCATACGTAGACCAGCAGCATAAGGATATTGATCCGGAAAAATCCGTTTATCAGGTAATCAGCGGTGGAAACGAGCTGATCCGTCTGGGTAACAGGGATATCAACGCGCGTGCTTACCTCAGCCGTTTCAATTTCTCGGGAGCCGATCAGGAGAAACTTTGCGGAATGCTTTCGGGTGGTGAGCGCAACCGCCTGCATCTGGCTATGGCACTGAAGGAAGAAGGAAACGTGCTGCTGCTGGACGAGCCTACCAATGATATTGACGTGAACACGCTGCGCGCGCTGGAGGAAGGTCTGGACGATTTTGCAGGTTGTGCGGTGGTGATCAGCCACGACCGTTGGTTCCTGGACCGTATCTGTACCCATATCCTGGCTTTCGAAGGAAACAGCGAGGTATTCTTCTTTGAAGGATCTTATTCGGAATACGAAGAGAACAAGATGAAGCGTCTGGGTAATGAGGAGCCGAAACGGGTGCGCTACCGCAAGCTGATGGAAGACTGATGGGGGCCTCCCTGTCCTGATAAGGTCCAAACTAAAATGACCATTCCGAAAAGTAACAGATTGTAATTACAAGACCTGAAAGAGTCGTATCAAGCTCCGTTTTGAGTAATGATACGACTCTTTTTTTTGCCTTTAAGGAGGTTCAAGTTTCAAATCAAAACCTCTTTCTTGGCTAGAATTAAGTTTTGAACCCTCTTGGGTTGTGTACTCTCTCTGGGGCGCGGATAGCGGAAGAAACCAGACCAGTCACTGTAAATTGTAACCGATTTGTAGCTTGTATATCGTTTCTATTAGCTATCTTTGCAACGTCTTTTAAGACATTAATTATAATATTAATTAATTAAAAAGTTTATGGTAAAAAGAATGCGATCTTTTTTTGCGGTGGTTATGTTGGTAATCGCTGCTGCTGTTAACGCCCAGGTCACCACTTCGTCAATGAGTGGTAAGGTGGTTGATCAAAGCAATGAAGCCATTATCGGCGCAACGATTCAGGCTATTCACGAACCGTCCGGCACCCATTATGGGGCCATTACCAATGTGGACGGCCGTTATTCCATCCAGGGCATGCGTGCCGGCGGCCCTTACAAAGTAGAAGTTTCTTATGTAGGTTATCAATCAGTGGTTTACAAGAGCATCAACCTCCAGTTGGGAGAGAATTACGTATTGGATGCGAACTTGAAGGAATCTACCGAATTATTGGATGAAGTGGTGATTACCGCTTCCAAAAGCAGCAACATGAAATCAGACCGCGCCGGAGCGGTAACCAATGTCGATGCGGCCAGAATGTCGGAAGTGCCTACAGTGAGCCGCAGCATGAACGATATCATGCGTCTGACCCCTCAGGGAGCAAATATCGGTAGCGGTTTCTCAGTGGGTGGAGGTAACTACCGCCAGTCTTATGTCACTGTGGACGGAGCCGCTTTCAACAATGCCTTCGGTATCGGCTCGAACTTGCCGGCAGGCGGTTCGCCTATCTCTCTGGATGCTTTGGAACAGATTTCCGTTTCCACCACCCCCTTTGATGTCCGTCAGAGCGGATTTACAGGAGGTGCCATCAACGCCGTGACAAAGAGTGGTACGAATGAGTTCAAAGGTACAGCCTATATGTACACTTCCAATACCCACCTCACCGGAAACAAGGTAGAGGACTATGAACTGACCCGCAACCGTGACCACAGCACCACCTACGGAGCTTCTCTGGGAGGTGCGATCATTAAAAACAAATTGTTCTTCTTCGTGAACGGCGAATATCAGGATAATGTGCAGGCAGGCCCGTCGGGCATAGCGCGTAGCGGCGCCAATGACGAATGGAGCACCAACGGCATTGTGCACCGTCCGTTCGAGAACACCACAACGGTAGGCGACCGTACCTTCGTAGGGATGAACAACATCAGCCAATACCTGTCGGAAAAATACAACTACAATCCGGGACGTTATCAGGGATACTCTCTGGAAACCCCTTCTTACAAGATCATGGGCCGTCTGGACTGGAACATCAACAACAACAACAAGATTAATTTCCGTTTCACCCATACCCATTCCAAGTATTCCTCCAGCCCTTCCTCTTCCACCACCCCGTTTAAGGATTCAATCATTTATCCGGGCGGAGTAGACGGCAGCGCGGGCAAGAGCAGTTCGGGACGTACATCAAACACCGGTCTGTACTTTGAAAGCTCACGCTATATGCAGGAACAGAACTTCACCTCCATCGCTTCCGAATGGAACTCAAAGTGGGGGGCTATCAATAACGCCCTGCGTTTCACTTATTCTTATCAGAACGAACCGCGTACATACGAAGGGGGAACATTCCCTACGGTGGACATCCTTGACCAAGGCTCGTTGTACACCTCATTCGGTCCGGACCCCTTTACAGAAGGGAACTTGCGCCAGGTGAAGACTTTTGTCATTACCGATGAGTTCAATTTCTCCAGCGGTATCCATAACTTTATGGGCGGTATCCAGTTTGAGTCCAATAAGGCAGTGAACGGATTCATGCAGGCGGGAAGCGGTTATTATGTCTATTCCTCCTGGGATGATTTTGTGAACAACAGAGCTCCGGCTGCCTTCGGTATCACTTATTCCAACACCGGGGACGGTTCCCAATTCCTGGCGAATATGAAGTACCAGCAGCTTTCTTTCTATCTGCAGGACCAGATGAATATCACGGACAACTTCAGACTGACTGCCGGGGTGCGTTTCGAACTGCCCATTTATCCGGAGCTGAAGAACAACTATAACAAAAATTTCGCACAGATTGACTTTGACGGATATCATTACGCCACAGACCAGCTGCCTTCATCCTACCAGCTGACCGCCTCCCCCCGTATCGGTTTCAACTGGGACCTTACAGGCGAGCGTAAGTATGTATTGCGCGGCGGTAGCGGTTACTTCATCGGCCGTCTGCCGTTCGTATGGCTGGTTTCGGCAGTAGGTAATGCCAATTGCGGACAAAGCACTTATTATTATAACGAGCAGAAGGATGCCAAGTACGGACAGCCGGGCTTCCACACCAGCGTGGCCGATATGTTGAAAGATCCTAACCTGAACCTTCCGGCAGCTACTGATCCCGCCGCACCTTCCGGAGCCACCATCATTGACCGCGACCTGAAGATGAACGCCACCTGGAAGTCTTCACTGGCTTTGGATGCAAAACTTCCCGGAGATATTGACTTTACGTTGGAAGGTATTTTCAGCAAAGAGTTCAATCCGGCTACTGTGACCAACCTGGGACGTAAGTTTAAAGGAGAGCAGGAGATAGCTCCGGGTGATGTCCGCAGAATGTTTGAGTACTCCAATTCGAACAAGACGGACGCTTATTATATCACCAATGCGGGAAACAGCGCTTATTATTACTCACTCACCGCCTCACTGGCCAAGACATTTGATTTCGGCCTGCATCTTTCCGCTTCCTACACCCGTTCTTATGCCAAGTCGTATGGCGACGGCATCGGCGACCAGGTGAACTCGGCTTATTACAACAACCGTTACTCTGTCAACGGAAACAATGACACGGAGACCGGCTATGGTACGTATGTATCGCCCAACCGTGTGCTGGCTTCCGCCGCTTACCGTATTAAATACGCCAAGAATTTCGCTTCCTCCTTGTCTTTGATTTATGAGGGTATGAACATGGGCTATGCCGGAGGATATTCCGCCGCCCGTTATTCCTATACATTCACCGGAAACATTGTAGGCGATTACGGCTCAAACAACTTGCTGTATATTCCGGCATCCCGTGAGGCGCTGGATAAGTGGAACTTCGCCGATTATACTGACAGCAAGACGGGTGAGGTGACTTATTCCGCCAAGGAGCAGCGCGATGATTTCTGGGCTTACATTAATGAGGACAGTTACCTGAAAGGCCGTAAAGGCAAGTATGCCGAACGCGGAGGAGCCATCATGCCCTGGCATCATCAGCTGGATTTGAAGTTCAATCAGGATTTCTTCCTCAATGTAGGGGGCAAGCGCAATACCTTGCAGTTCGGAGTGGATATCAAGAACTTCCTGAACTTGCTGAACAGCGACTGGGGAATTTATAAGACGGTGAACAATACTTCCTTGTTGAGTTATAAGAGTGGTGCTTACCAGTTCCAGAAGAACGGAGGAAAGAAACTGACTGATACGTATTCCAATCTGAACAGTTTCAATTCTACGTATTCCATACAGTTCAGTGTCCGTTATATCTTTAACTAAGTGAAATAGCCTGTATCAGACAATACAGGAGCAGGATAGAGAGGCGTACCCATGAAGGTGCGCCTCTCTTGTATGCGTATTCTTCCTTGTTTTGAAAAAACTTGGAATTAAGAATAAATTAAGTACCTTTGTGTGTTATCCTATAAAGAACAATAGTTTATGAGTGATAAGATATATCCCATCGGTATCCAGAATTTCGAGAAACTCCGCAAGGAAGGCTATTTCTATATTGACAAGACGGCCTTGATCTACAAAATGGTAAAGACCGGCAGTTATTACTTCCTCAGTCGTCCGCGCCGTTTCGGGAAAAGTCTGCTGGTTTCTACTCTGGAAGCCTATTTCCAAGGCAAGAGAGAATTGTTTGAAGGACTGGCCATAGCCGGACTGGAGAAAGACTGGACAGTACGTCCCGTCCTGCATATCGATCTGAATATCTCAAAATATGAGACAGCGGAGGATTTGAGCGATATGCTGAATGATTTTCTGACCAACTGGGAAGCTGTCTACGGTTCCGCTCCTTCCGAGACATCCCTCGCCCTCCGTTTCAAAGGCGTGATAAAACGTGCTTACGAGCAGACGGGGCAGAGGGTTGCCATTCTGGTAGACGAATATGACAAGCCCATGCTGCAAGCCATCGGCAATGAGGAGCTTCAGAAAGTATATCGGAGCATACTGAAACCCTTCTATGGAGTGTTGAAGACAATGGACGGTTGCATCAAGTTCGCTTTGCTGACGGGGGTTACCAAGTTTGGCAAGGTCAGTGTGTTCAGCGATTTGAACAACTTGGACGATATCTCCATGTGGAATGAGTTTATTGATATCTGTGGGGTCAGTGACAAGGAAATTCAAACCTGGCTGGAACCGGAACTTCATGAATTTGCTGAAAAACGGGGGAGGACATACGATGAAATCTGTGCCGAACTGAAAGAGTGTTATGACGGTTATCATTTTACACATAATTCCATCGGTATTTACAATCCTTTCAGCCTGCTTAATGCCTTCAAACGGAAGGAGTTCGGAAACTACTGGTTTGAGACCGGTACGCCGACTTATCTGGTGAGGTTGCTGCAAAAACATCATTATGACTTGGAACGGATGGCGCACGAGGAAACGGATATCCAGGTGCTGAATAGTATTGATTCCGAGTCCACGAATCCTATTCCGGTGATTTATCAGAGCGGGTATCTTACGATCAAGGGGTATGATGAGCGTTTCGGTATCTATTATCTAGGCTTTCCTAACCGGGAGGTAGAGGAAGGATTCATGCGTTTTTTGCTGCCTTATTATACAACGGTTACCAAAGTGGAGTCTCCTTTCGAAATCCTGAAATTTACCCGTGAAGTGGAAAGTGGTGACTATGATTCCTTTTTCCGCCGCCTTCAGAGCTTCTTTGCTGATACGCCCTACGAGATGATACGCGACTTGGAGTTACACTATCAGAATGTACTTTTCATTGTGTTCAAGTTGGTAGGATTTTATGTAAAGGTGGAATATCATACCAGTGAGGGGCGCGTGGATTTGGTTCTGCAGACAGACAGATTTATTTACGTAATGGAATTCAAGTTAAACGGTACAGCGGAGGAAGCCTTGCGACAGATCAATGAAAAACAGTATGCCCGACCTTTCGAGACGGACGGGCGCAAATTGTTTAAGGTAGGGGTGAACTTCAGCAAGAAAAGTCGTAATATAGAGAAATGGATAGTGGGTTAACTATTGAAGATATTAAGGACATACGTCAATGCCACGCAAAATGCTCGTAAACAAGAGTATTTTGCGTGGCATTGCGTTCCGGAATACACTGACCACTAAAAGCCTCTCCACCGTTCCCGTTTTATCTCCTCGCACTGCCGTCGCTGCCATGCAGGCATTATTTTCTCCAGCTCTTTCAGTTTCCATCCCTTCATAAAGCGTATCTCGTCCTTTTCCTGCTCCGTGCACAGGCTGATGCGCAGCAGTTCGGGGTAGAGCACCTGTATATGAAAAATCTTGGCTCTCCACAGCAGCATGGACATCTGCCAGGGGGTGAGGGCATGGATGCGGTTCAGGGTGAGCAGCATTTCCAGATAATGACGGTAGAAGGCTTTGTCCACGGTCATGAGTTGGTTTATCAGATGGTTCATTTTTATTATTATTAAATGAAAAGATTAGTTGAATGAAGAATCAGGAAATCAAAGCGGAGGAAAGAAACGCTATCTTTGGAGAAATCATCCTTGGATACGCTATCTTTGGAGAAGCCTCTTTGAAAACAAACGGTTCTCATTGGAAACCCTATCTTTGGTAAAAGCTTCCTTTAAAAGCGGTATTCCTTCACAGCATCAAAACAAGGGCACGGCTTCACGGGATTCAGGTCATGATGCCCCACTATCAACGCTTTGGGGAACAGGAGGCGCAGCTCGCGCAGCAATGCCAGCAGACTCCCTTTCTGCATCAGAGTACGCGTATCGGCAGGTGTGCAGTCCGCCGAGAGTCCGCCCTCATAGCAGATGCCGATAGAATGCCGGTTGTGGTTCTTGCAATGCGCTCCCACCTTTTCCAGAGGTCGTCCGCGGTGAATCTCTCCGTCGCGGGTGATATAGAAATGGTATCCTATGTCCGTGAAGCCCCGGTGGCGGATGTGGTCCCGGCGGCAAGTCTCAAAATCCAGCCTCCGCCCCTCAGGGGTGGCGGAGCAGTGGATAATAATCAAGGTGATGGTTCTCATGAGCATCAGATGCAGGCGTTCAGTCCGAGCGCGCCGGCAAGGGCGGTGGCTACGGTGATGATTACTTTCAGAATCAGTGTCCAGGTGTTTTTCTTTGTTTTCAAGTTCATGGGATTTTTGTTTTAGTGGGTTGATAATAAATGAATTGCAATGGAAACCAAGGGCCTGTGCCCCAATGAAAACGGCTTGTCATTAGGGCACATTCAGCCTTTTATCGTAGTGCCTTGTTTCCGTCGTACTGGTGGGGTTCCGTCAGGCCTGTTGTCCTCCGTTTTCCGGCTCTTTCGCCTCTCCGGTAAGGTCCACATTGGTTTTTCCGGCTTTCAGCGCCTTCACCACCAGTCGGGCCGCCTTGCGTGTGGCCACCAGATTGAACACGGCATCTTCCAGCAGATTCCGGAAACGTGTTCCGGCACTCCAGTTCACATTCAGCTTTCTGGCGTGGATGGCAGGGTTGTAGGCGGCTGAGCTTTCCGCACCTATACTGTTGATGCTGATGGAGAAATCCCCCAAGTCGCCCAGCTGTATCTTCTGTCCTGCCAGAAGCTGTTCGCGCATACAGTCCACTGCCATGGTGAGGATGGCCACGATGTCCGCACGCTTGTACACACAGCCGTGGCTGGCGATGTGCTCGGCAAAGCGGTTGATGTCCATCACTTCAGCATACTGTGCACTGGCGTAAGCCTTTTTTGCGGCATCCGCATCCATCGGATTGTTACGCATAACGATACTGTAATTTACCATAGTTTTTTAAAATTAAAAGTTGAAAATTAAGAATTAAAAAAACACGATTGCCGGAGGATGAAGTCAGTCACTGGTCACCGACCGCTAAAAGAACCCTATCTTTTACGTGTAAGATGCTATATCTTACAGCTGTAAGATTATAGATCTTTCGCCTTCATCGTCCCGACATTACAAAGATACGATGTGCGGAAAGGGCAATGACGCGATAAGGTGCGATAGGGTGCGGAATGGTCCGATTTGACGCGATTTGACGCGATTCGCTGTTCATAATGTTTGACGGTCTGCCGGAAAAAGGGTATATTTGTATCAAAACAAAACGAACATACATGGAGAATTTTCAGATAAGAAGTTACGGGAAAAGCGAACTGGCCCTGTGCTACAGTCCCGATATTACCGAGAGTGCCGCACGGCGCAAACTGATGCGCTGGATAGACCGCAAGCCGGGACTGATGGGGGCGATGCGGGCTGCCGGATACAATGAGCTGTCACACACTTTCCTGCCCCTTGAGGTGAAACTTATCGTAGAGGCGTTGGGGGAGCCCTGAGGATGCTGGAAGATCCACGGGAATGCCGGGGATTCTCCGGGAGCACAGGGAGATCCACGGGAATACCGGCATCACAACCGGAGATGCGAAACGCAGACGCAGACGCAGCAGACGCAGGTCCTTTTTTCTCACACACGCGCACGTACATTATATATGCATGTGCGCGTGTTTTCTTTGTTACCTTTGTTTTTTTGAGTAGACTCCTTTCCCTTTCACCATCATCATATCCAGCGCGCCTTTTTCCCTCAGGCGCTGTATCCAGCTGCGTGCGGTGTTGACCGGGATATTCAGCTTCTCCGCTTGCTCCATCACCATCTGTTTGGTGAATTCTTGCGGCAGGGCCGCATACAGCATCTCACGGTCCGCTATTCCCCGGCTGTTCAGTTCCGTACTTTTGTCCAGGAATGAAAGTATGTGCGTGGCATGAAGGTACAGGGGCTCGCACAAAGCCAGCACGGCGCGGAAGTCCTCATCGGTGATGGACAGGTTATGCCGGGTGATGATACCGTCCTTCAGGTTTTCGGGGTTTATAGTGGGATCCGGTACGGCCAGCGAGGGAATTTCCAGGCTGCGCAGCAGCGCCGTGATACACATCATGCGGCACAGGATGGTCCCCATACGCATCACCGAAGCAGACATCTCTTCGCCCGTCACTAGAGAAGAGCGGTAGAACAGGGCGCTGAAGTGCCCGTTGAACTCATCTTTCTGCTGCTGGGTGAATTTCAGGGTGAACAGTCCTTTCTTCTTCAGCTCGTCCCTGCTGGCCTTCCATTCGTGTCCCATCCGGATGAACTCTGCTTCCACGTCCAGTTCATCTTCGCCGAACTGGTCTTTCCATTCGCCTACACGGGGCATGTAATAGAATATGTTTCGCGAGAACTGTCCGTTCTCCGGCGAGGAGATGAGCGGCTTTATCTGTGCGGGCGTGCCCGAGAGGAGTACGGACAGGTAACAGGCGGTGGTTTCCTTGTATTCCCGGTCTGTGCGGCGGTTGTAGGACAGGCGGTCGTGGTCGAACGCCTTGCGCAGCGTGTCGCTCCAGTTGCCGAATTCCGTCCCTATGGCCGTCGATACGGTGTCCGCCTCGCTCTCGCAGATAATCCCCGTTCCGTCCGAGTCTATCAGGTTTTGCAGCAGTCCCGTGCCCGTGTTGTTGCCGGGGATGATGAACATGCGGTTGGGCGGCGCCACGGGCGGCTCCTTGTCCTTGCGTGCCTTCCCCAGCGCTTCGTAGGCTCTTAGCTCCTTGCGGTAAGCTTTCATGCTCTCCGCCACCTGCCGGCGTATTTCCTCGTGTATGGGCTCTATGAGTTTGCGTACCCATACCAGTACACTCTTCCCTGCGGCGGCATGGCCCGTGATGAAGGTCTGCAGGCAGGGATACTGCCATTTGTCCCCGTACTTGCAGCGTACGATGTGCGACAGTGAGGTGCCCAGCACCGTCATTGCTCCCAGCAGGAGCACATCATGCTGTGCCGGGGTCTTGGCAAAGGAGAGGATGCTCTTCAGCGGTTCGGGCCAGTCGTGATCTTGCGGAAAGTAGGGTAGGGGAGAGAGGGGTTCCGTTCCCTTCATTTCCTTTTCCTCTTCCTCGTGCTTCTTTTTTCCTGTTTCTTTTTCTTCATTCTCCACCTTATTATATCGCGCGCACGTGTGTGAGAAAAAAGGACCTGCGTCTGCTGCGTCTGCGTCTGCGTTTTTGTGAGAGGGGGCGACTCTCACTCCGCACATTTCCGCCAGGTGGAACACGCTTCCCAGGTGGATGTCGCCCTTGCAGGTGTGCAGGGCGTTGCTGAACAGTTTCTCCGCCGCCGCACTGTCATGCTTGGGCGAGAGGCTGCACAGGCTCATGAAATCCGCACGGCCCGCCTCGCCGCAGTCCGTGGCGATGGCGAATGCCAGTTGGGTGTATTCCAGATAGGTGGGCGCGATGTCCGCGTGTGATGCCTGTACCGCCTCCGTCAGGCGGTGCAGTTCTTCCAAAAGATTGTTTTTGTAATGATTCATATTCTTTTTATGTTAATTGGGTTTCGGTATAAGAATACCTCGTTTCTGAATGATTCTGAATAAGCGGCCCGTTGGCCGCGCTCTGTTCCGCATGGGGATTGGCACATTAGCCCATGGGCGTCTTGACTCTCATCAAGGCCCTTTCGTCATGCGACAGGAAGCAGGCCCGCACCAGGTCTTTGCCCGAGTAGTCCACTCCTTTGCCCTTGTCTTTGTCCGAGCAGTCGCCATACCTCAGGCGGGCGTATTCCATCAGCCAGTAGATGTTCTCGGCCGCATTCTGTTTCACGTCGCTTGTCCGGCCGAGGTCGTAGGGCACGAAAGCCTTCACGCCGTGTCCTCCGGGGCTTACGAACACCAGTTCGGGCAGCAGGAAAGGGTCGTCGAACAACTGCCGGCGCATCCTTTCGGCCTCCTCGCGGCTGTCCAGATGATCCAGATCCAGTATGCTCAATCCCGAAGGAGCCAGCAGCCGGTCGCTCCGGCGGTAGCTGAAAGTTCCGCAGGGGGTGACGTATGGCAGGGTGCTCTGTTTCAGCCTGCGGTACTCCTTCTCGTCACCGTATGCGGCGGCTGCGGCTTCGGTCAGTTTCTTCAGCCGCGGGCTGCCGGTGACTATGTTCCATACTTCCTCCAAGGTCAGTTCCTTGTGAGGGACGAGCGTGGCAGGCGTCACGTTTTTCCCGTTAGCGTCCTTCACCGGCGAGATGGGGGGAAGGAAAAAAGATAGTTTACGTTCTTGATTCATGATTCGTTTTATTTAAAAAGTATTAATTTTGCATCCGCATTTTTTTTGCGTCCTCTGAATTTCTTCCCGAAGGTAGGAAGAACGGATTAAATGACGGGATGGAAGGTGTAACGGCTGCGAGAGGCCGGAAAGGTAGTATCACAAAAGACTTTTTATCATGGGGAATACTGTTTTTATAAAGATTCCGGCATTGGCAATCAGTAGCTTATGCACGGGCCGTGTTAATGGGTTGCATCGTGGAAACGTGCCCGTAACCTCTTGTAAAGGCATCCTGCTTTTTCTTCTTTCAGTCCCATTGTGAAGTAACGTGAAAAAAAAGAGGTTTATTTAATATTTTACAACTTAAAACAAATTTAAAATGTCTAATGCAGAGTGCAGTTTCCCCAAATTGGGAGAGTTTTTAGAGTTATTGATGAATCGGTTGAAGATAACGAAGGTGCGTGTTCTCGGAGATGAGCATGTGGGGCCGGATACTTACGCCTCCCTAAAAAGGGGGTGGATTTGAAAGTGAGTTATTATATTCATTTTGCCGACCATCTGCTGAAAGCGAAGGGCGAGGAGGTGTTCCGCCGCGTAGTGCAGGAGGGAGTGGATGCCTATATCAATAACTGGAAGCGGAAAGAGGCAGCCGAGGAAAAGGCGTACGAGCTGAAGAAACAGGCCGAAAAGCTGGAGGCGCTGAGGGAGAGGATGAAGCAGCATAAGGATATCCTGTAAGGCTGTTTTTTTCGTTTTCTTTTTGCTCTGTCATTGGGGAAGTGAGAGAGTCTGAATGAAAATGACCTGTTGTCTTGCTGTAGGGGGCGGGCCTGATTTGTCCGGACCGGCCGGTCACGGCCCATTTGCCCCCTACAGTAATCATGTGGCAGTTGCTCTGGAACTTCCGGGCAGTTTTCCCCTCTCCTGAGGCGGCTTTTTGTCCCTTTCTTAACATAATTGTCATATTCCGCCTAAAAAGTACCCTTTTCGTTTAAATAGTCTAATATAAATGCAATTTATATGAATTAAAGTTTTATCTTTGTCTTTCCTATTGGGAATGAAATACTAACTAATTAATTTAAATCAAAGACAAAATTATGAGAAATCATCTAAAGCATTTCCTCCTGTTGGCAGTTCTGACAATCTGTTTCACTGCTACGGCTGTTGCGCAAGGAACAGTAAAAGGTAAAGTAGTAGATGCCGAGAACAATGAGCCATTGATTGGTGCCACTGTATCGGTCAGCGGTACGACACTGGGTACTGTAACGGATATTGACGGTAACTTTGTGTTGAAACTTACCTCTTCCAAGGCTACTCTTATATTCAAGTACTTGGGGTACAACGAAATTACGCATCAAGTAAAAGGAAGCAATACGATAGACTTGGGTGAGGTCAAGATGTCTCCTGATGCTATTGGTTTGGGTGAGGTCAGTGTTATTGCCTCTATTATAAAGAGTGACCGTCAGACCCCTATTCCTATTTCTAACGTGAAACTGGCCAAGATAGAGGAGAAAATAGGTAATCTGGAATTCCCCGAATTGCTGAAATCAGTTCCTTCGGTGTATGTAACCCGTGAAAGCGGTGGTTATGGTGATTCCCGTATCAATATGCGTGGTTTTGATTCGTCCAACCTGGGCGTGCTGATCAATGGTGTGCCCATCAACGGCATGGAAAACGGTAAGGTTTATTGGTCTAACTGGTCCGGTTTGTCTGATGTGAGCCAGTTTATCCAGGTACAGCGTGGTTTGGGTGCGTCAGCTTTAGGTATTTCTTCTGTGGGAGGAACCATGAATATGGTTACTAAAAGTACCGAAGCCCAGAAAGGCGGATCAGCTTATTTCGGTATCGGTAACGACGGTTTCCGCAAGTATTCGGTTTCTTTCTCTACCGGATTGATGGACAACGGATGGGCTATTACATTCATGGGGTCGCTGAATACGGGAGATGGTTACGTGAAAGGTACCAATTATGAAGGATGGACTTATTTTGGAAATATCTCGAAGGTAATCAACGATCATCATAAATTGTCATTGACAGCTTTCGGAGCTCCCCAGTGGCACAACCAGCGCTCTACCATGCACTATATCGAGGATTACAAGAACAGCCCCGACGGCGGACGTTTCAATAACGGATACGGTTATATCAACGGTGAAGCGGTAGGTAGCGGTTACGGCTATAATTATTATCATAAGCCCCAGGTTTCTTTGAATCATTACTGGACTATCGACGAGAAATCGACACTGACCACTTCTCTATACGGCTCAATGGCTACAGGCGGCGGACGCCGTGCCCGTGGCGCGATGAGCAATTGGCTGACTATTGATAACAACACCGGCCGCCCTAAAGACGGTGCGATGATGACTCCGGACGGTTTGTTCGACTACGAGCGTGCTATGGCTGCCAATGCGGCTTCTCAGAACGGGTCGCAGGTGATCTTTACCAATGCTGTCAATGACCATGACTGGTATGGCATGCTGAGTTCCTATAAGAATCATCTGACTGAGAACCTGACTCTTACGGGAGGTATTGACTTACGTTACTATAAAGGGTATCATACAGAGGAAATTGATGATTTGCTGGGTGGTGAGTTCTATCTGCAGACCTCGCCGCTGGCATTCCAAACCAAGAACCAGCTGCTGAAAGTGGGTGACAAGTTCAATTACTATAGCATTGGAGAGATATTCTGGGGCGGTGTTTTTGCACAGGCTGAATATAATACCGATAAGTGGTCGGGATTCCTGTCGGCATCATTGACCGAAGAGGCTTATAGATACGATGACCGTGGTGGTACGGATTCAAGATACTCTGCCACGGGTGCGGATAAACTGGACAGAGTGTCCAGCCTTCAGAATTTTCTGCCTTGGAGCGTGAAGGGTGGTTTTAACTATAAGTTCAATGACAACCACAATGTATTTGTCAATGCAGGATATTTTACCCGCGCGCCTTTCTTCAACTCTGTCTTTGCAAGCAATACGGCAGCTCCCGAAAAGGATGTACCCTACGAAAAGATTACTACGTTCGAATTGGGTTATGGATTTAGCACGGAACAGGTCAATATTGCATTGAATGGTTATTACACTCAATGGATGGATAAGTCCTTGCGCCGTAAGATCGGTCAGGAATATGCCAACCTTACAGGATTGGACGCAGTCCACATGGGTGTGGAACTGGAAGCGACTTACCGTCCTGTCAAGTCCTTTGAATTGAAAGGTATGTTCTCTTTAGGCGATTGGAAATGGAAAGATGATATTCATTTCACTATGTATGATGAAGCGAATAATCCTATCGGAACATACGACGCTTATCTGAAAGATGTCCATGTGGGTAACTCCGCACAGCTCACTTCCGCATTGAGCGCCTCTTGGGAACCGTTCAAAGGATTTAAAATCTCGGCCGACTACAACTTCTTCGGCAAGAACTATGCAGACTTCGATCCTCAGAACCGGGTGAATGAAGCAGACGCCGGTATTGACTCCTGGAAGTTGCCGGATTATGGTACGATTGATTTGGGTATGAACTATCGTTTCAATATCACCAAAGATATCCGTGCCATCGTATACAGTAATGTATATAATTTGACTAATACGGAATATATAGCCGATGCCAAGGACGGTACGAACCATGACTGGAAAACTGCATTGGTATATTACGGCTTCGGTACTACATGGTCTGCCGGTTTTAAAGTAATCTTTTAATCTCTAAAATAGTCAATAAATATGAAGTTAAAATATAATTTAATTGCATGGTCTCTGTTGGGATTCTTTGCTGCGGCATGTGATCCCATGGACGATATTTATAATGAAATCGATGCGGAAGGTACAACGAACACCCAGACGATGGCGGAATATGTACTGACTGATGCCGATTACGAAACGATCAGCTCTGCGGCGGCGAAGGCTGCCACTTCGGATGCTGAAAAAGCATTGGCGAATGCCGTCAAGACGGATAAGGCTTTGAACGAGTTTGCATCGGCCGAGAAGTATGTTCCTTCCATCATCGCGAAGATGTTGCCTTCATGGGGGAAAGGCTCTTCGGTAGGAGTGACCTATAACTATCAGAATACTCCTTCCGATTACGTACTGGAGTATAGGACAGTAACTAATACTTCTTTGGGTGATAAGGATTATGAGGCCCTGTGGGGCGAAGGCTCTCCCGTGAAGTTCCTGGCTCCGGCACATGCTCCGGCTACCGTATTGCCCGAGTGGCTGGCCGGTCAGTATAAGGATGCGGCAAAAGGTGATCTTGTGCTGGTAGATTACAAATATGACGATGTTGATCCTGAATTTACAGGGGAGGACTTGTACTCTCAGGACTTTGAGTCGGTTACGGCCAATGAGGATATCGTGTTGGAAGGCTGGGAGCAGGTGACTCTGAAAGGCGATAGAAAATGGCAGGGAAAAAACTATAGTAGTAATGGTTATGCACAATTCTCGGCCAATGGCTTTGAGGGTGAGGTGGATACTTGGCTTGTTTCTCCGGCAGTAGCAGTGACGAGCAAAGATGCCGGACTGTCTTTCGACATAAAGTTCGGATACTATAATGCGGATTGTCTGGATGTATTGGTTTCCGATACATATGCGGGAAATGGTTCGATTGATATGGCACAGTGGACTAGCGTGAAAGACCAGTTTACTTTTCCTGAAGGACCTGCCAACGGTTACAATGATAATTTTGTGAATGTAGGGAAAGCCGGTCTGGAGGTATACAATGGCAAAAGCGTTTATGTTGCGTTCCGCTATGTAGGCGAGGGGCCCAAGGCGAAAACCACGACTGTTCAGCTCGATAATGTAAGTATTTCATCGGCTGTATTGGCTCCGACGAATGAAAAGCCTTATAATGCATTGTATCAGTTTGACGGAACGGCTTGGAAGGTTAAAGAAGATAGCAGATTGGTTGTAGTGACTCCTGCCGATTATGACGCTATGGGAAGCCCGGGCAGTCATGATAACTTCAGCACTTCGGATGCTCCGGAGAATTATCTGCCCCAGTTCCTGGCTCAGAAATTTCCATATGCCCAGGAAGGGGATTCAAAAGCCGTCATGTACAAATATTATAATAAGGTAACGACGATGGAGGTGGACGAGTATTTGTTCAAGGAGGGTACATGGGTTCTGAATAACAATATTGAACTGAAAGAAAAAGTGAATTTTGTACATAATGGAACCGAGTGGTTGTTTGATCCGACGGTAACGAAATCATTGGCTTCCGAAGATTATTTGATTTTGGAAAATTGGGTGAAAGCGAATAAGGATGCCAGGTATATGGATGCCAAATATGGAAACTCGGAATACTGGTTCGGTGGCAGCTCTTATTATGTAAACTTCAATATCCAGTTGGCTAAACGCCGTTCGAATGACCCCGACGGGGTGGTTCCGGCAGATGATAAAGAGGCTGAGGCTTATTTGTTGTCTATGGTTCAGGAGGGTATTGAACTGATCTTGGCAACAGAGTATCCTACAGCCGGCGCGCAAGTAAGTGGGGTTGATTGTTTCTATGTCATTTCTGCAAAAGTGTATAATGGGCTTGAAACATTTACTTATACTTATACTTTCAAAGGTTTAGGAAATGCTAAATTTGAACTGCAAGGTGAACCTGAAGTAACAAAATAAGGTTTTAAACTTGAAGATAAATAAAGTGGGTGTCAAAAACTCAGTTTTTGAAAATATGAACTTATAATCTGAAATTTGAGCATCCTAAAAGACTAAAGAAAGGGTCGTATCATTACTCCATACAGAGTTTGATACGACCCTTTTAAGTGTTATAGTTACTATCTGTAACTTTTCGGAGCAGTCATTCTAGTTTTTGGACACGTTTCTTTATTGTTGCTTACAGTTTATAAGTAGAGAATGTGAACTCATTTTGGGGGGGTAGAAAAGTAATGATCTTAAATCTGTTGAATGATATTTCTTTGAATATTTACAGACTGTAAGTTAAAAACATAAGGAGTTGACCGGCGGAACAGCCCTTTTTCTTTTTTATTACGAAACTCTTTATACAGTTATTTCCGTCTTTGTATAAACGCTTTCCCCCTATAGAGGTGAGTGACATATTGGAACATTAACAATTTATTAGCAGATAACTTTCTTGAAATCCGCTTTTTTTTCGTTCCTTTGTATTGAACTGCTTTCAACAGAGTTAAACAACTTTAAATATCAAACGCTTATGTGTAGTGAAGGATTGCGTGAAAGATATGTAAATCCCTATACGGACTTTGCATTCAAATTATTGTTTGGAACCGACTTGAACAAAGAAATTCTTATTGGCTTCCTGAATGCCTTGTTCGACGGCAAGCAGGTCATTGAGGATGTCACCTACTTGAACACAGAGCATCTGGGCAGCAAAGAGACTGACCGCCGGGCTGTCTTTGATGTCTATTGTGAAAATGAAAAAGGAGAAAAGATTCTGATAGAAATGCAGAGAGGGGAGCAACAGTTTTTCAAGGACCGGAGTATTTACTATGCTACCTATCCTATCAGGGAACAGGCTATTAAAGGGGAAATCTGGGACTATGAACTGAAAGCGGTGTATGTGATCGGTATTTTGAATTTTGCCTTGGATGATGTTTCGTCTTCCAGCTTCCGCCATGAAGTGAAGCTGATGGATACAACTACTCATGAAGTGTTTTTTGACAAACTGACTTTTGTGTATCTGGAAATGCCCAAATTCCATAAAACCGAGCAGGAGTTGGATACGTTGTTTGATAAATGGATGTTTGTGCTCAAGAATCTGGCCCGTTTGATGGAACGCCCCACTGCCCTTCAGGAACGTGTGTTCAATCGGCTGTTTGAGGCTGCCGAAATTGCTCAGTTCTCAAAAGAGAACCTTTATGCCTATGAGGAGAGTTTGAAAGTATATAGAGATTGGAACAATGTGATTGATACAGCTATTCAGAAAGGCATTGCGAGAGGGATGGAGGAAGGACTTGTGAAAGGGATGGAGGAAGGCATTGCGAAAGGTGAATGGATGAAAGCCCAAACTATTGCAGGAAATTTAAAGAATGCCGGGCTTTCCATAGCTGAAATCGCAAAAGTTACCGGACTTTCGGAAGATGAGATAAACTCCCTTTGATTCTTCGGATAAGAGCATAAAAAAACTCCTCTGATATAATCAGAGGAGCTGTTCTTTTTGAAGTAAAATGAGTTATGCTTCAGCAGGAGCTTCAGTAGTTTCAGCAGCAGGTGCTTCTTCAGCAGGAGCGTTAGCGGCTTCTGCTTCAGCCTTGGCAGCAGCTTCAGCAGCTTTCTTTTCAGCTACTTTCTTGGCAATTTCTTCATTTACTTTCTTTTCAGCTTCCAAACGAGCTTTTTCTTCAGCTTTCTTTGCTTCGTCCAGTTTAGCCTTCAAAGTAGCCAGACCGGATTGTTTGTTGTTTTTCCAAGCTTCGAATTTAGCTTCAGCTTCTGCTTCTGTGAATGCGCCTTTGGCAACACCCCCCAGCAAGTGCTTTTTCATGTAAACACCTTCTTTTGACAGGATGTTACGTACTGTATCAGTAGGCTGTGCACCGCACATTACCCAATGAAGTGCGCGTTCAAAATTCAAATCTACTGTGGCAGGATTGGTATTAGGGTTATAAGTACCAATTTTTTCAGTAAATTTACCATCACGTGGAGCTCTTACGTCTGCGATAACGATTGAATAAAACGCATAGCTTTTGCGTCCGTTTCTTTGCAATCTGATTTTAGTTGCCATTTCTAAATAATGTTTTTATAATTAATGATTTGAATTAATGCTAATAACCCGTATTAGCGGGTGCAAAGGTAAGACTTTTCTTTTGAACCGCAAAGATTTGGATGAGATAAAATATAATTTTTATAAAAAGGTGGACAGACATAGTGTTAATCGCTAGAAAAATTATATATTTGCAACAGTTACAATTTAACTAAAAATAAAAGAATTATGATTTCACAAAAATTACAAGACGCAATTAATGCTCAGATTGTAGCCGAAATGTGGTCGGCCAATCTTTATCTTTCCATGTCTTATTTTTTCGCTGCGAAAGGCTATGAAGGTTTTGCTTCATGGATGAAAGCGCAGGCTCATGAGGAGAATGATCACGCTGATATGTTGGCGCAATATGTGATGAAACGTGGCGGACAAGCCAAGGTGGGGGCTGTGGATGCTGTTCCTCAGGAATGGGCCTCTCCGCTGGATGTGTTCGAGCATGTATACAAGCATGAATGCCATGTTTCCGAATTGATTGACAAACTGGTAGATGTTGCTTCTGCTGAAAAGGACAAGGCTTCTCAGGATTTCTTGTGGGGATTTGTACGCGAGCAGGTGGAAGAGGAAGCTACCGTTCAAGGTATTTTGGACAAGATCAAGCTGGGTGGTGATGTGGCTTTGTATCACTTGGATATTCAGCTTGGCGCAAGAAAATAAGCGATAAGAGAAACGAATGCCTGTTTTTTTGTCTTTTGCAGATAAAGATGCAGGTGTTTATTGGAAATAGAAAGTGGGTGTGTCCCAATTCAGTTTTTGGAAATATGAACTTATAATCTGAAAATTGAGCATCCTAAAAGACTAAAGAAAGGGTCGTATCATTACTCCATACAGAGCTTGATACGACCCTTTTAAGTGTTATAATTACTATCTGTAACTTTTATGAGCAGTCATTTTTGTTTTGACACGCCTCCTTGCTTTTTTACAGTATTTCTCTCAGCCATTTTTCTAATTCTCCCGTCCATTGGCGCTTATAGGTAAAGCTGTCGCGGAAGCCCCAGCCGTGGCTGCCGATAGGATAGGTGTGGAGGGAAGCAGGGACTTTATTCTTTACCAGCGCCAGGTAATAGCTCACGCTGTTGCTGACGGGTACAGCTCCGTCATCGCTGCTATGCATGATGAAGGCGGGAGGAGTGTCGCCTGTTACTTGCAGTTCATTGGAGTAAAGTCTCACTAGCTCTTCTGACGGGCTTTTTCCTAAAAGATTGTTACGTGAGCCCTTATGGCAGTTGGACAGATCCATGCTTATGACGGGATAAAACAGGATCTGAAAATCCGGACGCGTTCCGGCTGTATAGTGGGTGGCTGCCGTACTGGCCAGATGTCCGCCTGCAGAGGCCCCCATGATACCCACTTTTTGAATATGCCATTCGTTGGCGTGTTCTCTCATCAGCCGGATAGCCTGATGGGTGTCGCTCAACGGTACATCATGGTGTCCGTTTGGCATACGGTATTTCAATACGGCGTATGTGATGCCTTGTGCGTTGAACCAGTCTGCCATATCGTGCCCTTCGTGATTCATTGCCAGGCGTATGTATCCCCCTCCGGGACAAGCCACGACGGCCAGTCCGTTCGGTTTGGCTGCCGGATAAACGGTAAGGGTAGGCTCGCTGACATTGGAAATCCGGTTGTTCTCTAATTTCTGCTCGGGGGTGGTGATGCCGTTGGAGTTGGGGGCGCCATCGGGCCATAATTCCAACTCTACAGGTTTCTGGGCAGACAATGCGGTAGAGATTGCAAGTAAACTCATTAGTAAGATTCGTTTCATATAGCTTTTATTTTCACGGTATTTGAAAAAGGGTTATTTTTTCTTGATATGCATACTGGCTTTAACCAGCCATATGATCAGGAGGATATAGGCGACTATTGACAGCACTTCGCTCAACGGGTTGCTCAGCCATTCTTCATTGACCAGATTGATACCGCCAAAGCGCATGGCGGCACTGACAACCCCCATCAATGCGCCTCCGGCTATGAATCCGGATGCCAGCAAAGTTCCCTTCTCGCTACGTTCGGCGTTCACCGCCTCGTCTTTGCTGCGGGTAGTGACATACCAGTTCACCGCTCCGCCTACCAGCAACGGCAGGTTCAATTCCAGTGGAATGAACATACCCAGCGCAAAAGCCAGTGCGGGTACTTTGAAGTAGGTCAGCACCAATGCCAGTACGGCACCTATTCCGTAAAGCAGCCAGGGAGCGCCTACACCGTTCATCAACGGGTCTATTACGGCTGCCATCGCGTTGGCCTGCGGAGCTGCCAATGCGCCGGTGGAGAAGCCGTAGGTCTTGTTCAGGATCATGATGACGCCGCCCACAGTTGCTGCCGATACCAGTGTGCCGAGGAATTTCCATGTTTCCTGTTTGGCAGGAGTACTGCCCAGCCAGTAACCTATTTTCAAGTCTGTGATGAACCCGCCTGCCATAGAGAGTGCCGTACAAACCACACCACCCATAACCAGTGCGGCAACCATGCCGGTAGCGCCTTTTAGTCCAACGGCAACCATTACTACCGAGGCAAGTATCAGTGTCATCAGTGTCATTCCCGATACTGGGTTAGTGCCGACTATGGCGATAGCGTTGGCTGCTACGGTGGTGAACAGGAATGCAATGCCGGCTACGAGCAGGATGGCTACAATGCTGTGTAATACATTTCCATGCATCACATCAAAAAAGAAGAACAGTAAGATCAGCAGGATGGTGAAGATGGAACCGAAGGCGATCACTTTCATGGAAAGGTCTTTTTGCGTGCGGATGACGTTTGCTTCCACCTTCTTGCCGCCCATCTCTTTGGCGGCCAGTCCCACAGCACTCTTTATAATGCCCCATGAGCGCACGATACCGATCACACCGGCCATGGCGATACCACCGATACCGATACTTTTGGCATATTCTTTGAATATAAGTTCGGGTGACATTTCGCTAATGGTTTGTGTCAAGGCCGGATTCCATGCATTCAGCACTTGATCGCCGAACAACAGGGCCATACCCGGAACAATAACCAGCCATACCACTAATGAACCGGCACAAATGATAGCCGCGTATTTCAAGCCGACAATATAGCCTAAGCCTAATACTGCCGCACCGGTGTTTATTTTCATCACCAGTTTGGCTTTTTCGGCAACCATCTCACCCCAGCCGCATACGCGGGTGGTGAAGTTTTCATTCCACCAGCCGAATGTGGCTACAATGAAATCATACAGACCTCCTATTAGCCCTGCAAAAAGCAATGGCTTTGCCTGGCTTCCGCCTTTCTCGCCGGAAACAAGCACTTGCGTACTGGCAGTGGCTTCGGGGAAGGGATATTCGCCATGTTTGTCGCTGACGAAATATTTACGGAAGGGGATGAGGAACAGGATTCCCAGAATACCTCCCAGCAGTGAGCTGACAAACATCTGAAAGAAGTTGACTGTCATTTCGGGGTATTTGTCCTGCAATATATAAAGGGCGGGCAATGTGAAGATGGCTCCTGCCACTATGACTCCCGAACAGGCACCGATGGATTGGATGATGACATTCTCACCTAACGCGTTTTTACGCTTGGCGGCTCCCGATACACCTACGGCGATGATGGCGATAGGGATGGCGGCTTCAAAAACCTGTCCCACTTTTAATCCCAGGTAAGCTGCGGCCGCCGAGAATAATACCGCCATGGCGATACCCCATAGCACAGACCATAGGTTTACTTCGGGATATTTTTTGTTTGGTGACATGATGGGGTGATATTGTTCCCCCGGTTTCAGAGGTCGGAACGCGTTATCGGGCAATCCAACCGATTTTTCTTCTTCTTGTTTCATGTTTCTCTATGTTATTATTTTTGAAATTTATCATAATAAATGCCCAAAAATAGTGAAAAAATAGAGAAACATCCTCATGATTTGATTAGAATATCTGAAATTTCAATCCAAATGATAGTCTCAGATAGTCATCGGGTTTCAAATAACTGTTGTTGAACGCACTGACAACGTATAAATCGCATGTGCTGATTTCGTAGAATGCGGTGATACTTTTAGAGAACTTCCGGTACTTTTCGGGCACGTCGAAACGGACGCGTTGTCCCAGAAAGATATGGGTGCGGATACGGGTGGAAAATCCGTAGTATCCACGGGGATAGCGCTCGGGTTCGCTTGTCCAGAAATCATCGCTGAATACGGTGTTGAAATAGATTCCGGTAGTCAGCGGTTCCAGCGAGAAGTCTTTGCCCAGCCAGATACTCCACGGGATATAATTTTGTTTCAAGGTCATGGTCATCTTGAAATGTTTGGATGAGTAGCGGGGGATGAAGCCCAAAAGAAGATCGGTTTCCCATTGGCCTCTTTTTCCATAATCCCAGCCTATGCCCCAGGATAACAGGCCCATTCCACCGGCGTACTGTAATTTGGTGTGGGTGGGGATCAAAGCTTCCCACGCACGCCTGTAACGGTGTACGCGCTTGTCGTATTTATGGTGCCGGTTTGGCATTTGGGTTACAATATCTTCCTCTTGGTTTTGAACGGAAGGAGAGGGGACAAGTATGCTGTCTTTGGATAAGATGGAGTAAAGTGTATTATTTTCTTGGGCTTGTGCCGTAAAAGGCAATAGTGACCACAATAGGTTCAGAAATATCTTTTTAAAATTCAACTGTTTCATAATCGTAGGTTCCATCTTCTTTAATGGTGAATAATAAGTAGATGCGTTTGTCTATGCAGGGGCATTGGAAATACAGAACTCCGTCGTTGAATAGATCATCTACTGCGAATTTGTGTTCATGGCCGTAAAGACAGAACTGGACTTTGGGGAACTGGTTGACGTATAGTTGGAAGATTTTTGCTACATTGTTGTTGAATACAAATTCAAAAGGTTTTACGTGCATTGCGAATACCGTTTTTTCTATTTCAGGCGACAGGTTGTTCAGTTCATTTTCTATAAAGTTGAAATCGGGAACCGGTTCCGAATAATCATATTCCATCGCATTGGTATTGAGGCAGATAAAGCGTACATTTCCGGCTGTGAAGGCGAAGTTGGGATCTCCATAAATGGCCCTGTATGCGTCTTCACCTGTACCCAGACAGTCGTGATTGCCTAAAAGGCATACGTAGGGCATCTGGAATTTGTTAAATATGTCCCGCATCCATATGAATTCTTTTGTGACACCGAAGTCGGACTGGTCTCCTCCGTGAATGACAAAGTCTATGTCACCACGGGCATTGAGGGCTTTTACAACATCCTCGGTAGAGTTGTACCATCGTTGGGTATCACTGATCATGGCAAAGCGGATTGTTTTTTTGCCTTGCATTTTGTTTTCTATCAACTGGATGTTTTTGTTGTTCAGTTCTCTTTCTCCTGTAATATGTACATCGTATGGATGGGTTTCCAGCATGTCACAGCCACTGAAACAGAGGGCCAGTAGGACAAAGAATAATAGCTTGTTTGTCATTGTTCTCTTAAATTTGCTGCAAAGTACGTTATTTTAATCAGAATAAGAGTGGCTTATTATTGGGGAAAAATGTTCTTTTTTTCTTATTTTTTTGTTTTTACTTGCATACAGGCAGGTGGGGCAGTGTTTTCCGGATATAAAAAGAGGATGTATCAAACTCGAATCTTCTTTTGTTTTGATACATCCTCTCTCTTATGATGTGAGAATTCTATTCGGCAGCTGTGTCTTTCGGGGTCATGTCACCTTCTATATAAAGACGTGTCATCTCATTTTTCCCGTTTGTGCGGATAGTGATTGATTTCTTGAAATGTCCCGGAAATTTGCCGGCTCCATTATAAGTCACTGTTATCTGTCCGCTTTCACCCGGTTTGATGGGCTCTTTAGGATATTGGGGAACAGTACATCCGCAAGATGCGATCGCTTGATGGATGACTAGGGGACCATCTCCCGAATTTTTGAATTTGAAAACACAGGTAACTTTCGGGCTTGACTCGGGAAATGAACCGAAATTATGTGTTGTTTTCTCAAAGGTTATTTCTGCTTCTCCTTGAGATTGCCATACGGCTGCGTATGTGGTTAACCCTATAATCAACAATAATGTTGAAAGCAAAATTTTCTTCATTAGTTCCACTGTTTAAAAATTATCGGGGCTAAATTACTGTTTTTTTTATAAAAGGTCTTTAACTGTTAGTGAAATAAATGGTAAATTAACACCTTTAAAAATAAGGGACAAAGATTATCAACCCTATAATGGCGGCAAATATGGCGCAAATCAGTACGGCTCCTGCTGCTATGTCCTTTACGTCTCCGGCCACAGGATGGTAGTCCGGGGATACCAGGTTTACCAGGCGTTCTATGGCTGTGTTGAATGCTTCGGCAGCCAGTACCATTGCAAAGCACAGGAGGATGACAAGCCATTCGGTGCGTGTTATTTCCAACCGGATGCCTGCAATGGTTACGGCGATGATGGCTGTGCAATGTATCCAGGCATTGTGTTCCTTACTTAAAAAACTACATACGCCTTTCCAGGCGTATGTAAAGCTTTTTAGTCGTTTATGCAGTTCATTCATTTTTTTTAAGCTTGGGATGGGTTTATCCTCTGTTTACCTGTTTTACTCCTTTTACTGTCTTTATCTTTTTTACTAATGATTCCAGCTTTGAAGTGTCATCTACCATTACGGTCATCATGCCGCTGAACAGCCCGTCGTGCGAGTCGATGCTGATGGAACGGAGCAGGATATCGTTTTCCTTATTGATAATGGAGGTGATATTTGTCACAATTCCTATATCATCATGACCGACGATGCGCAGCGTGATGGGGTATTGTTTGCCGTGGCTTTTTCCAGCCCAACGCGCCTTTACGATACGGTAGGCAAAACGTGATTGCAATTCTCGTGCGTTAGGGCAGTCGGTACGGTGTATTTTGATTCCTCCGCTGATGGTTACAAACCCGAATACATCATCGCCATAGATAGGGTTACAGCATTTGGCTAATTTGAAGTCCAGTCCTTTCAAATTCTGATCAATGACCAGCACATCCTCTTTGAAGGTCTTGTCATCCTGTGCTGTCTGCATGCTGAAATTCTCGGCGCTGCGATAGACAATATCTTCCCGGTTTTCCGTTTCCTTTTTCTTCAGTTCCAGGTATTTTTCGATGATGTCGTTCGCATCTCTTGTCTCGTTGGCTATGTCCTGGTAGAACTCGGTTACGGTTTTGTATCCCAGCTTTTTTATCAGGCGCATCATCACTGCTTCGTCGTATTCCAGCTTGCGGTTCTTGAATTTACGTTCTATGGTCTCTTTGGCGAACTCTGTCTGGCGGGCTTCTATCTCTTTGATGGCCTGGCGTATTTTGGTTCTTGCCTTCGAAGTGGTGACGATGTTCAGCCAGTCGCGTTTGGGTGTCTGGGTGTTTGAAGTCATGACTTCTACTTGGTCGCCGCTGTTCAGCGTTTGCTTTAATTGTGCGTTCTTTCCGTTCACCTTTGCTCCGATACACTTGGAACCCAGTTTGCTATGGATGGCGAAGGCAAAGTCCAGTACGGTCGCTCCTTTCGGCATCTTGTACAAGTCACCTTTGGGGGTGAATACGAATACTTCGTCTTCGTATAATTCCAGTTTGAACTGGTCCATCACTTCCAGGTCACTGTCGGCGTTCTCCAGTGTTTCCCGGATGGAGGTCAGCCATTCATCTAAACCGCTTTCTCCTTTTACGCCTTTGTAACGCCAGTGGGCTGCCAGACCACGTTCTGCTATCTCGTCCATGCGTTCGGTGCGTATCTGTACTTCCACCCATTTGCCTTCAGGACCCATTACAGTGGTGTGTAAGGATTCGTATCCGTTACTTTTGGGTACGGAGAGCCAGTCGCGCAGGCGTTTGG
>OGGG01000020.1_pt1 | contig 180552 bp, 206 predicted proteins | sample 1571201 | NCBI WGS metagenome assembly OGGG01 (sample SAMEA2581946, study PRJEB24529) | metagenome | biome: Human gut stool | place: China | collected 2011 | reverse complement strand
ATTTCGGAACTTTTTTGTACGGAATTCGTTGTTTTGGGGCTTTTTACACCAAACTAACTTGCTATTTATTTTCGTTCTCCTTTTCTTCCGGATGGAAGTCTGCGAAGGTGGAGCGGTTTGTCAGTTTTCCAAACATCCAGGTGTAGATCCAGATGAGAAGAGGGATGGCCACGGTGGCTAGCAGGCAGGTGGCGAATAGCACGTGGCTGGCGGAGCTGTCGAAGATCGCCGCAAAAAGCGTCACGACATATAAAAGCACCAGCAGAATAATTCCAATGATCGCGAAGATCTGTTTGGAAGTCATTTTTGTTTTCTTGTTTTGTGTATTTTTATCCTGTGACATTTGTATTCCTTTCGTTATTCCCATTCATAATTCACAAAAGAGCGTAAGTGCCGGTGCGGTTCGTGGACCTCAAAAGAGCGGAAGTGCCGGTGCAGTTCGTGGACCTCAAAAGAGCGTAAGTGCCGGTGCGGTTCGTGGATCTCAAAAGCTGCGGGAGTGCCAGAACTGTCCGTGTGCCTCAGGGACTGCGGAACCGTCAGAGTTATTCGTGATTCTCAGAGGTCTCGGAACTGTGTTCCACATGTTCTTCGTTGGGTTCTGGAATCGTCATCAGTACCTTGATGATACGGTTCTGGTCGATACCCTGTACCTTCAAGTGAATACCGTTCTCCAGGGTAACTTCCTCACCATCCTCCGGCAGACGATCCAGACAGTCGATGATCAGACCGCCGATGGAGTCATAATCTTCACTGGTCAGATTTGTTCCAAGAACGTCGTTGATGTCATCCAGCTTCATGCTGCCTTCCACCAGATAAGTATCTTCTGACATCTTCTGGATCAGTTCTTCCTCGTCCTCATCGTATTCGTCACGGATCTCACCGACGATCTCTTCTAACAGATCCTCCAGAGTGATCATACCAACGGTAGCACCGTATTCATTCAATACGAAAGAGACATTGGTGGTCTTTTCCCGCATCTCATACATGAGGTCTGCGATTTTCTTGTACTCGTAAGTATAGTAAGCATCACGCAAAATGTTTCCCACATGGAAAGCACTCTGATCCTCCGTCAGGATAAAGTCCTTGATATTGATCAGACCGATAATATTGTCCTTGTCATCCTCATAGACCGGAAGCCTGGTATACATGGAATCCCGGAAAACTGCCAGGACATCGTCATAAGTAGCATCCAGACTGACCGTTACCATATTGATGCGTGGAATCATGATATCCTTGGCGTGGGCATCGGAAAAATCGAACACATTGTAGATCAGCTTGCGTTCCTCGGATTCGATGACACCGTCCTCATGACTGACGTCCACGTAGGTTTTCAGCTCGCTTTCAGTCATGGTGCTGGCTTTTTTGTTGGGATCGATATGTAACAGCTTCATGATACCGTGGGACAGCAGATCCACAATGAAGATGACCGGCGTGAGCACCTGCATCAGAAAATAGATTACATTGCAATATGTCAGGGCCAGCTTCTCAGAATACAGTATTGCCCAGGTCTTGGGCACGATTTCGCCGCAGAGCAGCACGACAATGGTCAGAACACCGGTTGCGATACCTACAGCCAGATTGATTCGCATAGCTAATGTTGTTGCCAGGGAAGATGCAGTCAGATTGACAATATTGTTGCCGATCAGAATGGTACTGATCATTTTACTGTAATTGTCCAGGACTTTGTTGACGCGTGCAGCACGTTTGCTGCCTTCCTCTTCCAGGGTACGCATCCGTACACGGTTGACCGTGGACAGCGCAGTCTCGGCAGAAGAGAAAAAGCCGGATAGAAAAATCAGAATTACGATAGAAACAAGTTGTATGACACCAGAGGTATCCAAAAAAGTTCACTCCTTCTTAAATAATAGTAGTAGGCATAAGCCCCATTTATAAGTTATTAAGCAACAATATACAATAGGACAGGAATAGTTGTCAAGTTTTCCGAATGATTTGAATATACATTTTACATAGGAAAAAAGGAGGAGCAACATGGAAAAAAGAGGCGAGAGAAAAGAAGGGGTTCCGGTGCTTGCACTGGCAAAATGTCTGCTGGCATCCTATGTGCTGACACTGTTGCTTTTATGTCTGTTGGCACTTTTATTGTATAAATTGCATCTGACGGAAGGAATGGTGACCATTGCAATCTCTGCTATTTATGTCGTAACTACCTTTACGGCGGGATTTTTGGCAGGAAAAAAGATGGAGACGCAGAAGTTTCTTTGGGGAGCACTGCTAGGGGCAGCATATTTCGTGATACTGGCGGTGGTATCCGTATTGATCAAAACGCCGGAAACTGCATTGGGCAATTCCTTCTGGACCACAATGGTATTGTGTGTGGCCGGGGGGACGCTGGGCGGAATGTTAGGGTAAAATACAGAAATGGACAGGAATTTAACGGTTTTTGAGAAAAAAAGCTTTTACAAATGCCAAATACATGATATAATGAGCAAAAATGAGTTGCGTGTCTGTATGTTTATATACACGCTGGCGTCTATAGGCGCTTTGAAATCATAAGGAGGCTATTTTTAATGAAGCATATTAAGACTTTAACAACCAGAGATTTGAAGGAATCCATGAAAAAGGGCGGCTGCGGCGAGTGCCAGACTTCCTGCCAGTCTGCATGTAAGACTTCCTGCACTGTAGGAAACCAGAGTTGTGAAAAGATTAAATAATCTAAGAAAATGAGAAGAGACTAACGTAAGCAGCGATTCAGGTCGCTGCTTATTCTCTGTTAACTATTCGGAGCTGGATATGACAGCGTATTCTTTGTCGGATGCTTGCATACGTAAGAAGATACGTCCGGCAAAATACGGCGAAGTAACCACATGAGCAAATAACATGCAGGCATGTTATTCAGGAAAGTCCGGAGGACGATTTTGCGAATGGCGTTCCGAATAGTTAATGTTAATGTATTTTAAGCAATAAGAAGTAGAAAGAAGAGGAATAGAACTGTGATACACCAGTATAAGAGCAACGGCTATAATATCGTTATGGATGTGAACAGTGGTTCTGTCCATGTGGTAGATGATATTGTGTATGATATGATTCCGCTGGTAGAGCCTCTGGTGACAGAAGGTATCAAGGATGCGGACACCATCAAGGCTGCTGTACTGAATCTTGCAAATATCCCCTATCCCCAGGAAGAGATCACCGAAGCGGTGGACGAGGTCCTGGAACTGGAGAAGGCAGGACAGCTGTTTGCTCCCGATATTTATGAGAATTACATTTTTGATTTTAAGAAGCGCCAGACCGTAGTCAAGGCACTGTGCCTGCACATTGCCCATGACTGTAACCTTGCCTGCAGATATTGTTTTGCGGAAGAGGGTGAGTACCACGGCAGAAGAGCACTGATGAGCTTTGAGGTCGGCAAAAAGGCACTGGATTTCCTGGTAGCCAATTCCGGCAACCGTGTGAACCTGGAAGTGGATTTCTTCGGCGGCGAACCACTGATGAACTGGGATGTGGTAAAGCAGCTGGTAGAATACGGCAGAAGCTTAGAGAAGTCCAACAATAAAAAGTTCCGTTTTACCCTGACTACCAATGGTATCTTATTAAATGATGAGATCCTGGAGTTCGTGAATAAGGAAATGGGTAATATCGTGCTGAGTATCGATGGACGTAAGGAGATCAACGACAAGATGCGTCCTTTCCGTGGCGGACAGGGCAGCTATGACATCATTGTTCCCAAGTTCCAGAAGGTAGCGGAGAGCAGAGACCAGATGAACTATTATGTGCGTGGTACGTTCACCCACAATAATCTCGATTTCTCCAAGGACGTTCTGCATCTGGCAGATCTGGGATTCAAACAGATCTCCGTGGAGCCCGTTGTGGCACAGCCTACGGATGATTATGCCATCAGAGAAGAGGATCTTCCGATCTTAAAGGAAGAATACGATAAACTGGCAGTAGAAATGATCAAGCGTAAGAAAGAGGGCAAGGCTTTCAATTTCTTCCACTTTATGATCGATCTGCAGGGCGGTCCCTGCGTAGCCAAGAGACTCTCCGGCTGCGGATCCGGCACCGAATATCTGGCGGTTACTCCCTGGGGAGACCTGTATCCATGCCACCAGTTCGTGGGTAACGAGAAGTTCCTCATGGGCAATGTGGATACCGGTGTGGTAAGAGATGATATCCGTGACGAGTTCAAATGCTGTAATGTCTATGCAAAGGACAAGTGTAAGAAGTGTTTTGCCAAGTTCTATTGTAGCGGCGGATGTGCTGCGAACTCCTATAATTTCCATGGCAATATCAATGATGCGTATGACATCGGCTGTGAGCTGCAGAGAAAGCGTATCGAATGTGCTATCATGCTGAAGGCTGCGGAAGCAGCAGAAGCTTCAGAAGAATAGAAAGGACAAAGGAAAGATGAAAAAAAGTAAAGCAATCATCATTCTGCTCTGCGCCCTTCTGGTCCTGCTGGGTGTCGGCTATGTGGATCTGTATGGCGTAGATGCGGAAGGAACTGCCAGTGCTTCAGACATAAGTCTGGGACTGGATCTGGCCGGTGGTGTCAGTATCACTTATCAGGTGGTAGGCGATGAAGAGCCGGATGCAACGGATATGGCAGATACTATTGCCAAGCTGCAGAAGCGTGTTGAGAACTACAGTAAAGAGGCTATTGTATACCAGGAGGGTACCGATCGTATCAATATCGAGATTCCCGGTGTAACAGATGCCAACAAGATCCTGGAAGAGCTGGGACGTCCCGGTTCCCTGTATTTCATTGCAGAGACAGACAAGGACGGCAATGCGAACTACTCTATGCAGGCAGTAACCGATGCACAGGGCAATGTAAGCTATGCGTACGCTCTGAATAAGACCATCGATGAACTGAAGGCAGATGGATCCATCATGCTGGAGGGTACAGATGTCAAGACTGCTACCGCAGGATCTATCAAGGACCAGACGATGGGCAATTCCACTTATGCGGTAGATCTGGTGATGACGGAGGAAGGCACTAAGAAGTTTGAAGAGGCTACCAGAAATGCTTACGAGAAGGGCGAGACCCTGGGTATCTACTATGATGGATCCTTTGTAAGTGTTCCTTCCGTAAAAGGTGTGTTCTCCGATGGTAATGCACAGATCTCTCCTATGAACTCCTATGAAGAGGCAGAGAGCCTGGCTTCCACCATCCGTATCGGTGGACTGAAGCTGGAGCTGGAAGAGCTGCATTCCAAGGTAGTTGGCGCACAGTTGGGTGTGGAAGCAATCTCCACCAGTTTAAAAGCAGCTGTGATCGGATTTATCGTAGTGGCTGTTTTCATGATCGCAGTATATTTTCTGCCCGGATTTGCTTCTGTCATTGCACTGGGTATTTATGTGGCATTGGTAGTATTGCTGCTGAACGGCTTTGACCTGACCCTGACCCTGTCCGGTATCGCAGGTATCATCCTGTCCATCGGTATGGCAGTGGATGCCAACGTTATCGTATTTGCCCGTATCCGTGAGGAACTGGCAACAGGCAAGACTGTTAAGAGTGCCATGCAGATCGGTTATGACAAGGCGCTGTCCGCTATCATTGACGGTAATGTGACTACCCTGATCGCAGCAGCAGTGCTGTGGCTGTTAGGACCTGGTACCGTAAAGGGCTTCGCACAGACGTTGGCACTTGGTATCGTATTATCTATGTTCACTGCACTGGTAGTGACCAAGTACATTATGAAAGCTTTCTATGCACTGGGATTAAAGGATCCTAAGTGGTATGGTGTAGGTAAGGAACACAAGACCGTGAACTTCTTAGGTAAGAAGGGAATCTTCTTTGGACTGTCTCTGGCAGTGATCCTGGCAGGATTTATTACCATGGGTGTCTATAAGATGAACACCGGTGATGCACTGAACTACAGCCTGGAGTTCAAGGGCGGTACCGCAACTACTGTCACTTTTGACAAGAGCTATACGCTGGAAGAGATCAACAGCGAGATGGTACCTCTGATCGAGAGCACCACCGGCAGTGCAGTTCAGATCCAGACCGTACAGGGCTCCAACGAAGTTATTTTCAAGACCGGTTCTCTGGATGTGGATCAGAGACAGGCACTGAATCAGATGTTCGTGGATAATTTTGGCGTGGATGAGACGCTGATCACCTCCGAGACCATCAGCTCCACCATCAGTAACGAGATGAAGTCTGATACGATCCTGGCGGTAGCAGTAGCAATTATCTGCATGCTGATCTATATCCGCTTCCGTTTCAGCGATATTCGTTTCGGTGTCAGCAGTATTGCCTGCCTGCTCCATGACGTGCTGGTAGTGATCACCTTCTACGCACTGGCAAGAGTATCCGTCAGCAATACTTTTATCGCGTGTCTGCTGACCATCGTAGGTTACTCTATCAACGCCACCATCGTAATCTTCGATCGTGTACGTGAGAATATGGCAGTCATGACCAAAAAGGATGATCTGCAGGATGTTGTAAACCACAGCATCACCCAGACACTGTCCCGAAGCTTATTTACCTCCCTGACCACTCTGGTAATGGTAGGTGCGCTGTATATCTGGGGCGTGACCAGTATCCGCGATTTCGCACTGCCTCTGATGGTGGGTATCATCTGTGGTGCTTATTCTTCCGTATGTATTGCAGGTGCCCTGTGGTATGTACTGAGAAAGAAGTTTGCGCCGAAGGCAAAATAAGATTTCAGATAGTAGAATGGAATCAAAAAAGGAGTCGGAACGAAATGTTCCGGCTCCTTTTAAAGTTAAGTTATGGTTATACATTCTGCTGCAAACTGGCAAGTTCCTTTTTCAGAGATTCAATCTCTGCGTCTTTCGCGGCATTCTCGGCAGTCAACTTATCATTATCAGTCGTCAAAGTATCAATCTTTTTCAACAGATACTGTTCCTGAAGCTCTGCGTCCATTCGTGCCTGACAACGTTGTCTGACCATGTCATCCGCATTCAGATTATATAAAGTCTTTGTCGCTTCCATCAGGTATTCATCATTTTTAGCAGTCATAAGAATTTCCTCCCATGAAATAGACCGGAATAAAGCAGCCCATTTGTCAATACCATATGCTTTGTCAGCATCGGTAGCCAATTCTATATGCTTTAAGTCTACCACAGATAGTGTGAGTTTGTCACTATATTCAAAATGATCCTTAAGATTCAGTAACCGATATGTAGCATAGAACTCAGGGCGTTCCGGGAACAGGATGTAGTCTAAAAAACCAATGTGTATCACAGGTTTTAATTCAGAATAATTTTGCCCTTTATTTAGTTGATCAAAGTTACGGCACAGATAACTCAGAGAACGCTCCGGCCAGTTGTAGAGGTTATTTACCTGCATTTCCAAATTTATGAGAGCATTATTGTTCAACAAGACATTGGTATCAAGAATAAAATCTTTGTCTTCAATGGTTGCACCTAAGGCGATTGGATTGGTAATGGTGACGGACTTAATTGCGGACGGTGGCAGATGGAGCAGAGAACTGATGAGACCGGTCAGAGCTTTTTGACTTAGCTGCAGGGCTGCGCGGAACATATAGTCATTGCGGAAACCGTAGTCAATAGGACCGGTAAGGTTCATGGAAAATACTTGTTTGTGTTTCATAGGCAGAATCCTCCTTAGTGTAATTAAAAGTTACTTGAAAAAATGGCGAAACGCCAGATATCAGAAATTTAATATAGAAATTGGATTGACTATAGCATAAAAAGAGAAGATGCACAAGGCTTTTTTTCATGCTATAATAAGCCATGTGTCTGTATAGAATGAAAGATTCTTATAGGCATAAATATTTCCAAATGTTACAAAGCAGGAGAATCTATGGAAAAATGGTATGTAGCCGCAAAAAAGGCAGATTTTGATAAATGGGCGAAGGAATTTCATATCAGTCCGGTGACAGCGAGAATCCTAAGAAACCGGGATCTGACGGAAGAGAGTGAGATACAGAAGTTCCTCTACGGGAAACTGGAAGATTGTTATTCTCCCTGGTTGTTAAAGGATATGGATAAGGCAGTGGAGGAAATTCTAAAAGCGGTAAGGGAAGGGCTGCATATCCGGGTCATCGGGGATTATGATGTGGATGGAATCTGTTCTTCCTATATTCTGACCAAAGGTTTTCAGATGCTGGGGGCTCAGGTGGACACGGCTATTCCCCACAGAATCCATGACGGCTATGGATTAAATGAGCATCTGATCGAAGAGGCCAAAAGAGAAGGTGTCGGTATGATCGTGACCTGCGATAACGGAATTGCAGCGGCACCCCAGATCGCAATGGCAAATTCTCTCGGCATGCGGGTGATCGTTACGGATCATCATGAAGTTCCATATATAGAAGAAAACGGTGAGCGGAAGGAACAGCTGCCTCCGGCGCTGGCAGTGGTGGATCCCAAGAGAGCAGACGATACGTATCCTTTTTCCGGCATTTGTGGTGGCGTGGTAGCACTGAAACTGATCCAGGCGATCACGGAAAAGACAGGAAATCCGGGACTTGTAAATATTCAGGAGGAGTTACTGGAATTTGCGGCACTGTCTACCGTATGCGATGTTATGGAGTTAAAAGATGAGAATCGCATTCTGGTGAAGGAAGGGTTGAAGCGTATCCAGAAGGGATATAACGAAGGCTTGAAGGCGCTGATGGAAGTGAATGATATTGCGCCAGATCGGCTGAGCGCCTATCATCTGGGATTTGTGCTGGGACCCTGCCTGAATGCCACGGGAAGACTGGATACTGCCAAACGGGCATTGGAACTGCTGCAGAGCTTTACCAGGGCGGATGCCATGACTGCGGCGAGAGAGCTGAAAGACCTGAATGAGAGCCGCAAGAACCTGACAGTACAGGGAATTCAGAGAGCGGATGAGTATATTCAGGAACATCATATGGCAGAAGATAAAATTATGGTGATCTATCTGCCGGAGGTACATGAGAGCATTGCCGGTATTATTGCCGGAAAAGTCAGAGAAAAATACCATCATCCGGTCTTCATTCTGACCAAGGGAGAAGATGGAGTTAAGGGTTCCGGACGATCCATAGAAGCCTATCACATGTATGATGCCATGACGCAGGTAAAAGAGTATTTTACCAAGTACGGCGGTCATAAGCTGGCAGCGGGCCTTTCCATGCGAGAAGAGGATATTGAAGCGCTGAGAGCTGCTTTGAATAATAAATGCACTTTGACGGAGGATGATTTTATTCCGAAAGTACATATCGATGTGGCAATGCCCATGGGGTATGCGGATGATGCGCTGGCGGGAGAGTTTGCCCTGTTGGAGCCTTTCGGCACCGGGAATCCACGTCCTTTGTTTGCCCAGAAGGGGCTGGTCTTCCAGGCGGGCTTTAAAATGGGTGCCAACAAGACCTGTGCCAGATTCCGGGTGAAGACACCGGAGGGCACGACACAGACGGTGGTATTTTTTGGAGATATGGAGAAACTGGGAGCTTTCCTGGATGAAAAATACGGTGCAGGAAGTGAAGAGGCACTTTATGCCGGGAAAGGGAATTTCCCATTGTCCGTGGTATATCAGGTCAGCCAGAATACCTATAAGGGGAAAACGGAAGTACAGTTCGTCATGCAGAACTATTGTTAAATTTTTTATTTTTCGAACACAAAATGGACACATTTTCTCTGTAATATGTATTTCAGATAGTTGATGAACTCACTATCTCCCCCCCTCATAAGAAACCGAAAAGCCTTAGGTACGATGCCTGAGGCTTTTTGGTGTCCGGAGAGAAACTTACCGCAGTTTATAAAACCTCAAGACACATTTTAGAATTAAGTTAGAATTCGTACACACTCTGTACACATTTACCCTGTAATATATATTTCAGATAGTTGATGAACTCACTATCTCCCCCCCCTCATAAGAAAATCGGAAAGCCTCAGGCGCAACAGCCTGGGGCTTTCCGATGTCTGGAAAAGCAAAATAGTTTCCGATAATGCTTGACACCACTCGGAAGTTATGGATTATAATATAAAAATATGGATGATGCCAGGGTCAAAAGGTCTAAGCCCACATGAGCTTGCTCATAGGTGGGTGAAAGACCTTAGGACCCGCCCCGATATGAGCATAAAAGTGGGATGATAATCCCACGATATGCGAATATTGGGTAGGATTGTGGGAGTGCGTAGCACGGAACAATCCGTAGGCATCAAAGTCGGGGGCTTTTGACCCCGACATCATATAGATAAAAATTATAAAAATATAGAAGGAATAGCAGTACAAAAATGAAAACACAGATTTACGAATGGAGACAGGCACTGAAAAATATTACCTTAAAAAATTGTGCCATAACTTTGTTGGGAAGTTTTATTCTGGCATTTGGATTATATAACGTGCACTCCATCTCCGGAGTAACGGAGGGTGGTGTGCTGGGAGCCACGTTGCTGTTGGAGCATTGGACAGGAATCTCTCCGGCGTTTACCGGAGGGATTATGAATATTTTATGTTATATCCTGGGATGGAAGCTGTTAGGCAAGGAATTTATCGCCTATTCGGCTCTGGCTACCGCAGGATTCTCAGGAACCTATAAAATCTGCGAGCAATTTCCTCATCTGTGGCCGGAACTGGCAAATATGCCCCTTCTGGCAGCGCTGGTGGGAGCATTGTTCGTCGGTGTCGGTGCCGGACTGTGCGTGCGCATCGGCGGAGCCCCCAGCGGAGATGATGCCCTGGCCATGAGTATTTCCCATGCTACCGGCTGGAAGATCCAGTGGGTGTATCTGATGTCGGATCTGATCGTACTGGTAATGTCCTTAAGCTACATTCCGGTGAGACGTATCGGATATTCGTTGTTTACCGTGCTTATGTCCGGACAGCTGATCGGCCTGATCCAGAAATCCGGAAGTGCATCCCACAGTGATGCGGAGGGTCTTGCGACTTCCAAGTGTGAAATTATGGATTGATCTGGTAAATCTGAATTTCTCCGTTGTCAAAGATACAGGGCCAGGCGGAACGGAAGTAGTTTTCATCGACAGCGTAACTTGCCCGTTCCCAGGAAGAGACTTCAATATAATCGATGTCGTAAGTACGGATCAGATCTGCAGAAACAGCGGGAGTCTCATAAATTGTCCGGAAATCTTCGTGATATTCTGTGTGATAGAGACCGTGCATTGCCAAAAAGGTTCCCGCCCCGTTTAATACATTGCGCCCTGCAAGGGCGGCAATTTCATTTACATGCCTGTTGTTGGTAAGAAAACGGGATGTGGGAGAGGTATTTTGCTCGACGAATGCTGCAGCTTCCACCTGTGCGGAAGAATAAGCGGTATAATCGGATATTACCTCTCTGCACAGGGTCAGAACGGCAGAAAAGGTGCAAAGAAATACCATGCCGATCATGCAGAGGTATCGTGAAGAGGCTTTTTTCAGAGAACGCAGGAAATCAATTCCGTAATCGGCACTGAGGCAGCAGACAAATATATAAGTTATATATAATAGTTTATTATTGTCATATGTGTTAGGGGTGAAGGAAATGATTTCCACAACAAACCACAGGAGAAATGCCCCGGACATCACATCAAAATCTTCTTTTTTACAATGAATCATGGCAGGGACGAACAATAGCAGGATCGCACCCCAGTTTTTCAGATAAAACCACAAATAAGTATCGCCCTGATTTCCCCAGTTAAAATGCCCCAGCAAAAAGCCGGATTGCGTTGTCTGGCCAAAAGTCCATTCCAATAACTGCGGAAGTGCAAGAAGCAGAAGCACACCAAAGAAAACTCCCCAGGTGGTCAAAAACTTCTGCAGTGTATCATTGTTTGTACTTTTACCGGAAAAGCACCGGTACAGTAAGGACAGACCGTATAGCACGAGGGATGCCGCAACAAGGATGCCAAAACGAAAGAGCAGTACAGGTGCAACGGCAGCAGAACTTTCGTTCAGAATTTCCAGAAGAATCATACAGGTCACGAAACATCCGAGCAGAACGGCTCCCGGATGCGCTACCGGGGAAGTATTATGCGGCACGGACCGGTAAAGGCACAGCAACATCCAACAGGCACTTAAGATCAGGATGGCAACGAAAGAATGGGTATGGATCATAGGTAATGTCCCTGCCAGGATACCGGCAGGGAGAAAACATTCTTTTTCCCCGTTCCGGATGGCCCGAAGCAGCAGCCAGATGGCACAGAACAGGACCGCATAGCCAAAGAGTGTTGCACGCTGTGGCAGGAGCATATCTGCGATGATATTGACCCAGCGGATATTCCGGTCGACCAGATTGGTGGGGGTAGTGTAATAGCCGGTAAAAATATCACTGAATTTATAACCGCCTTCTCTGCTCCAGTCAATGAAATATACGAAGCCAAGACCGCCGTTATAGAAAAATAAGACCCAGGCAGCCAGAGATTTGGCGCGATCATGGAACAGAACATCGGCAATGGCATAAAATCCCGTTATGACTTGGAAAAAGGCAAAATACATAGGGAGCATATAAGCATAGCGCAGGGATGCACCAAACAGGTAAATACTGGAAGAAATACTGTCGCACAGGAAAGGATAGCAGAGCTTATCCCAGGGAGAGATGGAGTAGTAAGGAGGGAAGGTCTGTTGATTGGCAATACTTGTAATGATTCCCAGGTGCATCTGCAGATCCCCATAAGTACACTGCCCCACATGAAGACCGTCGTCTTTCGGCAGGATGGTGTGGGTGGATAATAAAATACAAAACAGAACAAAGGTACCGCCTGCCAGCAGAAGAAAGGCATAATTTCTGCGCAACAGCTGCCGGTAGTCTTTGGTGGGAGTAGTCGAAGATACTGCCGTGGCAGGATGGTAAAAGACATATAGCAGGACCAGACAAATGACTACGAAAAGCAGAGCCATAATATGAGCTGTCATGGAAAAACCGAAGAAGAAGGCAAACAGAGCAGGAATCCACTGCAACAGAACAGAGCCGGATACACTGCCGGTCAGCAGATGGAACAGAAGTCCCTTTTTAGGAAAAATACGTTTTATGTACAGAAACCCCACACATTGAAATAGAAGAAAATAAAGTGTGCCAAGGATATTTCCGAATGCAGATCCATAGAAACCGTTCATGAGAATTCCCCCTTAAATAAAAATCAGTAATATTATACCATTGCTTCGGAAAAAGCAAAAGATGCAACTAAATTTAAGGGTGGTACATTCTGAGAAAAAAGAGTAAAATAAAATACAGTATGTGAAAAAGATTCCTGAGAGAAAGGCGGATACCTCTATGGAAAAGGATAAGAATAAGATGGAAAACAAGAAATTAGCAGAGCTTCTGGAGCACTTGGAATATGAGCTGGTACAGGGAACACTGGACAGAGAGATCCCTGCGGTGGTCTATGATTCCCGCAAGGTCGTTCCGGGATGCTTATTTCTCTGCATCGGCGGAGCAAATTTTGACGGTCATGATTTTGCTGCACAGGTGGCAGAGCAGGGAGCCGGAGTACTAGTGGTGCAAAAAGACGTGGAACTGCCGGAGAATGTGGATGTGACGGTGGTCAAAGTAGCGGATACCAGATATGCCATGGCATTTATTTCTGCGGCCTGGTTCGGCCATCCGGCAGAAAAGCTGAAAGTCATCGGTATCACGGGTACCAAAGGTAAGACAACGACAACCTATCTGGTAAAGTCCATTCTGGAAAATGCCGGCTATAAAGTGGGACTGGTGGGAACCATCGAAGTGATCATCGGAGACGAACATATCCATGCCAACAATACCACCCCGGAATCCTATCTGCTGCAGGAGTATTTTGCCCGTATGGTGGAGGCAGGACTGGATACGGTTGTGATGGAAGTATCCTCTCAGGCGCTGATGCTGCACCGTACGCAGGGCTTTGTGTTCGATTACGGTATTTTCACGAATCTGGAACCGGATCATATCGGTCCCAACGAGCATGCCAGCTTCGAGGAATATCTGCACTGCAAGGGATTATTGTTCAAACAGTGTAAGGTAGGTATTGTGAATGGTGACGATGAGCACTGGCAGGCAGTGACGGAAGGACATACCTGCACACTGGAGAACTTCGGAATGGGAGAGCACTGTATGCTCCGGGCGGAAGAACGGAAACTGGTGCATAAGCCCGGAGAACTGGGCGTGACTTTCCACGTAGCCGGACTGATGGATTTTGATGTGGAAGTGCCCATGCCCGGCAAATTCAGCGTGTACAATGCGCTGGCGGCTATTGCCATCTGCCGTCATTTCAAGGTAGATGAGGAAAACATTAAAAAGGCGCTGTTGCAGGCAAAGGTAAAAGGCCGTATCGAGATGATCAAGGTATCCGATCAGTTCACCCTGCTGATCGATTATGCCCACAATGCCATGGCACTGGAGAGTCTGCTGACCACGTTGCGGGAATATGAACCTCACAGACTGATCAGCCTGTTCGGCTGCGGAGGCGACCGTTCGAGACAGCGTCGTTTTGAGATGGGAGAGGTCAGCGGCAAGCTGGCGGATCTGACCATCATTACCTCCGACAATCCCCGTTTTGAGGAACCGCAGGATATTATCGACGATATCAAGACAGGTATGGCAAAAACGGATGGAAATTATGTAGAGATCTGCGATCGTAAGGAAGCCATCACTTATGCTATCGAACACGGAGAACCCGGAGATATTATCGTGCTGGCAGGCAAGGGACATGAAGATTACCAGGAGATCCGCGGGGTGAAGCATCCCATGGATGAGAGAGATCTGATTCGGGATATTCTGGCGGAAGGACATATTCCGGGATCTGCAGCAAAATAATGAGGAAAACAGATTGAATACGTTATATGCGGATATCATTGTAGATATCTCCCACGAAAAACTGGATAGAACATTTCAATACCGGGTGCCGGAGAGTCTGCGGGGCAGACTGGAGCCGGGAGCCTGTGTCATGATCCCGTTTGGCAACGGCAATCGTCTCATCAAGGGTTACGTGGTGGCTTTGGGGGAAACGTGTCAGTTCGCTCCGGAGAAGATCAAGGATATCGCAGGAATGCCGGAAAAAGAGACCGGAGTGGAGGACAAAATGATTGCTCTGGCTGCCTGGATCCGTCGGAATTACGGCTGTACCATGATCCAGGCGCTGAAGACGGTACTGCCGGCAAAACAGTCGGTAAAAAAGCTGGAACACAGACAGCTGGTACGTCTGATGAACAGAGAAGAGATTTTGTCATTATTAGGAGAATGTGAACGGAAAAAACAGGTGGCCAAAGCAAGACTGTTAAAAGCCCTGTCAGAACAGGAGACAATTCCCTATGAGTGGATCACCGGAAAACTGGGGGTTAGTGCAGCCACGGTAAACAGTATTGTAAAAAGCGGCGCGGCAAAACTGGTCAGTTCCGAAAGCTATCGCAATCCGGTCAAAATGCAGTCCGTAGAGGCAGTGCGTAATACGCTGAGTGAGGAACAGCAGACCATCGTTACGGAAGTGTTTGCGGATTTTGATGCCGGAAGGAGACAGACCTATCTGATCCACGGCATCACCGGCAGCGGCAAGACGGAAGTATACATGCGGCTGATCGGAGAAATGATCGCGAGGGGACGGCAGGCTATTGTGCTGATTCCCGAGATCGCCCTGACTTATCAGACACTGCTGCGATTTTACCAGAGATTCGGTGATCGGGTCAGCGTGATGAATTCCACGTTATCCCCCGGGGAAAAATACGATCAGTGCGAACGGGCCAAAGCTGGAGAAATCGATGTGATCATCGGCCCAAGATCCGCACTTTTTACGCCGTTTCCAAGTCTTGGTCTGATCGTTATGGATGAGGAGCAGGAGAACAGCTATAAAAGTGAAAGTACTCCGAAATATCATGCCAGAGAGACTGCGCTGGAAGTGGCAAAACTGTACGGGGCCAGTGTAGTGCTGGGTTCAGCCACACCTTCCCTGGAGGCCTATTATCGTGCCGGTAAGGGGGAGTATCGCATGTTTCAACTGACCAGACGTCTCACCGGCGGGGAACTTCCTACGGTGTACACGGTGGATCTCAGACAGGAACTGCAGGAGGGCAACCGTTCTATTTTCAGCAGGAAATTGCAGGAATTAATGGCGGATCGATTGAACAAGGGCCAGCAGACCATCCTGTTTTTAAACAGGAGAGGCTACGCGGGATTTGTGTCCTGCCGTTCCTGCGGTGAGGTCATGAAGTGTCCGCACTGTGATGTCTCTCTCTCGGAACATAAGGGAGGAAGGCTGATCTGTCATTACTGTGGTTATACACAGCCGATGCCGAAGCTTTGTCCCAAGTGTGGATCGAAATATATTCTGGGATTTAAGGCAGGCACCCAGCAGATCGAAGAAAAATTAAAGGAGCTGTACCCCGGTGTGCGGACGTTGCGCATGGATGCGGATACCACCCGGACGAAGGACAGCTATGAGAAAATATTATCCTCCTTCGCAAACGGGGAAGCGGACGTGCTGATCGGCACCCAGATGATCGTCAAGGGACATGATTTCCCAAAGGTGACACTGGTGGGGATCCTGGCGGCGGATCTGTCGTTAAATGCGTCGGATTACCGGGCGGGAGAGCGGACTTTCCAGCTTCTGACCCAGGCGGTGGGCCGGGCCGGCAGAGGAGCGCTCCCCGGGGAAGCGGTGATCCAGACCTATCAGCCGGATCATTACGCCATTACCTGTGCTGCGGCTCAGGATTACGAGAACTTTTATCAGGAGGAGATTCTGTATAGAGAGCTGTCCGGCTACCCGCCGGTGGCTCATATGCTGGCAGTACAGATCTACGGGAAAGAGGAAGAAAATGCAAAACAGCTTGCCCTGAGACTGACAGATGTGGTAAAGTCTAATATAGACTTTTTGTCAGGAAAGCAAAAAGAACAGTCCAATAAGAAGATACAGGTACTGGGACCTGCCCCTGCCAACATCAGCAAGATCAATGATATCTACCGGTATGTGTTCTATGTGAAGCATGCGGAGTATGATGTCCTGGTGGAAGTAAAGGACAGACTGGAGGAAACTCTCAGACAGTGGCAGCCCAGACAGATGAGTATACAATTTGATTTTGACCCGGTAAGCGTGTTATAGGAGGTAAAGAACTGTGGCAATCAGAAACATTCGTGAATATGGGGATGAAGTACTGACCAAGACCTGCAAAGAGGTCAAGGAGATGACACCCCGGACCAAAGAACTGATCGAGGATATGTTGGAGACTATGTACGATGCCAATGGCGTAGGGCTGGCGGCACCACAGGTAGGTGTCCTGAAGAGAATCGTGGTGATCGATACCACCGGAGAGGATCCGTATATTCTGATCAACCCCCGCATCGTAGAGAGCAGTGGAGAGCAGACCGGACAGGAAGGGTGTCTTAGCGTACCCGGTAAGTTCGGCATCGTAACCAGACCCAATTATGTGAAAGCGGTAGCACTGGATGTGAATATGAAGCCCATCGAAGTAGAGGGAACAGAATTACTGGCCAGAGCCATCTGCCACGAACTGGATCATCTGGACGGTCATCTCTATGTGGAAAAGGCGGAAGGACCGCTGCAGGATATGACCTACGAGGATGAGGAAGAAGAGTAAGCTTTCCGGAAAGGAGACAGACTATGCAGATCGTATTTATGGGAACTCCCGATTTTGCCGTGGGAGCGCTGGAGGCACTGATCACACAGGGCCATGAGATCACCGCAGTGGTGACCCAGCCGGACAAGCCAAAGGGCAGAAGCAAAGAATTACAGTTTCCTCCCGTGAAGGAATGTGCGGTAAAACATGGCATTCCTGTATTCCAGCCCCGTCGGATCAAGACACCGGAAGCCATTGAGGAACTGAAAAAATATCCCGCAGATATTTATATCGTGGCGGCGTTCGGACAGATCCTGTCTCAGGAGATTCTGGATCTGCCAAAATACGGATGTCTGAACATCCATGCATCCCTCCTTCCGAAATACCGCGGGGCATCTCCTATCCAGAGAGTGATCATCGACGGAGAAGCCGAGACTGGTGTGACCATCATGCAGATGAATGCGGGACTGGACACCGGCGATATGTTGTACCGGAAGAAAATCCCCATTACTTCGGAGGACACCTTTGAAACTTTGCATGACAAACTGATGGTGCTGGGCGGGGAAGCGATCACCGAGGCACTGCCTCTGCTGGAGGCAGGCAAACTGGTACCGGAAAAGCAGGATGATACCAAGACCTGCTACGCGGCCCTGATCACCAAAGAGATGGGAAAGCTGGACTTTACGAAAACAGCGGCAGAACTGGATCGTTTGATCCGTGGACTGACTCCCTGGCCCAGTGCATATACGCATTATCATGGAAAACAGCTGAAAATCTGGAAAGCCATTCCTATGGCAACTGCGCATAAGGAAGCACCGGGCACGATCCTTACGGTGAATAAGGATTCCTTTGAAGTGGCTGCATCGGAAGGCTCCTTAAAGGTGATGGAACTGCAGCTGGAAGGTAAAAAGCGTATGACAACTCACGATTTCCTGCTGGGGGTAAAGGTACAGCCGGGAGAGCTTCTGGGCGAGCGTTAGGATACGACGAAATGAAAAGCAACGATCGGGTAAGCGGTGTTGACAGAAAGGAGACTTTCGTATGTACGGTGGCTATTACGGATATGGTTATTATTGGGATCCTACTTATTTTCTGGTACTGGTCGGACTGGTATTGTGTCTGGGTGCCAGCGCACTGGTGAATTCCACCATGCGCAAATACAGCAAAGTCCGGAATATGAGAGGATTGACGGGAGCGGAAGCGGCCCGCAACATTCTCAACAGAGAAGGCTTATACAATGTACAGATCGAGTGCCTGAACTCCGATGACGGTGATCATTACGATCCCCGGACGGATACGGTGCGACTGTCTTACAACAACTTTAACGGAACCTCGGTGACCGCGGTCAGTGTTGCGGCCCATGAGTGCGGACATGCCATTCAGCATGCCCATGGCTATGCCCCCATGAGCATTCGTGCTGCACTGGTGCCGGTGGTGAATATCGGAAGCAATTTAAGCATTCCCCTGATCTTTTTAGGAGTACTGCTCAGCTGGAACCAGACATTGATCCAGCTTGGTATCTGGGCATTTGCCCTGACCGTTATTTTCCAACTGGTGACACTGCCTGTGGAATTCAATGCTTCCCACAGAGCTATCGTGAAGGTGGAAGAATACGGGTTATTAGGCAGTGAAGAAGTAAGCGGCGGCAAAAAGGTGCTGACGGCAGCGGCTCTGACCTATGTGGCAGGAGCGGCCTCCTCCGCATTACAGCTGCTCAGACTGATCCTGCTGTACGGCGGCAATCGCAGAAGGAGAGACTAATCTTGAGTGATCATGCAACGACCGATACAAGAGAGATTATAGTGGAGATCCTGCTCAGTCTGGAAAAGGGGCAGGATTTTTCCCATAAATTGATGAAAGCGGTTCTGGATAAATACGATTATCTGGATCCCAGAGAGAAAGCGTTTATCAAAAGAGTCACGGAAGGTACGATAGAGAGACAGCTGGAGCTGGACTATTATCTGGATCGGTTTTCTTCTGTTCCGGTCCGGAAGATGAAGCCTCTGATCCGCTGTCTTCTTCGCATGAGTACTTATCAGATCCTGTATATGGACGCAGTTCCCGACAGTGCGGTGTGCAATGAGGCCTGCAAGCTGGCGGCCAAAAGAGGCTTCCGTACCCTGAAAGGCTTCGTCAATGCGGTGCTGCGTAATATTTCCCGCAGCAAGGAACAGATGCCGTTGCCGGATCCCAAGGATACGGTGAAATATCTGAGCATAAAATATTCCATGCCGGAATGGATCGTGAATCTGTGGCTGCCTGCATATGGCAGAGAAGGAACGGAAACACTTTTAAAAGGACTCCTTTCCATTCATCCGGTATCCCTGCGGTTCTCCACGGAACTGACCGAAGCGGAGAGAGAGTCACTGGCGGAGAAAATTGAGAAAACCGGTGTACGTCTGCAGCAAAGCAGGGAACTTCCTTATGTGTATCTGGCACAGAATCTGGAAAATGTAAGTGAACTTCCGGGCTTTGCGGAAGGCAAATTTACCGTGCAGGATGCCAGCTCCGCACTTGCAGTGGAAGCGGCAGGTATATGCCCAGGTAATACGGTCATGGATCTGTGTGCGGCTCCGGGTGGCAAGACGATCCTGGCGGCGGAATTTGCAGGGGAAGCAGGCCACGTCATGTCCCGTGATATATCGGAATACAAGACGGACCTGATCCGGGAGAATCTGGAGCGCATGAACCGTAGGAATGTGGAGGTTCAGGTGTATGATGCCACGGTGCATGATCCGGAGAAGGAAAAATATGCGGACGTGGTGCTGATGGATGTCCCCTGCTCTGGTCTTGGTGTTATGGGAAAAAAGAGAGATATCAAATATCATGCCACACCGGAAAGCCTGCAATCCATCACAGAACTGCAAAGGCAGATCGTGGCAGCCGGATGGCAGTATGTGAAGCCGCACGGTGTACTGCTCTACAGTACCTGCACGATCCACCGCGGGGAAAATCAGGAGATGGCAGTCTGGATCACAGAGAATTTCCCGTTTGTACTGGAAGAAGAGAGACAGCTTCTGCCGGGAACGGATGAGACCGACGGATTCTATTATGCAAGACTGCGCAGAAAAGCGTGAGAGATAAGAAGTAAGAGAACGAAAAATGGATACGAAAAAAGATATCAAATCCCTGAATCTGGAAGAATTGAAGACAGAGCTGGAGAGCATGGGAGAGAAGGCCTTCCGGGCAAAGCAGATGTATGAATGGATGCATGTGAAGCTGGTCAGGAGCTTTGATGAAATGACCAACCTCTCCGCAAAATTCAGGGAGCAATGTAAGGAAAAATATGAATACACCTGTGTAAACCCTGTCAGAATACAGGAGTCCAAGATCGACGGAACGAAAAAATTCCTGTTTGAATTATCTGATGGCAATGTGGTGGAAAGTGTCTGGATGCAGTATAAGCACGGCAACAGTGTGTGCATTTCTTCACAGGTGGGATGCCGTATGGGCTGTAAATTCTGTGCGTCCACGCTGGACGGACTGGAACGGAATCTGACTCCTTCCGAGATGCTGGATCAGATTTACGCCATCACAAGACTGACGGGGGAGCGGGTCTCCAATGTGGTAGTCATGGGCACTGGGGAACCGATGGATAATTATAACAATATTTTGAAATTTCTGCATCTTCTGACCGATGAGAACGGTCTGAACATCAGCCAGAGAAATGTCACGGTGTCCACCTGTGGAATCGTGCCCAGAATGCGGCAGCTGGCGGATGAAAAGCTGCAGATCACACTGGCATTGTCCTTGCATGCCACCACCGATGAAAAACGAAGAAAACTGATGCCCATTGCCAACCGGTATTCTATCAAAGAGTTGATGGAAGTCTGTCAGTATTATTTCAAACAGACCGGACGAAGGATCACTTTCGAATACAGTCTGGTGGGCGGTGTGAATGATACGGAAGAGGATGCCAGGGAACTGATCGCCCTGGCGAAGCCGTTGTGCTGCCATATCAACCTCATCCCGGTCAACCCCATTAAAGAGCGGGATTATGTGCAGTCGGATACGAAGCACATTCAGGCATTTAAAAATAAACTTGAAAGTAAGATGATACATGTTACAATTAGAAGGGAGATGGGCCGGGATATTGACGGAGCCTGCGGACAGTTAAGACGCCGTCATACGCAGGAGGCGAAGAACCCGGGGGAACTCTCACAGGAGGAAGTTTGACGTGCTTAAGACGTTTTCCATAACCGATATCGGAAGGAAAAGAAAAGTAAATCAGGACTATATCTATACCTCTGAAAAACCGGTGGGAAATCTGCCGAATGTATTTATCGTGGCAGATGGTATGGGTGGTCACAATGCGGGAGACTATGCGTCCAAGGTAACGGTAGAGACCATGCTTGCCGAGATGGAGAATTCTTTTGAGAAGAATCCCACCCTGATCTTCCGCAAAGCCATTGAGGAAGCCAATGATGTAATCCGCAAGAGAGCCAGCGAGGATGAAAAACTGGAAGGAATGGGGACTACGGTTGTGGTGGCATCCTGCATGGGCAGATTCTTACAGGTGGCCAATGTAGGAGACAGCAGACTCTATGTGGTGGGCAGCAAGATCCGCCAGATCACAAGAGATCATTCGTATGTAGAAGAAATGGTACGGATCGGAGAACTGGATCGTGCCGATGCAAGGAACCATCCGGATAAAAATATTATTACCAGAGCGGTAGGGGCGGAAGACAAAGTGGAGCCGGATTTCTTTACCGTGGAATTACAGGAGGGTGAGATCGTCCTTATGTGCTCGGATGGTCTGACAAATATGCTGGAAGACGAGGAAATCCGCATGATTATCAGCGGAGCCAGAGACCTTGTGGAGAAGGCAGAGAGCCTGGTGGAGGCGGCCAATGCCAACGGCGGCAGAGACAATATCAGTGTGATACTGATCGAGCCGTGCGCGTAAATTACCCAGCTTTTTTGGAAATGGAGAGCAAGTATGATCAAAATAGGAATGATGATCGGCGATCGCTATGAGATCCTGGAAAAAATCGGAACCGGCGGTATGTCAGATGTCTATAAAGCAAAATGTCACAAGCTGAATCGCTATGTGGCGATCAAGGTATTGAAGCAGGAATTCAGCGAAAATGCTAATTTTGTATCCAAATTCCGGATCGAGGCACAGGCGGCAGCAGGACTGATGCACCCCAATATTGTCAATGTCTATGATGTCGGGGAAGAGAACGGAATCTATTATATCGTCATGGAACTGGTAGAGGGTATTACCCTCAAAAAGTACATTGAGAAGAAGGCCAGACTGTCTTACAAGGAAGCGGTAAGTATCGCCATCCAGGTAAGCATGGGTATTGAGGCTGCACATAATAATCATATTATCCATCGGGATATCAAGCCGCAGAATATTATTATCTCCAAGGACGGCAAAGTCAAGGTGACGGACTTCGGTATTGCCAAGGCAGCTACCAGTAATACCATCACTTCTAATGTCATGGGAAGTGTACACTATACTTCTCCAGAGCAGGCCAGAGGGGGGTACAGCGATGAAAAGAGTGATATCTATTCGCTGGGTATCACCATGTTCGAGATGCTGACGGGAAGAGTTCCTTTCAACGGGGAGACTACGGTTGCCATCGCCATCAAGCATATTCAGGAAGAAATGCCGTCTCCGAAGGAGTTTGTACCGGAGATCCCTTCCAGCGTAGCCAGTATTGTACTGAAATGTTGTCAGAAGTCTCCGGACCGCAGATACCAGAATATGGCAGAACTGATCGCAGATCTGAAGCAGTCCCTGATCAACCCGGAGGAAGATTTCGTGGTGAACACCGATCCGGATATGGAAGGTGGTACCCGGATGATCTCCGATGAGGATATGGCGCAGATCAAACGAAAAGTCCCTTATCAGGGAGGACGGGAATACGAAGAACCGGATCATGATGAGACCATGCGTCTGCGTTCCGATACGGAAGCCATGTATGAAAACGAAGAAGATGGCGAAGACGAAGATAATTACGACTACGACCCCAAGATGGAGCGTGTGACCACAATCCTGGCAATTGTAGCCGGTGTGGTGATCTGTATTATCCTGATCGTTCTGGCAGTGAAGATCTTCGGCGGCAAAAATGAAGGAAGCAGTGACTCTGATGCAGGACCGATCATTACGACCGAAGAGACGGATGCCACAGAAGTGGAAAAGGTCTCCATGCCGGATGTAAAGGGCATGAAGGTAGAAGATGCAAAGAGCACCCTGACCAGTCTGGGAATCCTCACAGAGGTGACTTATGAGGAGTCCGACACGGTAGCGGAAGGTATTGTTATCAATACAGATGTCAGCGTGGGAGCACAGATCGATAAGGGCAGCAAGGTAACCCTGAAAGCCAGTGCAGGAACTCAGGGTGTGGAAGTACCCAATGTGGTGAATCTTACTTTTGATGAAGCCAATACACAGCTGGTAAGCAAGGGATTCCTGGTCAACAAGACAGAGAACTATTCCGATACGGTAGAGTCCGGCCGGGTGATTTCCCAGACCCCCTCCGAGGGCAACAAAGCACCAAAGGGCAGTGTGATCACTGTGACAGTAAGTCTGGGTAAGGAAGATACCAAGATCCGTGTGCCGAATCTGATCGGTCTGTCCGAGCAGGACGGCACGGTAGAAGCCATCGAGGCAGGACTGACCGTAGGCAGTGTGACCTATATCTACAGTGACGAAGTGGGAGAAGGCATGATCTGTTACCAGAGCTATTCCCATGGCTCCTATGTGGAGCAGGGAACTTCCATTGATATCAAGGTCAGTCAGGGAGCTCAGAAGGTGACTTACAAGTGTAATGTCAGCATTGCGGCACCGACGACTTCGGAAGCACCCGGCTATGTATCGGGAATGGAAGTCAGCATCAAACTGGTGACGGATGACAATAACGTACTGCTGGATACCAAGACCAGCACTTTCCCGGTAGCTACCAATTTCAACGGTATGACTGCCTCCGGTGGTACGCTCACCATAACGTATCAGGTGACAAGCGAACCGACCACCACAACGAACCCGGATACCGGGGAGCAGGTGACGGTTCCCGGAACGACAGAAGACCGTTCCTTTACCAGAAGAGTTGAGTTCGTAAAGGAATAAGATCAAAGGCGGGAAGCTATGAAGGGCAAGATTATAAAAGGAATCGCCGGGTTCTATTACGTCCATGTAGCGGACGATGGCCATACAATGGGCACGGTGTACGAATGCAAGGCAAAAGGAGTCTTTCGCAAGGATCACAGAAAACCCCTGGTCGGGGATGACGTGGAGATGGATGTCCTGGATGAGGCACAGAAAAAAGGAAATATCAGGGAATTGCTTCCCAGACACAGTGAACTGATCCGTCCGGCGGTAGCTAATGTGGATCAGGCGCTGGTGATCTTTGCCATCACGAAGCCACAGCCGAATTTTAATCTGCTGGATCGTTTCCTGGTCATGATGCAGCAGCAGGACATTCCCTGCATTATCTGTTTTAACAAGCAGGATATTGACGAGGAAGGCAAAAAGGAAGATTATCGTGCCATTTACGAACAGGCGGGATTCCGTACGATCACGGTCAGCGCAGCCAGACAAGAAGGGATAGATACCATTCAGGAGCTGCTTCGCGGCAAGACCACTACGGTGGCGGGTCCCAGCGGTGTCGGTAAATCCTCTCTGGTAAACTGCCTGCAGTCCGGCACAGTGATGGAGACCGGCTCCATCAGTGAGAAGATCGAGCGGGGAAAGCATACTACCAGGCACTCCGAACTGATCTCCATTGCACAGGATACGTATATTCTGGATACCCCGGGATTTAGCTCCCTGGGGTTGTTTCGGTTGGAGAAGGAGCAGCTGGCGGAATTTTATCCGGAGTTTGCCCCTTTTGAAAAATATTGCAGATTCGGAGGCTGCTCCCATATCTCTGAGCCGGTATGCGGTATCAAGGCTGCTGTGGCAGAGGGAGAGATCCCGCAGATACGTTATGAGAACTACTGTCTGCTCTATGATGAACTGAAAAATCAGAGAAAATATTAATTATGAGTGAAGTGCAGAATAATCTAGGGGAAAAATTCAAAGAGACCATTGCGGAAGCAATGAAGACCGGAGATTTTCATGCGTTGAACACGCTGGTGACGGATACGGTCAACGATGCCTTGCGGGAGGCGGATTTCCAGGCAAATCTGTCCAGGGAAGCCACGGAAAAAAAGGTGTGGAATTCCCAGCGCAGCTGGCAGGATAAAAGGCGGGAGAAAGTCAAGACTGAGGCAGAGATCCAGGCAGAACGGCAGCAACGGGAAAAACAGCAGGAGGAGCGCCGCAGGCAGAACGAAGAATGGCACCGGCAGCGCAGAGAGCGGGAAAAGCAGTGGGAAGAACAACGGAAGGCTCAGGCAGAGCAGAACCGTGCACGGAATCAGGCACAGCCGGTGACACCCAGAAAAGCTACTGCGGCAGAAATGACTTCTCTGGTCAAAATGGAAAAGAAGGGAAACGTGTCCGGAACATTGTGCACTGTGTTCGGCGGGATCGGACTGGGGTTCAGCGGACTGGGACTTCTGGTACAGCTGTTACTGGCAGCTTTTCAGGCAGCATCTCTGAGTGCGGCAATCCTTCCGGGAGTATTGTCTCTGGTATTTTTAGAGATGATATCTTATGGCAACGGACAGCGCAGAAGATTAAAGCGTGCGGAGAAATATCTGGAGCTGTGCGGCACCAAAATGTATGGTGTGATCAACGAAATGGCCCGCTATACCGGAAAAAGTGTCCGCTATGTCAGAAGGGATCTTCGTAAGATGTTAAAAGCCGGAATGTTTCCGGACGGACATCTGGATGATAAAGAGACCTGCTTTATGCTCAATAATGTGATCTACCGTCAGTATCTGGAGACGGAGAAAGCCTATCTGGAGCAGAAGAAGAGCAGTGAGCAGGAAAAAAAACAGAATACAGCGGACACCGACACACAGGATACGGAGCAGAGCCGCAGAGAGCAGGAGCTGCACAGTATGGTGGCAGAAGGAATGGAATACATCCGTCATCTGCGGGATCTGAATGACAGGATCGAAGGAGAAGCGATCTCTGAGAAGCTGTACCGGCTGGAAAATCTGTTGAAGGAGATCTTTGACCGAGTGCAGGAGCATCCGGAGCAGATGCACCGGATGCATAAACTGATGGATTATTACCTGCCTACTATGTTGAAACTGGTGGAGCAGTATGCGGAATTTGATGAGATCAGCAGCCCGGGAGACGATATTCTCGATGCTAAAAAAGAGATCGAAAAGACACTGGATATGATCAATCAGGCATTTGTTACATTGCTGAACAATCTGTTCCGGGATGCAGCCTTTGATGCATCGGCGGATGCACAGGTATTGCAGACGATGTTGGCTAAGGAAGGGCTGACGGAATCGGATTTTGTAAGAGAAAAAAGTGTATGACAGCAGGAAAGTAATGCTGATGGTAAATAAAAAATCATGAGAGAGTATGGAAAGGCGGGGTTATAAGTATGAATATGGATCTGGATGCAGCAACAAAAGAGGCACCTACCCTTACACTGGATCCCTTTGCGGAGGCAAAGGCAGAGATCGTGGAGAAGAAGCCGGAGGAACTGGTAGAGGAGCAGGCTGTTCCGGAGATGGAACTGACACCGGAAGAACAGAAAATGGTAGATGATTTTGCGGGACAGATCGATCTGACCAATACCCAGGCGGTATTGCAGTACGGTGCGGGGAGTCAGAAAAAGATCGCAGATTTCTCTGAGACAGCACTTAGCAATGTCCGGACCAAGGATATGGGCGAGGTTGGACAGTTGTTGACGGATGTAGTGGCACAGCTCAAGGATTTTGATACAGAGGAAGACAAGGGATTCTTCGGCTTGTTTAAAAAGAGCGGGGATAAGCTGAGTAATCTGAAAGCAAAGTATGATAAAGCGGAAGTGAACATCAGCAAGATCTGTGATGCCATGGAAAATCATCAGGTGGTGCTGCTAAAAGATGTGGCGGTACTGGACAAGCTGTATCAGCTGAATCTGAATTATTTTAAAGAACTGTCCATGTACATTCTGGCAGGTAAAAAGAAACTGACACAGGCGAAAAACGTGGAACTGCCGGAACTTCTGGAAAAAGCACAGAAGAGCGGACTGCCGGAGGATACGCAGGCTGCGAAGGATTTTGCAGCAATGTGTGAGAGATTCGAGAAGAAGATCTATGATCTGGAACTTACCAGAGCCATTTCTCTGCAGATGGCACCCCAGATCCGACTGATCCAGTCCAATGATATCGCTATGTCCGAGAAGATCCAGTCCACACTGGTGAATACGATCCCTCTGTGGAAGAGCCAGATGGTCATTGCCATCGGTCTGGATCATGCCACCGATGCAGCCAAGGCACAGCGTGCAGTATCGGATATGACCAATGAACTGTTGAAGAAAAATGCAGAAGCACTGAAAGTGGCATCCGTGGAGACAGCGAAGGAATCTGAGAGAGGTATTGTGGATATCGAGACCCTCAAGACCACGAACCAGACACTGATGACCACACTGGATGAAGTCATGAAGATCCAGGAGGAAGGCCGTGCCAGAAGACAGAGCGCAGAGGAAGACTTACAGCGGATCGAAAATGAAATGCGGGATAAGCTTCTGGAGATGAGCCAGTCATCCCATACATGATTTTTACATAATTTTAAGCAGAGAAATCTTGACGAAACAACCAGAGGAAATTAAAATAAAATGTATGTAGGTTAATTAACGGAAGGAGCAGGAAACAAATGAAAAAACTGGAAGAAATGCTAAGGGAGAAAACGATTAAAAATAAGCTTTCTTTTGTGTTCCGCATTATGGACGTTTTATATGTGGTGCTGGCACTGGTGTCAGTTGTGGGATTGATACAGTCAAAAAACCATGTGGGAAGCGTAATTGTTGTGATCATAGTTGTATTAGCTATTGCATTTAATGCAGCTATGTCAAAGATGCTTGCCAAAATGTTGGTAGAGCCTATTGAGAGTCTGGTAGTGGCATCTGAGAAGATTGCTTCCGGTGACTTTGAGATCGGCACTCCTTATGAGTCCGAGGATGAGCTGGGACGCTTATCCGACAGTTTTGAGACCGCAGCCGGTATTTTGAAAAAGGTTGTATCAGATCTGCAGGATATTGTAGAGCATTTTGCTGAGGGTAATTTTGATGTACATAGCAACTGCCCCGATGCGTATGTAGGACAGCTCCGCAATGTACTGGATGAACTGGATGATATGGTGAACAAGGTCAGTGAGACTATGCACGGTATTCAGGGATCTTCCGAACAGGTGTCTGCCGGAAGCAATCAGCTGGCTGTCAGTGCACAGGATATTGCAGAAGGTGCTACCAGTCAGGCTGCAGCTGTTGAAGAACTGGTGGCTACCGTAGAAGAAGTAACGAATCAGGTAATGGAGAACACCAAGTCTACCGATATCGTTCACGATAAGGCAAAACAGGTAGGTATCGAGGCAGCCAACAGCCAGCAGAAGATGGATGAGCTGGTAGATGCCATGAAGAAAATCGATACCACGACCCAGAATATCGAGAAGATCATCGCAGATATCGAGAATATTGCATCCCAGACCAATCTGCTGTCTTTGAATGCTTCCATTGAGGCAGCAAGAGCAGGGGAAGCCGGAAGAGGTTTCGCAGTCGTGGCTGACCAGATCAGACAGCTGGCAGAAGAGAGTGCAAATTCCGCAGTAGAGTCTAAGAAGCTGATCGAAGAATCCATGAACGAAGTAGGAGTGGGTAACAGGGTTACCAGGGAGACCAACGAAGCAATGCAGAAGGTTATGACCGAACTGGATCAGATCATCCAGGAGGTTGCTAATATCCGTACTGCATCCGACAGACAGGCAGTATCTGTCAACAACATCAAGAAGGGTGTGGAGGACATCAACGATGTTATCCAGTCCAACTCCGCAGCAGCAGAGGAGACTTCCGCTACCAGCGAGGAGCTTTCCGCTTCCGCTACTACTTTGAACGAGTTGTTAGAGCACTTCAAACTGCGCGGTTAATCGGAGGATGTTTTCCCAAGATCGTAATAGAGAGAACAGAAGAACCATAGCTGAAACCACAGCTGTGGTTCTTTTCATATCGGAGGAGTAATGAGTAATAAGGAAATGCTTCATAGAAAACAATATGGGATAGCGGCGGTAGTGGCCGGTCTGGCGCTTGCAGTAAGTATGACAGCCTGTGGTGCACAGAAAGGGACTGAGGGGACGGAGAGCGTGGAAACTATGGAAAACGTGGATCCTGTGGTTCCCGAGAGCGTAGTAGCATCCGCGGAGACAACAGAAAATGAGAAAAACGCAGAGGAATTCGGTAGAGAAACGCTGGCGGAAACGTCTGTGCCGCAAGGGGCGGCGAATAGTGCAGGACATGAAATGGTGACTTCGGGGACCGACAAAGTTCCTGGGGGAGAGGTTGCGGTGTCGCAAAGCGGTATGCCGACAGAGGCCGCAGGCAGTCAGACAGAAACGGTAGCCGGTCAGCCGGAGGCTATACAGAACCAGCCGGTGGAATATACCGACTTACAACAGATCACTCTGGATCCGGACTGGGAATATGCGGATCATTCGAAGATCAATACCGGGGCGGCGGTATTGTACCGGGCACCGGAGGAGTGTGGACGAAAGGGAATCATTATCGGAGTGAATGCGGGACATGGCACCGCCGGTGGGGCCAAAGTAAAGACGTTGTGCCATCCGGACGGTTCGGCCAAGACTACGGGAGGCAGTACGGCAGCGGGAGCTACAGAAGCTGCGGCAGTGTCCGGAGGCATGACATTTCAGGACGGGACACCGGAGCGAACGGTTACTTTGCAGATGGCACAGATCCTGCGGGACAAACTGTTGGCCTCTGGCTATGATGTACTGATGCTCAGGGACGGAGAGGATGTGCAGTTGGACAATGTGGCCAGGACCGTGATCTGCAATAACGTGGCAGACTGCCATATCGCACTGCACTGGGACAGCGGTGACGGCAAGAATTACGACAAGGGATGCTTTTACATCTCTGTGCCGGAAGTACTGAAGAGTATGGAACCGGTGGCATCCCACTGGCAGCAGCACGATGCTCTGGGAGCGGATCTGGTGGAAGGGCTGCGGGGACAGGGAGCAACGATCTATGGAAAAGGAAACATGAGCATTGACCTGACCCAGACTTCTTATAGTACGATCCCTTCCGTGGATATGGAACTGGGAAATGCATATTCCGATCACAGCGATGCTATACTGGATCAACTGGCGGAAGGATTACTGCAGGGGATTAACGTTTATTTTCAACAGCAGTAAGATTGGTTAGAGCGGCAATGCATTGATCGGAGATGGACTTCAAAAGAAATCCCAGCACTGCCATCAGCAGCAATTCAACGAGAAACAAACCTAAAACACCCACCATACCGCGCATATAGGGAATAGCTCTCGGAGTGATAAAATAGATAATGATATGGTGGACCAGAAATACTTCATAAGAGTAGTTACTTATCGTACGGAGAAATCGGCCGTTTCCTTTTTCGAGAACCGGTTCCAGGCATGCAGCGGAAATCCAGAAGGCAACGGCCAGTATCGTTATTTTCAAACCGGTGCTGATGGGAAGTGCAAAAGGGCACAGAACAAAGAAAATCACCACCGGCAGGGATAAGAAAATCCATTTAGGATTGAATTTTTCATGATAATAACCAATCATCATACCGATTACGAACTCGTAGCCCTTCAGGAAGAAGTTCATATGGATGGGGACGGAGAAATCGTAATGAAATAAAACAATCAAATAAATCCCGGTAGCGATGATAAAAAAGAACTTTTCATTTTTTATCATAAAAAATCGAAGCAATGGAAAGATCAGATACAACAGAATAAGACATCCCAGAAACCATTCTCCGATGGTAAGGGAAAAGGTGCTGATCCCGTGCATGCTGACCCAGGAATCCATTCCAAGAAAAGTAAAAACAATTCTCCACGCAGGAATTCCTTCAGGAAAAATATTGTGGACGGAATGGCTCTGGAAAAGGAGAAACAGGAAATAAACAATGTAAAGTATATAAAAGGGAATCAGGATGCGCAGAAATCTTTTCTTATAATATTTTGCGAGGCTGAAGTTCTCCTTCGCGGTATAGGAGAGACTGGCACCGGATAACATGAAAAATACAGCAACACCCAGGGTTGCCAGATGCATATTGCTGTTGGAAAACAGAGGATTGAGTCTCTCTACAGGACAGATTCCGGAGAGATAGAGCTGAAAGAGCAGATGATAAAAATAATGAAGCAAAAGCAGGTACATCTAAGCAAATCAAAATAATGTATTCTTTTCATTAATTTTTCCTCTTTGGTTTATGATATTGCATATTATAGCATATTTTTATTTCGAAAGAAAAGTATTTAGGTGTTTGAAAAAAACACATATTATGCTATAATTTTAGATTATATTGTTCAACTAATAAACAGAAAGGCAAAAATTCCGTTTATAGAGGGATTTTTGAACGGGTAAAGATAAAATGAAGCTGGGTATCGTAGGTCTTCCCAACGTGGGAAAGAGCACACTTTTCAATTCCCTGACCAAGGCGGGAGCAGAATCCGCCAACTATCCCTTCTGTACCATCGACCCTAACGTGGGTGTGGTAACAGTTCCGGATGACAGACTGAAAGCACTGGGCGAGATGTATCATTCCAAGAAGGTAACTCCCGCAGTGATCGAATTCGTGGATATCGCAGGTCTGGTAAAGGGTGCCTCCAAGGGTGAGGGACTGGGCAACCAGTTCTTAAGCAATATCCGTGAAGTGGATGCTATCGTACATGTGGTAAGATGTTTCGAGGATCCTAATGTCATCCATGTGGATGGCAGCGTGAACCCTCTGCGTGATATCGAGACCATCAATCTGGAGCTGATCTTCGCAGATCTGGAAGTACTGGAGAGAAGACTGTCCAAGGTAGTCAAGGCAGCCAGAATGGACAAGACCTATGCCAAGGAGCTGGCACTGCTTGAGCGTATCAAGGAGCATCTGGAGAGCGGTAAGATGGCAAAGAGCCTGGATGTTACCGATGAGGATGAACTGGCTCTGTTAAAGGAATACAATCTGTTGACTTATAAGCCTGTGATCTATGCAGCCAATGTAGCCGAGGATGATCTGGCAGATGACGGCGCATCCAATGAGATGGTGGCAAAAGTAAGAGAGTTCGCAGCCGGTGAACACAGTGAGGTATTCGTGATCTGTGCACAGATCGAGGAAGAGATCTCCGAGCTGGATGATGATGAGAAGGCAATGTTCTTAGACGACCTGGGATTAAAGGAATCCGGTCTGGAGAAACTGATTAAGGCAAGTTATCATATCTTAGGTCTGATGAGCTTCCTGACTGCAGGAGAGGATGAGACCAGAGCATGGACCATCAAGATTGGCACCAAGGCACCTCAGGCAGCCGGCAAGATCCACTCCGATTTCGAGAGAGGCTTCATCAAGGCAGAAGTAGTAAACTACAAGGATCTGCTGGAGCAGGGCTCTCTGGCCGCTGCCCGTGAAAAGGGTCTGGTCGGCATGGAAGGCAAGGATTATGTAGTGCAGGACGGCGATGTGATCCTGTTCCGCTTCAACGTGTAATACTAAGATCCGCAATAGACAGATTACGAGACTGCTTGCAGGCAGAGTAATCTGTCTATTAGCGGATCAAACATACATGAGCAGGTAGGGCGACAGCCCGGAATGCGAATGTATGTGCCGGATTCGGGAGCGCGAAGCGCGCAGAAGCCGGATAGTACCAAGAAAGGAAATAAATATTATGATGAATGCAGGAGATATTGCATTTCCCCATTTAGGCATTTACCTGGAGAATGTTCCCAGAAGCTTTTCCGTATTCGGTTTCGAAATCGCCTTTTACGGCCTGATCATCGGAATCGGGGTACTGGCAGGCATTCTGATGGCGGTGCATCAGGCAAAGGTGACAGGAGAAAATCCGGATACGATCTGGGATTTCGCCATTTATGCCGTGATCTTTTCCGTGATCGGAGCCAGAATCTATTACGTGGTATTTGCCTGGGACTATTACAAGGACAATCTGTTAAGCATCTTCAATACCCGTAACGGCGGTATGGCGATCTACGGCGGTGTGATCGGAGCATTCCTGACACTGCTCATTTATTGCAGGATCAAGAAGATCAACCCGTTCCGGCTGGGAGATCTGTGTGTGCCGGGGTTGATTCTTGGACAGATCATCGGCCGCTGGGGTAACTTTATGAACCGTGAAGTATTCGGGGAATATACGGACAGTTTTCTGGCCATGCGGCTTCCTATCGAAGCTGTGCGCAGCCGGGATATTTCTGAGAATGTAGCAGCTCACATTATCGATGGGACTAATTACATTCAGGTACATCCCACTTTCCTCTACGAGAGCCTGTGGAATCTGATGATCCTGATCCTTATGCTGGTGTACCGCAAGCACAAAAAGTTCGAGGGTGAGATCTGTCTGCTGTACTTCGGAGGCTATGGTCTTGGCAGATTCTGGATCGAAGGTATCCGGACAGATACCCTGTTTATCCCCGGAACGACCCTCGCCGTATCACAGGTATTATCCTTGTGCATGGTGATCTTCGCAGTGGTGACGGACGTTGTGGTACGTATCCGCCTGGAAAAACAGCCGAAAGTGGAAAAATATTAAAAATTTTTAAAAATTTATTAAGAATATCGAAACAGGAGCAAATACATAGATATTGTGTTTGCTCTTATTTTTATACCAGATATTGTAGCAAAAAGCGCCTTTGCCGTATGACAAGGCGCTTTTTTACGTGGTGCTGTCGAAAAAAGCTACTTGATTTCTCTTGTAAAATACCCTATTTTAGTATAAAATCATAATAAAAGTGGGAGAAAGTGGAGGTAAGTGCCACAAAGTGGTAGATTTTTAGAAAAATGACCTCCTTTTCGTGGCAGTCCCCTTTGGATGAATGGTGGTGAGTGCGATGTTTATGAGCGAGTACAACCATACGTTAGATACGAAAGGCAGGCTGATCATTCCGGCGAAATTCCGAGAAGTCTTAGGAGAGGAATTTGTGATTTCCAAGGGAATGGATGGCTGCTTATTTGTGTATGCCAACGATGACTGGAATGCTTTTGAACAGAAGCTGACCTCATTACCTCTGATCAATAAAGAAGCAAGACAATTTGCCCGTTTCTTCCTGGCCGGTGCAGCTACGGTAGAAGTGGACAAGCAGGGAAGAATCCTGTTGCCGGCACACTTGCGAGAATTCGCTGGACTGGAAAAGGACGTGGTACTGGTCGGCGTCGGCAGCCGTGTGGAGATCTGGAGCAAGGATAAATGGGAGAATATGAACTCCGATACCGATATGGATGAGATCACCAGCACCATGGAAGGACTGGGACTGACCATTTAACGGGTGAAAAACGTGACCGAGAAAGGATGAACGTCGTGGAATTCAATCATTATTCTGTGATGCTGCATGAGACCATTGAACAACTGAATATTAACCCGGACGGCATCTATGTGGACGGAACTTTAGGTGGAGGAGGACATGCCTACGAAGTATGCAGCCGCCTGAAAAACGGACATTTCTACGGCATTGATCAGGATGATGCAGCAATCGCAGCAGCATCCGCAAGATTGCAGCCGTTTGGAGATAAAGTGACCGTGATCCGCAACAATTATGTGAATGCAGTGGAGGCCCTCAGAGAATATGGTGTCACCGGCGTGGACGGAATTGTGCTGGATCTGGGAGTATCTTCCTATCAGCTGGATACCGAAGACCGAGGATTTTCCTATCGGTTTGATGCCCCTCTTGACATGCGGATGGATCGCAGGCAGACCCTGACAGCGAGAGATATCGTCAACAATTATTCCGAGATGGAACTGTATCACATCATCCGGGATTACGGTGAAGATCCTTTTGCCAAGAATATAGCGAAACACATTGTGAAAAACAGGGCAGACAAGCCCATTGAGACCACCTTTGAATTAAATGAGATCATCAAAGCCGCAGTCCCGGCAAAGATGCGACAGAACGGACATCCTTCGAAGCAGACTTTCCAGGCAATCCGTATCGAATGTAATCAGGAACTGGAAGTACTGAAAAAGGCGCTGGACGAGCTGATCGATCTGTTGAATCCCGGCGGAAGGTTCTGCATTATTACCTTCCATTCCCTGGAGGACCGGATCGTGAAGAACGCATTCCGCAGGAATGAGAATCCCTGCACCTGTCCGCCGGAATTTCCGGTGTGCGTATGCGGTAAGGTCTCCAAGGGAAAGGTGATCACCAGAAAACCCATTCTTCCCAGTGTGGAAGAACTGGAAGTAAACAGCAGATCCAAGAGTGCAAAGCTCAGGGTATTTGAGAAAAAATAAAAGACTTTAGTAGTGAAAGTGGGGAGAAAGAGTATGGCACAGAGAAGAAGAGTAAGCAATACTCCTTACATATATGATAATACAGCAAGAGACTTACAGATCCGCAGGCAGATGGAGGAGCCCCGGAGACAGATGTCTCATGAGACGAGAAAAAACAGAGAAAAAGCAAGACATATGAGCATCGGCTACGTCACCTTTCTGATGGGAGCATTGATTGCCTGTGCCTTCTGTCTGGTAAATTATATCCAGATGCAGTCGGAGCTGACCACCAAGATCACTGAGGTGTCCAGAATGGAGAGTGAACTGAACTCTCTGAAGCTGTCAAACGATGAAGAGTACAGCCGGATTACCAGCAATATCAATCTGGAAGAAGTCAAGAGAATTGCCATCGGCGAACTTGGAATGACCTATGCTGCCGAAGGACAGGTAATCACCTACGCAAACAGCAGCAACGACTATATGCGTCAGGCGGATACCAGCCAGAACTAAGTCTGGGAGGCAGAAAGCGTGAAGGAACAGAAGCCTAAGAAATTTTCCATAAAGATGCAGAAAAAACTTTTATGCCTGTATGCCCTGATCATACTGGCATTTATTCTGCTGTCTGTCCGTCTGTCCTGGATTGTGAAAGCGGATGGAGCAACCTACGAAAAACAGGTTTTGTCACAGCAGAAATACGACTCCGTGACATTGCCGTTCCGCCGTGGAGACATCGTGGATACCAAGGGAACAAAACTGGCAGTCAGCGAGAAGGTATATAATCTGGTCATTGATTCCTATGTAATGTTAAGCCGTGAGACTTATCTGGAACCGACGATGGAGGCGCTGTCCGCAAATTTCCCGGATCTGGATATGACGGCAGTGAGACAGTATGTGATCAGTCATCCGGATTCTTCCTGGTATGTCCCTCTCAGAAGGCTGACCTATGATCAGATCAGCGGTTTTCAGGCGGCAGCACTGGAGGACAGCAAGATCAAGGGCGTCTGGTTCCAGGAAGAATACAAGAGAGTCTATCCCAATGGTTCCCTGGCGGCGGACGTGATCGGATTCTCCAGATCGGACAACGAAGGACAGTACGGACTGGAAGAGTATTACAATGATGTGCTGAACGGAACCACCGGAAGAGAGTATGGATATCTGAATGATGATGCCAACCTGGAGCGGACCATCAAACCGGCCGTGGACGGTAACACGATACACAGTACCATTGATGCCAATATCCAGGGTATTGTGGAGAAATATCTGAAGCAGTTTAACGAGGAACATAAGGATGCGGTACATCCCGGTAACGGTGCGGAAAATGTGGGCTGCATCATTATGGAGGTTAATACCGGTAATATTCTGGCCATGGCAAGTTATCCGACCTATGACCTGAACGATACCAGGAATACGGACGCCCTTTTGGGATCCCGTAAGATCGAGATGGTGACCAATGCCAACGGTTATGATGTTCTGACCAAGACAGATACCTATTTTACGCAGGAAGACATTGATGCCTTAACGGATGACGAATTGCTGGACAACCTGAATTACCTGTGGAAGAATTATTGTATCTCCACTACTTACGAGCCGGGTTCCACAGCAAAACCGTTTACTGTGGCGGCAGCACTGGAGAGCGGTGCTATCACCGGCAACGAGCACTATCAGTGTAACGGATCTCTGGAAGTCGGCGGACATACGATCAAGTGTCACAGCTATCGTTCCGGCGGTGAAGGAGATGTATCCGTACAGGATTCCATTGCCTGGTCCTGCAACGTGGCGCTGATGAAGATTGCAGCTACTTTGGGAAAAGAAGAGTTTGCCAAATTCCAACAGACCTTTAACTTTGGATTAAAGACCAACGTGGATCTGGCAGGAGAAGCGAGAACCGCAAGCCTGTTGTTCCCAGTAGATCAGATGGGAAGCGCCGATCTGGCTACCAACAGTTTCGGACAGAACTTCAATGTAACAATGATCCAGATGATCACGGGATTCTGTTCCCTGATCAACGGAGGTTATTATTATGAGCCGCATATGGTGGATAAGATCACCAATTCTAACGGCGCAACAGTGGAAAACATCGAGCCCAGAGTACTGCGTCAGACCATTTCCGAGAGCACCTCGGCGAAGATCAGACAGTACTGCCGGGCTACCGTAATGGAAGAGGGTGGTGACCGCAGAACCGGTAGAACCGCAAGACCTGCAGGTTATGCCATCGGTGGCAAGACCGGTACCGCAGAGACCATTCCCCGTAAAAACGGTGAGTACGTAGTATCCTTTATGGGATATGCACCGGCGGATGATCCCCAGATCGCTATCTATGTGGTCGTGGATCGTGCCAATGCATCTCCGCAGGATGATGCGAAGTTCGCAACCGGTATTGTACGAAATGTTCTGACGGAAGTATTGCCGTACCTGAATATTTTCATGACGGAGGAGCTGTCTGAGAAGGAGATCCAGGAGCTGGCAGAAAAACAGATCGAGATCACCAATCAGTATACCCAGAAGCCCGAGGACGGTGAAGATCAGAATAACGGTGACGGAACCGGTGATGGACAGACCGGAGACGATCAGACGGGCAGTGGAGATGGAACCGGCGACGCTCAGGGCGGTGATAATACAACGCCTTCCGAGGATTGGAGAAATTATCCGGTGGATCCGGCCACCGGTTATCTGGTAAGCCCGATTGACGGTGGACTGATTGACCCTGTTACGGGAGCGGATGTCGGCGGCGATGATTCCCTGGGGGACAGCCCGGTCAACAATAATCTGCTGAACCAGCAGAATGAATAGTAAGGTAATCTGACGAATAGCCTCACAGCAAGAGCAATAAAATGTAAAAAGCTCTTGTTGTGAGGTTTTTTTATGGCAGATCATCAGAATCGTTTCTTTCATCGGAAGAAGATCATGACCATATTTTTCGTATGTGCGGCAGTGCTCTGCGGACTGTTGGGAAGACTACTGTATCTGATGGTATGGCGGGCGGAATATTATGAGGAAGCGGCCACAAGGCTGCACGAAAGAGAGCGCAGCATCAAGGCGGCGAGAGGACGGATTCTGGATCGCAACGGGGTCGTGCTGGCGGACAACAAGATGGTCTGTACGGTATCGGTGATCCACAATCAGATCGAGGAGCCGGAGCAGGTGATCGCCATACTGGTGAAGGAACTGGGAATCTCCGAGGAAGAGGCCAGAAAGCGGGTGGAGAAATATTCCTCCATCGAGCGGGTGAAAAGCAACGTGGATAAGACCGTGGGAGACAGGATCCGGGAATATGATCTGGCCGGGGTAAAAGTGGACGAAGATTACAAGAGATATTATCCTTACGGGGATCTGGCCAGCAAGGTGCTGGGTTTTACCGGAGGAGACAATCAGGGAATCATCGGACTGGAAGTGGTATATGAAGAGATCCTGCAGGGGGATCCGGGAATGATCCTGACGATCACGGACGCCAAGGGGATCGAGGTGGATACGGCAGGGGAGCGTCGGGTGGAACCGGTGCCGGGCATGGATCTTCGTATCAGCATCGACCGGAACATCCAGGAGTATGCTACACAGCTGGCGGCGCAGGCCTGTGCCACCAAGGAGGCGGACAGTGTTTATATAGTGGCTATGAATCCGCAGAACGGCGAGATCCTGGCTATGGTGAATTATCCGGAGTTTGATTTGAATGACCCTTATACCTTACCGGAGCTGACGGAAGTGAAGGAGGACGGCAGCATTGTGGCGGTGGACCCGGCCACACTGACGGTGGAACAGAAACAGGAAAAGATGAATGCCATGTGGCGAAACGGCTGTATCAACGACACCTACGAACCGGGATCCACCTTCAAGATCATCACGGCCGCTGCGGGACTGGAGGCGGGAGTGGTTACCCCGGAAAGTACCTTTTCCTGCCCCGGATTTATCATCGTGGATGACCGTAAGATCCGCTGCCACAAGATTGCCGGACATGGCGGCCAGACTTTTGTACAGTGCATGGAGAACAGTTGTAACCCGGCATTGATTTCCGTCGGCCTGCGGCTCGGTGTGGACAATTACTACCATTATTTTGAACAGTTCGGCCTAAAACAGCGCACCGGCATCGACCTGCCGGGAGAAGCTGGGACTATCATGCATAAAAAAGAGGATATGGGAAATGTGGAGCTGGCTACCGTGGCTTTCGGGCAGTCTTTCCAGATCACAGCAATCCAGCTGCTGACCACGGCTTCCTCCATTATCAACGGCGGCAACCGGATCACCCCGCATTTCGGCATCGAGGCGCTGAACCGTGACGGGGAGGTGGAAGAGACCTTTTCCTATCCGGTGCAGACGGGGATCGTCTCGGAGGAGACTTCGGCTACTATGCGCTACATTCTGGAAATGGTAGTGGCGGAAGGCTCCGGCAGAAACGGTCAGGTACAGGGCTTCCGCGTCGGCGGCAAGACTGCAACCAGCCAGACCCTGCCCAGAGGAAGCGGACGTTACATATCTTCCTTTATCGGCTTCGCTCCGGCGGATGATCCCCAGGTCATCGCCATTGCTATTATCAATAATCCCCAGGGCATCTACTACGGGGGGCAGGTGGCAGCACCGATCATAAGGCAGCTGTACGAAAATATTCTGCCCTATCTGGGACTGGAGAAGACCGAAGAGCCGGAGGAGACAGCGGAGCCCGGGGAGTGATGGCGGTCGCAGACTTCCCCAGGGACGATGTCGAAAACGATGGAAAGAAAAAGGTTCCGGCGGATGAAAATTTGACAAAATCCGCTGATGCCACCCTTTATAATGTTTCTGAAGGAGGGGTGTGATGCATTATGAACTCTACTTAGACAGTCTGTTCCTCCTGAATTTCGGGATGAATCTGCTGCTGCTTTGCCTGGTGGATCACAGCATGGGCCACACTGCCACGTGGTACCGACTGCTTGCGGGAGCCGTGGTCGGAGCGGTCTGGTATCTGTTTCCTTTTTTATGGAAAGGAACAGCCGCCGGGAAGCTGTTGCTTTGTTTTCTGCCGGGGACAATACTTATGCTGTATGTGACATTTCACATTCGCAGCCTTGGGACGTTGTGGAACTATTTCCGAAAACTGATGCTGTCCACCTTCCTGATCGGAGGCATTCTGGCGGCACTGCTTCGGGGATTCCCGATGGGAAGAAATTATCTGCCTGGGATCGGTATGACCCTGGGAGTCGGAGCATTCTCCAGCTGGATACTTGTGCGGGGGCGCAAAAAGGAAGCGGAACAAGCCTGCTATTGTGAGGTAGTGTTACAGGGAGCGGAGGGACCGTTGCGCATTCATGCATTGGTAGACTCCGGCAATACCCTGACCGAACCTATCAGCGGAGCACCGGTATCGGTGCTGGACGCACGGATATTTTATCGGCTGTGGCCGGAGGGACTGCCTGGATTCCGGGTGATTCCTTATCACAGTGTAGGGAAAAAGAGCGGGATCCTTAAGGGATATCCGGTGCCGCAGATGACGCTCATACAGCAGGGTGTGGAACGAGAATACAGAAATGTATACCTGGCAGTGAGTGAGGAGATCGCGGGAGAAGAGATCCCGATGCTGTTACCTCCTGCGCTGTTGCAGGAGACGAACAAAGCACGGAGGAAGAAGGAAAAAATAAAAGAGCCGGACGATCCGGCAAGGCACAATGTGGCAGATAGGAGTAAATATGGTCTTAAAGATAGCAATACCGGGAAAAATGCAGTTTAAAATGATGCGCAGGGAGCCTTATCTGCTGCACCGGAAAGGAGATGTCCACTATATCGGTGGCGCGGAGGTACTGCCGCCGCCCCTGCCCAGTGAGCAGGAGAATCAGGTGATCGGTGATCTGGGGACGGAATACGAGGATGAGGCGAAAGCCATCCTGATCGAACATAACCTGCGTCTGGTGGTCTACATAGCCAAAAAATTCGATAACACCGGTGTAGGGGTGGAGGATCTGATCTCCATTGGCACCATCGGACTGATCAAGTCTATCAACACCTTCAATCCGGAGAAGAATATCAAACTGGCAACCTATGCTTCCCGGTGCATTGAAAATGAGATACTGATGTATCTGCGCCGGAATAACAAGACGAAAATGGAAGTCTCGATTGACGAGCCGTTGAATGTAGACTGGGACGGCAACGAGCTGCTGTTGTCGGATATTCTGGGGACGGATGAGGATGTGATCTATCGCGGTATAGAGAATGAGGTGGAGCGGAAGCTTCTCATGAATGCCGTGAGCAAATTGTCCAAGCGGGAGAAGACCATCGTCAGACTTCGATTCGGACTGGGGACAGTGGACGGACAGGAGATGACCCAGAAGGAAGTGGCCAATCTGTTGGGAATCTCACAATCCTATATTTCCCGACTGGAGAAAAAGATCATGCGGCAGCTGAAAAAGGAGATCAGCCTGCATATTTGACTTTGCATTCGGGACGGATACATGATACTATATAACATGTGCAGAATTGTGGGAGCTGCGTGGCAACAGAGCAGTTCGTGAACCATATAATACAGACAGGATAGTTTTCAGGTAACGGAATCGGAAGTAACCAAAAAGGACAAATACATGATACAGCGTGATGATATATTATCAATGGAATATTTAAAAAAGACGGAATTCACCGGATGCCACCAGGGGATGCGTTACCGTCTGGAGCAGACTGAGGATCCGGAAGGCGGCAAAAAGCTTCTCGTGACGGTCTGGCCGGAGCCCTTTAACTTTTTAAAGACACCGGAGGAGAAGAAGCAGAGGGCCATGTTCTCCTTTGACGAGGACGGAGTGGTGGATGCGGTCGGCTGGATGAACGACAGATTATTTGAGAACAAAAAGCTATGGGACGAGGCGCCTTCCCGCTGGGACACTTACCAGATGTAAAACGGGAATTTTAAGAGACAGATATAGGATGAAGAAAGAATGATTTGGAAATATATAATAAGGGATCTGAACGGTGCCATACAATATCTGCCCTATGGTGTGATGGCCGGTGCCGTCATGGGACTGATCCTGAATGCAATGAATGCCAGGAGGGAGCGGAAGGGAAAAGAAGCCTTTCCGATGGCAGGTCTCATGGTGTTTTCTTTGTACCTTATGATCATACTGGTGATTACTTTTTTCTCCAGAGAGGATGGCAGCCGGAACCGTGCCATGGATCTGGAGCTTTTCTCCACCTGGGGGATTAATACGAGAAATAACGCCTTCGTGGTGGAAAATGTACTGCTTTTCATCCCGTATGGCTTTGCGTGCCCCTGGGCATTTCCCTGGCTTAGGGGATTTTTCAGGAACATCTTTGCGGCTTTTGTGACCAGCCTGGGCGTTGAGACGATCCAGCTGATCACCGGCAGGGGATATTTTCAGGTGGACGATATCCTGACCAATGTGCTGGGAGGAATCATCGGATACTGGATGTTTTGGCTGGTGTATCATACGTTACAGAGAATACGAGGATCAAGGTCTATGCGGTAAGATAGCCTCGCATAGCTTTCAATGCATTTTTTTCGAGACGGGAGACCTGGGCCTGGGAGATGCCGATCATATCGGCCACCTCGGTCTGGGTCTTTCCTTCGAAAAAGCGCAGGGAGATGATATGGCGTTCTCTGTCGCTCAGACGTTTCATGGCCTCACTGAGGGAGAGATGTTCCACCCACGTCTCTTCCTTATTTCTTTTGTCACTGATCTGGTCCATGACGTAGAGGGTGTCACCACCGTCGGTGTAGACCGGTTCGTAGAGGCTCATGGGATTCTGCATGGCATCCAGGGCATAGACGATGTCCTCCTTGGAGATACCTACTTCTGCGGCAATCTCTTCCATGGTGGGCTCCTTCAGATTTTTCCTGGTCAGGGTATCGCGGGCGTAGATTGCCTTGTAGGCGGTGTCCTTCAGAGACCGTGAAACACGGATACTATTGTTATCCCGTAAAAATCTGCGTATCTCACCGATAATCATTGGAGTGGCAATAGGATGTGCTAATGCCGTATTTATCATACTTTTAAAACTGCATATTTTTTCACTTGTCGCAAAAGTGTCGTATATGTGTCACTATATGCGACTTTTTTTATGTCAAAATTTAAGCATAAGGAGGAATGACCTTATGGCAAAATTCAGATTTTCAGATGAAGCACTGGAACGTATTTTTAGTAAAGAACAGATGGGAAGTGTTCCGCTTAAATATCAATCAATCGTAGTCCATGCCACAGAGGAAGTTATAGGAGAACTTGGTAATGCTTATGAATTTCAGTCCGTTGGGACTTTTGAACAAGCCGACATATCAGACACTTGATGAAGTGGAAATTGCGAAACAGATAGAATCAATGGAAGAAAGGGAGAACAGACATGCCGCAGCCGATTATGAATCCAAACTACTACAATCCGCAGTATAGGACAACTATGTACGGACAGTTTATGCCACAACAGGAACAATTCCAGCCACAGCAGTTTATGCAACAGCCACAGCAAAACGCAGTACAGATGTACGGTCGCATTGTGCCAGCGCAGGAATGCATAGCACCGAATGAGGTTCCTATGGATGGCAATACGGCATTTTTCCCTAAACAGGATATGTCAGAGATCTATGCTAAATCATGGGGAGCAGATGGGAAAATTTATACAAGGCTCTATAAGCCTGTTTTGGAAGATAACGATAACAATTCACTGCAGACCGCAGAAAAGACGAAATTTGACCTATCAGACGAAGCTACAGAGGTATTTATGAAGCGGTTTGATGAACTGGAGCAAAAGATCGAGCAGTTAAAATCTTCGCAATCGCAAAGAAAATCTTCACAGACACAAAGAAAGGAAGATGCTGAATGAATCAACAGATGATGCAAATTCTTAATCAGATTAAAGGTATTTGCAATCCACAAAAGGCGGCTATGCAAGCACTCCAACAGGCGGCATCTAGTGGAAATCTTATGGCAACAAATATTTTAAGCAAAATCAACAGTGGGGATATGAATGGTGCCGGACAGATTTTGAATAACTGTATGGATACTAATGGAATCAACATGAATGAGATAAGAAGTTTTTTTGGAATGTAGTACATTTTGGGTTGTGCGCACAGAAAACCGGGTATCCCATTTGTAAATAAAACAAATGGAGGTAACAAAATGTTTAACGCTACATCTCCCAGTCTGGCAGACATTGCTGCTGTGACTGGAAACAACAGAAACGACGGTATGTGGGACAATGGCGCATGGTGGATCGTGATTCTCTTAATCTTCGGTTGGGGAGGTTTTGGAAATTTCGGTGGAAACGGCATGAATGGCGGTGTAGGTTCTGAGGTTCAAAGAGGTTTTGACACTCAGGCTATCATCGGTAAGCTGGACGGAATCAACAGCGGATTATGTGACGGCTTTTACGCACAGAATACCGCTATTATGAATGGTTTCCACGGTGTAGATAACGCTATCTGCAATCTTGGCTATCAGACACAGCAAGGTTTCAATACTACCAACATTGCTCTGATGCAAGGACAGAATGCTTTGCAGTCCCAGCTTGCTAATTGCTGCTGCGAGACCCGTGAAGCTATCCAGGGTGTGAACTACAATATGGCAACGAATACTTGCGCATTGCAGAACACCATGAATAACAACACTCGTGACATTATCGACAGTCAGAATGCCGGTACAAGAGCAATCCTTGACTACTTATGTCAGGATAAGATCGCTACTCTGCAGGCAGAGAACAACGATCTGCGCAGAGCCGCTTCTCAGGATCGTCAGAATGCTCTTCTCACTACTGCCATGAGTGCACAGACACAGCAAATCATCAACACTGTGAAACCTGCACCTATTCCTGCATATCAGGTTCCCAACCCTAACGTATATTACGGATGCGGTTGCAACACTGGTTGCGGATGCTAAAACTGCATATCGAGTAACTTAACCTTAAGGTTATGTCTGCTATGCAGAATTACTGACAACATGGGGCAGACTATATGGTTTGCCCCTTTGATTTTGAAAGAGAGGTATTTATTATGGCTGAATATACAGCAGTAGCATTACAGACTGTGGCAGCAGGAGCAGACGTTGCTTTTACCGAAACTGCCGTAAATGGAAGTAACTGTATCAATCATAGAGAGGGATCCGGAATTGTGAAGTTAAGAGGTATCACTAATCAGTGCCGGGCAAGATTCCTTGTAAGCTATTCCGGAAACATTCAGATTCCCACTGGTGGAACTGTTGGGGAAATTTCCCTTGCACTGGCAGTAGACGGAGAACCTTTACAGTCCACAAGAATGATTGTAACTCCGGCAGCAGTAGAGAATTTCTTCAATGTTTCTGCGCAGGCTTACATTGATGTCCCTCGTGGATGTTGCAGCACGGTAGCGGTTCAGAACACTTCCACACAGGCTATTGAAGTGCAGAACAGTAATTTAATTGCCGTTCGTGAAGCGTAGGAGGTGAAAAATCATGGATGTTAAAAGAATGCATGAAATGATTGAAAAACTTTCTGAATGCGCTAAAGCGCAGTTTGACAAAGGAATTGACAAGGTAGATACTTGCGAAATGGGAAAGGTCATCGACATGATGAAAGACTTGTCCGAAGCTATGTACTACCGTGAGTTGACAAAAACCATGCAGGAATATGACCCGGACGAAGTCATGGAAATGTTTGAACGTTACGGTGACGGTGGTAAACGTTTTTACGACCATTACCGCTATGCTGATGGAAGATTTGCACCTAAAGGGCATGGAACGTACCGCAGAGGATATGAGGAACCGCCTTATTATCACATGACACCGGAAATGTATCACCGTGACATGGACAGAGACATGGGAAGAATGTACTACACTGAATCTTCTGCATCTACTGGTCCCATGCGTGATGCAAGAGAGGGTAGAAGCGGCATGAGCCGTAGAGCCTACATGGAAAATAAGGAACTGCACAAAGCTAACACTCCTGCGGACAAGGAAGCAAAAGTGCGTGACCTGAACACCTACATGACGGAATTGGCAACGGATATGTCCGAAATCATCAATGATGCCACACCGGAAGAGAAGTCTGTCCTTAAAAGCAAACTTTCTGCACTGGTAACAAAAATCGGATAACACACATAAGGGGCTTATTTAGCCCCTTTTATGTTGGAGGTGGTAAAGATGTTCACGATAAATGGAATCGTTTGGAATTTAAGGCTTGTAGAGCCGCACAGCACTATGTTAATGCGTTCTGATAACACATACACGTTTGGAATGACAGACCGAAATACGCAGTGCATTTATATTTCCAACAGAATCAATGGCTCATTCTTTGACCGTGTACTCTGCCATGAGTTGTGCCATGCGTTCTGCCTGTCCTACAATCTGACTATGGATATTCATACAGAAGAGATTGTTGCAGACTTCCTAGCCACTTATGGAAGAAATGTGTTTACACTGGCTGATGAAATTATCAAAGATTACATGAGAATGCTTGCGTAGTGCTTTTACAAATGCTATAATTAATAGTAACCAAACTATAATTTATACCAGCTGAACAGTAGCAATACTTTTCAGCAAAAGCGCATCAAACATGTATTTTTAAAAGAAGAGTGTCCTTGTCGTGTAGGGCATTCTTTTTTTGCATAGAAAAGACCCCTGTTATGGGGTCTCTTCTTTTGATTTTTTCCTATTTAAACACTCTTTAGCCCATGCTTTTCTTTCTTCTTCAAAATGTATTTGCTCCGCAGACTTAAAATTTATAAACTCTTTAAACATTATTTCGGTTTGATACCCAAACAAGTAATCATAAATCTTTTCCATCACATCAGGGTAGAACCAAAATATTTGATAAAGATATATTGGTTTATGATCCGGTAATATGCGTTCACTACTTACATAAGATTCCCATAGATAATCCAAATTGAAATATTGGCTAACATAATGATAGATATAGGAAAATAAGGTGTAAAAAATGCCTTTTTCTTTTGAAAATTCAGCAAGAGATTCTAAAAATCCATACTTTGACTGCTTTTCGAAAAAATATTCTCTTTCAGATTGGCTAACCTCTGTATATCCATGAAGCATATTTACCATTTTATATAAATTTTCGTTGCTATCTTGTGGAACAATATTTGAAAAATATAGATTCGCATTTTTTATTTCTTTCATTGCGTATTCAAATTTCATCTTGAACAATTCTCCGTTTGAAATCCTATATTTTTCAAAATATTCATGCAATTTCTTTTCGTTATAATCAAAATTACTGTGAGAACAAGAAATTGCAACTCTTCCAGTCTTACCTTTGCTGTAAAATTCGCATTGCTTCGACAAGTCTTTTATTCTATTATAAGGCCTTCGAGTCTTACCTATTTTTACATCATTTTTGTATTCAATAATGTATAAATAACCAGTTCCCATGTTAGTGAATGGCTTTTCTTCTTTGATTTTGATATATTCTTTGAAACTGTATATATTCCATTCTCTGACAGCTAACTCTGTTCCCTCAACGTTTACAATATTTTCCATATTATTTTTCCTTTCTTTTTATCTATCACAAAGTATATTTGTATATGCCAATATGCATTTGAGGAAATGAATGCTGGTATTTTCAAGGTTACAGATAATTTTTTTGATAAGTTCTTCTCTCATTTTCAGCTCCTCCATTTAATCAAAAATAATTTGCCAAAAGGAAGATGCAGTGCTATAATTTACATAATCCTTTTGGGGTAAAGGAGCAGCCGGTTACTTTGCGGGTATGGCTGCTCCTTCTTTTTTAGTTTCCGATTTCTTCATCAACTTTTTCGTTAAACCATTTCGTTTTAGTCAATCCTTTTTGGAAAAGTTTTTCCTCTAACTTCTCAAACTTTTCCTTTTCGATTTCAACACTAAAATTTTTTGTTTTCTTTCTTCGCTCTTTGAAGTAATCGGCTCTGCTTTTAGGTGCTATGGTTATCACCTCCTTGTTTCGAGATACATTATATAATGTTTCGAGATACAAGTCAAGCACTTTTTCAAAAAATAAGAGAGTGGTGTCACTCCCTTGATTGCGTTCTATAAATTATTGTTTTTTTGTGCATTAACATAGGACTCGGCAAAATTGCGCAGTCCTACAATTCATACTGCGGATATGCCTTTTCCCATACGGACTTGTGATAGGTATTTACCTCTCCATAATTTGCATCGAATATCTTTTTAACCTCATATCCCATTGTAATTCCAGTAGCTTTCAGCTTTCTCCAGTCAAAACGTTTCCATGATACACCATTCAGTGCCGCTACACGCTTAATAGAGTACCAATCCTTGGAAGTATCAAGCTGTGCTTTTAATTCCTCTTCCCGGTCAAGGCTTTCCAAAAGCTGTGCCACGGCATCACGATAAGTCATAGGTACATTAGGTGTAGACTGCTCCACAGAATATGTGCCGGTCTTGCGAATGGATGGTAGAACTTCATCAAATATCCAACTTTCAAATTTTTCAGCAGATGGCAATTCACTATGTGAGATAAGCCTATACATATCTCCCTCAGGAATCACATTTACCTCTAAAGTTTTAGTTTCACTTTGCGGATGAGGTATACTGTATTTTGCCGTATACCTACAATGAGCAGAAATTGCATCTGATGGTCGTTTATATCCAAGTGCTTTTGCTATATCAGTTGCTACAAAATAAGGTTTCCCATCAATCATAACGGTTCTTACCTCACCAAATTCATTGTTGCTAAATACTTCTAATTCGTTCATCTCTAATACCTCCCGGAATGATTTGTGAAAGAGTAGAAGAGCATAAAAATAAGCCCACTACCCCTGTTACTGTTGGAGTAGCGAACTTCCAATCTTTTTTGGTCTGTCTTTATTCCGGGTCTTGGTTGCAATCTAGGCTGTCTAATCAGCTTTCACTCGCCGGACATGGTGCAAGACTTCCTAACTGACACATATTATACCATGCAGAACGTAGATTCGCAACAAAAATAAGGGCACCCTTGCGGATGCCCTTAAAATCCTATATTCTATTGTAATTTTATAACTTCTTTATGACCGGTCCATATACTTGTTTCATATTCCAGTTCAATACTCTGTGCATCTTGTGGAACTACAAATGCAATTTTGTAAGAGGTATTTCTTCCACTTGAAATATTCGCATTCAACGAAGAGTTTTCCACAACACTGTAATTCTGTTCGCAATCTGTATTGTCTGCGTAGCACTGGAAATCATAGATACTTACATACTTATCATCTTTGCTGTTATTCTGATAGGAAACATCAATCATTATGTATTTCATTCCGTCTGCAAGAGCATTCCAACCGTATTCATCCTCATAATCGGTGAAGTTAAGGTCAAAGTCATTGATTGTGACTTGTAAACCGTCTGCATCAAATGTGTAACCGGGAGAAATGACTGCACTACTTGATACTTCTACTTCTTCAACTTTAGATTCCGGTGTAATTTCTGATACTGCGGTAGAACTCTCCACTGTTGCAGAAACAGATGCTTGATTACTAGTAGATTCCTTGTTGCTATCGGATACACCATTTACAAACAGTACCATAATAGCAAAAATTACGATTCCGATAACAGAGCACACAAGACCTGCAATGGCTGTTCCGTGCTTTCTATCTTTTTGACACAGAGCAATAATAGCGAGTATCAAGCCGACAATACCTGGCACAATGCCAAAAGCTATACAAGCTGTGAGGATGCTTATAATACCAAGCACCATTGAAGTGATTCCTAAAGGACTTTGTTTCATAGAGTAATTACCCCTTTCATTTTTGATTTTATAAAATTTTAACACATTTGTGGTATTCTGTCGATAAATAGATGTGAAGTATTGAAAAAAAATCAAGGTCAACCGTTTTGATACCCCGGTGGGTCTGCATTTTTATCCGAAAATCTCGTTTTCAGAGGTTTTTGAAAGAAAAATTTTTTGTCAAAATATAATGCAAAAATTTTTAATCCCCCCGGTGTAGCACTTTCCAAGCTGAAAAATCCGTTTTCAGAGATTTTTCACTGATTTTTTTATGCCGATTGAAGGCATGAAACGCTTGTAAGCTCTTGTGGTGCATCCGGTCACCGTGTCGCAGCTTTCGCAAGGTCTCCAACAGCCGAAAGAATAGCATCGTGCGCAGACCGTAACAGTTCCGAAGATTCCGAAGACAGACCACCGGCGGCAGTCTCAACCCGCATGACGGTTGCCAACCGTTACCCGACATCCGATACACTTTCCATAATGTCATACACATGACCTTTTCCCACTTTTCGCATTTTGGAAAATCCCCCTTGTAATATTTGATTGTACACCAAGACAACGCAAGCCGTCAATATACCCGTGGATATGATCCGACCGGATCCGGCAGAAGAGCAACGCAAACAGACAGCCAAACGGCAGTATATCACACAGGACACGACAAAAAGACGGTTGCAAGCCGTCCTTAACTGTTTTCTAGTTCAAAAATTGCCCACCGCAGGGCGGAGACTGTCTCCGTGTCGTGCTCTCGCTCCGCACGCTCTAACAGATTGTAAAGTCTTTCAAGTTTCTTTTCTTTCATCCTGGTGACCTCCTTTTTTTAATTTTTGGGTAAATTCCACCCATAAAACCGCCGCCCGGTAGTGATCCGGCGGGCATCCTCTGCGGCGGCTATTGTTCAATGATTTCAAAGCATTTTTTTATTTCTTCCAAGCTGTGGCAGCATTCCCCGCCGGGATAGCGATATATAGCCATATAATCTCCACCGCCTAAAGGTTGCATATCTTTCAAATACGCTCTAAAACCTCCGTTCCCTTTTATGATATTTGGATATCCATCTTTTCGCATTTTTTCAATTCTTGTCATGTTCCTATTCCTCCATATTCTAAATTTTCCCCGTTTCCAGGGTAAAAGCAAGACCGGGACTCGATCCCGGTTGTAAGCCTGTCTTACTTGCTTAATATTCAATTTTTAATTGCGCAGAGCCTTTATATAAAAAAGCTGTTTTTCCGTGTAGGTCGCTACAAGTCCAACCGCCAGAAATATAATCATTTATAAGGCTTTCAAAATGCTGGTAATTTGCACATTTAATATATATCATTGTTTTATTCCTCCAATTTTTTGTAGTATCTGATGTTGCGCACCTCTTAAAAGTAAATATAAAATTTTTCTCCGGTTGCGTTCCAGTCTTTGTCTAAGATTTCCATTTTGTATAATTGGCCGTTGTTACCGTAAGTGCCAGCAGAATAGAAAAGCTGTGTTGCGCTACATCCTTTAGCTTCAGGATACGCTTTTTTTATCTCTGCAATAATGTTATTTACTCTGTCACCATTATCACCGCATAAATAAGATCCGGCCGGAACATCTTTTAAGCAACTAATAAAATTGATTGCATTCTCAAAGTTGTAGCAGTTTCCGTCTAACTTGATGCCGTCTAAACGCTGACCCTCTGCAATAAGATTTTTCCGTGAAATTCTTTTACTCATATTGCTTTTACCTTTTCACCCGTGTTATAATTGCGGTGCCTTTCTTTTTGGGTGCCGCTCGGGTGATCTTGGTAGGATGCCGGGCGGCTTTATTTATTTGTTGAGATAACTATAGCATAGTTCAATAATATAGTCAATAGCATAGTTTAATAATTTTAAAAATATTTTTTGAAAGTTGTTTTTACCTATATAATGCAAACATTAAAACTAATTGACAAGCATAGTTTAATATGATACTATTCTATAAAAAAGGAAAAGAGGTTTTAAAAATGGCATTCCGGGAAAGAGGAAAAGAGCTATCATACATAGCACAATATCAGAAAGACAACTACGACAGAATTACAGTGATGTCACCAAAAGGAACAAAAGAAAAGCTAAAAGCGGCTGCAACTTTGCGGAATATGAGCGTTTCTGAATTTGTGTTATCTTGCGTTACAAAAGAATTAGAAAAAATGAAAGAATAGTTCAATAATATATTTACAAGCATAGTTTAATATAATATAATGACATCATAGCAAATGACATCATGACATCACAAAAGTGATATCATCAAAATGACATCATAACATCATTGAACTATGACATCATGACATCACATGAGGAAAGGAGAAACAGCAATGGAAACATTTGATTACAAAGTGCGTTTTCCGAAAGACCTAGAACCGCAGATCAAAGCGCAAGCAGAAAAGAACGGCGAAAGTGTCAACCAGTTTGTTATAGGTGCCGTGATCGCAGCATTGCAACCAGTACAGTTGCTGACGGTGACAGAGCAACCGAAAGAAACACACGTGACAGGCTCTAGAAGCCCCATAGACGAGAAAATCGCACTCATGCAGGCAAATGAACGGTTGCACGCTTTACAAGCCAAAACAGCGGCAGAAAGAGCCGCTAGAGAGCATGGAGAAGTTGCACCAGTCGTTAAACATCCTCCGAAATGGGCGGGCTTACCCGGACAGCGGCCAGACGAAAGTAATGTTGAATGGGTAGAACGCAAGCGGAAAGAAGCGAAAGAAATTTACAATCAAGGCATGGAGCGAATACAGAGAGAAAAGGAGCAGAAAGCATGACAGGCACACCGGAGCAGATCACAGCAAAGAAAGCCGCCCGGATCGTATCGACTTGTAGAGCGTTTTTCCAGTGGTATGAACCGCAGATAAAAGACAAATTCGAGCGGCAAGCGTGGGAAGAGTTAAAAACCAAAGTTATCCCAGAGGTGGAAAGCTACACAGATGCGGAACAACTGATAGCGGATCGGCAGAAATTCGCAGACAAAACGTTGCTGCAAAAAATATTAATCAGGGCGTGCAGCCTTCGATCACTGGATCCGGAATATCGCAGAAATTTAGCCCAAAAAAAGAAGCAATTAGAAGACGAGCGTTGGAACCGATTACAGGACAGGAGGAAAAGATACAGCGCATATTGTTAACAAGATTCAAGCAGGTGTAACAACCTGCTTTTCTTGATCTATTTTTACTGTGTTGTTTTAACGTGCTAAATTTTGTAGACAAATTGTAGACAAATTGTAGACGCAGATAAGATTAAATAAGATTAGATTAAATAAAAGGAGATAAGATAAAAGTAAATAAGTGCAGAAAGACAATGATATATCAAGTATATATAAATACTAGAGCTGACCAGCTACCACCATACACCCATCTGCAAAAATTACATGTCTGTCCGTCAAATAATCCCATTTGTTAAATTTAACCGTATGATATTTTTTAATCGCATGATTTTTATTGCTCAGGATCAGCAGCAGACATACCACAACAACAAATCATCAAATGTGCAAAAGGTTGTTGTAGATTTATAAATAGCACTTATGGTATGATAAAAGCAGTTAGGGAGCCGACGCTAAAACGGTACGAGTGACAGCGGTACAAATCCATCCCCCTCTGGATATGCAGCCGCCTAGATTGTAACCAAGACCACCGGAGCCGACAGACCGGAAAAGATCAGAAGTCACTAGCTGATCACTTTTTTAGATTTATGTTTTTACTGATACACGTTGAGAAAATCAAAAAAACATAGGTTTATTGAGTGGTGCTTAGTGATTTTTTTATTGCAGATTTTTAGGAGGTGCAGAGCATGGAAAAAGTCGAAAATACAGAAACATCCCAGGTTTATGAAAATGACATGGAATTATACCTCGCCCAGTTCTGCAGAGATCAAAAAATAGAGAATATCAGACAAGAGTCTCAAAGTGTCTGGAATGCTGCACTTATGTATATTAAACGTCATGCTTTTAATGAGCCTGACTGTCTTAAGTCTAAATCCCTTGTAAATACTACTGGATCATTTACAGGTGGAGTAAGTAACTATAATGCTTATAACTATGACTTAGTTAATCGTATATGTGATTATTATATATATATGTGTATGATGTATGACAAAGAGGTATCAGCTATAGGATTTAGCTTATTAACGGGCATAGACAGATATACAATAGCTACTTGGAGAGATGAGGGCACTAAATTAAGTCCATCGTGTTCTGACATCGGCAAAAAAATATCGGATTTTCGTGAAGAGTCTTTAAGCGCAAAATTAGCCACAGCAAAGCGAAACCCTGTTGGGATCCTAGCAATCCTAAATCGTCACTACGGATGGAACCTTCCGGGAGTATCGAGAGAGCAGCAGAACCAAAAGCAAGCTTTGACCGCTTCGGACCTGCCACAGTTAGGCGGTATAAATGGACAAAATACATCAATGTTGACCGATTACGGAGCGTATGACGATAGCAACGTAGATGCAAATGAGTAGCAACAAGTGCGGAAACGTGCAGAAATATTGGATAGTTAAGGATGTATCAATAAAGACTGCGTGAAAGATTAGTTTAACGCATAGTTGAAAATCCACATAACACACCGGGGGAGGGGGTCTGACAGGATCAGCGAACAGCCCCTACTTAGTCCCTCAAATTTCCTTAAAAACAAAAAGACCCTTAGGAGGTGTACCACATGATTTTCATTTACATAGTTTTAGCATGGATACTGTTTCAATTACAGGCTCCTGCATGGGTATATATCCTGTTCATCATCGGAGTATTTTTAAGAGCAGTAATCACTGGTAGAGATTAAGCGTATGCAAATCTACGGAAAAGAGATTAAAGACGAATGTTCAAAATGCGGTGAAGTCCTGCAATGCGAATTATTTCTTCAAGGCCACGGAATCAAGAGAAACCGTGAGAACGTTACAGAAATGGTTAGCTGTCAGATGGAGCACCAAAAGAGCAGGCTTGATAAAGAGCCTAAAGAAGATTTGCCAGTTAAGGAGAAATGTGAATTGCCACCGGAGATTAAAGAGATTTACACAGAGGTTTGGAAAATCCATAAAGAGTGTGCCAACCCTAAGACGGATGATGACTGGTCGTATCTTATCAGACAGGGCAACTTGCTGATTAAAATGCACAACAATAGCCAGTTTGCTAAAGCAATGGTAATGGCAATGATCGATGAAATTGAAGGAAGGACGAAGAAAAAATGCTTGGGTTCATGATTTTAAAAATAATGACAACGTTAGTTTTAACATTTTTAACAATATCTGGTTTATGGTATGCTCCAAAGCAGAAAACAGCATCGGAAGGAGTTATTTTCTTTGCAATCGCAATGTTCCTTGCATTTGGAATAACTTTCATGTGGGTATAGCCTATGTGGTTACCGGAGATTATGCGAATTATCCCATATCACAATGTTGAATGGGTTAAATTCATAAAGCCATTGTTATTGCCGAATATCCGGTGTTGTGTTGGAATTGGATATGTGGCAGAGAAATCAAGGCATCAAGAGTGTATGCAGCCTGTGTGTGGGAAATGAAAAATGAAATAATGCGTTCGACAACACAAAGTTTTACAGAGTACCGTGCGCAGGCGTGACAATTAAGCAATATAGGGTGTTTCACGAAAATAATCCGGGAGCAGATGGTCTCTCTCCCGGAGTTTAGGGCTATCGCCAAGCGGTAAGGCACAGCACTTTGACTGCTGCATCCCAGGTCCGAATCCTGGTAGTCCTGTTTCGCAGATGTTTTCTTCTTTCGGTCTTTGCCATCTGCGAATATTCCATCTACATGGAATACTCCTTTCACCTCATAGCGGAATGCTGTTAAGAGCCGTCGCAAGGCTCGTGAGGTTTTCAGGTTTAGCCGTAGTAGTTACCTGCTTCGATTGGTCGGCAAAAGAATTACGGCAGCGGCTGGCATACCCACTCAATGCAGAAATGTGTATGCCACATCTTAAGGCATATTTCCGGCACTTATCCCACGGTGTCGGAGATTGTCAGTAAAGACATAAAAATCCTGCACTACCCTTGCAGACATAAAATGGGTGTATGTGGTGACAGAATAGGTATTATTAATGTGTAAGGCTTGATAATGGTCGGGCGTTAATACGCTGGCAGACGTTCACAGGAATGCAAGCTATGTGAGGTGCAAATCCTTACCCACATATTTGACAATGTAAATTTACCTTGCTTACTTGTTCGGTGCATAAGAAATGGCTGGCGAGGGAAACCGAGCTTCATTGTCAACATAAACGAACGCAAGATCGCAACTTGCAAGTAGGGTTTTGACGGCATAGTGCGAGAACAGTTCGATTCCTATGCTTGGAGCGAGCGAGTTGCAAGTCCTTACGTCAAAAGCTTCCGGTTCGCTACCGGATAGAGTGTTGGTGGCAGAATCCCACTTGAATTAAAAAATGCCGTAAGTGTTGCTTGGTGTCCGAGCCTTAAATGTCGGCAGACAGCTTACGGAAATGTATATTGTGACGTAGCGCAAATGGCGAGAGCAGCTGTCTTATACACAGTATGTTGTGGGTTCAAGTCCCACCGTCACAATGGGTGTTGTTGCAAGTACACTCCGAGTATGATTATTACAGAAGCATAGGGGATAAATACACCGGTTAATGTTTATCTCATGGGAACTTGATAGAGCCGCTTGCGGCCGACTAAAAGATCCTTGGGCGGTAGGATAACCAAGTAAAAAACCTACGTCTATGCAGTGTTTATCTTTATCTCCACTTAGTCGGGTACTACTGCAATAGTTCCGGTCGATGGGAGATGTATGGATAGTAGTTGCTCATTATCGGTCAACGAAAAACACTTCTGTGAGTAGAATTTGCAGATTCAAAAGCAGTCGAGCCTTGTTTGGGTCGGGTGGGTTCGACTCCCACGGCAACTATTCCCTGGCTAAAACGTAAGCCACATATGTTTAGCGAAAACCAAGCCTATGAAGTAGAGAACAGACAAGACTGTGAGATTGTGGATAGTCAGTGACAAGTAGGCGGTGCACCTTTGGTTATGGCAAGCGCAAGCCTTAAAAGGTTTTACGGTGCGATTCCCATGTATAGTTTCAGTGGTAGAACAGCATCCGCATAGGATGTGTGTCGGCGGTTCGATTCCGTTTGCATGGGTTATGGAGGATATGATATGAAACATGAAAAGGAATGGTACACCTGTGATCGGTGTGGATCTGAAATAAAAATGATGCCGGAAAGAAGAACTTTTTTAACAAGGAAAGTGATTACATCAGCAGAATTTAATATGAGATTTGCAAATGTAACAGGATATGTTGCTGATACTGAACTTATATCTCCGTTACTTATGGCAGTTCAAATTAAAGAAATATGCGACGTTGGATACAAAGACTTTCATTTGTGCCCTAAATGTCGGAAAAAGTTTGAGGAGTGGATGAAAAATGAGTATGACAGCAGTAATTGAGAGAATAGAACGTGATGCGTTTCGACAGGTCACACCTAAAAACATCGGTAATATTGAAGATATAAAAATTGAATGTACAACACTGGGAGAAGAGCCGATTGTCGTGGCAGATACAAAGGAAGACGAGGAAACTTTGAAAAAATGTTTTTATGTAAAACTGTCCGAACATCGTTGTAGCAAATGCAACCGCCTGTTAGGCAAATTCAACGGACAGGCTGAAATCAAATGTCCGAAGTGTGGGAAAATCAATAGAATTGGGGTGAATCGGGAATGAAAATTATAAAACGACACAAATTAGTAGCACCGACCAAAATATTAACCTGCGATAAATGCGGTTCGATATTTGAGTTCGAGAAAAGAGAATGCGATGCAACTGACATAATGGGTGTAATGCATGATGGTCTTGGCAGTTACAATATCAAGTGCCCTGTATGTGGGAAACGGTCGTATTTTGATTGGAAGTAAACTGAATATTTAGAGCACCAGTCGTAGAGTGCCTACGCAGAGAGCCAAATTTCCAAAATTTTAGGGAAGGAGGCTCTTTTATATTGGCAAGTCAGAGCCTTATATCGGCAGTAAACAGTTACGACAAGTACATAGAGCAACATGGGATTGATGAACAGGTCATTGATGCGTACATACAGGCATTATCGGTTGCATTTCGGTCAGAAAATGATGTTAAGTACGGATTGCAGCAATCAGCAAAAACAAAGTCACTTATTGCAAAATATGTCAGAGAAAAGACAGGCGGAAGAGTTGCTGATTTGGAAGTATACGCAGGGGATAATGATACATCATATAAAATTTTAGATCAATTTTACAATGTTTTAATGTATGAATCAGCGTATCTAGTTGACAGCTTTTTTTATTACATTGAAATTGATGAAAAGGATCCGTGGAAGAGATTTTATTTTCCAAGAAGAAACGTTTTAAAACAAGTAGTAGGAGCATATCAAGAAATTTACGATGGGAAACTGGATTTTCTATCAGTTTCCCAGCCAAAACGTACAGGAAAGACAACCGGAGGATTGAAACTGGCACAAATGATGGGTGGAAGAGATCCAGACGGAAGTATTTTCGGTGTTGGAAAAGGTGAAGGACTGGTAAAGAGGTTTTACGGTGGTCTTTTACAAGGATTTGAGACTGAAAGTACTTATCAGCGGTTTTTAAGTGTTTTTCCGGAAGCTACAAAAATAAGCAAAGATGGATACAAGAGTGCAGAGAATTTGTCCATAGACCTTAAAAGCAAGAATATTTTTCCAACATTTACTTGCCGACCTATTGACGGTGCAATCGTAGGTTGTACGGAAGCAAATGTGCTTGTTTATATTGATGACTGCGTAAAGAACCATGAGGAAGCAAGAAACAGAGACAGGCTAGAGTTCCTGTGTGAAAAGGTCACAGATGACGTTTTAGGACGTAGATTAGAGGGTACACCCATTATTATCCAGGGAACAAAATACAGCCTGTATGACCCTATTACAGCGTTACAGAACAAGGCTGATGAACTAGGGTGGAGATGGAAAGAGGTTGCAATTCCGGCACTTGACCCTGTAACGGACGAAAGTAACTGGGAAATATACCGAAAGGACAAGCGAGGTCTTAGAAAAATATTCACTACGGACTATTACCGGAAAGAAAGAAAACTTGTTTCCGAAGAAACCTGGGCGGCAGAGTTCCAACAAGAGCCATACGAAGCAAAGGGAAGAATGTTCTCTGAAAGTGAGTTAAATTATTTTGAGGAACTTCCAGTTGACAGAGAGCCGGATGCAATCATGGCGGCTTGTGATAGTGCTGACAAGGGAGAAGATAGCTGCGCTATGCCAGTCGGATATGTGTACGGTAACGAGGTATATATCGTTGATGTAGTATTTGATAATGCAGGAACACAGTTCACAAAGCCTGAATGCGCAAATATGATTATTAAACACAATGTTAAAACAGTCACTTTTGAGAGCAACAGTGCCGGGGAATATTTTGGTCGTGATGTTATGGACATTGTAAAGTCGCAGGGAGGAAGATGTAGCGCAAGGTTTAAGTTTAACTGTTCCAACAAAATTACGAGAATGGAAAATGCAAGGGATAATGTAATTCGTGATTATTATTTTCGTGATTTCAAGAAAATGGACAGGCAGAGCCAGTACTACAAATTCATGAAGGAATTAACCACTATGACACGTAGCGGAAAAGTAAAACACGATGATGCACCGGATAGCATTGCATTGTTTGAAAATGAGATGCGTAGCGGATACATAAAGCCAACAGTAATTTTGCCAAGCCCTATATAGGAGGTAAATCGAATGGTGACCAAAGAGGTTTTATCTCAATACACAGATTTACAGGAAGAAATCAAAGAAGTACAGCAGAAGATTAAAAAACTTGAATCGGATATCAGAAAAATTGAATCGGATGGGAATGTTGTTGACAGCGTATCAGGTGGATGCGGGGGCACTGAACATTTCCGTATTGAAGGATTCCCTTATCCAGAGTACAGCAGAAAACGAACTTTGCTTTATTCAAGAAAGGCTACTTTACAGCTTTTAGAGGACGATTTACTGCAAAAAAATAATGAAGTCGAAGAATTTATTGCAAGCGTTCAGGACAGTCGTATAAGACGGATCATAAATTTACGTTTTATTGAAAAATTATCATGGAACAAGGTTGCTGATAGAATCGGTGGTGGAAACACAGAGGATAGCGTAAGAAAAGCATTTGACCGCTATATGGCAAATTAAAATAATACGGAGGTATAAAAATGGCAAAATATAGAAAGATACCTATTATTGTTGAAGCTATTAGATGGAATGGCATTAACTTAGATGAAATAAAAGAATTCGTTGGGAAATCGCTTATATATGAAATTATCGATGATGCTTGGAGAGCAGGAAAATCTTCACCTCATGTAATCATGAAAATAAAAACTTTAGAGGGATATATGAACGTATCTATAAATGATTTTATAATAAAAGGAGTAAATGGAGAATTTTACCCTTGCAAGCCTGATATTTTTGAAAAAACATACAAAATAGTATAGTTCCATATAAACTTGTCCGATATGTCCGATTTTTCCGTGATACTATTAAGATGCAGAAAGATTCCAAGATATTTTTCATTTCCTCCTCAGATCATGTGAAGACTCCAGAAGTACCGCTCTTATCAGCAAGGGCGGTATTTTTGTGCGCAGAAAAGAGGTATTTATGATTTTTAACCAAAAAATTAGAGTGTACTGTCCTGGATGCGGACGGTTGGTCGGTGAATGTAGTGCAAAATCACACATTGACAAGACATATAAGTGCCGGAATTGCAATAAGATGGTTGTTTACCATACAGAGACCGGAGAACGTGAGATTAAGAAACTCCAAAAAAGAGATCAGAGTAGTGGAATGACATTTATGTAGGTGATAAAAATGCAAACTGGAAGAATTGTACTTTATACGGATGTAGAAGAAATTACATACAAAAATGTCATTGATGTTTTGAGAAATGCCATGACAGACCATAGGGTAAATGCAGCAAGGATTAAATATCTCATGGAGTATGATGAAGGAAATCAACCACTTAAAAGAAAAAAGAAAGTAAGAACAGAAATTGATTGCCATTGCGTAGATAATGTGGCAAATGAGATAACGGAATTTTGGAGTTCATTCGGCTTCGGGAATCCTATTACGTTGGTTCAGACTGGAGATGCAGAAGATAAAGAGATTGCAGAGGGAGTAAAAAACCTTAATAAGCAATACAATCTTGTAAAAATCAAAACAAAAACACAAGAAATTGCAAGACCTATGTTAATAGGTGCTATTTGCAATGTTTTAATCGACGTAAATACAGAATGGAAACCAGGGAAAGCATATTTTACATATGATGTACTTAATCCAATGACTTCATTTGTTATCAAGTCAAGCTATTACGCAGATCGAAGAACAATGCTTGGAGTAACATTCCGGCATGATAAAAACAGCGGAAGTACATACTACACTTGTTACAGTAAAGACAGCAGATACGAAATTAGGGATATGAACAAAATCATCAATGGCGATGCTGTTGAAGATGATGCTAATAAATGGAAACACGAAGAAAGAAGCGGAGAAAAAAATCCTTTAGGAGTTGTCCCTATTGTTGAGTATTTCCGGTCTTATGATCGTATGGGAGTGTGGGAGCGGCAAATTTCCGAAATGGATAATTTGAATCTTATGATTTCGGATTTCTCCAATGATGTTGACCAAAATACACAAGCTATATGGCACACAAATGATGTTGATTTTCCTACTGTTGAGGAAAAAAACGAAGATGGTACAGTTACAGAAAGCGTAAGAAAGCCAAAGTCTGGTGAATGGATGCAAACATATACGGCATCCGATGGAAAAACACCTATTGTAGAAGCACTTGCTGTTAATTATGACTACGAAGGAATGCTTAACAATATACAGGTACGGAGACAAACAATCTTGCAAAAGTGCAATGTACCGCAAAGAAATGATAATTCTGGTGGCAGTACTGGTGTCGCAATGAGTGATGCTACAGGGTGGAGCCATGCAGAAGCAGCGGCATCAAAACAGCAAATGATTATTGATTCGTGCAAAATGGAAGAGGTTGAGGTTGTGTTAGCAGCTATCAATGCATCTTCCTATGTTCCGCAAGATGATCCAATGAGAAAACTTACAATAGCTGATTTAGAGCCAAACATCAAGCGACAAAAGACATACGAAATGTCAACAAAGGTGAATGCAATGGCTACTATGCTCAGTCATGGATTTAGTCTTGAAGATACTACTGATTCCATCCCGTTTTTCGATGATCCAAGCAAGGTATGCAGCAGAAGTGGGGAAGGAGTTCGCAAATACCAAGAAACTATTTATAAAACAAATAGTCAAAATGCTGGAGAAGGTGGAGATGGAGAGAAAGAACCAAATTCTGGAAGGACAATGCAAGACTTGTCAGACCAAATTTCTAACAGCCCTTTAATTGATAAGAGCCGTACAGACAAATAAATATCATGATATCAAGCCATTGGGTTTTCCCAGTGGCTTTTTATATGCCTTACGTCAGAGAAGACGTTAATCGCAAGAACTTAGAGAAAAAGTATAAAGAGCAAGATTAAGAAAGAATGAGGTAAAAATCATGGCAGATGTAACCACACAGACAACAGAAACACAAACAACAGAAGTTAGTGGACAACAGATTGAAAGCAAACAGCCTACTGTTGAAGAACTCATGGCGCAACTTGCTACAGAAAGAGCTGAAAAAGAGAAGTATAAAAACAGATCTGATAAAGCTAGTTCGGAAGCAGCAGAGTACAAGAAACAACTTCGATCGAAGCAGACTGCGGAAGAGCAGGAAGCAGAAGCAAAAGCAGAAGCACAAAGAATTGCGGACGAAGAAAGAGAGTCCATGCGAAAGGAACTTAACCACATTAAGGCAGTAGCTGCCTACAAGGGAGTTTCTGAAAAATCTGTTGAAAAGTTGATTGATGCGGTTTCGGAATCTGACCATACCGCCATTGCAACTATTATTGAAAACGAAAAAAAAGCGGCAGTAGCAGAAGCACAGGCTGAATGGATGCGCACAAGACCAAGAGTGAATATCGGTGGCGGCGAATACTCTGGTATGACCAAAGATCAGATTATGGCAATTCCGGACAGAAATGAGCGCAGACGTGCTATTGCAATGAATCAAGATTTATTTTAGGAGGTATAACTATGGCAGCAGAAAACAATCTGATTAAGAAAGATGACCTTGCAAGAGCAAGAGAAATTGAATTCGTAAACCTTTTTGGGTATTCCATTAAAAAGTTGGTAGAAGCCCTTGGAGTAACCAGAAAAATCCCTAAGGCAGCAGGAACCATGTTGAAGTCCTACAAGGCAGTAGGAACTCTTCAAGATGGACTGGTTGCAGAAGGAGATACCATTCCTCTTTCTAAATACAAAACTGTACCCGTCAACTATGAAGAGATTACTTTGAAGAAGTGGAGAAAAGCCACTTCCGCAGAAGCCATCATCGAAAAGGGGTACGATCAAGCGGTTGTAATGACTGGCGACGAAATGCTGAAAGATGTGCAGAAGGGAATCCGTAAGAACTTCTTTGATTTTCTTTCTACTGGCACAGGCTCTGCTTCTGGAAAGACTTTCCAAGCTGCACTTGCACAGGCATGGGGACAGTTACAGGTGCTGTTTGAAGATGATGAAATTCAAGCAGTATACTTCATGAATCCGCTGGATGTGGCAGATTATCTGGCAACCGCACAAATCTCTTTACAAAATGCTTTTGGCATGACCTATGTAGAGAACTTCCTTGGACTTGGCACTGTTATCTTTAACAGTTCTGTACCAAAGGGAAGCATCTATGCAACCGCAAAAGATAATATTGTTCTGTACTACATTCCTGTAAACGGTGCGGATCTGGATGAAGCGTTCACTTTTACTTCTGATGCAACCGGATATATTGGAATCCATGAAACGCCGGATTATGACAACATGACCTGTAAGGACACTGTTATTTCTGGCATTGTTCTTTTCGCAGAAAGAATTGACGGCATTGTAGTGTCCACAATTACAGGAGATAACACTCTTGGTACACTGACTGTTACCAGTATTGCAAGCACCACAGATAATGGTAAAACAAAGATTACTGTAAGCCCTAGCAAAGGCGCAGGTAACTCTTATAAGTACAAGATTGGAGAATCCGCTCAAACTGTAACTTATGGAAAATCTGTACAGACATGGGCTGCATGGGACGGTAGCGAAGAGATTACCGCAGAAACTGGAAAGATTATCACCGTAGTAGAATGCGATGGATCTTACAAGGCAGTTAAGGCTGGCAGCAAGGCAGTAGTAGCAAAGGATGAATAAGAGGTAGCAAATGGCAAAATATACGACTTTGGAGCAAGTAAAAATCAGATTGAAACAATTTCATATTGATGAAAAAACTTCCAAGGTTGTGTTTGATGGCCTTGAAGATAATCCTCTGATTGAGCAACTTATCAGTCAAGCAAAAGCTGACATTGTGGCAAAAAGAATGTACCCGGACAGCTACACGGATGAAAAGATTAAAGAGGATTTGAAGCGGTTTGAGAGCGTGATTGTGAACGTGGTTGTGTATGACCATTCACAGGCTGGAGAGAACTTCATGGCAAATTACTCTGAAAACGGTGTGTCGAGAACATGGAGAGACCGTGACAGTCTGTTCGTAGGTGTATTCCCATTTGCAAAAGTGCTGTAAAAGAAGATTGTGCGTGACCATATTGCTGGTGTCAGCAATATGATTGCAGGCGGCACACTTTAAGGGTGGTGGGCGGTGTGCCAACAAATAAGGAAGGCGGTATATGATGTGACTATAGAGTTATCTACAGCAATCATTATAAGCGTGTTATCACTTGGTTTTTCCGTCTTTATGGGATTAAAAAACAGCAAGAGGACAGACACGAAAGATATTGAGGAACGTGTGAAAGAAAACACGAGAATCAATATGAAACTTGACACTATCCTTGATACCATCAATGAAATGAAAAGCGAGCGTTCAGAGATGAAGAAAGAACTTGCGGAGCATGAGCAGAAATTGACAAAAATTGAAGCCAGTGCAGCTTCTGCGCATCATAGACTTGATGGAATTGAGGAAAGACTTAACAGTAAAGAGAATGGAGGTAAGGAATAATGGATTTTTCACAAGTAGGAACTTGCGTAGCAATAGTGGTTATCTGCTATCTTGCCGGTATTGGAGCGAAGCTTATTCCGGTTATTAAGGATAATTACATTCCGGTTGTTGTCGGCATTGTCGGTGGCATTCTCGGAGTAGTAGGAATGTATGTAATTCCCGACTTTCCGGCAAATGATGTACTGAATGCTATTGCGGTCGGTATTGTTTCCGGGCTGGCAAGCACCGGGGTAAATCAGATTTACAAACAGGTAAAGAAAGATGCTTGAATCAAATAAGCAAAAAATGAAGTATTCCAAACAGGGTGAGAAAGTCACAATCTACGACCGTGACGAAAATGGAAACATCAAGTACATTGAGGTTGACGGTGAAAAGATTCCGGTAGTTTTGAGAGAAGCTATCGGATTTTCTGACCCTGTTCCTTTTTCTGCCAATATCAGCAACAAGTTGTCAGAAGTACTGGTAAAGGAATTTGGTATTGATGATTCCAGTTCCTATTGTCAGATTGTGACCGATAAGGGATATTTGCCGATTAAGGCAGGAGACATTGTTTGGAAGAAATCTGATGTGGGTCGAGATAGTGATGGACTGGTTGACGATAAGACAGCGGACTATGTTGTAAAAGGTGTAGCTGATGAAGGACTTACCGTTGACCTGTTTTTGCTTCAAAAGACGGTAAAGTAATATGGGGAAGACGATTGAACTAAATCTATTCAGTAACAAGTCCATACAGAACGCTATTAAGGCTCTTAGAGACTACGAAAACAGCTTGACCTATAAATGTAGGCTACTGGCTGAAAAGTTGGCAGAAAAGGGCGTAGAAGTGGCTAGGATAGAGGTCACAAGTTTAGGTGCTATCTTCACTGGTGATTTAATGCGAAGCATTCATGCAGAGCATATAGGGAACATAAAAGGCGGTGGAATCTGGGCGGTCGTTGCTGATGATGAATCCGCTGTTTTTGTGGAATTTGGTACACTTGGTAGCATTGGTGGCAAAAAAGAATATCCGTATCCGTTGCCGGACGGTGTTCAGTGGAAATACGGAAGTGGTTCAAACATTATTCAGTTGTCAAACGGTCAATATGGCTGGTTCTACAAAGGCGATGACGGAAAAGTGTACTGGTGCGAAGGTATGGACAGCAGACCATTCATGTACTTGACAGGTATTGAACTTGAAAAAGATGTAGTGAAAGTGGCAATGGAGGTGTTCGGTAATGGCGGTTAATGAATATCAATGGGTATCAGATTTCAAAGTCAAGATTGCATCTTACTTGAAAATGAAAATACCACAGAGCCATCCTAAAGCGTATGTAACGAACAAGAGCAAGGATTTGTCAGAACCCACATTTCCTACGGTTTATTTTCATGCCATGCCGTTCACAGAGACAGGACAAGACCTTGAAGGACGGTCTATCAATGGAATCACAGCATCGTACCAGGTGGATGTGATAACCAACAAGAGCCAGGAAGAAGCTGAAACTATCATGGCTACGGTTGCCGGACTTTTTAAACGTTTGCGATTTCAGATAACTTCCATGCCGGAGTTTAGCAATACTTCGCAGAACACATTCAGAAGCACAGCACGGTTTAGAAGAAACGTAGATGCTGATGATATATTGTAACTATTAACAGAGCCTAATGGCTCTATTTTTTATGCAAATTTGGAGGTAAATATGGCTACTGGTTTAAAATCAAGAATTGCCTATAAAGAGCCTAGTTCTAGTGCTGCTACTGGTGAGTACTGGGCAGGAACTTACAAACTGCTCATGAGAGCAAAAAGTATTCCTTCTCCGTTCGGAAGTCAGAACATGGTGGATACTTCTACACTGGAAGATTTGGTCGAAACACAGGAAATGGGTCGTAGAGCAGCTAACAGTATGGAAGTGCAAGGAGCATTTGAGAAAAAGTACAAGGATGAAATGGTGACAAACGAGGGAAAGAAACTCGATTTTATCATCCTGTATGGAACTGACGGAAAAGGTTCAGAGGGTATTTGCGCATTTATCGGTCAGGAAAGTTTTGCGCCTGACGAAGCAACAGACGATCATCTGACTGGAACCGCTACGATTGCACAGGCTACTGTGCCGAAGTGGATTGAAGATAAGTACACTGTTGCAGTAACAGAGGATGAAAACGGTTATCCAACAGAAATTACACTGACAAAAAAATAGAAAGTCAGTCAGAAACAAATAGTACTGCCGTGGCTGACTTTGACGAAACGGTAGATGAACCATTGATTTAAGCAAAAGAGAGCCGTCTTCGGGCGGCTCCTTTCCAACAAAATGTTGGGGAAAGGATATGTTTTTATGAAGAAGATTTTAGTTAATGATGTTGAATATACTTTAGAGTTTGGGTTCGGTGCTGTGGAGTGCAAGGATTTGATTCAAAAGATGTTTCTTATGCTTTCCGGTGGCTATGTAGCTAAAAAAGCAAAAAATGTACAGAATCCCACACCAGAAGAAATTGTAGATGGTAGCGGATATATGCTTGCAGAATTTCCTCATGTATGCAAAACGGCTTTTTATGCAGGACTTCTTGAAAACCATGAAGATATTACACCGGATGAATCCAATGCTTTAATGAAAGAATACATGAAAGCAAACGGTCTGTCTTTTGTGAAGTTGTATGGAGAACTGACAGACTGTATGAAAGAAGACGGTTTTTTCGAACTGTCGGGTCTGACGGAAATGATGACGCAGACCAAGGAAGAGATGGAGAAAGAGGACAGCAAGGTAACAAAGATGCCACAGGATCACAAGAAGAAATCGACTGGCACAAAATAATATGGGAAGAATATTTTTCATTTGCTTTTTCCATGGGAATTTCGATAGAAGAGTTCAAACATCTGAATCCTAAGAAATTAGAGTGGTGTTACAAAGGATATAAACTCAAAAAAGAGGAAGAAGATAGGAATTCATGGCAACGGTGGGGAGATTATGGAATATCTGCATTAATCGTTGCAATAGACCATTGCTTACATGGGGACAAAGCAAGAGCTACTTATGTTGAAAAGCCTATTTCAGAAAAGATAGCACATGATAATGAGCCTAAATATAAGGAATCCAACGAAGAAATTGCAATATGGGAAATGAAACAGAGAATCAAAGCATTAAGAGAACAAGGATTACCGGAAAGTCCGGATTAAGGAGAAACAAGCATGAGTTTAACAGGAATTGATGTGTCCTCATATCAGGGGACGATTAACTGGTGGGCGGTAAAACAGAACGGTATTGATTTTGCTATTTTGAAAATCATCCGCAAGGATTTGAACCCGGACAAGAAGTTTGAAGAGAACTGGAAAGGTTGCCAAGAGAACAATGTCCATGTGCACGGAGTATATGAATACGGATATATTACAACGGTTGCAAAATCACGCTCTGATGCAAAGAGAGTGCTTACTATCCTTAATGGCAGAAAAGTGACAGTATATCTTGATGTTGAAGATGCTGTTATGAAAGGTCTTGGCAAAAATATTATTTCTATTATCAATGCTTACGGCAAGGTAATCACCGATGCAGGATTGCCATTCGGTGTATACACTGGGGAAAGCTTTTACAAGACATACATTAAGCCTTATGGCGGTGTGAGTTATCCCATGTGGATTGCACGGTACGGAAAGAATAACGGAAAGTGTGATGTGAAGTATCAACCGCAAGTACCGAACATGGTAGGCTGGCAGTATACTTCTAAAGGGCGTGTAGGCGGCATTGCAGGAAATGTGGACATGAATGTATGGTACAAGGAATTAGAAGCCGTACAGGGCAATACGAAAGCGTACAGCAACCATTACGCAGAACCGACAAGACTGTTGAAGAAAACAGTTCCTTGCATGAGAGGTGATGATGTGCGGTGGTTGCAATTTGCACTTATTCATCATGGTTGCTTATCTGCGGTGAATGCAAAGGGAAAGAGCAGCATTGACGGAATTTTAGGCAAAGACACAGCAACGGCAATCGGAGTATTCCAAAAGAAAGTCGGAATCACGGTTGATTGCAAGTGCGGTGCGGTTACGAGAGAATATCTCAAGAAATGATTTTAGGAGCGGTAGGTGTCACAGCTTACCGCTCTTTTTCTTGGAAGTGGCAGACACTTCCTTTTTTTATTGCGGTAAAGGCGGTGCGGTATGGCAGATATTGATATTGATGATCTTCAAATAAAAATAAGTGCGGATGCGAACAAAGCCAGTAGTGCACTGAACAAACTTGCATCGAGCCTTACGAATTTTCAGAGAAGCTTGTCCATTGATACATCCAAATTGACAAGCATTTCTAATAGCATACAGAGTATTGCAAATGCCGCAAATTCCATGAATACGAGTGGAATTAAGAATATCTCCACACTGACAAATTCTATTAACAGAATGGGAAAAATAGATACAAGCGGATTAAGCAGAATTTCATCCGCACTGAAGACTTTTTCTGCTGATATGGCAGGAACCAAAGTAGATGGAGTAGGGGATATTGCAAGCATAGCATCGTCAATTTCAAGACTTGGCGGTGTGGCATCCGGCAGAGCGATTACGAACATTCCTTTACTGGCAAAGAATTTAAAGCAATTATTCACCACTTTGTCTACAGCACCGAACGTAAGCGAGAACATTATACGCATGACAAATGCACTGGCAGGACTGGCATCTACTGGTGCGGCATCCGGTCGGGCTGCAAACTCTTTGGGCAGAAATCTGAACACTTATACGGCAAGCGCAAAAAGAGCCACAAAAAGCACATTCAGCCTTGCAGCGGCTTTCGGCAGATTCTACGCAACATATTTCCTTGTGATCCGCGGAATTAAAAGTCTGTGGAAGTCCATAGAGGGAACTACGGACTATATCGAAGCATTTAACTACTACACGGTAGCATTTAATAAAGTCGGCAAGGAATGGGGCAAGGACTTTGAAAAATACGGTTACGACAATGCAGAAGATTATGCGCAGAGTTTCGGAAATCGTGTAAATGAACTTCTTGGCAAAATGTCCGGTCTGAAAGTAGATGTAGATGGTGGATTGATTTCTGAAAGCGGAATGAAAAACCTGGGATTAAATTTACAGGAGATTACCCAGTATGCTTCACAGCTTGCATCTATCACCAACTCTTTAGGGCAGACCGGAGAAGTCACTACGGCAATTTCAAAGTCTATGACAATGCTTGCCGGAGATATTTCTTCTCTGTTCAACGTAGATTTTAGCACGGTTGCAACTAACTTGCAGTCGGGCTTAATCGGTCAGTCAAGAGCATTGTATAAGTATGGTATTGATATAACAAATGCCACTTTACAGACTTATGCTTACAAATACGGAATTGAAAAAGCTGTCTCCGAAATGTCACAGGCAGAGAAACAGCAGTTGCGCTTGCTGGCAATCTTAGATCAGTCCAAAGTGTCATGGGGAGATTTGGCTAACACAATCAATTCACCCAGCAACATGATTCGCCAGTTCACAAACAACGTGAAAGAAGCTGGCATGGTTCTAGGTCAGTTATTTATTCCAGTATTGCAGAAAGTACTTCCTGTTATCAACGGTGTCGTAATTGCGATTAAGAGACTGCTTGTCAGTGTGGCAAATTTACTGGGAATCAAGATTGACTTTTCGTCATTCGGTCAAGGTGTATCCGGTTACAATGAAGATTTGGAAGATACGGCAGATGCACTGGATAAAGTGGGAACAAGCGCAAAGAATGCTCAAAGCGGAATCAGAGCGTTTGATAAATTGAAAGTTATTTCCACACCAAAATCCGGTGGTTCCGGAAGTGGTGCTGGTGGAGCAGGAATTGACCTTACCAAGGAAATCATGGATGCTACTGCGGAGTACGAAAAAGTATGGCAGGAAGCGTTTGATAAGATGCAGAATACAGCTATGGGTTGGGCTGATAAGATAGAAAAACTTCTTGAACCTGTGAAAAAGTTGTTCAAGGATTTTTTCAATGGTGATTTCTTTGAAGCAGGACAAGATTTGTCCGGTATTGTCACAGGGATATTTAACTGGATGTCCGATGCTATTGCATCTGTAGATTGGTATCAGATTGGGCAAAACATAGGACAGTTTCTTGCTGGTATTGACTGGACTGCTGTATTTACATCTGCCGGAAACTTTATAGGTCAAGCAATCACAGCAGCAATCGACCTGTGGAAAGGAAGTTTTGATGCTGCACCGATTGAAACCACAATTCTGACAGCAATAGGCCTTTTGAAATTCACTGGCGTTGGAGATATCATATGGGGAAAAATATCGGACAAGTTATCAGCCAAAGTACTAGGATCAAGTATAGGAATAGTTCCTACAATTGCAATAGCTGCTGTTACTTGGGAGATTGGCTTTAATGTCGGAAAATCTTTAGGCAAAGCGTTATTCCCTGATGATGCAGAGTATTACGACAATTTTACGTGGTTTGGTGAAAATGGTTTTTTTGATACATTAAAAAATACTGATTTTACCACATTAAAAACTGCGTGGGATGATTTATACAAAGATATAACAGATAATGATTTGTATAGATTTTTGACAGGAACAATGTTGCTTCCAAAACATAGCACTCTTGATGATTTTGGAGATAAAATTGATTGGCTAATTGATAAAATAAAAAATACAAAAATAGATATGTCAGATACTTTTGGTCTGTCATCTGCACTTATCAATATAGCACCACTTGTTGGAAACTGGTTTAATGAAAATGTGTCTCCTTGGTTCACAAAGGAAAAGTGGCAAGGAATGGGTCAAACTATAAATTCATCACTTTCTGAAAAATGGACTTCTTTTACAACATGGTGGAGCCAAACAGGATTTTCAAATTGGTGGAAAAAAATTTCAGAGCAGTTTGGACTAACAAAATGGAATAAATTGCTTGAAAACATTCCAACGGCGTTTAGAACAGCATTTAAAACAGCAGCTAATGTTGCAATAGCTCCTTTGAACCTTGTAATAAGTGGAATAGAAACCATGATAAACAATGCCATAGACCTTATTAATGGTTTAATTTCTGCAGCAAGGTTAATACCTAAAATTGGTGACGCAGTTCCGAATAATATACAACACATTAATGTTGGAAGAATACCTGCATTTGAAACTGGCGGTTACGTTCCAAGCCGATATACGATGTTCATGGCAGGAGAGAACGGCGTACCGGAGATTGCCGGGACAGTAGGCGGCAAGACAGCGGTTGCCGGTGGAGTTGAAATCACTGGAATCAAAGATGCTATTAATTCCACGGCACAACAGGAAATTGCACTTCTGAAACAAAATAATCAGCTACTGCAAGGAATCCTTGAAAAAGAGTTCGGAATCACAACAGATCAAATTGGAATTGCCGCAAGACAATATGGTCAAGAGCAATTTAACCAAAAACACAAGAATGTATATGTATTTTAACACAGACAGCACTCTGAATGGGTGCTGTCTATTTTTATGCAATAAGGCGGTGAGCGTATGTCAGCATACCAAGGATGGCTTTTAAAAATTGGAGATTATGTGATTGACCAGTCAAGATTTATAGCCGCTGAAAGTTATCAGCCAGCTGTGAATATGCAGGATGTAGACCCGTGGACTGATGCTAACGGATATGTGCATAGAAAAGCTGTGGAATTAAAAGCATTAAGCGTTGATTTTTCAACACCTGCAATGCTGACAGATGACGATTTGCAAGAGTTACTGTCCGGGATACGAAGCAACTTTATTGATGCAACGGAACAGGGGTGCTATATCACGGCATACATTCCATTTTTAGGTCAATATGTCACACAATATGGATATATGGCTGATATAAAGCCTACAATCTACGGAACTTATGACGGAGAGATTAAATACAATCAGATAGAATTTTCATTTGTCGGAGGTGTAGCGAATGAGTAACTATACCTATGCGGATTTGTTTGATAAAAGCGCATCCAAAAAGGAAATCACGATTGAAACAGAGGACAAGTCTGTAAAAATCACCAACAGCGAAATCCATTTTGAACAGTTTGAATTAAAAGAAATACTATGTGATGATGATTACCTTACATTTGGACAGTGCAATGCATCACAGTTGAAATTCAAAATTTCCAACGTGTTCACAAGCATGATTGGGAAACAGATAAATGTTTCTGCTGTGATTAATGGACATACTGACACACCATTTATTTTCGGCAAATACCGTGTCGTTTCAGATAAACCAACAGATGATAAGCGTTACAGAAATGTGACGGCATATGACGCCATATACGATATTGGAGAATCAGAAGTATCTTCCTGGTATAACGGATTGAAATTTCCTCTGACCTTAAAGAAGTTCAGAGACAGCTTTTTTTCATATTTTGGCGTTGAGCAAGTAGCAACTACATTACCTAATGACAGCATGGAAGTGGCAGAAACCATAAAACCAAGCGAACTTTCTGGCCAGACGGTCATGGAAGCAATCTGCTCGATAAATGGATGTTTTGGCCATATTAACCATTATGGAAAATTTGAATATGTTTTCCTTAAAGAAATAATATCAGGTTTATATCCACAAAAAGGATTATATCCACAGAAAGGATTATACCCTAGAAAAGGTTCTGAAAAAGAAAAGGTTACTGGTGGAAAATACAAAACTGTTAAATATGAAGATTTTGTTTGCCAAAAAGTTACAAAAGTGCAGATAAGACAATCAGAAAATGATATTGGTGCAGTTTACCCGGATACAGAGATTACCGAGAACGACAACAGTTATATTTTGCAAGATAATTTCCTTGTTTATGGAATGGGTGCAGATGCCCTAGAAACGGTTGCAAGAAATCTGTATGAGGTTATTAAAGTTGTAAAATATAGACCTTATAACTGTGAAAAAATAGGAAATCCTTGTTTGAGCCTTGGAGAAGCAGTCAATGTATATACGGCTAAAGAAATCATAGAAAGCTATGTGTTGAGTAGAACATACAAAGGAATCCAACAACCGATAGACACCATATCAGCAAGCGGAAAATCTCAAAAGTACAGTGAACAAGTAAATGGAATTAACAAAAGTATAATTCAACTCCGAGGCAAGACTAATGAGTTGGAGCGTAATGTAGAAGAGACCCGGTCCGAAATCAAGGATGTAGAGAATGGACTGGATACAAAGATTACACAAAACGCAGGAAAAATTGAAGCAGAAGCAAAAAGGGCAACAGATACAGAAGTAGAATTGGCAGCGGCGATATCTTTGCAGGCAGACCAAATTAAATTAAAAGTATCAAAAGGCGATGTCAGTTCGCAGTTGAGCGTTGAGAGTGGACAGGTAAGTATTTCTGGAAACCGTTTTGTATTGGAAGCAGATAACTGTAGCATATCAGCAGATGGAACTATAACAGCTAAAAATGCAGTAATGACTGGTAGTTTTAAGTCTATAGGGGAAGACGGGAGTTACACAGAAGTATCATCAGGTGAAATTAAATTTTATAACGAACTATTGCAAAGTACAGGATCTATAAAAGGATTGGGACAATATCTTACTATTGATGCTTCAATGGTAAGTGTAAGCGGAATTTTAGTGGTAGGAAATGGAGCAACATATGATTCACAATATGTAAAAAACATATCAACAACTTCTCAAATATTAGGCAGTAAGACAGTACTGACAAGTGCCACATTAAGTGTCACAAAAAATTATATAAATGGAACCGTATCAGATGTATCTTTGGTAACACAAACAGCCAATGTTGCTGATTATCCTGGACATAATGTTAATTTTATTACAGGAGTTTCATCACTTGGAGGTTTGCTAACTGCAACATCTGGAATTGTCACACTTATGACGTAGGAGATTTATTATGGTAAAAAAAATATTTATTCTTCAAACAATTATTGGAAAAACAATGAAAGAAGTAATGGAAGAAAGGCAAGAAATTCAGCAATATATAGCTTTTACCATTGGAATTTCCACGTTTACGGAAATAAATGCAACATTGTTTAGTACGGAAGATGGCGATGGTTTTGAAGAGTTTATGAAGCAACTTATTGACATGTCGGATACAGTGGTTGCACAGAGCGGATATGAGGTATCTGAACTGTGCAAAAATCTGTATGCGTATGCAGAAGAGCAAGGAAAAGAAATCTATGTAAGGGAGAATTGATATGGCCGCAAATTTTGAGATTAAGAAATTAAAAAGCAACCTTGTGACAGTATTAAATCAAACACCGTTGCCTATCGAGGTGAAAAGGCTTGTACTGTATGAAGTATATTCGGAGACTAAACAGTTATCAGATATGCAGATTATGAAAGAGGAAAGCGAGGTATCTGCAGATGGCAATGAATAAGGTTTATACCAGAATTAATTGGGAAGATTATCCCAGTGAGAACACGGATTTAGATGCATACAATCTTAATCAGATGGATTATGCTATTGATGCGTTGGACAACCGTATCATATCACAGGATGCCTTAAAAGTAGACAAGTCTGCAATAAACGGAAACATTGCTGATTGGACTATGGATGAAACAACCGGTGTTATTACTATTACAAAATACAACGGTGAAAAAGTAATTTTTGACCTTAATATTGAAAAAATACCTGTCGAATTTTCCATGTCTGATGATGGAATCATTACCATGACTACAGAAGATGGAACACAGTTTACAGCTGATATTGGTTCTATGATTCCGGTGTTGACATTTGAAGATTCTGCAACCATAGCTGTATCCGTGACTGGTACTGGAAAGAATAAGACTTATTCTTTTTCAATCAAAACAGGATCAGTAACAGATGCTATGCTACAGCCTAATTATTTAGCAGATATTAGAGTAGAATCCGCAAATGCATCTGCTTATGCGCAATCCGCAAATGCAAAATCTGTATTGGCTGAATCTTATGCCATAGGTGGAACCGGAACAAGAGAAGGAGAAGATACAGATAACGCAAAGTATTATATGGAGCAGGCAAAACAGCAAACAGGAGGTATACCTACAAAAGTTAGTGAATTAGAGAATGACGCTGGATATATCAAAAAAGATGTTGACAATTTAACTAATTACTATGACAAGACTACTACCGACCAAAAATTAGCCAACATTGACTTGACTGATTATCTCAAAAAGACAGGTGATGCTTCCAACACAACCGTAGCATTCACTGAGCCAGCCGACCTTGCACAGCCGACCACAGGCGAAAAACTCAGCGGAATTATCGGCAAGGTTAGCCTTGCGATAAAGAACATCAAAACATTAATTACGCTCATAGGCAATACTGATATTAAATCAATCGGTGACGGAACTGTCACAGGTGCGATTAGTGATGTAAATGGCAAGTTAGCAGTACAAGATGCTAGCGCACGGTTAAATCCAATTAATGGGTCATTGACATATTCTCAGTTGCGAAAATATGGGAAAGTAGTAACTATATCTTTTAGGCTAACAGATTGCGATATACCATATGGTACTGTTATATGTACTCTGCCAGAAGGTTATATACCATCTACTACGTGGATATCCATTTTTGGTCAAGTGTACGATGGATCATCTTGGATTTCTGGATCAATCACAATCGACCTAGGTGGAAACATAAGACAAGAAATCACGCAAAACAATACTAAAATGTGTATTTTTAGTGGTGCATTCATTACAGATTAATGGATGCAAATGCGAGATTATATGTTCCAGTTGTACCAAATATTACACTATCACCTGCGGAAAATGGTATACATACAGCTGTAGGCGTATCTGCCGTTGTACACAATGCCAGAAAATAATTGGGTTGTTTGCCTGATCGAACAGATGCCCACCCATTTATTGCACCCTGTATAGTGCCTATTACATAACCATTTGTCTGGCACAGGTAATTACTCTGTATATTTACAGCTGATTTATAATCTGGAGTCATTAACTTGCCATTTACAGAAGTATTCATAAAAAATATTTGCGAAATAACAACAAAAAAGAGCATGGTGTAAAAGCCATGCTCTTAATCTTTTTATCTGATTCCCCAGTCACCGTCATTGTTGACGAATCCAACCACATATCCTATCATGTCATCAATTATGTGTTCCGGAAGTATACTGTTCGGAGACATGAGCGAAACATATCTCCATTTTCTAACGCCATATTCTATTATATGGGTTTTTACGGCAATTTGTATCCCACCATTACTTGTTACAATACATCGTTCACCGTCTTGTGGTTCCCGATCTGCGGAAAGGAGAATAATTTCCCCTGGAAGATAAAACGGCATATAGTAGTCGCACGGAATTTTCAAACCGATATAAACCTTGGATTTTATATCTTCCGGTAAATTGTCTATGCAAATAGGTTCTACAGCGTTTGTGGTGGCTATAATTCCATTCACAAGTTGTGGTTTGAGGACAGAAATATACTTGTGCGATTTTTCAATACTGGAATAGATTTTATCTTGGTGACGTATGAAGTAACGGATAAGGTACAGAGAGTGTTCCGGCAGACTGCGGCATATCTTGACAGATTCTAACATCTTATCTTCCATAGTACCACAGCCTACCAGTTCATCTACGCTGATTCCAAAGGCTCTAGCAAGCGCAACAGCGGTCGATAGCTTTGTGTCGTTAGAATTACCGTACAGTAGCGAATTAAGCGTAGAATAAGGCAAATTAGCTTCATCTGCAAGCTTGTACACTGTCATGTCAGGATCATTAAGAAATTCGTGGAGATTCCCACGAAAACTTAACATATAATTTGCACGGTTGACTGATAGATGTGTCGATATTTCTTTGATTCGGTCTTTTTTCATCATGTTTTTTATCCCCCTTTCACATGATACACTTGTAACATCCCTTGTTTCAAGGGACATCAAGTTCTGGCGAGGGCGGTGTTTATTGGCGTTTTCACCGTCCTCTTTTTGTTGATATTTTACAACAATAAAAAACGTGAGTCAAATATATATTGATTGTTTAGAACATATGTTCTATAATGCAATGTATCGCTACCAAGTGCGGAAAGATTAGGGGGTGTACTATGGGGAAAGAAGATTATAAAGAGGAAATCACAAAGCTAATCAATGCTTGCGATAATTTACACTGGTTAGAGTGCATTTATGCCTATGTTAAAAAACTACTTAAATAAAGGAAAAGAGCCAAGGACTTGCGCATTGCCCTTGGCTTTTTCTTATTCGTTCTTTTTTGCGATTGAATCAATCAACTTTTCCAAAGAGTTCCATCCATCTTCGTCCAAGTTTGCCAGTGCGGATACAAGACGGTGCTTAAATGTATCTTCACCGGACTTTTGAATTTCTCCGAGCATTTCCGAGATTTGTTCGTCTTTTGATTTCTGAACAAACATTTCACCAGTTCCATTTCGGAGCCATTCTTCGTTTACATCAAACTCTCTGCAAATAGAAAGAATAACTGCATCAGTAGGAGTTCTCAGCCCATTTTCATAATTAGTAATGGTATTTCCTTTTACACCGATTCTTTCTCCGAAATCAACTTGGGTTAAGCCGCTTTCTTTTCTTATTTTTTTAATACGGTCTTTCAAAATATATCACCTCCTTATGTGATAAATATATCAAAAAAAACTCTCAAAGTCAATATTTAGTATTGCATTACAACTCTCAATGTGATATATTAAACTCACGAAGTCAAGAAAAGAGAGGTGAGAATATGAAAAAGCCATATGGATTTGAAATTGATGGTACTAGCATGACTTTGTCCGACAGCGTAGAGTGCATGGCACTTATTATTGCAGAAGAATATTGTAAAGATGAGAAGAGAATCGAAGAAATACAGCAACGGTGTAAAATCCTCGATTCTCTTTCAATGGCACTACTGGCAGTTAAAAAATAGTTCTTATATTTCGCATTGGATTGATAGCTGCTTCACATTTTGCCTGATCCGGTTTTTCTTCCGGCAAAGAATTGACGATTTCTGAATAGTATTGGTCGTACAGGTTCTTAAAATCATCAAAATTTCCGGTATATCCACAGATTTTAGCAATAGCGTAAGCGGATGCGTATTCTTTAGAATCCAAATTATTTCACCTCCTTATTAAAAAGATAAGGAGAGTATATCACAAAAAGGAAGTGAATTGAATGAGTGAAAAAGAGAAAAAAATCGTTGAGAAGTTAAAGAGAGCCATTCCGAATATGTCCGATTTCGACAAGGGATATATTCTCGGCAAGACAGAGAAGATGGCAGAGGAATCTGTTAAGAAACAGGATGGAGAAAATGCAAAGCCAGTTTGAGAGAGAACTTCTCAAAACCTTAAAGAGCATTGACGGTACTCTGAAAAGAATTGAGAAGTCCATGAATGATGAAGAGAAACAGCATACGACCATTTGCAATGCAGTTTCTTATGCACTGAAAGGAGAACATGAATGAAAAAATGGACTTACCGACAGAAGAGAGATCTTCTTGACAAATTAGAACCTTGGATCACTGCATTGGTTCAACTCGTAAGTGCATTGGCTGGGGCGGCTGTCGGAATAGCTATCTGCTACTTTTTCTAGGTGGTATGTGGCAGTTGCAGTTATTAAAGCTACAACAAACGGTATGAGTATATTTCTCAAAAATGAGAGAAATAAATGTTCTTTGTAGAATCTTCCTTTTGAAGACAAAGCGAATGTGAACATTTCACGATTTATGGATGAACTAACTATGGTGAAATATCCCTTTTCCTTTAAGGACAAAAATGCTTGGTAAACATCTTCGCCATTGTAATTCCCTATTTCAGACAATGAAATGGAACATTCAGAACATTTTACAGTTTTTCTAAGTACTTTTCTTTCGATTTTGAGAAGCATATGAAACCTCCAGTTTTTAGAACATTATACCACAGAAAGGAGAACAATGAACGAATTAGAGCAGAAAACAATATATTCCGTGGAAGTAGCGGAAATGGTAGGGAAAGAGCACAGCAAGTTACTGAGAGATATAAGAAATTATATTGAACAGCTAGCCGAAGCCAAAATTGGCTCGGGCGATTTCTTTACGGAAAGCAAGTACAAAGATGCAAACAATCAGGAAAGACCTTGCTACCTTGTAACGAAGAAAGGCTGCGAGTTCATAGCACATAAGATGACCGGAGTTAGGGGAACAGAATTTACGGCAAAGTACATTGACCGTTTCCACGAAATGGAAGATTCCATTAAGGCACATATCCCTACCGGACAGGAATTGATTGCGCTGGCAGTTGTCGAAGCACAGAGGATGCTTGCGCAGAAAGAGGAAGAGGTTAAGCAGTTGCAGACCACAGTGCAACAGATGGATGCCGTGATCACCGATATGACACCGAAAGTTGACTATGTGGACAAGATTCTTTCATCTAACGACTGTATGACTGTCACACAGATTGCGCAGGACTACGGAATGAGTGCGGTGAGGTTCAATTCAGTTTTAAGAACAGCCGGCATTCAGAGAAAAGTAGGTGACCAGTGGATATTGTATGCAGACTTCCAGGGAAAGGGTTATGTGAGAACAAAGACAAATGATTATGTTAAACATGACGGAAGTACTGGTACAAAGCCGCTTACTGTATGGACGCAAAAAGGCAGAATGTTCTTATATAACAAACTGAAAGAGATTGGCATTGAACCTATCGAGGAGGAAAGCGCATGAGAACAACAATAAAGCTGTTTCTTCCTATTATAATATCACTCTCCATCACATTTACATCCACGGCACAGCCCAAAGGCTCATTTATTTCGGAAGAAGCACAGGAGATATGTGTCAAGTACGGTGAGGAATATGGCATCTGCCCGGAAATGCTTATGGCAATGATTGAGAAAGAATCGTCCGGCAGACCGGATGTGGAAAGTGGCGGTTGCAAAGGTCTGATGCAGATTTCAGACCGATGGCACAAAGACCGCATGGAGCGGTTGGGAGTGACGGACATCTACTCCGTGGACGGTAATATTCATGTGGGAGCCGACTATTTATCGGAATTGTTTGAAAAGTACTGTGATGTAGGAATTGCCCTCATGGTTTACCACGGTGAGAAAAATGCAACGACTAAAACAGAATTAAGTGACTACGCAGACTGGATATTAACCAGGAGTGCAGAACTGGAAAGGATGAACGGAAAATGAAAAACAGAGAGAAGTATGCAGAACAGATTATTGATATGGCTGTTAATACCATTTCAATAGCTGTTGATAAAGAAGGAAAACCGTGCGATTGCAATGCAATACGCTGCTCAGATTGCACGTTTATCGGTGGAAGGTGCAGAAAAGGGCTCAAAGAATGGTCAGAGCAGGAATATGTAGAGCCTACGGTGGATTGGTCGAAAGTGCATGTGGATACGAAAATTCTGGTGAGAGATTCAGAAGATGGACGTTGGGAAAAAAGACATTTCGCAAGATACGAAAATAATATTGTTTTTGCATGGGACAGCGGTTGTACATCTTATTCTGCTAACGGATACTATAATGTTTCAACTTGGAAGTATGCCAAACTTGCGGAGGAAGATGTATGAGTGCCAAAAGGCGGTTTGCAGTCAAAGGAGTAATCGGAAGATTCTTCTTTAATCCTAAAGAGTGGGAAATCGACCGTGAAACATCATTTTACTATCGACTGGTGAACCGTGAAACAGGAATGAAAAAATGGATAAGAAAGGAGTATTTTCATGTTGAAGAAAGGAATTATCCCTATCGTCCGTGCGAATGAGATTCTGATTGCAGGACTGTTAGATGCAGGAATCTTGTATATCGGAAACGATAATATAATCCACGTAACAGAAGATTGAAAGCCGGAGGAATGAGGAAATGGAAAGGAAGATAAGAAAAATCTTGGTAGAACTGGGGCTGAAACAGTACTTGCCGGGATTCCAGTACATCATAGAGGTTGAAACGCTGATGTTTGAGAACCGGAACAGAAGACTTTCTGAAATCTACCGGATTATCGGAGAGGAACACAGCACAACCAAGGAAAGCGTGTACCGGGCGATCAAGTGGGTTGTAGATAAGATGAACCCAACCACAGAGTTGTACAAGAAAATCAATGAGACAGACAAGCCGGTCTCAATCTATATGTTTGTTAATTCATTGTATTTATATCTTTGGGAGGATAGGAAAAATGAGGATTAAGCACATCTATTTGCAGAATTTTTGTAAATTCTATGGCTCTAACAGACTGGACACAGATATTTACGACCGGACAGAAATTTCCGGAGTGAATGAAACTGGAAAGTCCACAATCAAGAGAGCAATTCATTACATTTTTGGCTGCCGTGACGAGAACGGCAAAGAGATTAGCGGAATCAGACCGCATGATAAGGACGGCAATGACATTGACGGAGATATTACTGCAGGAGTTACCGTGGAGATTGACGGTACAGACAAGGTTTTGAAAAAAGTATGCCGTCAGAACTTTAATAAGAAAGGCGAGTTTACCGGCAATGTCACGGATTACTATGTGAATGATATTCCAAAAAAGGCAGCAGATTTTGAAGCATTTTTGGAAGAGAATGTATGCGGAAAAGATAAGTTTTCACTTTGCATCAATGCCATGACACTTTTACTTAAAGGCGGTACAGAGCAGAGAACAATTCTTGCTGATATGTTTGGTCAGCACAGTAATGATGACATTTGCAATCAATTTCCGGAGTTTGAATCATTAAGGACTGTACTGCATGATGGTACAGTTGATGAACTGAAAAAGCGTTGCAATACGCAGTTATACGGTACAAGGGGAAGAAATGGAACCAATGGATTGCAAAACCTGTTAGATGAAATTCCGAGCCGTATTGACGAAGTTAGCCGTCAGAGAGTGGATATTGACCTTGCTGATCTGGAACTGAAAAAGAAAGCTTTACTGGATAAGCTTTCAGAGAACATTAAGCAGCAGACAGATACGCAGAACAGCATGATTTCCTACGATAAGCTTTCTGATGGAATCATTGAGTTAAAAGGTCAATTGAGCGCATTACAGCAGAAAGCAAATGAAAAACTGGATGCGGACAGAAGAGAGAAGCGCACAACACTGAATCAGATTCAGAATGAGCATCAGAAAGAGTTGCTTAAGGCAGATACAATTCGTGAAGAGATCACTGCACTAGAAAAGCGCATTGCACAGTATGAACAGAAGAGACAGGATTTGAAGAAGAGTTGGGATTTGAATAAAAGCCTTAAATTTGATGAAAATTCTCTGATTTGCCCCTACTGTGGACAGGAATATCCGGAAGAGAAGAAAAATCAGTTAAGAACGGAGTTTGATGCGCATAAGACACATGAATTGGAACTGATTACCAAAGAAGGTTCTTCCTGCGCTGACCATATCAAAGCGGATCAGGCAGAAATGGAGCATAAGCGCAAGGAACTGAAAAAGACCGAGGATGAAGTGGAGCGGTTGGAAAAAGAGATTGCCATTGCTGATAATGCCTTAAATTCCATTCCGGCAAGCGTGGATATTTCCAACACAGAAGAATACAAAGCTATCCAGTCACAGATTGCTGAGAAAGAAGCTGCCATGAACCGCTATGCGGATATGCAGAGCATGAGAATCGAATTGAAATGCGCAGAGGAAGAGATCAGGTCAGACATTGAACAGGTAAACAAGAAACTGACTAGTGTGAGCATTAACGAGAGTGTTGATAAGCGGATCGCAGAACTGGAACAGGAGAGAAGAGATATTGCACAGAAGATTACGGATGTGCAGGCACAGCTTGACCTGTTAAAGAAATTCAGCCGGAAGAAGAACGAACTGCTGGAAGCTGATGTGAACAAGTATCTTTGCTTCTGCACTGTGCGGATGTTTAGACCTCTTGTAAATGGTGACACGGAGGAATGCTGTGACTTTACATACCGTGGAGAGCCTTATAGCCGTAACATGAACCACGGTGCAAAGATTCTGACGGAAATCGACATTTGCAGAGCGTTTCAGAAGAAGTGCGGTGTGGAGTTGCCGATTATGACAGACGATACCGAGAGCCTTGATTCTTGGAGAATACCGCAGATTGACAGACAGTTAATTATGTTCCGCAGAAGTGATGACAAAGAGTTGAAAGTGAGGGAAATGTAGATGTGTGATTGGGATTTAGATAAGAAAGTACCTATTTCAACACAAGAGTTTATACAGGCTGTTAATGGTGCTATGAAGACTGAACCATTTGCAAATATGATAAACGATTCAAGTTTCGCAGAATTTATTTTTACTCAGTTCGGTGTGAAAATAGCAAATATCTTATTTGAGGAAAGGACAAGGGTGGAAAAGTAAATGCAGATTAAGAAAGAGACCGTCATTTCCGTTCTGACAACGAATGGAGAAACAATCAATGTCGGTGACACCGTGGTTTTTAATGCAGAGGGCAAGTGCTACACGGGTGTTTACATGGGCTTTACAGACCGTGGAGCATTGAAACTCAAGGGAAAGATTTCCGGTACTGATGTCACATGGAACGTGATGCCTAAGAGCATTAAGGAAATTTGCAAGGCTGATGTAAAAGTGAAAAATGATGAATTTGGCAAGTTTATGAACGAGCCGGAAAGCGAGGAATAAGTATGAAACATAAATTCTATGTTGGAGATGTGGTTAAACCAAACAAAAAAGCAGATGAAAATTATACCATAACTAATACATCTGGTGTAAGAGAAGCCATTGTTACAGAATTAAGAGACTATACGATGGATATAAAAATCATAAAAGGGTCACGCAGTGTTGGGGAAGTATTTTCGGTTGAAGAAAAATGTTTTGATTTGGTAAGAAAAGCAAAACAGGAAACCATTGTCATCTACCGCAACGACAGCAAAGTAGTTGCACTGGACAAGACCACGGGCAAGAAAGCAGAAGCCAAGTGCAATCCGGCTGATGAATTTGATTTCCGTACGGGTGCTAAGTTGGCTTTTAATAGGCTTATGGGCGACGATGCAAAGCCTGATGATGGTGTCCGTGAGGTGAAAAGAAAAGCTAAAGTCGGTGAGTACGTCAAGATTGTTTATGCGATGCCTTGTTTGATTCCTTATAAAAATGGAGATATTTTCAAAGTAAATTGCGTTACGGAATTCGGATGTATTTGCAAAAAATCTGAGGAAAATGTTGGTTTATGGCACAGAGAGTACGTTGTCCTCGAAAACTACAAGCCGGAAAAAGAACCGGAGAAGAAAGACAAAATCTGTGTGGGAGATACCGTAAAGGTCACAGATTCTGGTGAGCAGTACAACTTATACGGTACATGGAGTGGCATTAACGGATACGAACAGAATTTTGTAAGAGGGTCAAATGTAAGCAAAGATGATGAATACAAAGTTTTAAGAATTAAAGAACACGATTATATAACTAAACGTACTCTTGCACTGATTCAGAATCCTAAGACAACACAGGTATTCATCATTAACATTAAAGGACTTAAGAAAGTAGAAAGGTAGGTAGAAACATGGCAGACGAAAAGAAGCAGGAAAACACAGGAATTGTGGAATACGAATCAAATGGGGAAATTGTAAAAATTTCCCCAACAACGGTAAGAAAGTACCTTGTAAGCGGTGGTGGAAACGTATCGGATCAGGAAGTAATGATGTTTATGTCTCTTTGCAGATATCAGCATCTTAATCCTTTTTTGAAAGAAGCATACCTAATTAAGTTTGGAAACAATGATCCTGCTACGATTGTTACCGGAAAAGATGTTTTTACAAAAAGAGCCGATGCAAATCCGAATTATGCAGGAAAAAAAGCAGGAATTATTGTTCAGAAGAAAGATGGTTCTGTTGAAGAAAGAGAAGGATCTTTTGTACTTAAGGATGAATCTATTGTAGGAGGTTGGGCGAAAGTATTTATAAAAGGAAGAGAAACACCGGAGTACCAGTCAGTATCTTTCGATGAATATGTTGGAAGAAAAAAAGATGGAACAATCAACGGTCAATGGTCTAAAAAGCCTGCAACAATGATAAGAAAAGTTGCTGTTGTACAGGCATTAAGAGAAGCTTTTCCGGATAAATTCCAAGGCCTGTATGCACAGGAAGAATTTCCTGATGTTTCCGATGTGAAACTTGATGTAGAAAAAGTTGCGGCAGAGGAAATTCAGGCAAACGCAAATTCTGTTGATTTTCCCGATGCAACTTTTGAGGAAGTCACCACGGACAGCACGGAACAGACCATTGCTAACGCAGAGACACCGGATTGCTTTAAGTAGGAGGAAAAAATCTATGAAGATTTTGGAAGGGAAAGAGAAAGAATACAAAGACTGGTACGACAAAAACGATGATCCGTACGGCAGAGCATGTTTTACTTATGCAGAGCGTTGGGCTGAAATGATGGAGCCGGGAATTGAAAATTCGGACAATCCCATGCAGTACCTTATTGATAATGCTGAAAAGTTATCACATGAAGCAGACGAAGAAGGAATCACAGGATTCATGTATGGATGTGCCGTAAGCATCTTATCACAGTGTTGGGAGCATGGAGAAGTGCTTCGGAAATGGCATAACAGGGAATGGGGTTATGACGGTGACGGAGTTGTTAATCCGGCAATTATGACGATCGGTGGTGCAAAGTGAAACTGAAATGCTTGTCTTCCGGTTCATGCGGTAACTGTTATGCACTGGTGGCAGATGACGGTGAAACGATTTTGCTTGATGCCGGAATACCTATTATCGACATAAAACGTGGTCTTGGTTGGAATGTAAAAAGTGTGGTGGGTGCAGTAGTAACCCACCACCATAAAGACCATTCTCAATCGGTTATTGATTTGGAAGTCATGGGAATACCAGTGTTCAAACCATATGAAAGCCTTGAACCTATTGAAATCGGAAAAAGTGAGTGGAGAATACAGGGATTTGACCTGACAACACTGGACGGCAAATGGACTCACACGAACGCAGACGGTACGGAATGCCCTTGTTATGGATTTCTGATAACCCACCCGGAAATGGGGAAACTTCTGTACATCACAGACACGGAATTTGTTAAGTGGCGGTTCAATGAAGTAAACCACATCCTTATTTCATGCAACTATCAGAAGAAGTACATTACAGAGGATTCCAACGATGCTAAGAAATCCCATGTGTACCGTGGTCATATGGAACTGGAAACAGTAAAAGATTTTGTGTTGGCTAACAAAACAGATAGTTTACAGAACGTCATATTGTGCCATTTAAGCCGTGATAATTCTGATGCTGATGAATGTGTCGCAGAGGTAAAAAAGATTGCTCCATTGGCAAATGTGGACTATGCGGCAGCAGGCAAGGAATGGATTTTAAGGAATGGAAAGGAGTGTCCGTTTTGAGTGGTGGAAGTTTTGGTTATTTGTGCTACAAAGATGTGCCGGAACTGATGAACAGTTCAAGCATTGCGAACCTTGAAAAAATGGTGCAGCACTTACAGGAATACGGTTACGAGGACATAGCACGAGATACACAGCGGTTGATTGAGTATATCCGGTCGGCAAGTATCAGAATCGAGGTTTTGAGCGAGAATCTTAACGGTGTTTTCCATGCGGTAGAGTGGCATGAGAGCGGAGATATTCGCAGAGAAACCATGATTGCAGAACTGGAAAAGTACAGAAATGGTGGTGCGAATGGCTGACACATTTTATAGACCACTTACACCACAATTAAGAAGTGAAATAATGCAGAGCATTGATTCTAACATATCCGAACTGAATACCTGTCAAAACAATTCTTTAGTCAATATGCAAAAGACAGGATATGGGGCATTTAGAAATATTATAAATGCCTTGCCGGACGGATATTTGATTCCATTTGAAAGGCGGTGAAGTGGTTGACTGATTGGAAGAATGTAGCAAAGGCAAAAGCCATTGAGAAAAAGAACCGTGAGCGCATACTGGAAGTTAATCCACACGTAGACGATGGAAGTGGAATTTACTTTCTGACAAGAACAGACGAGGACGGTTTTCGATATGCCTATATTGGGCAAGCAGTCAATCTGCTTTCAAGGCTTGCCGGACACCTTAAAGGATATCAGCACATAGACCTTTCAATCAAAAGTCATGGTCTGTATTCTACGGACAACATCTACGGTTGGAAAATAGGTTTTATGCACTATCCGGCTGAAGAGTTAGATAAGTGGGAGCAATACTGGATAAAGAAGTATGCTGACGGTGGTTATCAGCTTAGGAACAAAACGAGTGGTAGCCAGGGTGAGGGAAAGAAGCAAATCGCAGAATATAAACCGCCTAAAGGCTACCGTGACGGCATTCAGCAAGGAAGAATCAACCTTGCAAGGGAACTGTCGAACATTGCTGACAAACATTTGGTTATCAGCCTTAAGCCGGAGAAGCAGAACAATTCCATATCACAGAAACAGTTTGCGAAGTTCATGGAACTTCTACATGGAGAAAAGGACGGTGAATAATATGAAAGTATATATTACAAAATATGCACTTAGTACTGGAATCATAGAAACTGACGATGCAGAGATTTGTTCAAATATTTCCGAAGATATGATAAGTTCTAAAAAATATGGAACTTTTCACGGAAATGATTGGCACAAAAAGAAGGAAGACGCAGTTTTAAGGGCAGAAGTAATGAGAATAAAGAAAATTGAATCATTAAAAAAACAAATTGAAAAATTGGATAAAATGAAATTTTCTTTGTAGAGTTCAAGCATCACAGAACTTGGAGGTGATACATAAAATGCCAAAACGATATGACAATCCGCAGGAAATTTTGAAAATCATGCGGCAGACAGAACTTTTGAGACAGTCAGCCGAAAGAAGTCCATTCACTGGGATACTGACACTGTTCTGTTATACCTTGTGGAAAGACTACAAGTACTCACAGACGAAACTTTCCGACTTCTGCTGTAAATTTACCGAGTACAGCGAAAAGTACGAAAATGAGCCTTATACGGAGTTACAGAATAGGCTTAACGACTTTGCGGACTGGACGATTGAGTATCAGGTATTCACAGAAGCAGATTTTCCACGATACAAGTCGAAGATAGCACAGGATTGTATCCGTGAACAGGTCAGATGCAACAACAGAATTAATGATTTATCCACAAGGTACATCCTATATGGAATGGTGATCCTTATGGAAGATGGTTTTGGGAAAAAGAAACTTACGAATTTCAAGGATAAGTTTTCTGACCATATGGACAAAGCAGGAGACAAATGCAATGGAAAAGACTTCATGGACTTGTGGAGAGAACTGGTGGAAAACACTGGAATCTATATAGAGAAGCCTATTTTTGAGTAAGGAGTTCTAAATGGCAGAAAAACGAATGTTCAGTGCAAAAATAATTGAGAGTGATGCTTTTTTGGATATTCCTGCTACGGCTCAAATGCTTTATTTCCATATCTGCATGAACACTGATGATGACGGATTTGTGAACAATCCACGGAAAATCATAAGGATGTGCGGCGCTTCTGATGATGATTTGAAAGTGCTGATAGACAATAGATTCCTGTTATCTTTTGATAGTGGTGTTGTGTTGGTAAAACACTGGCGGATTCACAACTACATTCCACCAGATCGTTACAAGCCATCGTGCTACGTGGATGAAAAAAGCAAAATAGGTGTAAAGCTAAACGGATCATATACCACAGACCCTAAAAAGATGGTTTCTCCCGTAGAGGGAAATCCAAAGAAGAGTTGCTACGACAAAGAAATCAAGCTTGATAAGAGGTGATATAAATGCAGATGACAGGTTATGAATTGCTGGCGAATTATGAAAAAGCAGAGGACAAGGACAAACAGATTCAGATTCTTGCGGATTTGAACCACATTCCGGTTGATATGGTGAGTTTTGTGATTGATAACAGTGAGAAATTCGATGTTTCAGAGACAAAATTGTCCACAGAAGAATTTGCAAAGTGGTGTGAGACGGCACTTGACCGTGTGGATAATCAGATTCATGCACAGGAAAAATATTACAGAGAAATTTGCAATGTATACAGAATCGCAAGTACATACGGGAAAATGAGTGCAAAATCGTGAGCAGAGGATTTCATAGAGAGAATGAATTATACAGTATGCAAAACAGTTCTATCGTGGGGCATTTTGACCACTGGAATCATATTCCATATGACTGCAGTTATCCTCAATTTGCAGTTAGACCGAAGATTGTAGAAAGGAGCAAGGATGGAGAGATTAACAACTAACAAGAATGTATTAGATATGGGAATGGTTGAACTGGCACTTAATTGCTGTTACATAGCAAAGGATGGAAGTGGCAGATACAGAGATTATGAGATTGATATGGACGAAAGAGATTTCGTAAGAAAACTCACAACTACTTTGGTAGGAGAAGATTTGCCATTGCAAGACTAATCTTTTGACGAAGAAATGATGGACAACCTCGGGATTGACCCGCTTGCAGACGTAAGAGGTCTGATTGCGATATTCTACCGCAATATGTGGTCAATGGCAGAGTTGAGGGAAAAGTTGAAACGCTACGAGGATGCCGAGGAGCAGGGATTGCTCATACGGTTGCCGTGTAAGTTGGGAGATACAGCTTACGAAATAACAGGAGCAACAACAAGAGGTTATGATTGGAAGTATCTAACATATGAAAAAGCATATATACATGGGACTGTATTTAATTTAAGTAGGCTGAATGACATAGGTAAAACAATATTTCTCACAAAAGAAGAAGCCGAAGAAAAATTGAAAGGATTGAAAGAAATGGAAGGTGCGGAATGAAGAGAGAAGAAGTTATTTACTGCTTAAAGGCTCAGAGCGAACGGTACTCAGAGGTTTGTGAAGAATGTCCTCTGTACGGACAAACTGGAGTAGATCATTGCTGTGAGGATGCGTTACAGATGGCAATCACCGCCTTGCAGAAGCAGCCGGTGTGGATTCCGGTAAGTGAAAGACTGCCGGAAGATTGTGTTCCTGTCAATATCACATGGGTAAACCACAATCCGGTTCCTTATTATGCAAGCATTAAAGATGTACCGTTTACAGCAACTGGTATCTGCTACAAGGGGAAATGGTACTGGTATTCGGTAGTATGTGAAGATTATCTCAAGGAATACGGAGAAAGATATGAAAAAGACGCTGTTGATGCTGATATCGAGGTTACAGCCTGGATGCCACTGCCGGAGCCGTACCGGGAAAGTGAAGGAAAATGATGGCAAAGTGTAAGAATTGCAAACATCTGCATACCATGTACGACCGTAGAGATTTGATGATCGGGAACCGCTAGAGGAGTAGATCATGACGGAGAATGAAGCAATTGAAGGACTTGAGACTTCTATTGATTTAGCCAAAATGTGTACACAGAATTACGAGAGAAAAAGAGAAATTCAAGGTTACAAGATGGCAATCAAGGCACTGGAAGAGGTGCAGCAGTACCGCCAGATTGGCACGTTGGAGGAATGCCGTGCAGCAGTGGAGAATCAGACAGCAAAGAAACCGGATTACGAGGGAGACGGATACTCAGATGGACAGCTTGTATATGATACATGGATTTGCCCTTCCTGCGGTCAGCATTACGAGGTTGACTATGACAGATATGATTATTGCCCTAATTGTGGGCAGCACATTGATAGGAGCGATGAATAATGAGTGAAGAACTGAAGCCGTGCCCGTTCTGCGGACACAGTATAGATATTGAAAAAGATGTGTATGAACCGAGTAGGGATTGGCACCCGACATTTATTGACCCAGATAGTGGTGGCGACCCTATTAACATTCATTGCAAATGTGGTTTAGAATTTTGCACTGGTACATATGACTGGGGCGAATTTGTGAAAGCATGGAACAGGAGGGCGAACGATGGGAAGAATGATTGACGAAGGCGAATTGATTAAAGTACTAGAAGAAAGAGCCACAAATGAAGCTATCTGCGGATATATGACAGCCTACGATGTTACTAATAGCATTATTGATGAAGTAAAGGAGCAGCCAACCGCATACGACCAGGACAAAGTTGTGCAGCAGTTGGAAGAACGCACAGCATTCCTTGAAGACTGTACAAAGTATGGAAATAAGACAACAGAGCAGCAGTCAAAATCCTACGACACTATGATGATGTATGAGGTCAAGGATTTAGTAGATGATTTGTTGGAGATTGTAAAGGCAGGTGGAACAGATGCGAAAACCGATTCCTAAATCAGTTAGAAAATTAGTGTATGCGAAATACAATGGTCACTGTGCTTATTGCGGCTGTGAAATACCGGAGAAATGTTTTAATGTAGATCATTTGCATTGTCTTAGAAATTATGAGTACACAGAGGAATTTACCGGAATAGACGTACACGACATAAGCAATCTGATGCCGTCTTGTGGTTCGTGCAATCGCTACAAGGCAACAATGGAACTGGAAGACTTTCGAAAGCAGTTGCAGAAGATACCGGACAGGCTGGCAAGAGATGTGTGCACATACAATATCGCAGTCAGATACGGCATGGTGCAGGAAAACAGAGAACCGATTAAGTTCTATTTTGAGAAAGTAGGTGCAGGGGATGGCAATTAAACCGATTTTATTTAATACCGAAATGGTTAGGGCAAGTCTGGACGGGAGAAAGAGCTGCACTAGACGAATCAATAAAGATGCCAATGATTATGTTGTGCCGGATATGGATTTTTATGATTCTGATAAACGTACTTACGCAGTACATAATTATGCGGACAAAGAGCACACAGACAAGTTAAGCATAGCAGAACGTACCTGCCCGATATGCCCAAGCGATATATTGTACGTGAGAGAATCGTATTCGGAATTGTCCTTTGGATATGTATATAAGGCAGATGGGGAGAACATTGACCATCTTGGAAATGTGATAAAGTGGCACCCATCCATCCACATGCCGAAAGAAGCTGCTAGAATCTGGCTTAAAGTTACGGATGTAAGAGTAGAGCGGTTGCAGGATATGACAGACGATGATGCAGAAGCAGAGGGATGTTTCGATTATACATCAACAGCACTTGGTTTTCCCGATGTATGGGATTCCACCATCAAGAAATCCGACCTTGACCGTTACGGCTGGGATGCTAATCCGTGGGTGTGGGTAATTGAATTTGAACGGTGCGAAAAGCCGGAAGGAGTGTGAAGCAGATGGAACGAGTTGATTGTACCAACCTTGAAAATGTCGAGGTTAAGTTTGATGAATACGAAGTCCTGTATCAAAAAAATAACGACTTTAAACGGTACGTTGACCGCTACTGTACCAAGCATCGTGTCAGCGTGGATGAAGCATTACAGCACTACCTGGTGCAGATGGCGGGCAGGATGTACAAGGAACAAGCAGAAACGACAATAAGAAAGGGATAACGGCATGGAAAATAAACATACATTGACAGACCTATATCAAATGCAAGCATTACCGTTGTCTGCCAAAATACGAATGACAAAATACCGTATAACGCAATGGATTGAAGAATATGGAGAGGACGGGGTATATGTAAGCTTTAGTGGTGGAAAAGATAGCACAGTACTTCTCGATATTGTGAGACAGGATTACCCAAATATACCGGCAATGTTTGTTGATGTTCCAACGCAATATCCGGAACTGAGAGATTTTGTAAAAACATTTGATAACGTTGAAATTATAAAACCAAAAATATCATTTATGGATGTCTGTAAAAAATATGGATTTCCTATGTTCTCAAAAGAGATCTCTGGTTGCATAGGAGAGGCAAGAAAATATTTTGAAAACATTGAAAAAGGAAATAACAAAAATACAATCTTGACAGACAGACAGACAGACAGACCTTCCATATGCTTATCGCATAGCAGATCTTGTGGGAATAGACAGGAGAAAGGACAAAGAGAATCCAGAATATCAAAAGATCAAGAAGGGGAATATCCCTAACGCACCTGCGAGAACAAAACAACTTTTAGGTATATATAAGCATAGGAAAAATGGTGTTGATACAGATGAATATTCAAAGATGTATGATAGGTCAAAGTATATTTTTATGCTTGATGCAAAGTTTGCTTGTTCTGATATGTGTTGCAAAGTCATGAAAAAAGCACCTGCTCATGAATACGGAAAAAGAACCGGAAGAAAAGCTATAACGGCGCAGATGGCAAGCGAAAGCAAACTGCGTACAACACAATGGATAAAAAACGGATGCAACGGTTTTGATATGAAAACACCCATCAGTAATCCCATGTCTTTTTGGACGGAGCAAGACGTTCTTTTGTATATAAAACTATATGGAAAAGATATAGTAAAAAGGAAAATCAATAATAACAGTGATGTTATGTTTTATGGAAATCGTATTGTTGATCGTAAAATAGGGAAAACCATAGAAGAACAAGAATTTTATAATCCTATCTGCTCTGTATATGGTGATGTTGTCATTGATTATGATGCAGAGGGAAGTGTTGATGGTCAAATGGACTTGTCGGAGTTATCTGCTGATTATGGATTGTTTGAAACCGGAAACAGACCGCTTAAGACTACTGAATGCAATAGAACCGGATGCGTGTTGTGTGGTTTTGGGTGTCATCTTGAAAAGCCGGGAGAAGGACGCTTTGAACGGCTAAAGGAAACTCATCCAGGAATGTATAAACTGTTGGATGTTATTGAAAACAATGGGGTTACATATCGTGAAGCCATTGATTGGATTAACGAACATGGAAATATGAATATTAAGTATTAAAACTATCAGAAAGGAATCAGAACCTATGCGCATGGTAACGATATATCGGGTTCCTGGAAGAGAGAATGATTAACGGAGAATTGATAGTAGATAACTTTGCCGGGGGAGGCGGAGCAAGCGTAGGAAGTGAAATCAGGAACTAAAAAAAATTGAGTTACCGCTCAATAACTCAAAATTTGAGTTAAGAAGTGAAAAATTTAATTAAAACTTTGAGTTTCTATTTGAGTTCCACTCAATAACACAAAAGCAAGTTAAAATCCCCCGGTAATACGGGGGAGAAATCGAACTAGTAAATTTTCTTTACTAGTTGGGCAAATGAACTACCGAGGAAAATTCGGTAGTTGGGAAAATTAGGATTTTAGTGGAGGAATGAAATGTTAAAACCAAATTGTGAAGCAAAAGAATTTGAAAAGTACGGATTTAAGCGTTGTAAAGGAATAGCAAAAGAAAGCGAATGTTATTATTTGTGCGTTGCCAGAGGGTGCAAAATGCTTTTCGTAAGTAATTGTTGTTTTTGTGTTAATGATTGGAAAGACGATGATCCACGAATACATAAAAATCCAAATTGCAAATACAGAGATCATAGAGATTCACTAGATATTATATATGATTTGATTAAGGCTGATATGCTGGTTAAGGTAAACTGAAATATTAGGATTTGGTGGAGGAATATTATGGACAATGAGATTATTTCCTTTAATCTGGCAAGAATCGAAAGAGGAAGAGAAAAGCTTTGCAAATGCAATCCACCTCATTACGAGGTCGATACGGTAAACAGGATTGTAAGCTGCCAAGATTGCGGTGCTACAATAGATGCCTTTGATGCGCTGGTTACACTGGCTAAAAGATATGAGCAGCTGGAAGATGCACAGCGAAAAATGCTATCTAAAGCCAAGCTATACGAAGCAATGGCAGATGCGGAATTCGAGCGGATGCGGAGGAATAAAACATTTCGGGACATGGACGAGAATCGCAGAAAAGGGTTATATCCTATATGCCCTAAATGTGCGGAAGTGATTGATCCGGCAGATATCCGGGAATGGACACGCATCTGAGTTGAAAGAGAGTATAAAATGTCACGACTTATAACATATCAGTCCGGTGGATTTACGAATTACGGAATCAGCTATCGAAAATATAGTCCGGAAGAATTGGAGGAAAGAAGCAGTATAAAAGAATTTCCGATTATGGCGAAAAAGGGTAAAGAATACATTCCCTACGATGTCATTAAACCGCATGAAGAGCAGGCATTAAAAAATCATTGTGGGCAGACGTTAGATAGATTGGCAGCCAGAGGAGGTCTATCCTGGGCTGAAGCGTATGCCGTGCTGACGGATAGTAAGATTCCTTACGGAGATAAGTATATTTCGGATGAATTTTACGAGAAAAAGGTCAAGAAAATAGTGTCGAATGCATTGGTAAACTGAAATTTAGCAAAGGAGAAGAAAATGGAGATATTCAAAAATATTCTATTTAACATTTTAGTTATTATTGGACTTATTGCAATTATCCTTACAGCTATCTGGTGGACGTTAGAATTACTCAATAAGATGTTCAAATTCACGAAGTACATTATCATGTATTACCAGTATAAAAAGAAAGAGGATTTATACGATCTGCGAAATAAGGTTATCGTATCAAAGGACGGAGAAGTATCTTATTCTTGTGTTGGAGATATTGATGAAGAGATCAAGATTCTCAACAAAGGGATAAAGTATTGTGAGAAAATAAAGAACTTGAATGAACGATTAACTAAATTTTAAAAAGGAGACTGGCTTATGAAGTTGTCAAAACTAACTAAGCCGGAACTTGATGAAATCTTACGGAACGCCAATTTCACGGAAGAGGAAGAGAAAGTGTTTAAAATGCTTTCTTGCGGAAAGACTATCACAGAAACAGCACAAAAGATTAATGTATGTGACAGAACGGTCAACAGAATATCTAAAAAGGTTTATGAAAAAATAGACAGACTGGAGGTAAAAAATGGTTAGAGTTACACAAGACGGCAAAGATGTTGATATTGAAGATGTTTCTCTGCCAAAAGAAATTATTGAGATTATAGCATCCATATGCTGTTGACACCATTGTAAAAAGGCTTTAGAATGTGTCGTATGTATGATAAATACGGCACATTCTTTATATATTGAAAGGAGTGTAAAGAAAATGGAATGTGTCGCATATATGCGTGTTTCCACGGAAAAACAGGCAGAAGAAGGCAACGGTCTTGATAGTCAAAAAAGAGACATAGAACTTTTTTGCAGGAAAAATGAACTGGTTGTAGCCGACTGGTATGTTGATGATGGATATACCGGTGCAAATATGGATAGACCGGAATTGCAAAGACTTATTAATGACTGCATAAAAAAACGTGTTAAATGTGTTGTTGCGTTTAAATTAGACAGGCTTTCAAGAAGTATGATTGATGGATTATACATAATTGAAAGAGTTTTTCAACCCAACCAAGTGTTATTCAAATGTGTCCATGACAGTGTAAGTTATGACAGTCCTATGGAGCAGGCATACACACAGATGATGGCTGTTTTTGCACAACTTGACAAAAATACTATGATGCTTCGTATGCGTGGAGGTATGTTGGAGCGAATCAAACAAGGTTACTGGATTGGTGGTGCTAATACTCCATATTGCTATAATTATAGCAAGGAGAAAGGAATACTCATTCCTATACCAGAACGTAAGGAACAAGCAAACAGAGCACTTGATATGTTTATTGGTGGTTATTCTGATTTATATATCAAGGAATCATTAGGATTTCACAGTGAGGTACTTGTAAGAAATGTGCTTACTGGAGTTGTCAATATAGGTATGATCCCATATAAAGGGAATGTATATCAAGGACTTCATGAACCTATTTTTGACAAAGAAAGGTTTGAACTTGCACAGGAAATCAGAAAATCACGTAGGAAAAACAAAACTGCCTGTCATACGGATGCCAACTTGTTAACAGGATTGTGCTATTGTGGCGTGTGTGGATGCAAGATGCGGTATCAGAAGTGGACGCACGGAAAGCATAAAATATATTGCTGTTCTCGTGATAAAGCAATGAAGTATTTGCCTAATTTCAATCCCGACTGTAACAATTCTTTGGAATGGGCTGCTGATATTGAAAAAGAGGTAGAGAGTGAAATTTTGAAAATATCCTTAAATCTTTCAGAGTGCAAGCCTATTGAAAAGCAAAGCAAACTTGAAATAATGCAGTCACAATTTGAAAAAGAACAGGTGAAATTAAAAAGGCTATATGTTCTTTATTCCGATGGAAATGACACAGTTTTAGAAATGATTAAGAACACTGAAAAAAACATTTCTGAAATGAAAGTAAAGATAACCGAGGAAGAAAAAAACGAAAGAAACAGTCAGAAGAAAGAAGTTGTTTACGAGAACATAAAAAAACTTGCCGATGTGTGGGCGCATATCGACAAGAAAGAGAAAAACAATATATTAAAAAGCATAATATCAAGGATTGTGATTGTCAATGGTGATGTTGAAATTCAATTAAAGAATTTTTAGCAGAACCTATTGTTATCGGAACCGCGTAGGTGGAAAATTTTACACCCAGCGTGGAATCAAAATTGTCGATGGCCTTGATCAGACCGATACAGCCGATCTGGAACAGATCGTCCACATTTTCCGCACTGCCGGAAAAGCGTTTGATCACGCTCAGGACCAGACGCAGGTTGCCTTCGATGTAGGTCTCTCTGGCGGCGGTATCTCCCTCCCGGATCTTTGCGAAGAGAGCTTCCTTGTCCGCTGCCTTTAGCAAAGGCAGTTTTGCTGTATTGACACCGCAGATTTCTACTTTTCCCTGTACCATAGAGACCTCCCAAGTTTTCTGAATCGTTGCTGATTTTTGATAACTACAGTATTCACAGGAGAGTCAGTGACTATACCGGCAAGAAAGATTTTCCAGTTTTTCCCGAACGGGAAACGGAGCGGTATCATATAATAAATAGAAAGAAAACGGGAGGAGCAGAGTATGCTTTTTTCCGAGTTAAAATGCAAAGATGTAATCAATGTCAGAGACTGTAAAAAGCTGGGGCATGTATGTGATCTGGAGTTCGATGAGTGCAGCGGATGCATCTGTAAGATCATGGTGCCGGGATGCAACCAGTGGCTTTCATTTCTGCGCTGTGAGCCGAATATCGTCATCCCGTATAAGGACATCAGACAGATTGGACCGGACATAATTTTAGTTGACATTAACTGCTGAATCTTCTATAATCTTAACATAAATAACACGTGGTTTTTATAAGGAGGATGCCTATGAAATGTCCGTTCTGTAGCCATGAAAATACCAGAGTCATCGATTCGAGACCGGCGGAAGATAACAACTCCATTCGCCGCCGTCGTGTATGTGATGAATGCGGTAAGCGATTCACCACTTACGAGAAGATCGAGACGATTCCGCTGATCATTATTAAAAAGGATAATAACAGAGAGGCCTATGACCGTGCCAAGATCGAGGCAGGGGTGCTCAGAGCCTGTCATAAACGTCCGGTCAGCGCACAGCAGATCACGACTTTGGTGGATGAGGTGGAGAACGAGATTTTCAACAGGGAAGAACGGGAGATCCCCAGCGGCACCATCGGTGAGCTTGTGATGAATAAGTTAAAGGATCTGGATGCGGTCGCTTATGTGAGATTTGCTTCGGTCTACCGAGAATTCAAGGATGTGAATACCTTCATGGATGAGCTGAAGAGTGTTCTCAACGATAAGAATCACAATTAAAATCAGAACAGGACTTCTGTATTTACGGAATAGCACACCTCCGTCTGCCCGGCATAAGTTGGACAGGGAGGTATTTTTATGCGATAAATTCAGAAAACTGTGTTTTGGCGGAAGAAACGGTACAGACAGAAAAAATAGATTCCGGCAAGTACCAGCTGGCTGACCAGAATCCCCCACAGATATCCCTGCATACCGATCACGGGAATGGCAAAAAATACGAACAACAGCCGGATTAAAAGGCAGACCACGTTGGAGAAAAAGATCCGTCCCGCCATGCCAAGACCCTGCAAAATGCTGGAGAGCGTGGTATCCAGATACAAAAAAGGACAGATGAATCCCAGCGTCACGATGAAATGCCCGGCCAGTTCACTGTGGAACAATTCGGTTCCCATCCAATCCCCCAGAAAAAGAAAACCGCACAGACAAAGAAAGCCCATGAGACTGCAGTATTTTACGGTACGCAGAGTGTCGTTCCATACGGCTTCCCGGTCACCTTTTGCATGATTTTCGGAGATGGTGGGGAGGAGAAGGACCGCCACGGAACTGGTGAGAGCATTGGGAAAAAAGATCATGGGCATGGCCATACCGGTGAGTACGCCGTATACACTTAAGGCTGTGGTGGTATCATAACCGTAGAGCAGAAGCTTCTGGGGAATGGAGACAGCTTCGATGCTCTGCAAAATATTCAGAACGATACGATTGGCGGTCAGGGGCAGTGCCATGCCCAACAGATCCCGGTAGACCGCGGAAGAAGGACAGATATTTTGCAGGGAAAGAACAGAGGCATCCGGATACAGGTGTATGTACAGGCAGATCAGAGCGATCAGCATGGACAGAAGCTCGCCGACGGTCAGACCTAAGACGGCCGCATTGATGGAGGGGGTGCGCCCCTCAGACAGATCGGCTCCGGTGACGAGAAAGACACAGCCGACTCTGGCCAGCTGCTCCAGAAGCTGCGTGAGGGCAGGAACGGAAGCTTTCTTTTTTCCATAGAAATAGCCGTTGATGCAGGCATGCAGCGCGGCAAAAGGAATAGAGAAGGACAGAATCCGCAGCATGGATATGGTACGGGCTTCTTTTAACAGGAAGGTTCCTATGGGTTCTGCGGCGAGAAACAGGACAGCATTGACTCCAAGGGACAGAGGGAGCGTGATGCTTGCCCCGGTCAGCAGCGTTTTCAGGTCATCGGAACGCCGCCCCGCAGTATTGGCGGCAACGAATTTGGAGATGGCGGTCTGGTAGCCGGCAGCTGTCAGGGAAAAGGAGAGAGACAGTGCGGGACTGAGCAGCTGATAGATCCCCATTCCTTCTTCTCCGAAGAGCCTGGACAGGTAGATCCGGTAGAAAAAACCGATGATGCGGGTGATAAGACCGGTGATCGTCAGAATCAGAGTACCGAAGATCAGAGGATGACGTTTGGCATGCTTCATAGCTTTTCGTTGGATCCTTTGCAGATAAAAGATCTTGCAAAAGTATATTCCATCCACCTTGTTGACAGAACTGCGCGGTGAATGCTATCATGAATAACAGTGAAATAAGCATGAAAATATGCGGAAATGAGGCAATATGATATATTTAGATAATGCAGCAACTACCAAAACGGCACCGGAGGTCGTGGATGCGATGCTTCCGTACTTCAGTGAATACTACGGCAATGCCAGCACCATCTACAGTCTGGGTGCCGAGAGCAAGAAGGCCATGGATCATGCCCGCCAGACCATCGCAGACAGTCTGGGTGCAAAGCCGGAAGAGATCTATTTTACTGCCGGCGGTTCCGAGTCCGATAACTGGGCGCTGAAAGCTACCGCAGAAGCCTATGCTTCCAAGGGAAAACATATCATTACCACGAAGATCGAGCATCATGCCATTCTTCATACCTGTGAGTATCTGGAGAAGCGAGGCTTTGAGATCACTTATCTGAATGTGGACAGAGACGGACTGATCAGTCTGGACGAGCTGAAGGCAGCCATTCGCCCTGACACGATTCTGATCAGTGTAATGTTTGCAAATAACGAGATCGGTACCATCGAACCCATTGCCGAGATCGGTGAGATCGCGAAGGAGCACGGTGTATTGTTCCATACCGATGCGGTACAGGCATATGCACAGGTTCCCATCAATGTGGATGAAATGCACATCGACATGCTCAGTGCCAGCGGCCACAAATTAAACGGCCCCAAGGGTATCGGCTTCTTATATATCCGCAAGGGTGTGAAGATCCGTTCCTTTGTACACGGCGGAGCACAGGAGAGAAGCCGCAGAGCCGGTACAGAGAACATTCCTGGTATCGTGGGACTGGGTGCTGCTGTAGAGCGCGCTATGCGTATTATGGATACCAAGACCCGCAAGGAGATCGAACTGCGGGATTATCTGATCGGACGTCTGGAGAACGAGATCCCTCACTGCTGGCTGAACGGTCACCGCACGAAGAGACTTCCGAACAATATCAACTTCTCCTTCCTGTTCATCGAAGGAGAATCAATGTTGATCATGCTGGATATGAAGGGCATCTGCGCTTCCAGCGGTTCCGCATGTACTTCCGGATCTCTGGATCCTTCCCATGTACTGCTGGCTATCGGCTTAAAGCATGAGGAAGCACACGGCTCCTTGCGTCTGACCTTATCTGAGGAAAGCACGAAGGAAGAGATGGACATCGTGGCGGAAGAAGTGAAGAAAATCGTACAGAGACTGCGGGATATGTCTCCTTTATATGAAGATTTCCTGAAAAGCCAGAAGAACAACTAAGTGAGAAAGAAGAGGATAACAGATACATGTACAGTGAAAAAGTAATGGACCACTTTCAGAACCCCAGAAATGTAGGGGAGATCGAGGATGCCAGCGGCGTAGGTACCGTGGGCAACGCAAAGTGCGGAGATATTATGAGAATGTTCCTGGACATTGACGAGAACGGGATCATCCGGGAAGCAAAGTTCAAGACCTTCGGCTGCGGCGCTGCCGTAGCTACCAGCTCCATGGCTACCGAACTGGTAAAGGGTAAGACCATTCAGGAAGCATTACAGGTAACGAACAAGGCTGTAATGGAGGCTCTGGACGGACTGCCGCCCGTAAAGGTACACTGCTCACTGCTTGCAGAGGAAGCGATTCATGCAGCGCTGTGGGATTATGCAGAGAAGAACCATATCACCATCGAAGGACTGCAGAAGCCCAAGAATGACATCAGTGAGGGCGAAGAAGAGGAAGATTATTAAGATCTATGAAGAAAAAAGTAGTAGTAGGCATGTCCGGGGGAGTAGATTCCTCCGTGGCAGCCATGTTATTGAAGGAACAGGGCTATGACGTGATCGGCGTCACTATGCAGATCTGGCAGGACGAAGAGGAAGCAGCCAAGGAAGCCAACGGCGGCTGTTGCGGACTGTCGGCGGTGGATGATGCCAGAAGAGTAGCACAGAGACTGGAGATTCCTTATTATGTCATGAACTTTAAGAAGGAATTCAAATGCCATGTCATGGACTATTTTGTGGCAGAGTATTTAAGAGGCCATACCCCCAATCCCTGTATTGCCTGCAACCGTTATGTGAAGTGGGAATCCCTGCTGCAGAGAAGCCTGGAGATCGGGGCGGATTATATTGCCACGGGACATTATGCGAGGATTGACAGGCTGCCGAATGGTCGTTTTGCCATCCGTAATTCCGTTACCGCAGCCAAGGATCAGACCTATGCGTTGTACAATCTTACCCAGGAGCAGCTGGCACATACCCTGATGCCGGTGGGTGAATATACCAAGGATGAAATCCGCGTCCTGGCAGAGGAGGCGGGACTTCCGGTGGCGCATAAGCCGGACAGTCAGGAAATCTGTTTCGTGCCGGACAATGATTATGCTTCCTTTATTGACAGAGAAGCCGGCGAAAAGGTGCCGGGACCGGGCAATTTTGTCACGGAGGACGGCAGGATCTTAGGCCGGCATAAGGGCATTACCCATTATACACTGGGACAGCGCAGAGGACTGGAACTTCCTATGGGGGAAAGAGTGTTTGTCACCGCCATCCGTCCCGAGACCAATGAAGTCGTCATCGGTTCCAATCAGGAACTCTTTACGGATAAAGTGCTGTGCGATCATGTGAATTACATGACAGTGGAAGATCTGACAGAGCCCACCAGAGTATTGGCGAAGATCCGTTACAACCATAAGGGAGAATACGGAACTCTGACAAAACAGCCGGACGGTAAAGTGCTCTGTACCTTTGACGCACCGGTACGTGCCGCAACACCGGGGCAGGCCATGGTATTTTATCAGGATGAGCATGTACTGGGCGGCGGAACCATTATTCTGTAGGAAAGCGCTCAAAGAGGAGGTCTCTGTGTCCTACGGATACAAAGATTTGTATAGCGGAAAAGATCGGGATCACTATTGTTACAATAGTGGTCCTGCATTTTTATCACGGCGTATGACAACAGTGGCACCGACGTGCATATAATAGTAGAAAGCTTTTAACAACAGCAGGAGTGTTTATGGATTATCGTTTTTCATTTCAGAGACCTATGAGAAGAAGCAGTTTCGGCTCCATGAAGGGAACCATTGTGGATCTGGTACCGGCAGGACAGGGTGGCCGCAGAGCCGATGGATGCCTTTTGTTCGCTACAATCGAGGATACGGATGGCAATACGGTGAACTTTTTTATCAATCCCGATACCTATGTGGTGGATTTCACTACACTGTCGGTGGGAATGATGGCAACCTTCTGGTATCGCAATGATGCACCCATGCCCTTGATCTATCCGCCTCAGTATACCGCAGTGGTAGTAGCGGAAGATCGGAATGACCGGCATGTGGATGTGAGCTACTACAACAATTCACTGACTAATGAGGAGCAGACATTGCAGCTGAATCTGGATGGCACTGTGGATGTGCGTACTGTGAACAACCAGTATTTCCAGGCGAGTCCTGCTAATCACAATCTGGTAGTCAGCTATGCTTCCTCCACGAGAAGCATTCCGGCCCAGACCACGCCGTCTACAGTGGTGGTACTGTGTGACAGAAGCTGTGGTTAGGCAGACAAAAGAGGACAGTTGTAGTCCATAGACCTATTGAGATTTTTGCAAAAATGTTATACCATAAAACAATCCCCCATAGAATGATGTCGGGGTCGAAAGCCCCCGACTTTGATGCCTACGGATTGTTCTGTGCTGCGCACTCCCACAATCCGCCCCAATATTCGCATATCGTGGGATTATCATCCCACTTTTATGCTCATATCGGGGCGGGTCCCAAGGTCTTTCGCCCACATATGAGCAAGCTCATGTGGGCTTAGACCTTTTGACCCTGGCACCATAGAATATACCCATGGCTGTCTGTACGCAGTGCAGGCAGCCTGTAAGGGGGAGATTACTTATGATCTGGCAGAACGAAAGAGAAAAGAGGACATTATGGGTAAGAAAAAGCAGATGCGTTCTGAAGTAAAAGGGAATGTGAAAAACAGTATAGGAAGAATTGCGTTTGCAGCATTGGCTGTGCTCTTACAGATCGGCTGGATATTGATATTGATGATCAAACTGTATCAGTATTCTTCAGTGATCTCTCTGCTGACCAGCCTGTTTGCGCTGGTAGTGGCGCTCAGGATTTATGGAAAACATACCAATGCCGCATTTAAGATGCCCTGGATTATTGTAATATTGGCATTTCCTGTATTCGGTCTGTGTATTTACGGATTGTTCGGGCATAAAGAGGCTATGCATAAAATCATCCGGAAATTTGAGGATGTGGATGCACAACTGATTCCTCTGAATGTGCAGGATGAGACCATATTGCAGCAGCTGGAGCAGGAAGATCCTCTGCTGGCAAATCAATGCCATTATATCTGGAAGTATGGTAATTATCCGGTGTATGACACGACAGCTGTGAAATTCTATCCGGAAGCTTATCTGGGATACGAGGAACAGCTTAAGGAGCTGGAGAAGGCAAAGCACTTTATATTCCTGGAATATCATGCCATAGAGGAGGCAGAGGCTTTTGCACGGCTGAAGGATGTATTGGCAAGAAAGGCTGCCGAGGGCGTGGAAGTCCGTATTCTGTACGACGATGTGGGCTGTATCGGCTTTTTGGATAAAAGCTTTATAGACCGCATGAATGCCATCGGTGTACAGTGCCGGGTATTTAACTATGTAGTGCCCTTTTTAAATATTTTCATGAATAACCGCGACCATCGTAAGATCATGGTCATCGACGGAAAAGTAGGATTCACCGGTGGATATAATCTGGCAGATGAGTATTTTAATATCACGCATCCTTACGGCTACTGGAAGGATACCGGTGTGAAGCTGACCGGCAGAGCGGTACAGAATTTTACCATGATGTTTTTGGAAATGTGGAATGTTATGGGAAAGGCGGATACAGATTATGAAAAGTATCTGAAGGCATCGCAGGAAGGTGCGGAAGATGGAAATGTGCAGAAGGCATCCGGCTATGTGCAGCCCTATGCGGATTCTCCACTGGACGGAGAGCCGGTGGGTGAGAATGTCTACCTGAACCTGATCAAGACGGCGAAGAAACGCCTCTATGTGGCAACTCCTTATCTGATCATCAGTGATGAGATGACGAGAGAGCTGGGACTGGCGGCAAAACGTGGCGTGGATGTACGGGTATTTACCCCAGGTATTCCGGATAAAAAAATCATTTACGGTGTGACCAGATCCTATTATTCCGGACTGGTGCGTCAGGGCGTGCGGGTTTATGAATATACCCCGGGCTTTTTGCATGCGAAGCAGATGCTGTGTGATGGGGATACGGCGACCGTCGGTACTATCAATATGGATTACCGGAGCCTTTATCATCATTTTGAAAACGGTGTGTGGATGCACGGCTGTGATGCCATCCGGGATATTGAGGCGGATTTTGATAAGCTGTTACAGGATAGTGAGGAAGTCACCGATAAATACCGGGATGGAAGGAAAAATATGGCAGTGAGAGGCTGGCAGTGTATCATGCGCCTGATCGCGCCGTTGCTGTAACAGACATAATAGCGGAAAGCTGGAGATTACGATGAAAATACTGGTCAGTGCCTGTCTGCTGGGCGAAAACTGTAAATATAACGGGAAAAATAATTACAGCGAGCGTGTGGCAAAATATCTGGAAGGGCATGAGGTGATCCCGGTATGTCCTGAGGTGCTGGGAGGACTTCCGACCCCGAGGGATCCGTCGGAGATCGTGAGCGGTGAGGTCATAAACTGTAAAGGCGTAAATGTGGACAGGCAGTTTCGGGAAGGCGCAGAGGAGGCTCTGCGGATCGCCAAAGAGAATGGCATCGATCTGGCAATCTTACAGTCACGAAGCCCCAGCTGCGGCGTAAAGCAGATTTATGATGGAAACTTTACCGGTAAACTCATCCCCGGACAGGGAGTATTTGCACAATTGCTGGAAAAGAACGGCTTCCGGGTGATGGACTGTGAGGAAATATAATGGCAAAAATATTATTGTTTGGCGTGAGTACACAAAAAGACCGGGCTGTGCGTGTGGCAGCGGAGAAAATAGGTGTGGATGTGACGGCGGTGAACCGCAGGGACTATGGACAGAAGATCGGAACACTGGCGGAAATCAGCGGTTTTCATAAGAATGGAAAAATATATAACGGTCCTGATTTTGCAATGGAAATGCTGGTGTTTTCCGGAATGGATTCGCAACAGGTGGATGCATTCCTGGCAGAATATAAGGCAACCGGCTTACCACCGGTTGCCCTGAAGGCGATTGTGACACCGTATAATGTCTCATGGACAGCGGATGCGTTGCTTCGCGAGCTGATGAAGGAACACATTCAGCTTGGAGGATAGGGAATAAAGAAAATTACAGCTTGTGATATTCCGGGCTGCGCTTTTCGTAGATTGTGTAATATTTGAAACCGCACAGCTGTAGGATCTCGGAGGCAAGATCCAGATAGGATCCCACATCCTGAGGCTTGTGGGCATCGGTCCCTACGGTGATGATCTCACCGCCCAGCTCATGATAGCGGCGCAGAACATCGGTACAGGGATGAGGCTGTCTGAGACCGTAGCGGAAGCTTCCGGTGTTCAGTTCCAGACCTTTTCCCTGCTGCACTAAAAGCTCCAGGATCGGATCAATGGCATCCTTATATTTGTCATAGGAATAGTTCTTGTCCTTGGTGGGAGCCACACGGACGATATAGTCCAGATGTCCCAATACATCATAATCGTCATGGCATTTCAGATTCTCCAGTGTCTCTGCAAAATAAGCCCGGATGGCTTCTTCCTCGGAGGAGAATTTCTCGAAATATTCCGGATAATAGGGATCCATTCCTTTGCAGAGATGAGTGGAGCCGATGACGAAATCAAAATCATAGGCGGAAATAAAATCTTCGTTGCGGTCGGCCAGATGAGGCTGCAATCCCAGCTCCACGCCGAAGAGGATCCGCATTTTCCCTTCATATTTCGCGCGGCAGCGGAGCACGTCGTACAGATAGGAATCCGTATTTAGTAAAAAGATCGTTCCCGGTCCTTCCTCGGTGCGGGGATAATCAAAATCGTTATGCTCGGTAAAACACATGGTCTCCAGTCCCAGAGCGAGACCTTTATCGATCATCTCCGGCATGGGAGCCTGGGAATCTCCCGAAAAAGAAGAGTGAAGATGACAATCTGCTTTGATAGACATATTTTTCATCCTTTCTGGTTATCATAATACGAACCTATTATAGCAAAAATGAAGGGAAAAACCATAGCATTTCTAAACAAACTGTAAAATTTACCACAAAATCACAAATATTTTTCATTTACATCTTGAATTATAATCAGGAATTAGGTAAAATGTCTTTGCTGATAAAATTTTGACAATCTGTGAATAACGGAAAGCCAAAAGATATAAAATTAAAATTTTAGGAGGAAACTAAAATGGCAGTAAGAGTAGCAATTAATGGTTTTGGCCGTATTGGTCGTCTTGCATTCAGACAGATGTTCGATGCAGAAGGATATGAAGTAGTAGCAATCAACGATTTAACCAGCCCTAAGATGCTGGCACATCTGTTGAAGTATGATTCTTCTCAGGGTGTTTACAAGTATGCAAGCACCGTTGAGGCTGGCGAGGACAGCATCACCGTTAACGGCAAGACCATCACCATCTACAAAGAGGCTGACGCAAGCAAGCTTCCTTGGGGTGAATTAAAGGTTGATGTAGTTCTGGAGTGTACCGGATTCTACACCTCTAAGGAGAAGGCTTCCGCACATATCACTGCCGGTGCTCGTAAAGTTGTTATTTCTGCTCCCGCAGGTAACGACCTTCCTACCATCGTATACAATGTTAACCACAAGACCCTGAAGCCCGAAGATACCGTTATCTCCGCAGCTTCCTGCACCACCAACTGCTTAGCACCTATGGCTAAGGCTCTGAACGATTGCAGACCTATCATGAGCGGTATCATGACCACTGTTCACGCTTATACCGGTGACCAGATGATCCTTGACGGACCTCAGAGAAAGGGCGATCTGAGAAGAAGCCGTGCAGGCGCCTGCAACATCGTTCCCAACTCTACCGGTGCAGCTAAGGCAATCGGCCTGGTAATTCCCGAACTGAACGGCAAGCTGATCGGCTCCGCTCAGCGTGTTCCGACCCCTACCGGTTCTACCACCATTCTGGTAGCAGTAGTTAAGGGCGCTGTAACCAAGGAAGAGATCAACGCAGCAATGAAGGCTGCTTCTACCGAGTCCTTCGGTTACAACACCGATGAGATCGTATCTTCCGATATCGTAGGCAGCACCTACGGTTCCATCTTCGATGCAACTCAGACCATGGTTGCTCCTATGGAAGATGGCAATACTCAGGTACAGGTTGTATCCTGGTATGATAACGAGAACAGCTACACCTCTCAGATGGTTCGTACCATCAAGTACTTCAGCGAGTTAGCATAAGCCGACAGGCGTTAACGCGTAAAGACCTATCAGGGTCCGGTCTTACAAGGACCGGGCCCTTTTTAGATACTAAAATAATTGGAGGTTAATACCATGGGATTAAATAAGAAATCTGTAGATGACATTAACGCAAAGGGAAAGAGAGTCCTGGTAAGATGCGACTTTAACGTTCCCTTAAAGAACGGTGAGATCACTGACGATACCCGTATCGTTGCAGCTCTGCCTACCATCAAGAAGCTGATAGGCGATGGCGGCAAGGTAATTCTTTGCTCTCATCTGGGTAAGGTAAAGAATGGCCCCAACGAAGGCGAATCTCTGGCACCTGTTGCCAAGAGACTGTCCGAGAAGCTGGGCAAAGAGGTTACTTTCGTAGCTGACTACAATGTAACCGGCGAAGCAGCTACCAAGGCTGTTGAGAACATGAAGGAAGGCGACGTTGTTCTGCTTCAGAATACCCGTTTCCGTGGCGCAGAAGAGACCAAGAACGGTGAGGAATTCAGCAAAGAACTGGCTGACCTGGCTGATCTGTATGTATGTGATGCATTCGGCTCTTCTCACAGAGCACATGCTTCCGTAGCAGGTGTTACCAAGTTCATCACCGCTAAGGGTGGTCAGAACGTAGTAGGTTACCTGATGGAGAAGGAGATCAACTTCTTAGGTAAGGCTGTAGAAGATCCCGTAAGACCTTTCGTAGCTATTCTGGGCGGTGCAAAGGTTGCAGACAAGCTGAACGTTATCTCCAACCTGTTAGAGAAGTGTGATACCCTGATCATCGGTGGTGGTATGGCTTACACCTTCTTAAAGGCAAAGGGATATGAAATCGGTAAGTCTCTGGTAGATGATACCAAGATCGACTACTGTAAGGAAATGATGGAAAAGGCTGAGAAGCTGGGCAAGAAGCTGTTACTGCCTGTTGATTCCGTAACCATCGCTGATTTCCCTAACCCGATCGATGCTCCTGTTGAGGTTCAGGTATATGATGTTACCAACATGCCCGCAGACAGAGAGGGATGCGATATCGGACCCAAGACCGCAGCTCTGTATGCTGAGGCTGTTAAGACTGCTAAGACCGTTGTATGGAACGGACCTATGGGCGTATTCGAGAATCCTACCCTGGCAGCAGGTACCATCGCTGTAGCTAAGGCTCTGGCTGAGACCGATGCAACTACCATTATCGGTGGTGGTGACTCTGCAGCAGCTGTTAACCAGCTTGGTTTCGCTGACAAGATGAGCCACATTTCTACCGGTGGCGGTGCTTCCCTTGAGTTCCTGGAAGGCAAAGAGCTTCCCGGCGTGGCAGCAGCAGACGACAAATAAATAGAAATAATAAAGCTTTCCCACGGAATGTATTCGAACCTGCCTGCAGGCACAGATGCATCCTGTGGGAAACACAATATAAGAAAAGAAGAGGTGTATGATTATGGCAAGAAAGAAGATCATTGCCGGCAACTGGAAGATGAATATGACTCCCAGCCAGGCAGTAGAGCTGATCAATACATTAAAGCCCCTCGTAGCAAATGATGAAGTAGACGTACTTCTGTGCGTTCCCGCAATCGACATCATTCCCGCTATGGAGGCAGCAAAGGGTTCCAATATCATGATTGGTGCGGAGAATATGTATTTCGAGGAGAAGGGTGCTTTCACCGGCGAGATTTCTCCCGCAATGCTGGATGATGCAGGCGTGAAGTATGTGATCATCGGACACTCCGAGAGAAGAGAGTACTTTGCAGAGACCGACGAGACCGTGAATAAGAAGGTTCTCAAGGCTTTCGAGCATGGCATTACTCCCATCATCTGCTGTGGTGAGACTCTGACGCAGAGAGAGCAGGGTGTTACCATCGACTTCATCCGTCAGCAGATCAAGATCGCATTCCTGAACGTAACTGCTGCACAGGCAGCAACGGCTGTCATCGCATACGAGCCTATCTGGGCTATCGGTACTGGCAAGGTAGCTACTACCGAGCAGGCACAGGAAGTATGTAAGGCAATCCGTGAGTGCATCGCTGAGATCTATGATGATGCAACCGCAGCAGCTATCCGTATCCAGTACGGCGGATCCGTATCTGCTTCCAGCGCTCCCGAGCTGTTTGCACAGGCAGACATCGACGGTGGTCTGGTAGGCGGCGCTTCCCTCAAGGCTGACTTCGGACAGATCGTAAACTATAAGTAATAGAACAATTGCACAAAAAATAAGGGCTTAAAAACCTTGCAAAAAGAGGATTCTTTGTTGAAAGCCAACAATGGAATCCTCTTTTGTTATGTTATATAATTTAATAAGTATCACCTTTTTCTATCACTAAACTATCATCAGGAATGATGGGTTATGTCATTTTCTTACGTAGATTATGACAGATAGATTAAAATGAATGTGGTTGGTCGGGTGTTTATAAGGTATAATTTTATATTATAGCATGACTCGCTTTTGGCTATGGAATAAGGCTATGATTTACGGGTGCTTCGAAATGTGGATATGGTCATCGTACAGGGAAAAGTGATCCGTGCTCCCAAGGTGAAGAAAAAGCAGATCGTAGAGACGGAGCTGGACAAATTTCTGAATTAGAATGGAACGGCAATGTCTGTTTCCGTAGAATAGAATTGTATTCTGATGCGTGAATATTGTATAATAAAAACTATGCAGGACAGGAAATCTCCGCTGCATAGTTTTTATTTTTGACAGATTATGGGAAATTATAGGAAAAAGAAAATGACATTTGAAAAATTAGAAAAAAACCTCATGGATGTGGTTCTGGAGGAACAGGCAAAATTAGGCTTCCGCAGAGAGAAGATCCGCCTGTATTATCCGTTATCTACACTGAATCACCTGCTGGGTACACAGGATACGGCGGAACAGATGGAAGTTACACTGGCCGGACAGCCGGAGAGCATGACAATAAAGCTTGGAAAACTGGCTGTGAGCCGTAAGGGAGACCGTTTCTGCCTCTGTATTCCGGAGGAAGGCAGTGCTTATGTCCATGAGCATTTTGCAGAGAAGGGATTTATCTATGAACTGATCCGCCTGATCGGGCAGCATGACTGTAAGATGGAGGATATCCGACAGTTATTTTTGCGGTACAGTGAGAATATTTATGTGGAAGAGATGCGGGGCGAGGACTTTGATGTCATGATCCGTTTCCCGGAGGAAATGGGAGATCCCTACTGTTATTGTTTTCGGGATGAAGGGTGCCATGTGATCTATCACCGATTCCTGCTGGAGGATTACGCAGACCTGATGAAAGCATGAGACAATCATGGTAAACGAACGATAAGAAAAGATTATGTGTATTTTACGATATGGAAATACGATGGAATCTATGGTAAGATAAAAAAGGTTCTACGAAGAAAAATGTCGTAAAAGGCAGAAGGCGAGGGGTAAAATGATCTTTAGATGTAAAAACTGCGGCGGTAATGTAGTTTACAGCCCGGAGAGAAAGAAGATGTTCTGTCCTTTCTGTGAGAGTGAGGACAGCGAAGAACGCGAGGACGGCGTGATCGAGACAAGCGGTGAGGAAAACGGCACTGCGGAAGGAACGGTCCAGGCAGCGGGAGCCGGACAGCCGGTCAGCAGAATGGCAGCAGCTGAGGGTGCTGCGCAGAAAAAGGTGACAAAGGTATGTCCCAACTGTGGTGGCGAGATTCCCATGACGGTAAACACCTCCGCTACACAGTGTCCTTATTGTGACAATTATGTGATCGTGGATGATCAGATTTCCGGTGCCTACACACCGCATATGCTGATTCCCTTCCATATGGGCAAGGAAGTCTGCAAGAAGCTGATCCGTGATAAATTTGAGAAATGTATTTTTGCACCGACGGATTTTCTGTCGGAAGTAAGAATGAACGGTATTTACGGTGATTATGTACCGTTCTGGTTCTACGATTACAATACCAACTGCACGTTCCACGGTGAAGGTACCAAGGTGCGCAGCTGGACGACCGGCAATACACAGTATACCGAGACCTCATATTATGATATTGTCCGTGATATGGACATTGATTTTGTCAAGATTCCTGTGGATGCTTCCGTGGGAATGCCGGATGATGTCATGGATCTGATGGAGCCCTTTGATTACAAGGAACTGCAGGAGTTTAAGCCAGAATATCTGTCTGGATTTCATAGTGAACGCTACAATATGACTTCCGATCTGGTGGAGAGCCGTGCCAAAGCCAAGATGCAGGAGGATGCACAGAAGATGCTGCATGACAGCTATTCTGGATATTCCAGTGTCCGCAAAATGGGAGAAAACATCAACGTGACGGACAGTTCTGTAAGTTATGGTCTCCTGCCAGTATGGAAGTATGACTATAGCTACAAAGGCAAAGAATATCCTTTCTATGTAAACGGACAGACCGGTAAACTGGTAGGTACTGCACCGATTTCCAAAGCAAAGGTGTGGGCTTATGCGGGAACACTTGGTGTGACACTGGCGGCAATTCTATGCATGGTGAATGCAATCGCCAGCCTGGTGTAGAGATTATGAGGGAAGGATAACGGGACAATGGAAAAAGATATTAAGAAAGAAGCACTGAGACAGTACCTGAAATATTTTAAGGTATGGTTCATCATTGCCGGAGTGCTGGCGGTTATTACCATCGGAGCGGCAGTCGTTCATCTGCTTACACCCAAGACTGTCCGGGGCAACAGCCAGGATCCCACAGAGCGTGTGTTTGACTATGCGGATATGCTGACAGACGAAGAGGAGCAGAGCCTGCGGGAATATATAGCAGAGTGTGAGGAAAAGATCCAGGCGGACATCGTGATCGTAACGATCTCCGAATCCGTAGAGTATGATCTGCAAAATCCGGGTCTTGCGGAGGCATTTCATGCGAAGGAAGTCGGCAGTACCGACTGGAGTACAGCCATGAGAGATCTGGCGGATAACTTCTATGATTACAACAATTTCGGTTATGACAAGGTACACGGCAACGGAGTTCTACTGCTGGACAATGCCTATGAAGGACAAAAGGGAAGCTGGCTGTCTACCTGTGGAAATGTCTATGATTATTTTGGCGATTACGAGATCGACCAGGCCCTGTACGCAGTGGATGATTACATAGACGAAAGCCCCTACAAAGCGTATAAGAATTGTATCAGTTATGTGACCAGGACCATGGAGGAAAGTAAGGAAAGCATGCCGATGACCTTTTCTCCCTGGATCCTGACAGGTCTTGTCGTTGCACTGATCTATGCCGCAGTGAACCTGCATCAGAGCAAAGCAAAGGATACTACTACGGTCAATCAGTATCTTGATGGCAAAAAGCCCAAGATCAACAATACCAGAGACCAGTATCTGCGTAAGAACGTGGTGACCCGCAGGATCGAGACCAGCAGTAGCAGTAGCGGACACAGCGGCGGACACAGCGGCGGTCACGGAGGAAGTCATCGGAGCAGCAGCGGTGTCAGCCATGGCGGCGGTGGCCATAGAAGATAAAATAACAAGTTCCATTCCTGGAACAAGAGATCCGGCGTATCGGGTGCAGACAGACACTCATACGCCGGTTTTTTCGTTTTACGGAGGAAGGAGCGACGGCGGGAAACAGTAGTGGAAAAATTTTCCATGGGTTGACAGGAAGCCTGCAGACAGGTATAATCAGACTTGTGATGTAACAATTCTGTAATATATTTGTAAAAGGATTTTAAAGAAGAATTTATGATAAAACATACAAGAGAAAAACAAGTAAAGATCGTAGCCACCGGCCTGGCATTGTGTATGCTGGCGGCACCGCTTTCCGCTTCCGCTGCAGAAAGCAGTGTCCTCATGGCATCCGGCGGTGTGGCTTCTGTCCTGGAGACGGAGCGTACACTGGAGGAATACATCCAGATCGCACAGGATGCCCAGGGAGCTTCCTGGGGCTATACCAATATCGGTGTGGCCAATGTGGAATCCGGTAATCTGAATGTGAGAGCGGTATCTTCCACAGACGGTAAGCTGGTAGGTAAGCTTCCCAAGGATGCGGCCTGTGAAGTGGTCGAGACCGTAGATGACTGGGCACATATCAAGTCCGGTGAAGTGGAAGGTTATGTCAGCAAGGAATTCCTGCTGACTGGACCGGAAGCCAGAATCCGAGCCATGGAACTGGTTCATACGGTAGCCATTGCCAATACCGATGGCCTGAATGTACGTCAGGAGCCCAATACCACCAGTGAGATCGTGACTCAGGTGGGACAGGGAGAAGAGATGGAGTATGTGGAGACCGGTTCCGACGGCTGGGTGAAGATTTCTATTGATGGCGAAGATGCTTATGTATCCCAAGATTATGTCACAGTGGAAGAAAAGCTGGATACCGCCATCACCATGACAGAGCTTCTCTACGGACAGGGGGTATCCGATGTCCGCGTAGATCTGGTAGAATATGCAAAACAGTTCATAGGTAACCCTTATGTCTGGGGAGGCACCAGCCTTACCAAGGGTGCGGACTGCTCCGGTTTCGTTCTCAGCGTATTCAAGAAATACGGCATTACCCTGAGCCATTCCTCCAGAGCACAGGCCAATGAGGGCACCAAGATCAGTGCATCCGAGCTAAAGCCCGGTGATCTGGTATTCTATGGTAACGGCAAGGGTAATATTAATCACGTAGCTATTTATATCGGTGGAGGACAGGTAATTCACGCCAGCAGCCCGAAGACCGGTATCAAGATCAGCAGCTATAAGTATCGTACACCTGTGAAATGTGTCCGTGTCATTCACGACTGATAAAAAGCATTGCTTTCGCAAAAGGGGGGGCAATGCTTTTTTGCATTCGGAGACATGCGAGTGCCTTTTCTTTTACAATTGCGTTTCACGGGGAACTATGATACTATTTTTGTATATATCGGCGGTCCCTGAACGAAAAAAAGGGGCTTCGTACAGAGACGAAAATGGGTGAGGAATATGCGGAAAGTAGCTTTGATCACCGACGGCTGGAGAAGGTTGTTTACCTATGCCTGGCCGGCAGGTATTTTACAGAGAATAAAAGAAACGAACGAAGAGGTAAATCTATATATTTTCAATAGTACCGGCAACTGGAACAGAGATGCCGGATATAACAGGGCAGAATATAATATTTTTAACCTTCCGGATCTGTCGGAGTTCGACGGTATTCTTCTGGAACTGAATAATATCAGTTCCCCGGCAGTGCTGGCGGAAGTAATACACAAGGCGAAGCAGTCGCACCTTCCGGTAGTCTCCATTGCCAACGAACTGGAAGACTTTTATTATGTGGGCATTGACAATTATTCTGCTATGAAGCAGGTGATCACACATATGCATGAGGTGCATGACTGCAAAAAATTCTGGCTGCTGGTGGGGGCTAACAGCAATTATGAGAGCAGCTGCCGACTGCAGGGAATGCTTGACTATGCCAAAGAACACAAGATCAAAATAGATAAGAATGACATCTGGTACGGTTCCTTTGACTACAAGAGCGGACTGGAAGGCTATAGGCATCTGTGGGACACCCACAAAGAGCTGCCGGATGCCATTATCTGTATCAATGATAATGTGGCGGTAGCGGTATGCGAAGCAGCGGCCCAGATGGGATTTACGGCACCGAAGGACTTCCGTATCACAGGCTTTGACAACTTCGACAAGGCCGGATTTTACACGCCGAGTATTACCACTGTGGGACATATCAGAGAGGAAGCTGCATACAAGGGAATGGATATTCTCCTGAAAATCTGGGCGGGAGAAAGTGTCCCCCGGTACAATTTCACCAATACTGAGATGCTGTGGCAGGAGAGCTGTGGCTGCGGCAAAGGAAGCAGCAGGGATGCCAGAGCCCATCTGAAGGATCAGATCATGTACAGCGTGGAAAGTGAGGAATTCGACGAGGAAGTCCTGTCCATGGAGGCAGAGATGATGCAGTGCAATACCGTAGAGGAAATGATGTACTGCATTCCCCAGTGCATTCCGTCCCTGAAATGCGATGCCATGTATCTGGTGCTGGACGATCACCTCAATGCCTATAAAAAAGAAACGGAGAAGAGTATTCATCTGGATGCCACCCCTTCGGACGAGGGATTTTCCTTTCATGGTTATCCGAGACAGATGCAGATGACCTTTGCCTACGAGAGGGACCAGAGACTGGATCTGGACAGACAGGAAGTGGATGGCATCTTCCCGACCTTCGATTATCCGAAGCCGGGACAGGACTTTTTGTTCCTGCCGTTACATTTCGGAGAGCGTACCGTTGGCTATGTAGCTATCCGTAATGCGGTATACCTGATGGAGAAACAGTACCTGTTCCAGATCATGAACGCACTGACCCGCTCCATGGAGAACCTTCACAAAAAAGAAATGTTGGCCTATATGAACCGCAAGCTGTCTTCCCTGTATATTATGGATACGCTGACAGGTATGTATAACCGTATGGGCTACCAACAGCTGGGAGAGGAGTCCTTCCGTATTTCCGGTCTGAACAAACGCAAACTTCTGATCTTGTTCGTGGATCTGGATCGTCTGAAATACATCAATGACACCTTCGGACACGAGTATGGGGATATGGCCATCTGCGCTGCAGCCAGAGCATTGATGCAGTGTAGCAGCCGGGACGCTGTGCCGGCCAGAACCGGCGGTGATGAATTCGTCCTGATCCAGAGTTACCAGTCCGATGAGGTTTCCAGAGAACTGGTGCTGCGCATCCGCAGAACACTGGAGGCGGAGGGAAAAGCCCAGAAGCTTCCGTTCCCGTTGTCCATGAGTATCGGAACTGTCGTGACGGATCCGGAATCCGCACTGTCTTTTGCAGATTATGTAAAAATTGCAGACAGCCGGATGTACGAGGAAAAGGTACAGAAGCGGGCCGCAAGAAAATAGAAAAATATATTTACAACCGATAGAAACTATGATATATTGAAACAGTATGATTAGCCGATGCCCAGATTACGGACACTCCGACCTTAGTCTTGGTATCTGGCGTTTAAAAAACAGGAGGAAAAAGAAATGATTTCTAAGGAAAAGAAAACAGCCATCATGAACGAGTATGCAAGAACCCCCGGTGACACCGGTTCACCTGAGGTACAGGTAGCGGTCCTGACTGCAAGAATCCAGGAGCTTACCGAGCATCTGAAGGAGAACCCCAAGGATCATCATTCTCGTCGTGGTATGCTGAAGATGGTAGGTCAGAGACGTGGTCTTCTGGAGTACCTGAAGAAGAAGGATATTGAGAGATATCGTGCATTAATCGAGAAGCTTGGCTTAAGAAAATAATGCTGACTGGTGAGCGGGGTCTGCCGATTACATCGGCGCTCCGCTTCTCTTGTTTCTCATTACATGCATATGCACGGTGAAAATCTAATTCACCGCGCCTGAAAAGGTAACACACGGGATGGAAGTGAGCCCCGAGACCGCTGAAAAGATTATGTTGCGGATCATGGGAACAACATGGAATTTTCAGTAGTTTCGGTAATCCTCCAGCCCGTAGAATAATAATTCATATCGTAGCGTGGCACCAAAGATAACAGTCACAGTACGATGGATAGGAGGAATTTATGTATCAAAGTTACAAGATGGATCTTGCAGGCAGACCTCTGGTGGTTGATATCAACCGTGTAGGTAAGCAGGCAAACGGATGTGCATTCATGCACTATGGTGATACCACTGTTCTCTGTACCGCAACCGCTTCCGAGAAGCCCAGAGACGGTATCGATTTCTTCCCTCTGAGTGTAGAGTATGAAGAGAAGATGTACGCTGTGGGTAAGATCCCCGGCGGTTTCAACAAGAGAGAAGGCAAGGCAAGTGAGAATGCTATTCTGACCAGCCGTGTCATCGACAGACCCATGCGTCCCCTGTTCCCCAAGGATTACCGTAATGATGTAACCCTGAACAACATGGTAATGAGCGTGGATCCCGAGTGTCGTCCGGAGTTGGTGGCTATGATCGGTGCAGCTATTGCTACCTGCATTTCCGATATTCCTTTCGATGGCCCCTGCGCTATGACCCAGGTAGGCATGATCGATGGCGAGTTCATCATCAATCCCAGCCAGGAGCAGTGGAAGAAAGGTGATCTGAACCTGACCGTTGCTTCCACCAGAGAAAAGGTGATCATGATCGAGGCAGGAGCGAACGAGATTCCTGAAGCAACCATGATCGAAGCAATTTATAAGGCTCACGAAGTGAACCAGACCATCATTGCTTTCATCGACAAGATTGTAGCAGAAGTAGGCAAGAAGAAGCACGAGTACACCAGCTGTGCAGTGCCCGCTGAAATGTTCGAGGAGATGAAGAAGATCGTATCTCCCGCTGAGATGGAAGAAGCTGTATTCACCGATGATAAGCAGACCCGTGAGGAGAATATCCGTGTGATCACCGACAAGCTGACCGAGGCTTTCGCTGAGAACGAAGAGTGGCTGGCTATCTTAGGTGAGGCAGTATACCAGTATGAGAAGAAGACCGTTCGTAAGATGATCCTGAAAGATCACAAGCGTCCCGATGGACGTGCAATCACACAGATCCGTCCTCTGGCAGCAGAAGTAGACATCATCCCCCGTGTACATGGTTCCGCTATGTTCACCCGTGGACAGACCCAGATCTGTAACGTATGTACTCTGGCACCTCTGTCCGAGCAGCAGAAGATCGATGGCCTGGATGAGAACGAAGTAAGCAAGAGATATATGCATCACTATAACTTCCCTTCCTATTCCGTAGGTGAGACCAAGCCTTCCCGCGGACCCGGAAGACGTGAGATCGGTCACGGCGCTCTGGCTGAGAGAGCCCTGATCCCCGTACTGCCCAGTGAGGACGAGTTCCCTTATGCAATTCGTACCGTATCTGAGACTTTTGAATCCAACGGATCTACCTCCATGGCATCCACCTGTGCTTCCTGCATGTCCCTGATGGCAGCAGGCGTACCCATCAAGAAGATGGTAGCAGGTATTTCCTGTGGTCTGGTAACCGGCGAGACCGATGACGATTTCGTTCTGCTGACCGATATCCAGGGACTGGAAGACTTCTTCGGAGATATGGACTTTAAGGTAACCGGTACTACCGAAGGTATTACCGCGATCCAGATGGATATTAAGATCCACGGTCTGACCAGACCTATCGTAGAAGGCGCTATTGCGAGATGCCGTGATGCAAGACTGTTCATCATGGATACCTGCATGAAGCCCGCTATCTCTGCTCCCAGAACAGAGGTTGGCAAGTACGCTCCCAAGATCATCTCCATTCAGATCGATCCCGACAGAATCGGTGATGTAGTAGGACAGCGTGGTAAGACCATCAATGAGATCATTGCCCGTACCGGTGTGAAGATCGATATCACCGATGATGGTAAGGTATCTATCTGCGGTACTGACAAGGAAATGATGGATAAGGCTCTGGAGATGGTGAAGATCATCACCACCGATTTCGAAGAGGGCCAGATCTTCAAGGGTAAGGTAGTCAGCATCAAGGAGTTCGGTGCATTCATCGAGTTCGCACCCGGCAAGGAAGGCATGGTACACATCTCCAAGATCGCCAAGGAGAGAATCAACCGTGTAGAAGATGTTCTGACTCTGGGCGATGTAGTGACTGTAGTATGCCTGGGTAAGGATAAGATGGGCAGAATCAGCTTCTCCATGAAGGATGTAGCACAGCAGTAAGCTGTAAGAACGCAAGGCATAAGAATATAAGATATAAAATAAGAAAGGATCGCTGCATAGTGTACTGTGCAGAGGTCCTTTTTGTGTATACGATGAGCCAGGTACAGATTTGTGCTTGCACAAGAATCGGTATTTGGCAAATGTACATCATCGAGCTTTTAAGCGAGATGGTGTATAAAGTATATGAAACGTGCGGAAGACAGTCAGCCGGATCTGCCTGGAATGAGGCAGCAAGAAGTGACATTTGAAAAAGGGCACAAAAAAAGCACCTACATGACGGTATAGGCGCTTTTGTATGTCTTAAATTCTGTACCAGTGCAAGAAAAATTAAGCCATTCCGTTGACAGCTTTGCTCAGACGGGAAACCTTTCTTGCAGCGTTGTTCTTGTGGTAAACGCCCTTAGAAGTAGCCATCTCGATGGTCTTGGTAGCAGCGGTTAATTCAGCCTTAGCTGCTTCCTTGTCACCGGTCTCGATTGCAGCGTATACCTTCTTGATAGCGGTCTTAACGCCGGATCTGATAGCTTTGTTTCTGTCAGCTCTTGTGCGGGATACTAAAATTCTCTTTTTTGCAGATTTAATGTTAGCCAAGTCGTACACCTCCATAATGTATACAATAAAATTATAATTTACAAGAAATGTTTCACTTTAGCCAGACACGGAAGACTAACGTAAACATACTATTGTAGTTTAGACAATCTGGGAGCTTTTGTCAATACATATTTTGCGGATTTTTGTAAAAAATGTATTGATAAGAAAGGCAGACAGAGGGTGAAAAAATGGAAACTTTTCAGATCAGAACAGACCTGGCTCTGGAGGCAAGAGAAAGTGTCAATGAAGAGGAAAGCAAACTGCGGGGTGTGTCGGTGGACGAGCACTATGAGGAAGAGACGGATATCCGCATTACCAAGGTGACCATCGATACGAAAAATGCGGAAAAAACACTGGGAAAGCCCATGGGTGTCTATGTGACCATGGAGGCGCCGGCCATGGTGGAACCGGATGACGATTACCACAGGGAGATCTCGGAGGCGTTAGCGGAGGAACTTTTGAAAATGATGCCCGGGGAAGCGGAGGAACTGTCGGTATTGATTGTGGGGCTGGGGAACCGGGAAGTGACGGCGGACGCTCTGGGACCGCAGGTGGTGGACAATCTGCTGATCACCAGACACGTGGTCAGAGCCTACGGCAAAGCAGCCTACAACTGTACCCGTATGAATCTGGTCAGCAGTATTGAGCCGGGGGTAATGGCGAAGACCGGTATGGAGACGGCAGAAATCATAAGCGGTGTGGTGAAGGAGACGCAACCGGATGTGCTGATCGCGGTGGATGCGCTGGCGGCCCGCAGCACCAGAAGATTGAACCGTACGATCCAGATCACCAATACCGGCATTCAGCCCGGCTCCGGCGTGGGCAATCACCGCAATGCCCTGACCGAAGAGACCCTGGGCGTACCGGTAATTGCCATCGGGATCCCCACGGTGGTGGATGCCGCCACGATTGTGGGAGATGCACTGGAGAAGCTGATGAGCGGGGAAAAGGAGTTCGATGCGGTCAAATATATGGGACAGCACCGCATGGCTTTTGCAGAACTGAACAATATGTATATGACCGGAAAGGATATCGATTCTGTGATCAAACGGGTCAGCTACACGGTCTCCGAGGGAATCAATATTGCCATGGAAAAAAACTGGGCGTAACTGCATATATATAGGATAACAGTTCATGAGTTGAGCACCGGATTACGAGCAAAGGTAGTCACGAAGTGACGTAAGAGCAGGTCAAGGCGACTTTGCGACTGACGCGGGCTGAACTGTCGTAACAAAAAAAGTGCGGAAGGAGAGTGCGGACCGTGAAGAATCCGAAAAATACTGTCTGGCGGATCGCACTGTTTTTGCTGACAGTTGTCTGTGGGCTTTTGATGGCGGATCGGGGAGAAAATGAGTTTCCGGTATTTGCCTGTTCCGAAGCTTTGTCAGGAGAAAGCGGCAGTACCGGATTACTGCTGCAGCAGAATATGTGGGAAGTAGTACCGCTGTTAGGCTATGGTATTGTGGAGCAGCAGGGGACACAGAATCCGGAGGAGGATGAGACTACCTGCCGGACCCTGACTACCGAAGATCTGATCAGCGAAGAACTTCTCCTTCCGCAGCCGGAGGAAACGCAGCAGACGGCCCTTATCCCGGAGAGTGTGGAGACAACAGCCGGGACTGCATTGAGCAATTTTCGTCCGGCGGTACAACAGGTGCAGATTGACCGCACACAGCTTGCGGATTATGAGACACTGGTACGGAATTTTTATGCCATAGATGCCAATACCATGGCAGGCAGCGATCAGTTATCCGTGGAAAAACTGCTGGGAATGGATATGACGTTGCCACAGGAAGGTGACGGACCACAGATCCTGATCTATCACACCCATTCCCAGGAGGCTTTTGCGGATTCGGTTCCGGGAGATGTGAACACCGGTATCGTGGGAGTGGGAGAGTGTCTGACCAAGATCCTGACAGAACAATATGGTTACCGGGTGCTGCACAATACCGGTCAATATGATGTGGAGACCAGAGACAATGCGTATTCCCGGGCACTTCCGGCAGTGGAACAGATCCTTGCGGAGAATCCCTCTATCCAGGTGATCATCGATCTGCACCGGGATGAGGTGGCGGAAGAGACAAAGCTGGTGACGGATATTCAAGGGAGACCCACGGCAAGATTTATGTTCTTTAACGGTCTGAGCAGGACCCGCAAGACGGGAGATATTGACTACCTGGCCAACGAGAACCAGGAGGCCAATCTGGCATTTTCTTTTCAGATGCAGTTGAAGGCGGCGGAGTATTACCCGGGACTGACCCGCAGGATCTATCTGAAGGGCTACCGCTACAATATGCATCTGCGTCCCCGGACACTTCTGGTGGAACTGGGAGCCCAGAACAATACTGTGGAGGAGGCCATAAATGCCTGTGATCCTCTGGCACATATTCTGGATATGGTGCTTAAGGGAGAGTAGCGATACATAAAAGCAGGATAAGACAACGAATCGAAGTAAAATCATAGACAAGAATGCGGAATTTATGCTACAATCGTTAGATGCAAGAATATGTCAGGAAAGGACAGTAGTATGGCAGTAATAGATCAGAGCAAAATCCGCAATTTTTGTATTGTGGCACACATAGATCACGGCAAATCCACCCTGGCGGACCGTATCATTGAGAAGACCGGTCTGCTCACCAGCAGAGAGATGCAGGCACAGGTCCTGGACAATATGGACCTGGAGAGAGAGCGTGGCATTACCATCAAGGCACAGGCCGTGCGTACCGTATATAAAGCACAGGACGGAGAGGAATACATTTTCAACCTCATCGATACTCCGGGCCATGTGGATTTCAATTATGAGGTCAGCCGTTCTCTGGCGGCCTGCGACGGCGCCATTCTGGTGGTGGATGCGGCACAGGGCATTGAGGCACAGACACTGGCCAATGTCTATCTGGCACTGGATCATGATCTGGATGTTTTCCCGGTCATCAACAAGATCGATCTGCCCAGCGCAGATCCCCAGAGAGTTATTGAAGAGATCGAGGACGTCATCGGTATCGAGGCACAGGATGCTCCGCTGATCTCCGCGAAAAACGGCATCGGTATTGAGGAAGTCTTAGAGCAGATCGTGAAAAAGATCCCATCCCCCAAGGGGAATCCGGACAACCCTTTACAGGCACTGATCTTTGACTCTGTATATGATTCCTATAAGGGTGTTATCATTTTCTGCCGTGTCATGGAAGGCACAGTGAAAAAGGGTACCATGATCCGCATGATGGCTACCGGAGCGAAGGAAGAGGTCGTGGAGGTCGGTTATTTCGGAGCGGGACAGTTTATCCCCTGTGACGAGCTTTCTGCCGGAATGGTAGGCTACATCACGGCTTCCATCAAGAATGTAAAAGATACAGCAGTGGGTGATACCGTAACGGACGACAACAATCCCTGCGCAGAACCTCTGCCCGGTTATAAAAAGGTACAGTCCATGGTATATTGTGGATTATATCCCGCAGACGGTTCCAAGTACCCGGATCTGAGAGATGCGCTGGAGAAGTTACAGTTGAACGATGCGTCCCTGTTCTATGAACCGGAGACTTCTGTGGCACTGGGATTTGGCTTCCGGTGCGGATTTCTGGGACTGCTGCATCTGGAGATCATTCAGGAACGACTGGAGAGAGAATACAATCTGGATCTGGTGACTACCGCCCCCGGCGTTGTCTATAAGGTGCATAAGACCAATGGGGAAGTAATTGAGTTGACCAATCCTTCCAATCTGCCGGATCCCTCCGAGATCGAATATATGGAAGAACCGGTGGTAAATGCAGAGATCATGGTGACTTCCGAATTTATCGGTTCCATCATGGAACTGTGTCAGGAGCGCCGCGGCAAATACCTCGGCATGGAATACATCGAGGGCACCAGAGCGTTGTTGAAATACGAACTGCCCCTGAACGAGATCATTTATGATTTCTTTGATGCTTTAAAATCCCGTTCCCGTGGTTACGCATCTTTTGATTACGATCTGAAGGGTTACGAGAGATCGAATCTGGTGAAGCTGGACATTCTGATCAACCGCGAGGAAGTGGATGCCCTGTCCTTCATCGTCTGTGCAGATTCCGCTTACGAGAGAGGACGTAGGATGTGTGAAAAGCTGAAGGACGAGATTCCCAGACACCTCTTCGAGATTCCTATCCAGGCAGCCATCGGCGGCAAGGTCATTGCCAGAGAAACGGTAAAGGCCATGCGTAAGGATGTGCTGGCGAAATGTTACGGCGGTGATATTACCCGTAAGAAGAAGCTGTTGGAGAAGCAGAAAGAGGGTAAAAAGCGTATGCGTCAGTTCGGCAATGTAGAGATCCCGCAGAAGGCATTTATGAGTGTTCTGAAGCTGGATGATAAAAACTGATGAAGTAATTGAAGGAGCAATATGAATAAAAAGGAACTGGAATTATACATTCATATTCCCTTTTGCGTAAGAAAGTGCAGCTATTGTGATTTCCTGTCTGTCCCTGCCACGGAGCAGACAAGGGAAGCCTATATGGCTGCACTTTTTGCAGAGATCGGGGGAAGAGCAAAAGATTACAGTGACCGTACCGTGACCAGTATATTTATCGGAGGAGGTACGCCGTCGTTGTTGTCCGGGGAACAAATCGGGCAGTTGATGGACCGTATCAGAGAGCAGTTCGCAATGGCACAGGACGCGGAGATCACCATGGAGGTGAATCCGGGGACGGCCAGCGCAGAGAAACTTCGGAATTTTTACACGGCAGGAATCAACCGTCTCAGTATCGGTATGCAGTCTGCCCAGGCAGAAGAACTGAAAAATCTGGGCAGGATCCATGATTTTGAAGGTTTCTGCCAGGTGTACCGGGAGGCTGTGGAGGCAGGATTTACGAATATCAATGTGGATATCATGAGCGGACTGCCGGGACAGACGCTTGCAAGCTATCGGGACACGCTGGAAAAGGTGCTGCACTTAGAACCTATGCCGCAGCATATCTCTGCCTACAGCCTGATCGTGGAGGAGGGAACCCCTTTTGCGGCCATGGCAGAGAGGGGAGAATTGCCCTTGCCGGAGGAAGAGACGGAGCGTGCCATGTATGAGGAGACCATAGAGGTGCTGGCAAAGTATGGGTTCCATCGGTATGAGATTTCCAACTATGCCAGGGATGGTTATGAATGCAGACATAATGTGGGCTATTGGATCCGCAGGGATTACCTGGGATTCGGTATCGGTGCGGCATCCCTTATCGATAATGTGCGGTTTCAGAACGAAAAGAGTCTGGGAGCTTATCTGGCACATCCGCTGGAAAGCAGGGAAGAGGAGCAGACACTGACGGTACAGGACCGGATGGAGGAGACCATGTTTCTGGGACTGCGGCTGACAAGAGGAGTATCCTGTGTGGATTTTGCAGAACAATACGGCAGGACTGTGGAGGAAGTCTACGGAGAAGTGATCGCCCGGAATGTGGCGGATGGTCTTTTGACCGTTACGGAGAGGAAAGAGAACCAGAAAAAAGACCGGTTTCTGGCACTGACAAAGAGAGGACTGGATCTGAGCAATTACGTGATGGCGCAGTTTTTATTCTGAGGAACGTGGGAGACTGACAGGCACTTGTGGACAGAAAATCACATAAACTATCATAAGCAACTGTCCACGGAGGGATTTTTTGAAGACCTTTCAGCAGCCATTAACCGCAGGAGAAGAAGCGTATTATATCCGCTTGCTCAGGGAAGGTACCGTGGAAGAATCCAGACAGGCCAGGGAGATCCTGGTGGAGAGGAATCTGCGCCTGGTGGCACACATTGCCAAAAAATACCAGAATGTTGAGGAGGACATGGAGGACCTGATCTCTATCGGATGTATCGGACTGATCAAAGCAGTGAATTCTTTTGACTCAGGAAAAGGAAGACTGGCTACCTATGCCTGCAGATGCATTGATAACGAACTTCTGATGATGCTGCGGAGCCGCAAAAAACTTTCCAGGGAAGTCTCCCTGTATGAACCTATCGGACAGGATAAGGAAGGAAATGCCATCCATCTGTTGGACGTGATCGAAGAGAAGCAGAAGGACGTGGTGGAGGATCTGGAGCTTGACAGAAATATCAGGCGCCTGTTCCTGGCTCTGGACCACTGTCTTACGGAGCGGGAGTATCGGATTGTGGTGATGCGCTATGGGATCCTGGGCTGTAAAGAACACACACAGCAGGAGGTGGGAGATGTTCTCGGAATTTCCAGAAGCTATGTCTCACGCATGGAAAAAAGAGCATTGCATAAGCTGGCGGAGGCTCTGCGTGAGGCCTAAACATCACCTTGTCAATTAAGGAACACTGTGATATATTTATTTCTATAAGTGACTAAAGATAAGGGGGGGACAGGGATGCATTTTGTAAGAACGGAAGACTTGAAGACGGGAATGCGTCTGGCAAGACCTGTTTATAATAAGAAGAGTATTCTTTTGTTTGACAGAAATTCCCTTTTGTCATTACAGGCAATAGAAAGTATTCGTAATTTCGGATTGATCGGTGTCTATGTACTGGAACCGGCAGAACCGCTTCCACCCCTGACTCAGGAGGACCTGGAGTTCGAACGGTTTCAGATTCAGGCGGTCAGTGCCATCGAAGAGGAACAGGATCGTATCCTGAAGACCAGAAAGCAGAACCGTACCCAGTCCATCGCAGATATGGTCATCCGCAATTACGGACACTTGGATGAGAAAATCAATTTCTACCAGAATCTGAGAAGCCGGGAGGATTATTTCTCCAGACATTCCCTGAACGTGGCAATACTCTGTGCCATGGTTACCCATGTGATGAATATCAGACGGGAAGAACAGTATCATACCGTATGTGCTGCCATCCTTCACGATATGGGAAAAGTGAAAAAACATGATGACGTGTATTACGGGGCACCTTATACCAGAGAGGATATGCTGCGGAACTGCGAGACGCAGGAAGAGGCCTACGGTATCATCGAGGAGGCTTTTGCCACCGACGGATCCGGCATCCGCAGGATCTGCCAGCAGGCAGCCGGAAAACAGCTGGACCTGTTCCCGGAAGACGGAGAGAAGAGCAGGTATAAAATGCTGGCCGGAGCCAATGTATTGCTGGTGGCGAACCGTTATGATGAGATCACGGCCATGACATTACAGGGAACGGCACAGTCTGAGGTGAAGGCTCTTCAGGAACTTCTGGAGCACCCGGAGGTATATGATCCGGAGACGGTACGGGCATTGATCCGTTCCATCAATATCCTTCCGCCCGGTGCCAGCGTGGAACTCAGTACGGGAGAGAAAGCACTGGTATTGAATGAAAATGAAGAAAGTGTACTGCGGCCGACAGTGGTAAGCTTCCGGGATAACAGTATCCTGGATCTGTCTCTTCCCGGGAATGAGGACATCCAGATCGTGGATGTCATGAAGACCATGGACAACCGGTACATATTCAATAAATAGTGAGGAGCAATTATGCCAACAATCGAAGAAATACTCAGAGCCGCCAAGGAAGCGGGAGCAAGTGATGTACATCTGACGGTAGGTATCCCACCCAAAATGCGTGTAAACGGCAATCTGATCACCATGGATTATCCCAGGATGCTTCCGGCAGACACGCTGGAAGTACTAGTCAATATCATGACGGAAGTGCAGAGAGAACGTTTTGAGGAACGGGGAGAATACGATATGTCTTTCTCTATTCCCAACTGCGGACGTTACCGTGTCAATGCCTACAAGCAGAGAGGTTCCGTGGCTCTGGCGTTCCGACTGGTAGGAACCGTGGTGCCTTCTCCGGAAGAGCTGGGTGTACCGGAATCCGTGGTGGAACTATATCAGCGCAAACGTGGTCTGGTACTGGTCACCGGACCTACCGGAAGCGGTAAATCCACGACGCTTGCCGCCATCATCGACAAGATCAACAACAACAGAGATGCCCATGTCATCACTCTGGAGGACCCTATCGAGTATCTGCATCAGCATAAGATGTCCATGGTCAACCAGCGTGAGATCGGCATAGATTCCAATAATTATGCCAATGCTTTAAGAGCGGCACTCCGTGAAGATCCCGATGTCATTCTGGTCGGAGAGATGCGTGACTTCGAGACCATCAGTGTAGCTATTACGGCAGCGGAGACCGGACATCTGGTATTGTCCACCCTGCATACGATCGGTGCAGCCAGCACCGTAGACCGTGTGATCGATGTCTTCCCACCACATCAGCAGCAACAGATCCGTGTCCAGCTGTCCAACACACTGGAAGCAGTCATATCCCAGCAGCTGATCCCGACAGCGGACGGCAAGCACCGTGTGGCAGCTTTTGAGGTCATGCATGCCAATCATGCGGTCCGCAACCTGATCCGTGAGGGCAAATCCCACCAGCTGGCTAGCGTCATGCAGACCAACCGGAAACTGGGTATGATCACCATGGATGAGGCTATTGTTCAGTTGTATTTTGAAGGCAAGATCGACAGGGAACATGCTATCCAGTTCGCTCAGGATCCCGACAGCATGGAAAATAAAATTTAAAGGAATGATCCGGAACCGGCTATATAGGAGCAGACCAGACGACGCAGCGGAAAGCGTACGGTTTTGTGAATCTGTAGTGAGGTTCCGGAGGATTTTTCACCAAAAGACGTTTTCATTTAAAATTTCTGATATTAATTCTAAGAAGATTCCGGTAGTTTCACTGCCCTTTTGCGGGCTCTTATGATTACCCATTGTATGAATTGTTTTGTTAAGTCTGATTATTTTTGTCAGATTCATTTGTTTTATCTGTTTCTGTTTTGTTTCACTGTTATTTCCATAATAAATAAAACATTTTAAAGGAGGTATTTTATGTTTACTACAGTTTGTTCGGCTGCAGTCTATGGTCTGCAGGCATATCTGGTCCGCGTGGAAGTGGATCTGGCAGGGGGACTACCATCGTTTCAGCTGGTGGGGTCGCTGGGGAGTGAGGTGAAGGAATCCCGGGAGAGGGTGAGTGTGGCCATGAAAAATTCCGGTTTCCAGATCCCACCGGCACATATCACAGTAAATCTGGCTCCGGCAGGTCGACGTAAAGATGGTACCGCCTTTGATCTGCCTATAGCTGTGGGACTTTTGCGGGATATGGAACTGGTACCGGAGGAAGCGTTGCAGGATACATTGTTTTTGGGAGAACTGGGCCTGAATGGGGAGATCAAGAAGGTGAAGGGTGTACTTCCCATTGTTCAGGAGGCGGCAAAAAGCGGTATCCGAAGGGTGGTGGTGCCCGGAGAAAATGCCATGGAGGCTGCGGTGATACCGGGGATCACGGTCTGGGGTGTGAACTGTCTGAACGATCTGCTGGCGGCACTGAACCATCCGGAGCTGGAAACTGAAAAAGTGTATCAGCCGAGGATCCGGGCGGAGGACTTGCTAAGGGAAGGAACCGGACAGGATACGGGAGATTTCCGGGAAGTGGCGGGACAGGAGAATGCTAAACGGGGTGCCGAGATCGCTGCGGCGGGATTCCACAATCTGTTGATGATAGGGCCGCCCGGGGTGGGAAAATCCATGGTCGCCGGGCGAATCCCCGGAATCCTGCCGCCTCTGACACTGAAAGAAAGTCTGGAGGTGACAGGAATCTTCAGTGTGGCGGGACTTCTGCCGCCGGGACAGGCACTGATCACAAGGAGGCCTTTTTATGCACCACACCATACTGTGACACAGGCAGCACTGATCGGCGGGGGAAGCGGCATCCCAAGACCTGGTATGGTATCACTGGCCCATCGGGGTGTACTGTTTCTGGACGAGCTTCCGGAATTCCGGAAAAACGTGCTGGATGGCATGCGACAGCCTATGGAGGAGCGTAAAGTGCAGATCGCCAGAAGTGCCGGGATGGTCACTTATCCGTCGGACTTTATTCTGGTGGCGGCTATGAATCCCTGTCCCTGCGGGTATTATCCGGACCGGAATAAATGCCGCTGTACCCAGCCCCAGATCGAGAAATATCTGGGAAAGATATCGGGACCGATTTTAGACCGGATTGATCTGTGTGTGGAACTGCATCCCGTGGATATTCTGCATCTGCAGAAAACGAAAACGGAAAAAAGCAGTGAAGATATGAAGCGGCAGATCCGGCATGCAAGAGAACGGCAGGCGGAGCGTTTTGCAGGAACGGATTGCCGTTTCAATGGGGACATCCGGTCTGCACAGGTGGAAGAATATTGCCCGTTGGGAGAGGAGGGTCAGAAAGTCATGGAACAGCTGTATCGTACGCTGCAGCTCAGTGCCAGAGTTTATCACCGGATTCTCAAAACGGCCCGAACCATAGCTGATTTGGAGGACCGGGAAGAGATCACGGGGGAACATTTGCTGGAGGCGGCGTGTTATCGGCCTTCGGAGACGTATTGGAATTAATTGTGTGCCGGAACCGGGTACATTAAGTGTCCGGCAAGAAAAAGGGACCGGTACGAAAATAACGGAAAACGTGCGGGCTGTGTGAAAACAGGGAAAGGGACAGGTATGTTTATGGCGGAGGAAGAGAGAAAATATGCATATTTTTTGTGCGGCACCTATACAATCGGGGGCATGCGGGCAGAACGGCTGCTTGCACGCTTCGGGTCACCCCGGGCGGTATATGAGGCGGAGGCAGAGGAATGGAGGGAGTGCGTGGGCAATTCTGCGGCGGAAGCCTTGGAACGGCAGAAGAAAAGCGGAGAGTGGGAACGGGAATATGGACAGCTTTCGGAACAACAGATCCACTTTCTTTTGCGGGAGGAGAAAGGATTTCCCGGGAAACTGGCAGAAATTCCGGATCCGCCTTACGGCATTTTTTACCGGGGAAAACTGCCGGATGAGAACGAACCGGCGGTGGCGGTCATCGGTGCCAGAGAGTGTTCGGAATACGGCAGATATGTGGCCGAGGAACTGGGACAGTATCTGGGAAGAGCGGGAATACAGGTCATCAGCGGAATGGCCCGGGGGATTGACGGGATCAGCCAGCAGGCAGCGTTATCTGCGGGAGGAACTTCCTATGGTGTGCTGGGATGCGGAGTGGATATCTGTTATCCCGCACAGAATCGAAGATTGTATGAAGAACTGTTGGAAAAAGGGGGATTGCTCTCCACCTATGCGCCGGGAACAAAGCCGCTGCCCCAGTATTTTCCACCAAGAAACCGTATTGTCAGCGGACTGTCGGATGCTCTGATCGTCATTGAGGCCAGACAGAAGAGCGGGACGTTGATCACGGTGGATATGGCACTGGAACAGGGCAGGGACGTCTATGTGGTGCCGGGCAGGCTTACGGACAGGCTCAGCGACGGCTGCAATCATCTGCTGACGCAGGGAGCGGGAGTGTTTTTATCTCCGGAGAGTTTTGCAGAGGATTTTTTGCGGAGCTGGGAGGAAAAACAGGGACTTTCCGCAGATGGCTCCGGAGGAAAGAACAGGCGGAAAAATAATAGGGAAACCGGCAGAAATATGGCAAAAGTAAAATTGCCCAAAGAATCCCTGCAAAAGATCTTGGAATGTCTGGAACCTGTGCCAAAGACATCGGAGACGCTGTTGCAGGAACTTTGGGAGAAGGGAGAATATACGGACATTTCCGCACTGAACCGGGCACTGATGGAACTGGAACTTTTGGGATATGCCAGACAGAACAGTCCGGGACATTTCAGCACTTCTGCGAATTGACAAGGCTTTCGGAAAAGGGGTATAGTAATAGACATATGAGAACGACGAGAAAGGTCAGGTGCCCTTATGAACGATAAAGATACTTACAGAATGCATACCAAAGTAATACAGATCGGAGACCGGAAGATCGGCGGCGGCAATCCTATCGCCATCCAGTCCATGACCAATACGAAGACCGAGGATGTGAAGGCAACCGTAGAGCAGATCCTGCGTCTGGAGAGGGCAGGCTGTGAGATCATCCGCTGCACAGTACCGACGCTGGAGGCGGCAGCAGCTATCCGGGAGATCAAGAAGCAGATCCACATTCCTTTAGTGGCGGATATCCATTTTGACTACCGTATGGCACTGGCAGCCATTGAGAACGGTGCCGACAAGATCCGCATCAATCCTGGGAATATCGGAAATCCGGAGCGGGTAAAGGCTGTGGTAGATGCAGCAAAAGAGAGGAATATCCCGATCCGTGTGGGAGTGAACAGCGGTTCCCTGGAGAAGCCGCTGGTGGAAAAATACGGTGGAGTGACTGCGGAAGGTATTGTGGAGAGCGCACTGGACAAGGTACACATGATCGAAGATCTGGGATATGACAATCTGGTCATCAGTATCAAATCTTCGGATGTGCTGATGTGCGTGAAAGCCCATGAACTGCTGGCAGGCCGTACGGTGTACCCTCTGCATGTGGGCATTACCGAATCCGGTACTGTGAACAGCGGTAATATCAAGTCAGCCATCGGTCTGTCCCTGATCTTAAGCCAGGGCATCGGTGACACCATCCGGGTATCCCTGACAGGAGATCCCGTAGAGGAGATCAAATCCGCAAAGCTGATTCTGCGTACATTAGGATTGCGCAAGGGCGGCATTGAGGTCGTATCCTGTCCCACCTGTGGAAGAACCCAGATCAATCTGATTGATCTGGCCACTAAAGTGGAGAAAATGGTAGAGGATTACCCGCTGGATATCAAAGTGGCTGTCATGGGCTGCGTGGTAAACGGCCCCGGAGAAGCAAAAGAAGCGGATCTGGGAGTTGCGGGCGGTATCGGAGAAGGTCTGCTGATCAAGCATGGCGAGATCGTAAAAAAGCTTCCGGAGGATCAGCTGCTCCCCGTCTTGAAAGAGGAATTGGATCATTGGAGTTAAAATAAATGAGTAAACCGTTTTTTGAAGTGTTTCCTTCGTTACAGTTGAATACGGACATTCGTGACCTGATGGGGCAGACAGAAGTGGAGAGAGTCTCGGCGACAAAACGCAGAGACTTTCTTCGGGTGTACTTAAAAAGTACCCGCCTGATCCAGAAAGCGGACATCTGGACCACGGAACAGGAGATCAAGAAGCAGCTGTTCCCTCAGGCCAACCTGACAGTGAAAATATACGAAAAGTTCGAATTGTCTTCCCAGTACAATCCGGAAAAGCTGATGGATATTTATAAGGAAAGTATTCTGGAGGAATTCCGGGAGTACAGCCATATCCAGTATAATGCCCTGAAGACAGCGAAAATCGAGTATCCTTCGGAGAATGAAATGCTTTTAACGCTGGAAGATACGGTATTAAATCACAGTATGGAAGGGGAGATCCTGCAGATTCTGGAGAAGATCCTGGTGGAACGTTGTGGATTCTCCGTGAAGATCCATACGGCTTATGTGGAAAAAGAGACCGGGCGTTTCCAGGAGGAAGAGGAAGCAAAGATCCGTCTGAAGGTGGATGCCATTTACAGTCGTACGAAAGGCAGAAGAGAAGAAGGAGAGCAGACTGCATCGGCGGAAGGAAGCGGGCAAAGTACAGCACAGGATCCGGAAACCGGCAAGGCTGCAGAGGCCGCACAAAAGCCGAAGACCGAGAATGCCGGTGGCGTGACCAAGAGCTTTCAGGGTGGCAGCCGCGGTGAATTCAAGCGTGGAGAATTCAAAAAGGGCGAGTTTCGTAAGGGTGGTAACTTTGAAAAAGGTGCGTTGAAGAGATCAGACAATCCGGATGTCATCTACGGGCGTGATTTCGAAGAAGAGGCCATGAAGATTGAGGAACTCATCGGAGAGATGGGTGAGGTGGTCATCCGCGGTAAGGTACTGTCCGTGGATACCCGTGACATCAAGAACGAGAAGACGATTATTATTTTCAATATCTCTGATTTTACCGATACCATGACCATCAAGATGTTCGTGCGTACCGAGCAGGTGAAGGAAGTGACCGGGGACATCAAGCCGGGAGCTTTCTTAAAGGTCAAGGGAATCTGTATGATGGATAAGTTCGATCACGAGCTGGCCATCGGTTCCATTGCGGGAATCAAGAAGATCCCTGATTTTACCAATACGAGAATGGATACCTCCGCCAGAAAGCGTGTGGAGCTGCACTGTCATACAAAGATGAGTGATATGGACGGTGTCTCCGAGGCCAAGGACATTGTAAAGCGCGCCTACAAATGGGGACATCGGGCCATTGCCATCACGGATCACGGCGTGGTACAGAGTTTTACCGATGCAAACCATGTCTGGGATGACCTGTGGAAAGCGGAAAAAGGCAAGCGGAAAGAAGCTGGAGACGAGAATCCGGACAAGCAGGATTTCTTCAAGATCATTTACGGTGTGGAAGCCTATCTGGTGGATGATCTGAAAGAGATAGTGACGAATGATAAGGGACAGAGTCTGCATGAGGATTATGTGGTATTCGATATCGAGACCACGGGATTTTCCCCGGTCAACAACCGCATTATCGAGATCGGTGCGGTAAAGGTATCCGGTGGAGAGATCGTGGATCGTTTTTCCACCTTTGTCAATCCGGATGTGCCCATTCCCTTCGAGATCGAAAAGCTGACCAGTATCCGGGATGAGGATGTCATGGATTCCCCTCAGATCGACGTGATCCTGCCGCAGTTTCTGCAGTTCTGTGAAGGCTGTATCATGGTGGCTCACAATGCCAGCTTTGATATGAGTTTCATTATGGAGAATTGCAGAAGACTGGGCTATCCGCAGGAGTTTACCTATGTGGATACCGTGGGCATTTCCAGAGTACTTTTGAAGAACCAGTCGAAGCATACGCTGGATGCGGTGGCCAAGACCCTGGGGATTTCCCTGGAGAATCATCACAGAGCCGTGGATGATGCGGAGTGCACGGCCCATATTTTCGTGAAATTTATTAAAATGCTGGAAGAGCAGGACATTCATAATCTGACGGAAGTCAATGCACTGGGAGCTTCCAGTGTGGATGCCGTGAAGAAGATGCCCTCTTACCATGCCATTATTCTGGCGAAAAATGATCTGGGGCGTATCAACCTGTATCGTCTGGTGTCCCAGTCGCATCTGACCTATTTTAACAAACATCCCCGGATTCCCAAGAGTCTGGTGATGAAGTACAGAGAAGGACTGATACTGGGAAGTGCCTGCGAGGCGGGAGAACTGTACCGGGCACTGTTGGACGGACAGTCGGATGCCCAGATTGCCAGACTGGTGAAATTCTATGACTATCTGGAGATCCAGCCCTGTGGCAACAACAAATTCATGATCACTTCGGAACGTGTGAGGAATGTAAATTCCATTGAGGATATTCAGAATATCAACCGGAAGATCGTGTCCCTGGGAGAACAGTTCCACAAGCCGGTAGTGGCTACCTGTGATGTGCATTTCCTGGATCCAGAGGATGAGGTCTACCGCCGTATCATCATGGCGGGACGAGGATTCGATGATGCGGATGATCAGGCACCATTGTATTTACATACCACGGAAGAGATGCTGGAAGAATTCTCTTATCTGGGAAGTGATAAGGCGGAAGAAATCGTTATTACCAATACCAATATGATTGCAGACATGATCGAGACTATTGCACCGGTGCGCCCGGACAAATGTCCGCCGGTCATTCCCGACAGTGATAAGACACTGACGGAGATCTGTTATAACAGAGCCCATGAAATTTACGGACCAGATCTGCCTCAGATCGTAGAGGCAAGACTGGAGAAGGAATTGAACTCCATTATCAAGAACGGATTTGCCGTAATGTACATCATTGCGCAGAAGCTGGTATGGAAGTCGGTGGAGGATGGATACCTGGTAGGCTCCCGTGGATCCGTAGGAAGCTCCTTTGTGGCGACCATGGCGGGAATCACGGAGGTCAACCCCTTAAGCCCTCATTATTATTGCAGTAAGTGTCATTATGTGGATTTTGACAGTGATGAAGTCAAGGCCTATGCCGGTAAGGCGGGAATCGATATGCCGGACAAGGTATGTCCGGTGTGCGGAGAAAAGCTTCACAAGGACGGATTTGATATTCCTTTCGAGACTTTCCTGGGATTCAAGGGTGACAAAGAACCGGATATCGACCTGAACTTCTCCGGTGAGTACCAGTCCAAGGCTCATAAATATACTGAGGTTATCTTCGGTGCGGGACAGACCTTCCGTGCCGGAACCATTGCAACCCTGGCGGATAAGACGGCCTTCGGTTACGTGAAGAATTATTTTGAAGAACGTGGCATTCACAAGCGGACCAGTGAGATTGACCGTATTGCTTCCGGATGTACCGGAGTACGACGCAGTACCGGTCAGCATCCCGGCGGAATCGTCGTACTGCCATTAGGACAGGATATCAACTCCTTCACCCCGGTGCAACATCCCGCAAATGATATGACTACGGATACCATAACCACACACTTTGATTACCATTCCATTGACCATAACCTGTTGAAGCTGGATATTCTGGGACACGATGATCCTACCATGATCCGTATGCTTCAGGACCTGACAGGGAGAGATCCTCTGACGATTCCCTTAGACGGACAGGATGTCATGAGTCTGTTCCAGAATACGGATGCGCTGGGCATTACTCCGGAGCAGATCGGCGGAACAAAGCTGGGGGCATTGGGTATCCCGGAGTTTGGTACCGATTTCGCCATGCAGATGGTTATCGATGCCAAGCCCAAGGCATTTTCCGATCTGGTGCGTATTTCCGGCCTGTCCCACGGTACCAACGTATGGCTGGGAAATGCACAGGATCTGATCATGAGCGGCGTGGCAACGATTTCCACCGCCATCTGTACCCGTGACGATATCATGCTGTATCTGATCCAGATGGGTGTGGAATCGGAGAAGTCCTTCAAGATCATGGAGGCCGTGCGTAAAGGTATGGTGGCGAAGGGCAGATGCGCCATGTGGGAAGAGTGGAAAGAAGACATGCTGGCCCACAATGTACCCCAGTGGTATATTGAATCCTGTCAGAAGATCGAGTACATGTTCCCGAAGGCCCATGCGGCGGCATACGTTATGATGGCATGGCGTATTGCATATTGTAAGATCCATTATCCGTTAGCCTATTACGGAGCGTTTTTCAGTATTCGTGCCAAGGCATTTTCTTATGAAATTATGTGTCAGGGACAGAAGCATTTAGAGAGCGTTATGGTGGATTACAAAAAGCGACAGGATACGCTTTCCAATAAGGAGAAGGATGCCATGGGTGATATGCGTATCGTGCAGGAAATGTATGCACGAGGCTTTGAATTCGAACCAATTGATATCTTTAGAGCCCAGTCCAGATCCTTCCAGATCGTGGATGGCAAATTAATGCCTTCCTTAAACAGTATCGACGGACTGGGAGAGAAGGCGGCGGATGCCATCGTGGAAGCGGCAAAAGACGGCCCCTTCCTGTCTAAAGATGATTTCCGCCAGAGAACCAAAGTCTCCAAGACCATCATCGACCTGATGGATTCCCTGGGATTATTGGGAGACCTCCCGGAGTCCAATCAGATCAGTATATTTGACCTGGTGTAACAGCTCAGCCATGGGACAGCCGAAACGGGGGCGTGGGTGCTTGCACACAAAGCACCGTTTTGGCTAGCCCATGAGCGGAGCGCCCAATCCATGAAGCAAAAGATGAGCCGCGCAAGCGGCGTCGACTGCGTAGCAGACGCTTTTGCGAATGGCCGTGGGCTGAGCTGTAGTCCGGCCAGCCGCTTTTATGAATTGGCCGTGGGCTGAGCTGGTCTAAAAATTTTTAAAAAAAGTGCTTGCATTTTTTCGACAACTCGATTATACTATGCAAGTACTGTTTTTGTGGCTGATTGGTCAAGCGGTTAAGACGTCGCCCTCTCACGGCGAAAACAGGGGTTCGATTCCCCTATCAGCTGCTTATTCTTTAATAGAATAGCCCAACCCTGAAAAGTGTCGGAAAGCATAGAAAATTGCTTTTTGGCTCTTTTTTTATACTGTCTGGGGCTGGGCAAATGAAAAATCTTCTTGCCATTCCCATTTTTTTGTTGTATAGTGGTTCACGATTACTCAAAGCAGGGGAAAATACGGCAAAGAGGCGGGAACCGGATGCCGTAGGTCCGTAGACAGACGGATAGATGGGAGTGCATATGGCAAAATATTTAGTAATTGTAGAGTCACCGGCCAAGGTGAAGACAATCAAAAAGTTTTTGGGAGCAAATTATGAAGTTATGGCCAGCCAGGGGCATGTGAGAGACCTGCCCAAGAGTCAGCTGGGGTTTGATCCGGAACATGATTATGAACCGAAATATATTACCATCCGCGGAAAGGGAGATCTTCTTGCTTCTTTGCGCAAAGAAGTAAAAAAGGCAGATAAGATTTATCTCGCAACCGACCCGGACCGTGAAGGAGAAGCTATTTCCTGGCATCTGTATTATGCCTTGAAACTGGAAAACAAAAAAGTATATCGTATTACCTTCAATGAGATCACCAAGAATGCGGTAAAGGAATCTCTGAAAAACGCCAGGGAGATCGATATGAATCTGGTGGATGCCCAGCAGGCAAGACGTATGCTGGACCGCATGGTGGGCTATCGGATCTCCCCACTTCTGTGGGCAAAGATCAAGAGAGGCTTAAGTGCCGGCCGTGTACAGTCTGTGGCACTCCGTATCATTTGTGACAGAGAGGACGAGATCAACGCATTTATTCCGGAAGAGTATTGGTCTCTGGATGTGAATCTGAAAGTAAAAGGCGAGAAGAAGCCTATTTGTGCAAAATATTACGGTACCACCGAAAAAAAACAGGGAATTACCAGCAAGGAACAGGCAGACAGCATTATGGATTCCCTGAATGGCGCAAAATTCGAAGTAAAAGAAGTGCGTCACGGCGAACGTGTGAAAAAAGCGCCGCTTCCCTTTACGACTTCCACATTGCAGCAGGAAGCCAGCAAGGTATTAAATTTCTCTACCCAGAAGACTATGCGTCTGGCACAGCAGTTATATGAAGGTGTGGATATCAAGGGAGAGGGCACTGTTGGTCTGATCACCTACCTGCGTACCGATTCTACCCGTGTATCCGAAGAGGCGGAGACACAGGCAGCGGAATTTATTGATGTTCATTACGGTGAAAAATACAAGACCGCTGCAGCAACGGAGAAGAAGAACAGCCAGAAGATTCAGGATGCCCACGAAGCTATCCGTCCCACGGATCTGAACCGGATGCCTATTGCTATCAAGGAGCAGCTTCCCAGGGATCTGTTCCGTCTGTATCAGCTGATTTGGAAACGATTTGTGGCAAGCCGCATGAGTGCTGCACAGTATGATACCACTTCTGTGAAGATTCAGGCAAAGGACCAGATTTTTACTCTGGCAGCTTCCAGAATGCGTTTTGATGGATTCATGAGCGTCTACACCCAGGAAGATGATAAGGAAGAAGAAAATGTGCTCGGCGGTAATCTGGACGAGAACAGCGTGCTGGAATTCCAGAGCTTTGATCCGAAACAGCATTTTACCCAGCCCCCTGCACATTACACCGAAGCCAGTCTGGTGCGTGCTATGGAAGAACTGGGCATCGGACGTCCCAGTACCTATGCGCCTACCATTACCACCATCCTTGCCAGGAGATATATTGCCAAGGAGAACCGCAATCTCTACGTTACGGAACTGGGGGAAGTGGTCAACAATATGATGAAGGAAGCATTCCCCTCCATCGTGGATGTGAATTTCACGGCCAACATGGAGGCTCTGTTGGATGGTGTGGAAGAAGGCACGGTAAAATGGAAGACCATCGTGTCCAATTTCTATCCTGATCTGGATGAAGCAGTAAAAAAAGCGGAGAAGGACCTGGCAGAGGTGACCATTGCGGACGAGGAATCCGATGAGGTCTGTGAACTGTGCGGCAGACGAATGGTGATCAAATATGGACCCCACGGCAGATTCCTGGCATGTCCTGGATTCCCGGAATGCCGTAATACCAAGCCTTATTTTGAAAAGATCGGTGTAGCCTGCCCCAAGTGCGGCAAGGATATTGTCATGAAAAAGACAAAAAAAGGCAGAAAATATTATGGCTGTATCGATAATCCGGAGTGTGATTTCATGGTATGGCAGAAGCCTTCGGGAGAGAAGTGTCCCCGCTGTGGCAAGTTGCTGCTGGAAAAAGGCAACAAACTGGTCTGCATGGACGAACAGTGCGGCTATGTGAAAAATAAACCGACGGAAGAGAAGTAGTTTTATATACTGTCAGAATTTTCTCATAAATTAACGCTATTTTCATTGTAATCTGAAATTGCATGTGCTACAATGTGCATAACATCTGGTAGTTTCTTAGTATGTGTAGACGGAGGGAAATAGATGAGTAGCGTACAACTGTTGGACAAAACACGTAAAATCGGGAAATTATTACACAACAATAACTCCAGCAAAGTGGTATTCAGCGATATCTGTAAGGTGATGCGGGAAATTCTGAATTCCAATGTACTGGTGATCAGCCGGAAAGGAAAGGTCCTCGGCGTAGGAAAATCCGATGGAATTGAGCCGATCACAGAACTGCTGGATGACAATATCGGTGGATTTATTGATCCGATGTTAAACGAGAGACTGCTGGGCGTATTATCCACGAAAGAGAACGTCAACCTGGAGACTCTTGGCTTTGAAAATACCGATACGAGAAAATTTCAGGCGATCATCACTCCGATCGAGATTGCCGGAGAGCGTTTGGGAACCCTCTTCATTTACAAATGCAATGAACAGTATGATATTGATGATATTATCCTTTGCGAATATGGTACCACAGTGGTGGGACTGGAAATGTTGCGGGCTGTGAATGAAGAGAGTGCGGAGGAGAGCCGTAAGGTGGCTGTCGTAAAATCTGCAGTCAGCACTCTTTCTTTCTCAGAGATGGAAGCCATCACCCATATTTTCGACGAACTGAACGGCATGGAGGGAATCCTGGTGGCCAGCAAGATCGCCGACAGAGTCGGTATCACCAGATCTGTGATCGTCAATGCCCTGCGGAAGTTCGAAAGTGCCGGTGTGATTGAATCCCGTTCCTCCGGTATGAAAGGAACCTATATTAAAGTTTTGAATGATGCCGTATTCGATGAGATCGAGGAACTGAAGCGTCAGAACGGCAGAAATTAAATGAAAAATGTAAGAATTTGCAAGAATAAGAAAAATTTAGGAAGAAGAGACTATTGCGAAAAATAGTCTTTTTTCTTTATATTTATTCTGTGTGAGTTTATTTTACTATTGTGTTTTTGTCGAAATACTTTATAATAAAATAAAATGGGTATATGGTAGAAAGCGGTTTTTGGGTGCTCTTGTCAGAAGACCGCGGAATGTGAGGTAATATGATACAGACAAACGCATTTGATTATATCAATGTTCTGGACCGGGCAGCGGACGCAGCCTGGCAGCGGAACGAAGCCATTTCCAATAATATCGCCAATGTGGATACTCCGGGCTACAAGAGGCAGGATGTGGCTTTCGAATCGGTATTGCAGCAGGCTCTTGGCAATAACAGATATGAGTCCATGGATGATAAGGTGGCCAATGTGGATCTGAGCCGACTGCGGGGCAGGGCTTACTTGGACTATGCCAATTATTCCTATCGCCTGGATGGCAATAACGTGGATATTGAAAATGAAAATGTAATGCTGGCGGAGAACCAGCTGAAATACCAGGGACTGATCAGCAGCATTAATCAGGAATTTACTAATTTAAAGACAGTGATGAAGTGAGGAATTAGCGTATGAGTATGTTTTCAGCATTTGATGTTACGGCATCGGGACTTACTGCCCAGAGACTTCGTATGGACGTGATCTCCGAAAACGTTGCCAATGCCAATACTACAAGAACCGAGGATGGCACCCCCTATCGCCGCAAAATCGTTACTTTCCAGCAGAAGGGGCAGCAGCAGACTTTCAGTCAGGTGCTGCACAATGTGAGTAGCAGTTATACCGGCAGCGGCGTGAAGGTAAGCCAGATCTTTGAAGATACTACTACGGAGATGAATATGGTATACGATCCTTCCCATCCCGATGCGGATGAGAACGGCTATGTGACATATCCGAATGTAAATATTGTTCAGGAAATGACGGATCTGATCGATGCCAGCAGATCCTATGAAGCCAATTCCACGGCATTTGGCGCCAGCAAGTCCATGGCATTAAAAGGACTGGAGATCGGTCAGTAAGCTGACGGGTCTTTATTACCGGGCTCCGGATAGCGGCGCCGGAATATATGTGAGGAAGGACATGGTTTATTAAAATGGATATTTCAGCAATTACAGCTTTGAACAGTGTAAACGGTACTGCCACAGTATCTCCCACTTCTCTGACCGGAATGCTGGCGGAGAAGGAGAAAAAGGCAGAAGGCACTATGTTCGAAACTTTTCTGAATACAGCAATCGACAATGTGAAGATCACCAACAGTTATCTCTCGGATGCCGAGAATGAGAAGATACGATTTGCATTGGGTGAGACCGACAACACCCACGACCTTACTATTGCTATGGATAAGGCTTCGACTGCATTGCAGTATACCGTAGCCATCCGCGATAAGGTGATGGAAGCATACAAGGAACTGATGCAGATCCAGATCTAAAGAAGTATTTTTATTCTTGACGTAAGAGGAGAGAGCTGCAATGGCAGACAAATTAAAAGAAATACCTGCAAAAATACTGGAATGGTGGAACAAATTCACCACCAGGCAGAAGAGCATCATCATTGGAGCGGCGGCGGTTGTGATATTTGCATTTGCAATCATCATGTACGTTATGAGTAAGCCCCAGTATGTACGGCTGATCACCTGTGAGACAACATCACAGGCTTCGGAGATCATAGATACTCTGGACAGTGCGGGAATTGCACATAAAGAATCCAATGACGGACTGAAGATCGATGTAGAGAGCAGCCAACAGAGTGCGGCAAACTTGGCACTGGGTTCCGCAGGATATGTACCAGATGCGTTAGATTTGAATGATTATCTGGGCGGTAGTATGTCTACGACCGCCACTGACAAAGAGAGACTTTACAATTCCTATCTGGAAAAATACATAACACAGACCATAGAAGCACAGAGCGCAGTAAAATCAGCCAAGGTACATCTGAGTTTCCCGAAAGATAACGGAACTCTGGCAGCACAGAAGGAAGAGGCGTCTGCCTTCATCCAACTGGAACTGGACGGCACCTTTACCTCCGCCAATGCTGCGGCACTGGCAAAATGTGTGGCTACCTGGCTGCGCAACGATACTACGGCGAATATCACTATTATGGATACAGATTCCAACCTGCTGTTTGCAGGTGGAGATGATTATTCTACCGCAGGAATTGCTAATTCTATGCAGGAGCTGCAGAATCAGGCGGAATCCATGATCGCCAATCAGGTCAAGAAGGTACTGCTGGGAACAAAACAGTATAATGATGCGGCCGTTACCAGCCACCTGAGCATGGATTTCTCTGATTATAAGGAGACCGTAAAAGAGTATTATGCAAACTCCGGCAGAGATGAAGGTATGCTTTCCCATGAGGAGACTTATGAGAGCGAGAATACCAATGACGGCGGCGGTGTACCGGGGACAACTTCCAACGGGGAGAGCGGAAATACTACCTATGTATCTCCGGACAGCAGCAACAGTTCTTCCTCTACTTCCGAAACCAGCCGGGATTATCTGCCGAATGAGTCTATTAAGGATACTGTGACACCGGCAGGAGGAATCAACTACACTAATTCCTCCATATCTATTGCAGCAATTACTTATAAAGAAATTCATTATGAGGATGTAAAACGACAGGGGCTTCTGGATGGCACTACCTGGGATGAATACAAATCCCAGAACAGCGCAGATACCAAGATGACAGTTGATCAGGATATGTACAGCCTGGTAGCCAATGCCACCGGTATCAATGAGAGTAATATTACGATTATTGCTTACGAAAGTCCTATTTTTTACGATAAGGAAAGCAGCCCGGTTACGGCACAGAATGTGTTGAGCGTGCTTATGCTGCTGTTGATCCTGGGACTGTTGGCATTTGTGATATTGCACAGTATGCGTACCAGACAGGCGGTACAGCAGGAGGAAGAGGTATCTGTGGAGAATATGCTGCAGTCTACCCCTGAAGCAGAGCTGGAAGATATTGATGTGGAATCTAAGTCTGAGACACGTAAGATGATTGAAAAATTCGTAGATGAGAATCCGGAATCCGCAGCGGCATTGTTGCGTAACTGGCTGAACGAGGACTGGAACTAAGAAACGGAGTAACTATGGCAAGGACAAAAGCAGAAGGTGGAATATCGGGACTGCAGAAAGCTGCAATCCTCCTGATCTCTCTGGGACCGGAGAGATCCGCCGGAATTTTTAAACACTTAAAAGAAGAAGAAATCGAAGAACTGACCCTGGAAATCGCCAATACCAGAAGTGTGACTCCTCAGGTCAAAGAAGAAGTGATCAACGAATTTTACGAAGTGTGTCTGGCACAGCAGTATATTGCCGAGGGTGGTATCAACTACGCAAAGGAACTGCTGGAAAAGGCACTGGGTTCCGACAAGGCTATGGATGTCATCGGCAAGCTGACTGCATCTTTACAGGTAAGGCCCTTCGAGTTTGTGCGTAAGACGGATGCCAGCCAGCTGATCAACTTCATTCAGGACGAGCATCCGCAGACCATTGCTCTGATTCTGTCTTATCTGTCACCCAGCCAGGCGGCGTTGATCATTTCCGCATTGCCACCCGACAGCCAGGCAGAGGTAGCCAGACGTATTGCAGTCATGGATCGTACCAGTCCGGATGTCATCAAGGAAGTGGAAAAAGTACTGGAGTCCAAGCTGGCAAGTCTGGTGAATCAGGACTACACCATTATCGGTGGTGTGGATGCAGTGGTGGATATCCTGAATACTGTAGACCGTGGTACCGAGAAACATATCATGGAGACTCTGGAGATCGAAGAGCCCGAACTGGCAGACGAGATCCGAAAAAAGATGTTCGTTTTCGAGGACATACTGCTCCTGGACGACAAGGCAATTCAGCGTGTGCTGCGTGACGTGGACAACAACGATCTGGCAGTGGCACTGAAGGGTGCCAACGAGCAGGTACAGAATGCTATCTTCAACAACCTGTCCAAACGTCTGGTTGTTATGATCAAGGAAGATATGGAATTCATGGGTCCTGTTCGTATGAAGGATGTAGAAGAAGCACAGCAGAAGATCGTCAATATTATCCGTAAGCTGGAGGATTCCGGAGAGATCATCATTTCCAGAGGTGGAGGTGACGAGATCGTTGTCTAGTAATCTTTTAAAACGGGGATTTACACAGCTTGTGGAAGAAGATGCCCGGGTGATCGATACCAACGATCTGGTAGCGAAAAGGATCCGGGAACTGGCTGCCAAAATGCAGCAGGACGAAGGAACCGGATTTATCTCCGGACTGGCGGCAGATAAAGTAGAGGCACTGGTGACGGACACCGGGGATGGCGAAGAGAATCCGCAGACTTCCGGCAATGTGATCAAGGCCGGAGAAGATCTGCAGAAATTAAAAGAGGAAGCCGAAGCAGAGGCTCAGAAGATCATAGAGGATGCCAAAGCAAAGGCTGAGAGCATTCTGGCGGATGCCAGAGCACAGGCAGAAGCACAGAAAGCAGACGCACTGGAGCAGGCCAGAAGGCAGGGACAGCAGGAAGCAAAAGCGGAGGCTGAACGCGCAGAGGCCCAGAGAGCAGCGGAATATCAGAAAAAAGCTGCCGGACTGGATGCGGAATATCAGAAGAGAATGGATGAACTGGAGCCCCAGTTCGTAGATACCATTACGGGTATTTACGAGCATATTTTTGATGTGGATCTGCATTCTTACAGAGAAGTGCTCTGCTATCTGATTTCTGCTACCATGAGAAAAACAGAGGACAACCGGAGCTTTCTCGTACATGTTTCCAAAGAAGATTATCCCTATGTCAGCATGCAGAAAAAGCAGATCATGGCAGGGGCAACTGCACCGAACAGTACGGTGGAGATCGTTGAGGACATGACCCTGGGCAAAGGTGAGTGCATGATCGAGACCGAAAGCGGCATTTTTGATTGTGGACTGGGGACTCAACTGTCGGAACTGCGTCAGAAACTAAAATTATTATCCTACGAAGGCTGATAAATGGTCATTAAGAACATTGATTTTGAAAAATATAATAAAATGGCAGAAAAGAGCTTTTACCGTAAGCTGGGGAAAGTGGTCAATGTGGTAGGTCTGACCATAGAGTCCGCCGGACCGGATTCCAAACTGGGGGATCTGTGCCGGATCCTTCCGGATGCGGAAGGGGCAAGGCCCATCATGGCAGAAGTGGTAGGCTTCCGTGACAAGAAGACACTGCTTATGCCCTATGATTCCGTAGATGGTATCGGATTGGGATGTGTGGTGGAAAATACCGGAGATGCCCTGAAGGTCACGGTAAACGACAAACTGCTGGGCAAGACGGTGAACGGACTGGGCGTGCCTATTGACGGCGAAATGATCAATGGAGCCGCCTATCCGGTAGAGGCAGCACCCCCCGATCCTATGTCCAGAACTATTATCGATCAGGTACTGCCGTTGGGAGTCAAGGCGGTAGACGGCATGATCACGGTAGGAAAAGGTCAGAGAATTGGTATCTTTGCCGGCTCTGGTGTGGGCAAATCCACCCTGATGGGTATGTTCGCCCGCAATACCAAAGCGGATATCAATGTCATAGCACTGATCGGCGAGCGAGGCAGAGAGGTACGGGAATTTATTGAGAGAGATCTGGGTGAAGAAGGTATGCGCAGATCTGTTGTGGTTGTGGCAACCTCTGACCGGCCGGCTCTGGAGCGTAACAAGGCGGCCAAGACAGCTACCGCTATCGCGGAATATTTCAGAGATCAAGGCAAGGATGTCCTGCTGATGATGGACTCCCTGACCCGTTTTTCCATGGCCCAGCGGGAGATTGGACTGGCCAGCGGAGAACCGCCGGTGACCAGAGGATATCCTCCCAGTGTGTACTCGGAGATGCCGAAGCTGTTAGAGAGAGCCGGAAGAGCCGCAGTAGGCTCTATTACCGGATTGTATACAGTTCTGGTAGACGGCGATGATTTTAACGAGCCCATTACAGATACCGCCCGAAGCATTCTGGACGGTCATATTATGTTGGACAGAAAGCTGGGACATAAGAACCATTACCCGGCTATCGATATTTTGCAGAGCATTTCCCGATGCATGAGCCAGATCGCCACCAGGGAACACAAACAGGCAGCCAACAAGCTGAAAAATGTACTGGCAACCTATAATGAGGCGGAGGATCTGATCAATATCGGTGCATACAAAAAGGGCAGTAACCCGAATATTGATTATGCAATCTCCAGAATCGATGCTGTGAACGGTTTCCTATGCCAGGGTACGGATGAAAAATTTACCTTTGAAGAGACCGTACAAATGCTGGAAGAGTTGTTCGCAGATCAGGGGTGAGATAAATGGCGAGATTCAGATATTCTCTGCAAAACATCCTGAATATCAAAGAAAAAATGGAAACACAGGCGAAACAGGAATTCGGAACGGCGCAGGCGGCTCTGAATGTGGAAACAGAACATCTGGAGCGCTTGAAAGAACGCAGAAGAGAGTATGAAGAGCAATCTGCGGGGCTGTTAAAAGGAAAGCTGGATCTGCGGGCCATTGAAGAGAACAAGGAAGCAATTTTGAAAATGGACAGCATTGTGGCAACGCAGGCAATCCGGGTGGAAAAAGCAAAGGAAAATGTGGAAGCTGCCAGAGAACGGATGGCAGAGGCCATGAAGGAAAGAAAGATGCATGAGACACTGCGGGAGAAGGCATTTGAGGCTTTTCTGCAGGAAGAAAACCATGCGGAAAGTAAAGCAATTGATGAACTGACCAGTTACACCTACGGACAGAAGAACCGCTAGAACGGGGATGCGGGGGCGAAAAGCCGGCAGGTGATGGAAAGGCATGAGGTTTAGTATGGCAAGAGAAAAAACTCCGGAAGAAAATGCAGCGGATAACGAGAGAAAACAGTTGGCGGAAGAGAAAAAAAATTTAAAGAAAGAACAGCAGGCCCAGCGAAAAGAAGCAAAGCGCCGGGCAAGGGAAATTGCCAAACAGGAAGATGAACTGGAGGACGGGAATGAGGGGAACAGCCTTTTGACCTTCGGGGCCACGATCCTGATCGTGGCATTGTGGCTTGCTGTGATCTGTGTGATCATCAAGTTGGATATCGGCGGCTTCGGAAGCTCGGTAGTAACACCGATCTTAAAGGATGTTCCGGTACTTAACCGGATTCTTCCCGGCAACTCTGTGACTGAGACAACGAATTCCGGTGCTTACGGCGGCTATACCAGCTTGCAGGATGCGGTGGATCAGATCAAGAGTCTGGAACTACAGCTGGAGCAGATACAGAATGCATCTTCCGCCAAGGACGAAGAACTGGATCAGCTGAAAGCCGAGGTTCTCAGGCTGAAGGAATTCGAAAATCAGCAGGTGGAATTCCAACGGATCCAGAAGGAATTCTATGACGAGGTCGTTTATTCCGATAAGGGACCCGGAGCGGAAGAATATAAGAAATATTATGAGTCCATGGATCCGGCCACTGCGGAATATATTTACAAACAGGTAGTGACTCAGCTGCAGGAGAGTCAGGAAGTGCAGGATTATGCGGCCGCTTATTCCGCCATGAAGCCGAAGCAGGCAGCGGCAATTTTTGAACAGATGACGAACAATCTGGATCTGGCAGCCAGAATTCTGAAGGTCATGAGTGCGGATGACAGAGGTGCCATCCTGGGAGCTATGAATTCAGAAGTAGCGGCAAAGATTACTAAAATTATGGATCCGGAATCTTAAGAAAAAGCAGAAAAGATCCGATACATGATTTGTAGTATAATTACAGGTCATAGACCGTCATAAGGTGGTAAAAGGGGCCTGGGAAAGGAGGAGTTATGGCAGGAACGACAATTAAAGGTGTCGGTAACAGCGGCAATGTGCAGATACCGGATATGGTCACAGCAGCGAAGCAGAATGCGGGAACCAACTTCCAGGCGGTATGGAATAAGACCCAGAGCAATGCCCAGACAACTAATGCAGCCGACGGGGACCGCACCCAGGCGGGACGGAACGATGTCAGACGTGGTGAATCTTTGAGAGCCGGCGGCAGACAACGCGACAATGTAGCGGATGTCTCTGATGGAAACAAGACGATGGAAGATGACAGCCTGGATGCAAAGGATCTGGAGAAAGTTCAGGAAGTTGTGGGAACGGTGGTACAGAACCTGATCCAACAGATCACGGATACATTTTCCGTCAGTGAAGAAGAACTGCAGGCCACCATGGAAGATCTGGGAATGACAGAAGTGGATCTGACAGATCCCGGGAAACTGAATGAATTGCTGATGGCAGTCAGCGGAGCACAGGATTCGTTCGCATTACTGACGGATGAGAATCTGTACAATGATGTAAAAGGAATTATGGATCTGCAGAAGGAACTGACAGGGCAGGCGCAGGAAGAGTTACAGCTATCTCCTGAAAAATGGCAGGAAGCGGTAACAGAGATCACACAGGAAACTGTGGCGGAACCGGTGATCACCGTGGAAACAGATAAAACAGAGGATGTGGCCGTTACTACGGAAGAATCTACTGTGGATACCACAGAAGCAACCGTGACACAGGTACCTGACAGCGGGGAAAAAGTTCCCGTACAGAACGCACAGGAGAACAAGACCGAAGATTCCGGCAGCAGACAGGAACACAACGACGGTGGACAGCATGGCAATCTGTTATTACAGAATCTGAAGGAAGACAATTTCCTGGCACAGTTACAGCAGACGGCACAGACAGAAGAAGCAAGAACCGCAGATACGCAGGATATTATGCGTCAGATCATGGATTATATGAAAGTATCCGTCAAGGCGGACAGCTCTGAACTGGAAATGCAGCTTCATCCCCAGAGCCTGGGAACTCTGCATATACAGATGGCATCCAGAAACGGTGTGGTTACGGCCAATTTCATTGCACAGAATGAAACAGTCAAGGCAGCACTGGAAAGTCAGATGGTACAGCTGAAGGAAAACTTTGCAGAGCAGGGTGTCAAGGTAGAAGCTATTGAAGTTACCGTTCAGACCCACCAGTTCGAACAGAATCTGGAGCAGGGAAGAGGCAATAACAGTAATACGGCAAATGAAACGGGTGCAGGTAGAAAGCGTACCCGCAGGATCAATCTGAACGCAGCATTTGCAGAAGAAGAGCCTCAGACCGAAGAAGACCGGATCGCAGCAGATATGATGTCGGCGAACGGCAATACGGTGGATTTTACCGCATAATAAATAACGAAAGGAGAAAAAGGAAATGGCATTGGTTGCACCCGTGGAAAACGGTAAGATCGTAGAGACCGCATCTCAGACTTCCGTGAGTAAAGCTGCAAAGTCCAGCAGCGGAATGGACAAGGAAGCATTTTTACAGCTTCTGGTAGCACAGATGAAATATCAGGATCCTCTGGAGCCTACGTCCAATACGGAATACATAGCACAGTATGCACAGTTCTCACAGGTAGAGCAGATGCAGAATATGTCCAACAGTATGGATCTGCAGAGAGCAAGTTCTCTGGTAGGCAAGGAGGTCTATATCAAGACCACCACATCCTCCGGCGATACCAAACTGGTGCAGGGAAAAGTGGATTATGTGTCCTACGAGAACAACAAAGCTTACCTTTATATCAACGAAAAGAAGTACTCCATTGATGATCTGGATTCCGTAGTGGATACGGATTATCTGAATGCGTACAACAAGGCTTACAACTTTACCGTAAAGCTGAACAAGCTTCCTAATGTAAACGGCATTGATTCCAGTGATGGCAAGACCATTGATGATCTGGAGAAGGAATACAACGATATGACTGATTACGAGAAATCCTTCCTGGCAAAAGATACCGTGAACAGCTTGAATAAGTACATTGAACGTCTCAAGGAGATCCGCAAAGCTGCCGAAGAAGCAGAAGAAAAGAAGGATACCGAGAGCAAGGATGAGTCAGAAGAAACTGACAGCACAGAGAGCGTATAATGCAGTAAGCAGCTGACGCAGAGGGGCAGATGGATATGGATATTCAGAACAACAGTTTTCTGTCCATTGACCAGTTGGCAAATCAGTACTTAAACAGCAGCCGCAAGACCGTAAAAGCAGCACAGGAAAATCTGGTATCTTTCCAGGAGATCCTACAGAACAAAAGCCAGGAACAGAATGTTTCCGGAACGCAGGATCTGAAATTCTCCAAGCATGCCGCCGTACGGCTGGAAAACAGAGGCATTGAGCTGACAGACGCACAGCTGGAACGCTTGAATGGCGGAGCAAGAAAAGCGGGACAGAAGGGAATCAGGGATTCTCTGGTGATCGTGGATGACTTGGCCTTTATTGTGAATGTACCCAATAAGACCGTGGTGACTGCCATGAACAGCAGAGAAACCGAAGAAAACGTATTTACAAATATTAACGGAGCCGTTATTATGTAGACCGGACCAGGGATGGAGGTCATGCTCCCTTGAATGACAGAGAGGGAGCACGGTTCCAATACAGGAGGAACAAAGCACTATGATGAGATCATTGTATTCTGGCGTAGCAGGACTTAAGACACACCAGACCAGAATGGACGTAATCGGTAATAATATTGCCAACGTCAACACAACAGCTTACAAATCCAGTTCCATGACTTTCAGTGAACTGATGAGCCAGACCACACAGAAGGCCAGTGGTGCCAACGCTACCACTGGTGTCGGCGGTACCAATGCCAAGCAGATCGGTCTGGGCGTTAAGGCAGGAGCTATCAATACTGCCATTACCACGCAGGGTTCCGCGCAGTCTACCGGCAACCCCTTTGATATCATGATCACCGGAGACAACTTCTTCGTAGTCAGCAACGGCTCCGAGAATTTCTTCACCAGAGACGGCTCTTTCTATGTAGATGGTGCCGGCAACCTGGCAATGACCAGCACCGGTTACAATGTTATGGGCTGGGGCGTGGATAAGACTACAGGTAACATCAAGCAGGATACCGTAACTGCACTGCGTATTATGAGTACGGCAAATATGACATATCCTCCTGAGGCTACCACACAGGCAAATATTTCCGGTATTCTGGATGAGAACGATAAGGATGTGACCAGTGCCAACGGTAAGACCGTAAACCTGAACTTCTTCGATGCGAGAGGTTACAGTTATACTGCAAAATTTACCTTTAAACAGTCTGGCGAACCGAACACCAATGTTTATAGTATGGAACTGACGAAACTGCTGGATTCCACCGGAGCAGAGATCGATATTTCCGCACTGGATTTCGGAAACCGTACCCAGCAGAAGATGGAGACTAAGGTGACATTGAATACCGATGCCTACAAGTGGGATGGAACGATGCTGAAAACAAAGGATGGAACCAAAGATATAGCTGACCTGACGAAAATTTTTAATGCTGATGGAAGCCTGATTGATACTTCAAACAATGCTACAGCAGCAAAGGAACAGCAGGAGGCTTTGGATGCCATTGCAGCAGCTTATGGATATGAGGGATCTACCAATGAATTTTTGAATTTGTATATTACCAGCCCTACAGACACAACGCAACAGCTTACCATGCAGCAGCTGCTTGGCAATATGAGATCTGGTACCGGAGATCAGCTGCTTCCGGCAGACGGCAGTGCTATTACCATGGAAGGTCGTTATTTTGAAGGAACTACTGTGGTATTCAATAAAGACACCGGTAAACTGGAAAGTGTCGGCGGTTCTACTACAAACTTGGGCATTAATGCAGCATTTTCACAGTTAGGTGGCAACTTCTCCGATATTACCATCGACCTGTCCGAATGCACCAACTACGATAACAAGGGTACTTCCACCATCGGTGCCACCAGTGGTGACCTGGACGGACTGGGAACCGGACGTCGTCCGGGAGATATGATCGGTGTATTCATTCAGAAGGATGGTATGATTTACGCAAGCTATGACAACGGTATGACCAAACTGTTAGGCCAGATTGCTACCGCAGCATTTGCCAATGCTTCCGGCCTGGAGAAGCAGGGAGACAACCTTTACTCTGCAACCCTGAACTCCGGTGAGTTCGATGGTATCGGCGTAGACATCACCGCAGGCGGTGGATACATGTCCACCGGTCATCTGGAGATGAGTAATGTAGACCTGTCTTCCGAGTTTACTGAGATGATCACCACTCAGAGAGGTTTCCAGGCCAACAGCCGTATCATTACCGTATCCGATACTTTGTTGGAAGAACTGACCAATCTGAAGCGTTAATATGTAACTATTCAGAGCCATGCAAATGCAAAAAAGGAAGCCTCGCAGAGGCGATTTTGCAAATGGGGTTCTGAATAGTTGTAAAAATAAAATGACTACATAAAGGGATAGGAAAAAACCTGTCCCTTTTGTATATATAAAAGATCAAGGGAAAAAAGTACTATAAGAAAAAATGAGAAAAATGCACAAAACGGATAAAGTGTAGAAAATGTTCGGATAACAGGGAAGGAGAAGACAGCGTGATAGAAGTTACGAAGATTAATGGGGTCAAGGTATTGGTGAATCCAGACCTGATTGAACTGGTGGAAGAGACCCCGGATACGGTGTTGACACTTACCACCGGAAAAAAAATAATTGTAAAAGAAAGTAGACAAGAAATAAAAAATCTTGTAATATTATACAGAAAGGATATTTTTGCAAGATAAAAAAGCAGAATGTCAGGTGATTTAAGTGGATATAGCATCTTTAGCTGGTATTTTATTGGCATTATTCATGTTGGTATTCGGTATCATAAGCTCCGCGGGCGTCGGAGGATTCAGAGAATATCTGGATCCGGCGTCTGCAATTATCACTTTCGGTGGAGCTTTCTCCTGTACCCTCATGTCCATGAGCTTACAGAATTACATAGCGGGTCTGAAGTCCTTTACTCTGATCTTCAAGGCACCGGCACTGAATACTTCCGAGATGATCGGCAAGATCATAGAGCTTTCCAATGTGGCACGTAAGGAAGGTCTGCTGTCTCTGGAAGAAGCAGCAACGGATCTGGAGGAACCTTTCCTGAAAAAGGGAATTCTTCTGATCGTCGATGGTACCGATCCCGAACTGGTACGTGCCATCATGGAGACAGAACTGGTAAGTGTAGAGGGAAGACATAAAGAGACGATCGGTTTCTGGGATACACTGGCGGCCATGGGCCCTGCCTGGGGTATGATCGGTACCCTGATCGGTCTGGTAGATATGTTGTATCACATGGACGATCCGTCCACACTGGGACCTGCAATGGCAGTGGCGTTGATTACTACATTGTACGGATCCTTGCTGGCAAACTGGATTTGTACGCCTGTTTCCAATAAATTAAAAGCAGATAATGCTGTGGAAATGCAGCAGAAGGAAGTTATGATTGAGGGGCTTTTATCCATACAGGCTGGTGAAAATCCCCGTGTCATCGAAGAAAAACTGAAGTCATTCCTTCCTCCGAAGGACAGAACAAGTGCAGATGGTGAAGAGGAAGCAGGGGGTGAAGCATAATGGCAAAACGTAAGCCTGAAGATCCACCTGCTGGATCCCCGGCATGGATGACCACATTCAGTGACCTGATGAACTTGCTGCTGTGCTTCTTTGTTATGTTGTTTTCCATGTCTTCGATAGATGCAACCAAGTACAGCGAAATGGCAGCAGCTATGTCGAACAGCACTTTTAGCATTTTCAATGCCGGATCCACGGCAATCGGTGAGGGTATTCTGATCAGCAACGGCGTCAGCCAGTTGAATGATCTGGATGAGTATATCAGTAATGCCGGAAGAAACGCAGACAGTGAGACGGATTCTGATAATTATGAGAAATATGACAACGCAGAAGCTTTGGAAGAGGCACTGAATGAGAAAAATCTGGAGAGCAACGAAGAACTGGCGGAAACAGTACAGGAAGCTCTGGTGGAGGACAGCCTTGCAGATCAGGTCAGTGTGTCATTTACGGCACAATATGTGCAGTTATCTATGAAGGGAGCGCTGTTGTTTGATTCCGGAAGTGACAGCCTGAAGGATCAGGCTAAGGCAGTTCTGGACAAGGTGGGAGTGATCCTGGAACGTTACGGAAGTAATTCCACCATAGAAATCGAAGGACATACAGATAATGTCCCTATTCACAGTGCGAGGTTTGCCGATAATGAAGAATTGAGCAGCGCCAGAGCACTTTCCGTGTTCTATTATCTGACAGAGACTACCTCTCTGGATCCATCTGATCTGAGACACGCAGGGATGGGTGACCGTGTACCGGTAGCTGATAACTCCACAGAAGAGGGGCGCAGCAAGAACCGGCGTGTAGAGATCAGAATCTATAATCCATCCACAACCTATTAGTGTGGAGAGGGAAAGGAAGCATAAGACCAATGAAGAAAAATCTGATGACAGTATTGATTCTGGCACTGCTGGTGGTGAACATTGTGTTGACCAGCGTCATGCTTGTGAGCATTGTGGGTACGAATAAGAAGACCGCACAACTGGTAGACAATATTACCACTGCCATGAATCTGGAACTTACCGTTCCGGGGGATGAAGAAACAACGAATGTTGCCCTTACCGATACAGAGGTATATAATATTGCAGACTCCATGACAATTCCTCTGAAGAGCGAAGCAGGAGCAAAACAGGATTACATCATGTTTGATGTATCTTTGTCTATCAACAAGAAGCATAAGGATTATAAGACCTATGGCAGCAGTGACACGCTGGCAAGCTATGAGAACCTGATCAAGGATGCTATCACGGCTACCGTTTCCGCACATACAGAGGATGAGTGCAGAGAGGATATGGAAGGCTTAAAAGAGGAGATTCTGAAGTCTGTTCAGGATCTATTCCAATCCGACTTCATCTATAAGGTCGCAATCAGCGGAGTGAAATTCGGCTGATGAAGCGGGAAAATAAGATGACAGGAGGTGAGGGCCTGTGAGTGATATACTTTCACAAAGTGAAATTGATAATCTTCTGAAACAGTTGTCTGAGGGAGACCTGGATGTAGACCAGATCCAGGGGGAGGACGAGAAGCAGGTCAAAAACTATGACTTCAGCCGCCCTACCAAATTCTCCAAAGAACATTTACGAACCCTGGAGATCATATTCGAGCATTACAGCCGACTGATCTCTACGAACCTTCCGGTATATCTGCGCAAGAACGTGCAGGTATCGGTAGCAAGTTCGGAAACGGTTACTTTCAGTGAGTTCTCCAACGCACTTTCGAATCCGTCGGTGCTTGGAATTGTTAATTTTGCACCACTCAACGGCAATATTATTATAGAAATTGCAACCAATCTATGTTATACCATGCTGGATCGTATGCTGGGAGGCAGCGGCCAACCATTGGAAAAGAGCAGAGATTTTTCCGATATAGAGCTGACAATCTTACAGAAGCTTTTGGTCATGTTTACGCAGCTGATGCGTGAACCCTGGAAAAACGTTGTTGAGATCTCACCGGTGTTAAGCCGGCTGGAGACGAATCCCCAGTTCGCACAGGTAATTGCTCCCAGCGATATGATCGCTATTGTTACCCTGAATATGAAAATCGGGGATGTCGAAGGAATGGTAAATATCTGTCTTCCTTTCTTTACACTGGAAGATGTGATGGATAAACTGAACACCAAATACTGGTTCTCCACAATGCAGGAGAATCACGATGAACACTACGAGGAGTACATTGAGTCCATGATCCGGAGAGTAGATATTCCGATCAAGGCAGTGCTGGGAAGGAGCACCATTTCGGTGAATGATTTCCTGAATCTGCAGGTGGGCGACTGTATCCGGCTGGATTCCAGAGTCGATACCGACATGAATGTGTATGTGGGCAATATTAAAAAGTTCACGGCACTGCCCGGTACGGATAGAGATTCGTATGCTGTTCAGATCACATCGGTGATCAGAGAGGAGGAGTAACGATGGATGGGATGTTATCTCAGGATGAGATAAATGCCCTGCTGCAAGGTATGGATCTGTCGGATACCGCGGATGGCGGTGATGCGGCAGCAGATCCGGCACCGGAGAACAGTACGGCTGAAAATTATAATAATGAGAATGAAGCTGCGGAGAACGCAGCACCCGTTGTCAGTGACGGAGAGGAACTGACGGATGTAGAGAAGGATGCGATTGGCGAGGTGGCCAATATCAGTATGGGATCCTCTGCCACAACCCTATATTCACTGGTAAACCGCAAAGTAAATATTACAACTCCTGTGGTTACGCTGGCTACATGGAAAAACCTGCTGGACGCCTATGAAAAGCCCTGTGTATTTATTCAGATCAAATATACCCAGGGACTGGACGGTACCAATATTCTGGTATTAAAAGAACATGATGTAAAAGTTATCACTGACCTGATGATGGGCGGTGACGGTACGAATACAGATGGAGAGCTGGGAGAACTGCATCTGAGTGCAATTTCCGAGGCGATGAACCAGATGATGGGCTCCGCAGCGACTTCCCTTTCCACACTGTTGCAGACGGTAATTGATATCAGCCCGCCTGAGTCTTCTCTTTTTGATCTGACAGAGGTAAAGGATGGCAAGGAAATATCTCCGTTTTTAGGAGGAACCTTTGTAAAAATCGCATTCCGTATGCAGATCGATGATCTGGTAGACAGTTCTATCATGCAGTTGTATCCCATCGATTTTGCCCGTAAACTGGTAGAGACCTTTATCAATACCCAGATGGGAAGCCTGGGAGAAAGCAACGATCAGGCAGCAACTCAGCCGGAAAGCATACCTGCTCCCGCAGCAGCTCCGCAGAACAATGCAGGACAGATGAATGCCGGCGCAAACAATATGACTCAGATGAATATGCAGCAACCGGATCCCATGGCTATGAATCATATGAATGGCATGAATCAGATGGGCAACATGGGAATGCCACAGATGAACGGCATGAACCAGATGAATGGCATGAACCAGACGGGTGGCATGGGTATGAATCAGATGCCTGGCATGGACATGAATAGCATGAACCAGATGGGGATGAATGGTATGCCTCAGATGGGAATGCAGCAGATGGGGAACATGGGAATGCAACAGATGAATGGCATGGGCATGATGAACCAGATGGGCAATATGGGAATGCCGCAGCAGAATGTCAATGTGCAGCCTGCACAGTTCCAGAGCTTCTCAAATGACAGCATGGGACTTTCCGGACAGGAAAATATTGGTCTGATCAAAGATGTCCCTTTGGAAGTTACCGTAGAGCTTGGCAGAACGACGAAATCCATTTCCGAGATTCTGGAGTTCTCACCGGGTACGATCATTGAGCTGGATCGTATTGCAGGAGAACCGATCGATGTTCTGGTAAACGGAAAATTTGTAGCCAAGGGTGAAGTTGTTGTAATTGAAGAAAGTTTTGGCGTCCGTATTACGGAAATTATTAAATAAAACAGAGAATAGACCAAACAAATGGAGGAAAATTAAATGGCAAAGAATATTTTGATCTGCGATGATGCAGCGTTCATGAGAATGATGATTAAGGACATTCTGACCAAGAACGGTTACAATGTTGCAGGAGAAGCAGAGAACGGAATGAAGGCAGTGGAGAAGTTCAAGGAAGTGAATCCCGATCTGGTTCTGATGGACATCACCATGCCTGAGATGGACGGCATCCAGGCACTGAAGGAGATCAAGAAGTTAGACGGTGGCGCTAAGGTTATCATGTGTTCTGCAATGGGCCAGCAGGCAATGGTTATCGAGTCTATTCAGGCCGGTGCCAAAGATTTCATTGTAAAACCTTTTCAGGCAGAACGTGTTATTGAAGCTGTGAAAAAGGTAGTGGGTTAATGATCATACTTACCGGAAAAGCAGACAGTTATGCCCAGTTCATTACAGTATTGTTCATCTTTGTGGCAGTACTGGCGGTAACCGCATTGGTAACGAAATGGATCGCAGGATACCAGAAACAACAGGGAGCGGCAGGCAATATTGAAGTGAGAGAGACCGTTCGGATCGCAAATAACAAATACATTCAGCTGGTCCGGATCGGTGAGTCTTATTTTGCCATTGCGGTCTGCAAGGATACCGTAACGGCCCTGGGACAGATTCCTGCAGAACAACTGAAAGGTAAGACTACATTGGAAAGTACTTCCGGGTTCCGGGAATTATTGGAACGTGCGGCGAAGAAAGAGAATGAAGAGAAAGATCATTGATGCAAGTATAAAATTAAAGACGATTATCTATATGGTATGCCTGCTGGTCACGGTAGGCATATTGTGTATTTGTACGCCGGTAAAGGTGCAGGCATCGGAGCGTCATCTGACGGGAGATACGGAAGTTTCCACGGTGATCAATCCGGCGGGAACAGCCACGACCCCGGAAGAGGTAGGACAGCTGAATACGGCGAATACTGTCAGCATTACCTACAATAACGGTAACGGACAGATCAACGGTGCGCTTCGGATTCTGATCACTCTGACGCTGATCGCACTGGCACCGACCATTATTATCATGATGACCTCTTTTACGAGGATCATCATCGTGCTGCATTTTACCAGGTCTGCACTGAATACCCAGACGGCACCGCCGAACCAGATCCTGATCGGACTGGCACTGATCCTGACATTTTTCATTATGGAGCCTACGATCACGAGGATCAATGAGGAAGCAATCCAGCCTTTTGAGGAGGGCACGATCGATCAGGATGAGGCTCTGGAAAAAGGCATGGCACCCTTACGGGAATTTATGTATCCACAGACTCAGGTGAAGGATGTGGAACTGTTCATGGATATCGCAGGACAGGAGTGGGACGGAACCCTGGAGGATATTCCGAATTCCGTGCTGGTTCCCAGCTTTATGATCAGCGAACTGCGAACTGCGTTCTGGATCGGCTTTACGATCTATATTCCTTTTATTGTAATTGATATGGTAGTGGCATCTACTCTGATGAGTATGGGTATGATGATGCTGCCGCCGACGACGATCTCCATGCCCTTCAAGATCCTGCTGTTCGTACTGGCAGACGGTTGGGCACTGATCATAGGGCAACTGGTACAGACATTTTATTAGATTCGTAAGATGAGGTTTTGCTATGACGATAGATGCAGTATCGGAAATGACGAATAATGCGTTATATGTGATCATCAAGGTATCCCTGCCGGTGTTGCTGGTATCCCTGGTTGTTGGTCTGGTCATCAGTATTTTCCAGACGGTGACTTCCATTCAGGAGCAGACACTGACCTTTGTACCGAAGATCGTTGCCATCTTTTTATGTCTGATGGTTATCGGACACTGGATGATGAACACGATGGTGGAGTACACGGTGCAATTGTGGTCAAGTTTCAGCCAGTATGTACATAGGTGACGGGAAGAAATATGGTAGATCTTTCTTTTTCAATATATGATCTTGAATATTTTCTGCTGATATTCGTAAGAGTATCCTGCTTTGTATATATAGCGCCTTATTTCGGGATGAATGATACCCCGGCCAGAATCCGGATCGGCATCAGCTTTTTTACGGCGTGGCTGCTATATGAGACGCTGACGCCGGTGGATGCGGTAGTTGTTGACACTGTGATGGAATATGCGGTGATCGTCATGAAAGAGGCAATTGCCGGGCTACTGATCGGTTTCGGGGCCAATATCTGTATGGCAGTCGTGAATTTTGCCGGTTCCATTGCTGACATGGAGACAGGCCTGTCCATGGCTACGTTACTGGATCCGGCTACGAAAGAGACTACCAGCATTACCGGTGTCTTGTATCAGTATTCTTTTATGCTGATGCTGATCGCTTCCGGAATGTACCGGTATCTCTTCGGAGCTTTGGCAGATAGTTTTACATTGATCCCGGTGAGCGGGGTAGTGTTCCACGCAGACAGTCTGCTGCAGTCCATGACAGAATTTATGAGTGATTATATCCTGATCGGCTTTCGTATTGTATTGCCGATTTTTTGTGTGATATTGCTTCTGAATGCAATCCTGGGAGTGCTGGCCAAGGTATCTCCCCAGATGAATATGTTTGCAGTAGGTATTCAGCTGAAGGTTCTGGCGGGACTGACGGCGATGTTCCTTACCACCGGGATGCTTCCGGGGGCTGCAGATTTTGTCTATCAGGAAATGAAAAAGATGGTAGTATCTTTTATCGGAGGTATGATGTGATCCTGGAATATGATCTGCAATTCTTCGCAGCAGAAGGACAGGGCGGAGAGAAGACAGAGCCTGCTACCGAGAAAAAGCTGTCTGATGCCAGAAAAGAAGGTCAGGTTGCCAAAAGCCGTGAGATTGCCAACGGGCTGGGTCTGCTGACGGTATTTCTGGTATTGAAAATATGGGTGGGACACATGGGGTATCAGTTTATAAATGTGTTCAGCGTCATTTACGGGAGAATTCCCGAGGTGGTGACTTTCTGGCACGGTAACATGCCACAGCAGGATACCGCAGTCGCATTCCGGCAGATGCTTTTACAAGCCATCATCATTATGGCACCGATCCTTTTGCTTGGATTAGTGGTGGCATTTTTGAGCGATGTAATACAGGTGGGCTGGAAGCCTACGGGAAAACCGCTACAGCCCAAGTTCAGTAAATTGAACCCGCTTTCGGGCTTCAAAAGAATTTTTTCTGTCAATGCGTTGGTGGAACTGATCAAGTCCATTCTGAAGATTGGATTGATCACTTACATATGTTATAATTATCTGAAGGATAAATGGCCTCTGCTGTTTTCCCTGTATGATATGGATCTGATGCAGGCTATTGCATTGATCGGCGGAACGGTGACAGATCTGGGAATCCGGGTGTCTCTGGTCTATATGATCATTTCGGCTGCGGATTTTATCTACCAGAAGTACAAATTCAGCAAAGACATGCGAATGACCAAGCAGGAGATCAAGGAAGAGTACAAGCAGCAGGAAGGTGATCCGCAGATCAAGGGGCGTATCCGTCAGAAGATGCAGGAAGCTTCCAGACGGAGAATGATGCAGAATCTGCCCCAGGCGGACGTGGTCATCACGAACCCAACCCATTATGCGGTGGCAATCAAATATGATCCGGAGGTGGCGGATGCCCCTATTGTGATCGCAAAAGGTGAGGATTATCTGGCAGCGAAGATCAAGGAGATCGCCAGAGAGCATCAGATAGAAATCGTAGAAAACAAACCACTTGCCAGAATGCTATATGCAAATGTGGATGTGGGACAGGCGGTGCCACCGGAATTGTACCAGGCGGTAGCAGAAGTCCTGGCGTTTGTATATCATCTGCAAGGGAAAGTATAGAAGTATAGAGAAGAAATAGAAACATTAGCAAAAAGATGAAAATACACAAAAAGAGAAAGGAGGTCAGGCACAGATGAAAATGAAAAAAGCGGATGTGGCGGTAGCAATTTATATCATGGCTGCCATTATCATGTTTATTGTGCCGATTCCCTCCTGGCTGCTGGATATTCTGTTAGCAATTAATATTTCCGTGGCGCTGACGATCCTGTTCGCCACGATGTTCAGTAAGGAAGTTCTGGATATGTCCTTCTTCCCTACGATGCTGCTGTTTACCACGATCTTCCGTATTGCGCTGAATACCTCATCCACCCGTCTGATCCTAAGAGACGGCAATGCAGGTAATGTCGTAGAAACTTTCGGTGAGTTCGTAGGTGGCGGTGATCTGGTCATCGGTGTCATTATCTTCATCATTCTGATCCTGATCCAGTTTATGGTCATCAACAAAGGTTCAGAGCGTGTATCTGAAGTAACAGCGAGATTTACCCTGGATGCAATGCCCGGTAAGCAGATGGCTATTGATGCGGATCTGAACACCGGAGCCATTACAGATGCGGAAGCAAAGAAGAGAAGAGAGAAAATCCAGGAAGAGGCAAGCTTTTTCGGTTCCATGGATGGTGCCGTAAAATATGTAAAAGGAGATGCGGTTGCGGGTCTTCTGATCACCACCATCAATATTGTGGGTGGTATCATCATGGGAATGACGAGACAAGGCATGGATATTACCAGCGCTCTGAATAAATACGCTATCCTGACTATCGGTGACGGTCTGGTAAGCCAGATCCCCTCCCTGTTGATCTCACTGTCCACCGGTATTCTGGTGACCAAGGGAAGCAAGGATGCTGACTTCGGTACGACACTGGTAAGCCAGTTGTTCGGTGTACCCAAGGGTCTGTACCTGGTGGGAGCCATGCTGGCAATCCTGGGATTCGTGACAGAATTGAACACGATCCTGTTCGTGGGATTGGGACTGGTGTTTATCATCGTGGCAAGAAATATCGAGGGCACGATCGAGACGGCACAGATCGAACAGGAGGTAGACAGCGAGGAAGCTGCGGCGGAGGAGATCCGGCAGCCGGAAAATGTCAACAGTCTGTTGCAGGTGGATCCCATCGAGCTGGAATTTGGTTACGGTATTATTCCTCTGGCGGATGTGAACCAGGGCGGTGACCTGTTGGATCGCGTGGTTATGATCCGAAGACAGATTGCGCTGGAACTTGGTACGGTGGTGCCTATTATCCGTCTGCGTGATAATATTCAGCTGAATCCGAATCAGTATATCATCAAGATCAAAGGTATTCAGGTCAGTGAGGGAGAAATCCTGTTTGACCATTATATGGCAATGAATCCCGGTTATGTGGAAGAGGAGATTACGGGTATCCCCACGTTCGAGCCTTCCTTCCATCTGCCGGCTATCTGGATCACGGAAGGTCAGAGAGAGCGGGCGGAGAGCCTGGGCTACACGGTAGTAGATCCCCCTTCCATCATCGCTACGCATCTGACGGAGATCATCCGCCAGCACATTGCGGAGCTGCTGACCAGACAGGATGTACAGAACCTTATCAACAATGTAAAAGAGAACAATCCTTCTCTGGTGGACGAGCTGGTACCAAAGTTGTTGGGACTGGGCGAGATCCAGAAAGTATTGCAGAATCTGTTGCGGGAGGGAATCTCCATCCGGGATCTGCTGACGATTCTGGAGACTCTGGCGGATTATGCACCGACGACAAGGGATACCGATATCCTGACGGAGTATGTGAGACAGAGCTTAAAGAGAGCAATCTCCACCAAGTATTTCCCTTCCCACGAGACTACCAGTGTGCTGACGCTGGATCCAAAGATCGAGCAGGAAGTCATGGGAAGCGTAAAACAGACAGAGACAGGAGCTTTCCTGAATCTGGATCCCGCCAGAAGCAAAGCAATTCTCAATGCGGTGGGAGAAGAGATCAAAAAGCTGGAAAACATGGGAAAGACCCCCATTATCATGACATCACCGATCGTAAGAATGTATTTCAAGCGGCTGACCGAAGATTATTATCCGGATCTGGTCGTAGTGTCTTACAACGAAGTAGAATCGAATGTGGAATTGCAGTCTGTGGGTATGGTCACAGCTTAAGATATTAAGCGCATTGAACCGACACAGGAACGAGGAACAGTATGATAATTAAGAAATTTACCGGGAAAACAGAAGCAGAGGCAACAGAGGCTGCGAAAAAAGAATTGGGAAACGGACTGGTGATCATGAATGTCCGTGAAGTGAAAAAGAAAGGGCTGTTCTCTTTTCTGTCACCGAAGCAGATCGAGGTGACCGCTGCGCTGGAGGATGAGTCCCCCCAGAGATCTGTGGTAAACAGTCTGAATCGTACGGAAGCTTCCGGGGCAGGTGTAGGTACGGCGAAGACTGTATCGATGAAAAACAGCACGGAAAATATAGAAAAAAAGCTGGATAGTCTGCAGACGCTTTTGGAAAGTCAGTTAAACAGCAGACCGGTAGATGCAAATACGGAGAAGGCAGCGGAAGCACAGAAAGAAGCTTTGGACAGTGAAGCGGAAGCAGCAGTGGAAAAGCAGGAAGAAAAAGAGGACGAGCAGAATCCGGAGCAGGATAAGTTCATCCGTCTGCTGTATAACAAAATGCTGGATAATGAGATGGATGAAAAATATGTCAACAGTATTCTGGAGGATGCTTCCAAGACAAAGAAAGCGGATCTTCCCTTTGATTATCTACTGGCGAATATTTATCAGAAGATGGTGTTGAAATTCGGAAAATCCGAAGGAATCACTCCGGCGGAGGACGGACCGAGAATCGTATGGTTCATCGGACCTACCGGTGTGGGTAAGACGACTACCATCGCCAAACTGGCAGGAAAATATTGTGTGGAAGACAAGAAAAAGGTGGCTCTCCTTACGGCAGATACCTATCGTATTGCGGCAGCGGAGCAGTTGCGGACCTATGCCAATATTCTGGAGACACCTTTCCGCGTGATCTATACACCGGAGGAGTTGCAGACCGCCATTGATGATTACTGGGACTGTGATTATATTTTTATCGATACAGCGGGGAGATCGCACCAGAATGCGGAACAGTTGGAGAAAATGAAGGAAATGGTGGGTGGACTGAAGAGACCGGAGGACTATCAGGTATTTCTGGTATTAAGTGCTACCACAAAATACAGGGATCTCCAGAAGATCGCAGACTGTTACGGAAAGATCGCAAAGTTTGAGTTGATTTTTACAAAGTTGGATGAAACAGAAGCAGTGGGGAATCTGCTGAACATAAAGCTTTATACGGATGCACCGATCGCATATGTGACCTGTGGTCAAAACGTTCCGGATGACATGGAAATGTTCAATCCTCAGAAGACGGTGAAACAGATCCTCGGAGGTAAGGAATAGAGAGGAAGGAAGAAAGCTTTAACAGAAAGGCGCGTGAAAATGGATCAGGCGGAACAGCTAAGGATCATTAAAGCAAATAACCAAATACGACCTACTGCAAGAGTCATTACCGTTACTTCCGGCAAGGGTGGCGTGGGAAAATCCAATATGTCCATCAATCTGGCAATTCAATTCCGCAAAATGGGCAAACGGGTGATCATTCTGGATGCTGATTTCGGGCTGGCGAACATCGAGATCATGTTCGGAGCAATACCGAAGCACAACCTGTGTGATCTGGTTTACGAGGGCAAGAGCATCAGTGATATCATTACCTGGGGCCCTATGGAAGTGGGATTTATTTCTGGTGGTTCGGGAATTGCCGGGATGTCCAATCTGGGAAAAGATGCCCTGACCTGTATCATACAGAATCTGGCGGAGCTGGATGCCCTGACGGATATCATTATCGTGGATACCGGAGCGGGAATCTCTGACAGTGTGTTGGAATTTCTGGTGGCCAGCGGGGAAGTGCTGCTGGTGACCACACCGGAGCCTACTTCCATCACGGATTCCTATTCTCTGCTGAAGGCACTGTACAGACATCCGAGATTCCAGGAGGATTTCACGAAGGTGATGATGGTGGCCAACCGGGTAAGTAATATCAAGGAAGGCCAGGTACTGTTTGACAAGCTGAATGCAGTCGTGACCAGATACCTGAAAATTCCCATGACTTATATGGGATGTGTACCTCAGGATCCTCAGGTCATGCAGGCGGTGATGCAGCAGGTACCCGTATCCATACAGAATCCGGGAGCAAAGGCAAGCCAGGCTTATCAGAGAATCGCAGAGAGAATGTGCGAAAAAGAAGACGATACAGCGCAGGAGCAGCAGCCCAGGCGCGGAATGGCAGCATTTTTTTCTCACATTATAGGTACGAGAAATGGAGCTACAAAACAGTCCAGATAAGAGAGGTATGAACTTATGTTATCCAGATTTGTGGAAGAAGGATCGAAAATAGAGCTCCGCGCATTGCAGCGGGGGTTGGAGGAAAAGGGAGCAGAAAGCACGGCAAAGGTGTACCAGAGCCGGGTGCTGCAGATTCTGTCGGAGGATACCCTGGAGATCTCCATGCCCATGGAGCAGACCAGACTGATACTTTTGCCGGTGGACTCGGAATACGACATGATCTTTTTCGAGGAGAACAGCCTGTACCAGTGCTTTGCAAGGATCATAGACCGGTACAAAAGCAGCAACGTATATGTGCTGGTCATGGAACTGACCAGCAATCTGCGGAAATATCAGAGAAGAGAATATTATCGTTTCAGCTGCGCACTGGATATGTGTGCCAGAAATCTGGAGGAAGAAGAGATCCAGGCACTGGAGAAAAATTCTCCTTATGAACTGCAGCCGGGACTTCCTTTGAAACACAGCGTGATCGTGGACATCAGCGGCGGAGGACTGCGATTTGTGTCTACCCAGCGATATGAACCCGGCAGTCTGATCCTGTGCAGTTATCATCTGGTGAAAGACGGAGAACAGAAAAAGTACGAGGTGGTAGGCAAAGTACTGGCGGTAAGAGAACTGGAGAAACGCAAGGGGACGTTCGAACACCGGGTACAGTACTATAACCTGGACGTAAATACAAGAGAAGAAATCATCCGCTTTATTTTTGAAGAAGAGCGTAAGAGTCGTAAAAAGGAGAGATTGGACTAATGCCAAAAAAAATACTGGTTGTTGATGATTCTGCACTCATGAGAAGAGTGCTGTGTGATATAATAGATACTGACATAAGGTTCCAGGTGGCTGACCGGGCAAAAGACGGATTGGAAGCATTCGATCTGTTGAGCCGAAACAGTTACGACGCAGTTGTCCTGGATGTGAATATGCCGCGTATGAACGGCCTGCAGCTTTTACAGGAGCTGCGTAAATACAAGATTCCCGCCCGTGTGATGATGGCCAGCACCGATACGAAGGAAGGCGCCAGAACCACTCTGGATGCTCTGGAACTGGGAGCGTTGGATTTTGTACATAAGCCGGACAGCGCAGTAGACTGTCGTGGTGAGAATTTCCGCAGAGAATTCCTGCGGACACTGAATGTGGTAGCGAACAGCAAACTGCCGGTATTTGCCGAGGAAGCGAAGCTTACCGAGGAAAAAGGCACGGTAAAAGAGATGATGAAGATCATCAATCATCATCCGGTCAGCGTGTCGGGTAGCAAGGTCGTAGCCATTGCCAGTTCCACAGGAGGCCCGAAATCTCTCCAGTCGGTGATTCCCTTATTGCCGGCGAATCTGGATGCACCGGTGCTGGTAGTACAGCATATGCCTGTGGGATTCACAGCATCCCTTGCAGAACGGCTGGATAATTTGAGCCAGCTTCATGTAAAGGAAGCAGCAGAGGGAGAAGAACTGAAAAAGGGATGGGTCTACATCGCCATGGGCGGCAAACACCTTAATGTTGTCACATCCCCGGCTGGACGCCATACGCTGCATCTGTCGGAGGAACCTTACAGGGAAGGTGTCAGACCCTGTGCCAATTATATGTATGAGTCCCTGCAGACCAGCCGCTTTGATTCGGTAGTCTGTGCCGTTATGACGGGAATGGGAGCGGACGGAACGGAAGGAATCGGGAAACTGAAAGCTTCCAAAAAGTCCTATGTGATCGCACAGGATCAGGATACCAGCGTAGTATTTGGAATGCCTAAGAGTATCATCGCAGCCGGGCTGGCAGATCAGGTAGTACCGTTAGATCAGATCGCCCAGGAGATCATACTGCATGTAGGAGTAGTAAAGTAGCAAGCAATATATGCCGTTTCCGGCAATACCGTGACCGGCAGAATGGAGGAAGAGATGGACGTAAGCCAATATCTTGAAATTTTTCTGGATGAAACAAATGAACATCTGCAGAACTTGAACACACAGATTCTGGAACTGGAGTCAGATCCTGAAAACATGGACAATATCAATGAGATATTCCGTGCCGCGCATTCCCTGAAAGGAATGGCAGGAACCATGGGCTACAAGCGTATGCAGAACCTGACCCATGACATGGAGAATGTGTTCTCGGAAGTACGTAACGGCAATATTAAAGTAAAACCGGAAATGATCGATGTATTGTTCCAGTGTCTGGATGCTCTGGAAGAGTACAAGAACAATATTCAGGAGACCTCTGATGAGGGAACCAACGACAATGAGAATCTGATCAAGGCCCTGAATGATATTTTAAACGATGGCAAGACGGAGGAGGCTCCCGCTGCCAAGGAAGAGGCTCCCACTGCCACAGCACCTGCAGCTGAATCCGGCGCAGACGGTGGTGAAAAATGGAATGACATTGCTTTTGATGACAGCCAGATCCGTGTGATCAAAGAGGCTATGAAGCAGGGTAAAAATGTATACGGCATCAATGTAGTGGTACAGGAAAGCTGTATCCTGAAGGCCGCAAGAGCATTCCTGGTATTCAAGGCCGTGGAGGAAAAAGGTGAGATCATCGTATCCATGCCCAGCGCACAGGATGTAGAGGATGAGAAGTTCGACAAGGACTTCACACTGATCGTTCTGTCTGATTACTCTCTGGATGATATTATCAAGTCCGCAGAGAGCGTATCTGAGATCGCACAGGTAACCGGTGCGGTACTGGAACTGGAGAAGACCAAGAATTACCATGCGGAAGAGGAAGCAATCGAACCCGCAGAAGAGAAGAAGGAAGCAGTGGCAGAGGTCAAGGCTGCAGAACAGCCCAAGAAGGAAGAAAAGAAGCCTGTAGCCGCAGCCAAGGCACCGGAAAAGAAACCCGCCAATAAGCCGGTCGTCAACCGTACCGTGCGTGTAGATATTGAAAAACTGGATTCCCTGATGAATCTGGTAAGTGAGCTGATCATTGCCAAGAACTCTCTGGTAGCTGCGTCCAGCAATGACCAGGGCAATAATTCCGCATTCAATGAGCAGATCGAGTATCTGGAAAACGTAACCACGAACCTTCATGAATCTGTAATGAAGGTACGAATGGTACCTATTGAGAGCGTTGTTGTGAAGTTCCCCAGAATGATCCGTGATCTGTCCAAGAAGCTGGACAAGAAGATGGAATTGTATATGAGTGGTGAAGAGACCGAACTGGATCGTACCGTAGTAGACGAGATCGGAGATCCTCTGATGCATCTGCTTCGTAATTCCGCAGACCATGGTCTGGAATCCGCAGAGGTACGTGCACAGCGTGGCAAGCCGGAACAGGGATCTATCTTCCTGGATGCTTATCAGGATGGTAATAACGTAGTCATCGAAGTAAGGGATGATGGTAACGGTATTGATGTAGAAGCTGTTAAGAATAAAGCAATCGAACGTAATCTGGTAACCACGGAGCAGGCTGCTAATATGTCTGAGAAGGATATTATCAACCTGCTGTTCCAGCCTGGATTCTCTACTTCTGAGAAGGTGACCGACGTTTCCGGCAGAGGTGTAGGTCTGGATGTTGTTAAGTCCAAGATCGAATCCTTAAGCGGTGAAGTGGAAGTGAAATCCAAGTGGGGAGAGGGAAGTACCTGGACCATTCGACTGCCTCTGACCCTTGCAATTATCCAGGCACTGATGGTAGTCGTAGGAGGAGAAAAATATGCGATCTCTCTGGGATCCATCCAGACGATCGAAGATATCTCTCCCAACGATATCAAACTGGTAGAGAACAAAGAAGTGATCAACTTGAGAGGAACCGTGATTCCTCTGATCCGTCTGACCGAGGTACTGGATGTAGAGAGTACCAGATCCCCTGAGGACAACCTGATCGTTGTCATTGTCAAGAAGGGCGATAAGATGGCAGGTCTGGTTATCGACGAACTGATCGGACAGCAGGAGATCGTTATAAAGTCTCTTGGCAAATACATCAAGCAGTGCAAATTCATCAGTGGTGCAACGATCCTTGGTGACGGCGAAGTAGCACTGATCCTGGATGCCAACGCATTACTGTAAGGAGGGAGATGACAGTTATGGAAGAACTTAGCATGAAAGAAACTTTAAAGGCCGGAGACGAGCGTAAAGTTGAGGAGGATTTTTTCCAGTATATTGTGATCCGCCTCGGAGATGAGCAGTACGGTATCGATATCCGATACATTGACAATATTGTAAGAATGCAGCATATCACCAGAGTGCCCAAGGTACCCGCATATTTAAAAGGTGTCATCAATCTGCGTGGTGAGGTTCTGCCGGTCATGAGTCTTCGCGTGAAGATGGGACTGGAGGCAGACGAACTGACCCGTGCTACCAGAATCATCATTCTGAAGCAGGAACAGCAGGGCAGTGTAGGAATCATTGTGGATGAAGTAAGAGAAGTAGTGACTCTGGGAAGCAGTGAGATTGAGAAATTATCACAGAATACCGCTGAGAGCAAAAAGAGCTTTATTACAGGTGTAGGCAAACACAATGGGGAACTGATCTCTCTGTTGGATCTGAATTCCATCACATTGGAGGAAAATGCATAAAGGAGACTGATCCATGGGAGATCTGAGTTTAGAGAAAGTTTCGGAAACATATCTGGACGTTTTAAAAGAAATTGGCAACATTGGAGCGGGCAACGCTATGACAGCACTCTCCCAGATGCTGAACTGTAAGGTAGATATGAAGGTACCGCAGGTAAAGCTTTTGGATTTCAACGAAGTAGGAGCATTGATGGGAGGAGAAGAGCAGGTAATGGTCGGTGTCTTCCTGGGAGTGGAAGGAGATATCACCGGCAGCATGATGTTTCTGGTAGAACAGGGCAGCGCCAAGCATCTTCTCCATAAGATCATGGGAGACATGGTACAGCAGGAAGGGTTCTCCGAGATCGAATTTTCTGCCATGCAGGAGATCGGCAACATTATTACGGGAGCTTACCTGAATTCCCTGTCCATGATGACGAATCTGACCATTATTCCTACCCCACCGTCTCTGACACTGGATATGGCAGGAGCTATTCTCAGTGTTCCAGCCATTGAATTCGGAACATTGGGAGACAAGATTCTGCTGATACAATCTCAGTTTTATGACGAAGTTGAGATCGACGGATATTTTATTCTGGTTCCCGATATTGAATCCTACCCGAAGATTCTGACATCTTTGGGAATACCTATAGCATAGATTCAGAAGCGCAGAAGAAGGGGAGCAGAATGAGCGAGATTATTAAAGTAGGGATGGCGGACCTGAAGACCTGTGTAAGCCCAGATGGAGTGACAACTCTGGGACTGGGCTCCTGCGTGGGAATCGCAATCCGCGACCCGGTGACAAAAATAGGCGGTCTGGCACATATTATGCTGCCGGACAGCACTACGATCCGTAACAGCAGTCAGAACATTGCAAAATTTGCAGATACCGGAATCGATGAACTGGTACGACAGATGGAGAAGCTGGGAGCCAAAAAAGCGAGAATGGTTGCCAAGATTGCTGGCGGAGCTACTATGTTCACGTTTCAGGGGAAAAACGACATGATGCAGGTGGGGGACCGTAACGTGGAGGCTGTGAAGAAGAAACTGAAAGAGATCAGTATTCCTATTTTGGCACAGGATACAGGTAAGAATTACGGAAGAACCGTAACTTTTTATCCGGAGACCGGAGAGTTCCATATTCGTGCGGTAGGAAAGAGTGAGTCCATCATTTAAGGATGGATGACCGGATGGGTAAATTATGAACAGAAAGAATATGCCATTGCTTTTGATGCTGATCGCAGGTGCGTGTACCTGGATCGTAACGCTGGTGAGAAGTTATTCGTTACTGGCAAGTCTTGTGGCACTTTTTACTGTTATGCTGCTGTTTTATTGTCTGGGAAGTGTGATCCGGCTGTTGCTGGACCGGTTCGACAGACAGAATGAAGAGAAGGCAAAACAGGAGCAGGAAGAAAAAGAGAAGGCTTTACAAGAGGAAGAAGCTGCTGGGTCACAGGAGGACACAGCGCAGAAGGGTGTAAGCGATTCGAATGGATGAAGCCGGTAAGAAAAGGTTATTAGAAGAATATGCTGCTAATAAACGACCGGAGACCAGAGAACAGTTGATACTGGAGTATGCTCCGCTAGTCAAGGCAGTAGCGGGACGGCTGAGTATGTATCTGGGCTATAATGTGGATTACGAAGACCTGGTCAGTTACGGGATTTTTGGACTGATTGATGCCATTGACAAGTTCGACTGCCTCAAAGAGGTAAAGTTTGAGACTTATGCCAGTCTGAGGATCCGGGGAGCCATTCTGGACCAGATCCGTAAAATGGACTGGATTCCCCGAACGATAAGACAACGGCAGAAGAAGATCGACGCGGTCATCAAGGAAGTGGAACAGACCACGGGACGCAGTGCAACGGATGAAGACATTGCAGCGGGACTGGGAATTTCTTCAGAGGAATATCTGGACTGGCAGTCCCAGATGAAGATCACCGGCCTGATATCCCTGAACGAGTATATGGATCAGGGAAGTGATGTCTCACAGGATTATAGCAGACATATGACAGCACGTTTTGATGGTCCGGAAGAAAGTGTGGAAAAAGAAGAACTGACCAAGGTTCTGGGAGAAGCACTGGAACTTCTGACGGAAAAGGAAAAGAAAGTAGTTACGCTATATTATTATGAGGATCTGACATTGAAGGAAATCAGTAACATTCTGGAGGTGTCGGAGTCCAGGGTATCCCAGCTACATACCCGTGCTTTACAGAAAATGAAGACAAAAATGGGAGACTACATGGGACTTTTGTAGAACCTCGTTGACCCGTAATGGAATGCGGGATGGGAAGGCAGAGGAAAAGGCGTATGCAGAATGGCTATTTTCAAGTGGTGAGAACACCGGGAGGTTATGGATTACAGATCTTCCAACCCAAGGATGGAGGAGAGGACGTAAGACTGCAGGAGGTAATGGATTATCTGGACAGACAATCCATACCTTATGATCCCATGTCCATTAAAAAGGCGATACTCGCAGAAGAAGACGCGGTCTGCTTTCTGGAACGAAAGGATTGTCCGGAAATCGAGGAATCCTGTCGTATAGAAGTCAGTGAGGACAATTTGCAGGCAATCGTACGGTTCTATCCGGCTTCACAGACCGGGAAACGGGCAACAATGGACAGTGTGATCAAAGATCTCCGGTTCCGGAATATTGTCTATGGAATCCAGATGAGTGTTCTGCAGGATCATTTTATGTCTGACGGAATTTATTGCACCGATCTGGTAGTGGCCCGGGGAAAAGAACCCAGACATGGCACAGACGCCTATATCAAATATTATTTTAATACGGATGTTCACGCACAGCCGACACTGAAAGATGATGGGACGGTGGATTATTTCCATCTGAACATGATCAACCCCTGTAAAAAGGGACAGCTGCTGGCAGAGGTCATTCCGGAGGACGAGGGAGAGTACGGAACTACCGTACAGGGTGCCAAGATCCGGCCCAGACAGGTGAAAAAAGCCCATCTGGAGTTCGGTCATAATATAGAGATTTCCGAAGACCGGAGAAGACTCACTTCTCTGGTGGATGGACATGTTTCCCTGGTAGAGGGAAAGGTGTTTGTATCGGATGTCTACGAAGTGGAAAATGTGGATCTGTCTACCGGAAATATTGATTTTGAGGGCAGCGTGCAGGTAAATGGCAATGTTTCCTCCAATTTCGTCATCCGGGCAGGCGGCAATGTGATCATAAGCGGTGTCGTGGAAGGTGCCTACATTGAGGCTGGGGGCAATATCATCATTGCCCGCGGAATGAATGGTATGGCAAAGGGTACGCTGAAAGCTGGGGGCAATATTGTGGCAAAATTCCTGGAGAATGCTACAGCCAGTGCCGGAGGCTATGTCAGCACGGAGTCGATCCTGCACAGCAATGTGATAGCGGCAACAGAGATTCAGGTAACCGGCAAGCGAGGATTTATCACCGGCGGTCATGTACGTGCCGGACAGAAGATTGAGGTTAAGACGCTGGGGGCAATGCTGGGAGCGCCGACGGTAGTGGAAGTTGGTGTGGATCCGGAGAAAAAGGCAGAATATATGAAGATGCAGAAGGAAGTCTCCGAGATTGTGAAGAATATCCGCAGTCTGCAGCCGATCCTTGCGAATTTTGCAGAAAAAAAGAGCAAGGGAGTCCGTTTTACACCGGATCAGATCAACTATATCAGAAACACTGCAGCTTCCATGGAGACACTCAATAAGAGTCTGGAGGAAAAGAACCGGCGTATGCAGGAACTGCAGCTGGAGTTCAATCCGCAGGAGCGGGCCATGGTGCAGGTACGGGGAGAAGTGTACCCGGGTACTACGATCATCATCGGAGATTCTTCCATGCAGGTGAAGAGTACCTATCATTATTGCCGGTTCGAGCGCATTGACGGAGATGTGAAGTCCACACCACTGTAACCGGCAGCAGATTGTTGCAGGAACAGAAAATGGCAGAAAAGAGGAATGTCTTATGTCGTTTGGATCTTTGGAGGTTGCGTCGATCCCGCGAACGCAGGATTACACGACGATGAAGCAGAATGAAGACAATAAGGGTGCATTTCAACAGATGACGCTGGGAGAGCATGCACAGAAACAGAGTGAACAGCGGACCAGAGAAGTGCACAGCAGTGATAATGCAGACTGGTATACGGGGCAGTATGATGCCAAGGAAAAAGGAAAGAATGAGTATGCCGGTAACGGTGGTAAACACCGGAAAAAAGAAAATTCCGAAAAAGATGGTGTGGTGGTGACGAAACAGCATCAGGGATTTGACATTAAGATCTGAGAATACAAAGGAAAAGCAGTATGGGTATATTAGAAGTGGTTCTGCTGATCGCAGGAATCGTAATATTTATAGGAAGTTTTTTATTGCCTTCCGGAAAAGAAAGCGGAATCAATAAAGAAGCAGCAAAAGAAGAGATCAAAGGTCTTATGGAAGAAGAAATGCAGACAGTTCGCAGTCAGATGCAGGATAAAATGGACGAGACCTCGGAAGATGCGCTGGAGAAGGCGGAACGTTCCTTGGAACGTCTGACTAATGAAAAGATCATGGCAGTGAGTGAATATTCCGATACGGTATTGCAGGAAATTCACAAGAACCATGAGGAAGCCATGTTTTTATACGATATGCTGAACAATAAGCATGCCAATATCAAAGATACCGTATCCAAAATGGATAAGGCAGTGAAGGCGGCAGAAGACAAGGCTAAGGTCAAAGCGGAAGAGAACGTGAAGACACAGAAGGAGAATGTGACGGAAGAACAGCTGACAGAAGTACAGGAACCGGCAGAGACGATAGAGCCGTCCGGCTCCCCGGAGATCGGATTCATGGGGGAGACCGCAGAAGAAGGTCAGAACAATAACGAGAAGATTCTGGAAATGCACAGACAGGGCAAATCCACAGTGGCGATTGCCAAGGAACTGGGGCTGGGTGTCGGTGAAGTAAAGCTTGTGATCGACCTATATAAGGCCTGACAGTAATCGTGTGAATTAAGGACGGAGATATCGATGAAATTAAAATATTATCTGCGAGGTCTCGGAATCGGTATGATCGTGACGGCATTGATCCTGGGAATCAGTTTTTCCAACCGGCAGGATCAGACATCCCAGATCATGACGGATGACCAGATCAGAGAGCGTGCGGCAGAACTTGGAATGGTGGACAGCAGTGAACTGACGCTGGCGGCACTGCAAAACAGTGCAAAACAGCCGACGGAAGGCACAGCGGAGGAAAACACGCAGACACAGGAACAGAACAATATAGAAGCGGAACCGGAGACCACGGTTCCCGCAGAGACACAGGCTACGGTGGAACCGGAGACAACTCAGGAACCGGAAGCTACAGCAGAGCCAGAGCCTGAGAAGACGGCGGAACCTGAAAAGACGGCGGCACCGGAGACAACCGCAGAGCCGGAAGTAACCGAAGCACCACAGCGGACACAGACCGCCAGCATAACAATCCAGAGAGGCGATGATTCCGGCAGTGCCAGCAGACGGCTCTATGAGGCCGGACTGGTGGAGAATGCAAAGGCATTTGACAATTATTTATGCAACAACGGCTACAGCCGCAGTATCAATCCCGGCACATATGAGATCGCTCCCGGGACTTCCGAAGAGGAAATTGCTAAAATAATCACAGGAAAACATTAAAAACCCCTTGTCATAGGGGTTTTCCTATGTTATAATCGCACTGTTGTGACAAAAAACACGCCTTTCGATTTGACGATGGTGCTCCTGCCAAAATGCAGAGGTCTTCGCCAGAGCTAACCGGGTTCTTAACGCGTCCCGGCAGAAAAGAAATGCGGAAGATTTTAACCAAATGGAGGTAAAGACATGAGCGTTATTTCTATGAAGCAGTTACTTGAAGCAGGTGTTCATTTTGGACATCAGACCAGAAGATGGAACCCTAAGATGGCTCCTTACATCTTCACCGAGAGAAACGGTATCCACATCATCGACCTGCAGAAGTCCGTTGTAAAGGTTGACGAGGCTTACAAGGCAGTATCCGAGATCGCCGCACAGGGTGGCACTATTCTATTCGTTGGTACCAAGAAGCAGGCACAGGACGCTGTAAAGGTTGAGGCTGAGCGTTGTGGTATGTACTATGTAAACGAGAGATGGTTGGGTGGTATGCTGACCAACTTCAGAACCATCCAGTCCCGTATCGCAAGACTGCATGCAATCGAGACCATGTCTCAGGACGGTACTTTCGATGTACTGCCTAAGAAGGAAGTTATTCAGTTAAAGAAAGAATGGGAGAAGCTGGAGAAGAACCTGGGCGGTATCAAGAACATGACCAGAGTTCCCGACGCTATCTTCGTTGTAGATCCCAAGAAGGAGAGAATCTGCGTACAGGAAGCTCATGCACTGGGCATCACTCTGATTGGTATCGGTGATACCAACTGTGATCCTGAAGAGCTGGATTACATCATCCCCGGTAATGATGACGCTATCAGAGCCGTTAAGCTGATCGTTTCCAAGATGGCTGATGCTGTGATCGAAGCAAAGCAGGGCGAAGCTGTATACAGTGACGCTGACGTTGCTACCGAGGCTGAGGATATCGAAGAGGTTGCAGCTGACGCTGAATAATCCGATTCCATAAGAAAAGCATAGGAACCCAGATTGCGATGCCTGTCATTACGGTCTGGGTTCTTGAGGATAATATATTAATTAAGAAGAGAGGATAAAAAAATGGCAATTACCGCATCTATGGTAAAAGAGCTCCGTGAAATGACCGGCGCTGGTATGATGGATTGTAAGAAGGCTCTGAACGAGACCAATGGAGATATGGACGCAGCTGTTGAGTTCCTGAGAAAGAACGGACAGGCTAAGGCTGAGAAGAAAGCAAGCCGTATCGCAGCAGAAGGTGTTGCTCGTGCAGCTATCTCCGCAGACGGCAAGACCGCTTGCGTAATCGAAGTAAACTCCGAGACCGACTTCGTTGCAAAGAACGAGACCTTTACTTCTTTCGTAGAGGCTGTTAATGCAGCAGCACTTGCTTCCGATTTACAGGGTGGCAAGGATGGCGAAGATATCGAAGCACTGTTAGCAGTTCCTTTCGAAGGCGCAACCGTTAAGGATGCTCTGGTAGAGAAGACTGCTACCATCGGTGAGAAGCTGTCCATTCGCCGTTTCGAGAAGGTAGCCGGAGATGTAGCAGTATCCTACATCCATGGTGGCGGACGTATCGGTGTTATCGTTGCAGCTAACGGCGCATCTGATGACGCAGCAAGAGAAGCACTGACCAATATCGCTATGCAGGTAGCAGCTATGAATCCTACCTACATCAGCAGAAATGATATTTCCGCAGAAGAGCTGGCTAAGTTACAGGAGATCACTGTTGACGCAGCTCTGAACGATCCTGCATCCCTGCCTAAGCCCATTCTGAACAAGCTGATCGACAAGGCTATGAACAGTTCTGCATGGAGCGATGAGGACAAGGCTATCTACGAAGAGAAGAAGAGCAACATGAACTACCTGTTCAACTTTCTGTCCAAAGAAGCTGCAGCTGCTCTGGCTGAGCTGGCTATGGCTGACAAGGAAGCTATCGTATCTGACAAGATCTTCAAGGGTCTGGCAGACGGTCGTGTATCCAAGCAGCTGAAGGAGATCTGCCTGTTAGATCAGACCTACGTTAAGGCTGAGGATGGCAAGCAGACCGTAGCTAAGTATCTGGAGAGCGTTAACAAGGCTCTGACCATCGCTAAGGTTGTTCGTTTCGAAGTTGGCGAAGGCATGGAAAAGAAGAACGAAGACTTCGCAGCAGAAGTTGCCGCTCAGATGAAAGGTTGATTATAGGATGATACGGTAGAAAAAGGCATACGCGAGTATGCCTTTTTTGTTTGATGAATGGAAAGTTACGCGAGCAATGAGCCGCGCATAGGCATAGTGAAGACAGCGATGGGCGCTTGCGCACAATTCGCTGTCTTTACTTATGCCGAGATGCGGCGAACGCCGCGATATGAAATAAGATTGGCAGCGTTCTTTGCTGACAATCTTATGAATAGCGTGGCTCATTGCGGATGGTAGTTTCAAATCCACGAACGTCCACAGCAAACGGAACATCCTTCCGCGGTGGGCATCGCGGCATTTATTATAGCCTACGTTACGAAATGCCCTGTAATTTACGTTTTTTCTCTGTTGAGCCCCGGAAGTTTGCGACAAGCGGGGCGTAATCCATGTTTTTTCTCTGTTGAGCCCCGGAAGTTTGCGACAAGCGGGGCGTAATCCATGTT